>Ga0247840_10000807_pt1 | contig 63978 bp, 61 predicted proteins | sample LaCruzMarch2015__FD_192404 | JGI IMG/M metagenome (GOLD analysis project Ga0247840, IMG submission 192404) | Freshwater microbial communities from meromictic Lake La Cruz, Castile-La Mancha, Spain - LaCruzMarch2015_17m | ecosystem: Environmental > Aquatic > Freshwater > Lake | place: Spain... | reverse complement strand
ATCAAAAATGCTTCTAATGGGGTATTATTACGCTTTAGCTCAGGGTCTGTCAAATATCTTTGATCTTCTAAAATCAATATAACCTATTGTTTTATAATATCATAACAGTTTTTCGTTCATCCACTAAATAAGTCACTCTTCTTTCCTGCACGTTGTAACAAAAAAGCCTTCTCTGTATCAGGGAAGGCTTTTTTGCTTAATATCCGTAACTTTTCAGGAAGTTCTGATTCTTTCGCCAGTCGGGCCGAACCTTGATAAAGAGCTCAAGGAAGACCGGGCGGCCCAGCATCTCCTCAATATCCTTTCTTGCCGTCTGGCCCAGCTTCTTCAGAGCGGCCCCCTTGCTGCCAATCAGAATCTGTTTCTGGGTCTCCCGTTCAACAATAACCGAACAGCGGATAAGATCCTTTCTTGTTGGATCATTTTCGTACTGTTCCTTGAACTCATCAATAACCACTTCGGTAGAGTAGGGAACCTCACGGCCATAGAGCAGAAATATTTTTTCGCGGATAATTTCACTCACGAAAAAGCGCTCCGGAGCCGTACTGAGCGTATCTTCCGGATAGAGCGGATAGTCGAGCGGAAGAAACGGCTGGATTGCCTCAATAAGCTGCGGGAGGTTAGTCGCTTTCAATGCCGAAACCGAGAGCACGGCAGCCGGGTTCCAGCTCTTTCTGACGAACGCCTCAGCCTCCTCCTGACGTTCAGCGCTGACCAGGTCACATTTATTCAGAACAGCAATAACCGGTTTTCCCGCCGGTTTCAGCCAGTTGCCAAAAAGCTCTTCGGCGAAAGGGCGGTCAAAAAAATCCTTTTTTCCTGAAAAGGGGAGCAGGGCAATGACCACATCGGCATCTTTCAGCGTATCGCGGATCACTCCAAGCATCGATTCATGAAGTTTTTGTTGCGGCTTCATGATTCCCGGCGTATCAAGAAAGATAATCTGACACTTGTCGTTATGGTAGATACCGGTAATTTTTTTTCTGGTAGTTTGCGGCTTTGGCGTTACAATGGAGAGCTTGTAGTCGAGCAGCTCGTTAAGCAGGGTAGATTTGCCTGCATTGGGCGGCCCGATGATAATGGCGAAACCGCAGGAAAAAGGAGAAGATGACATGGAACTTTTTTATAAAAGGTTCAATCTGTTTGCACAAATACAATACTGACTATACTAAATTACCATCTGTCATGATAATGAAAAAAGGGTAAGCTCAATACGCAAATGGAAAAACAATCCAAACTTGATCTCTCGCTTCTGCTCTCGATGTCGGGGCTTATTGTTTTCGGGCTCATGGCCATTTACAGCGCAACAAACGGAACGGGCGACACAACCCTTTTTTACCGACAGTTGGTCTGGGCTATCGTTGGCGTGGTCGCCTTGCTCTTTGTCTACTATAACGATGTTCGTTTTATCAGGGATAACTCCTATATCTTTTACGCTGTCGGGCTGCTGCTTCTGGTGGCCGTTCTGATTTTTGGTAAAAAAATAGCGGGACAGACAAGCTGGATGAAAATTGGTTTTTTGAGTTTTCAGCCCTCTGAAATAGCCAAGATGGCGACCATTCTTGCACTCGCAAGATTTCTTTCCGATGACGAAACGGACATCACCTCAATTCCCCATCTGCTGGTTGCCCTTGCAATTCCCTTTTTCCCCGTCCTGCTCATCATGCTGCAACCGGATATGGGAACCATGCTTACCTTTTTGCCCCTGATTGCCTCCATGCTCATTCTTGCAGGGTTTGATATCTATGTTCTGATGTTGATTGTTTTTCCCGTCATTCTCATGATTTCCGGTTTCTTTAATATCTATTTTATTTTTGTTCTTGCATTGCTTCTGATGACCATACTACGTCTTCAACATACGAAATTCAACGTGCATCAGTTGTTTGTTATCGGCTCAGGTCTTGCTGCCAGTCTCTTTACCCACAATTTTGCCAGTGAAATTCTCAAGCCTCATCAGATAAAAAGAATTCAGACCTTTATTGATCCCATGTCAGATCCAAGAGGCGCAGGATATAACGCCCTCCAGGCTAAAATAGCGATCAGTTCAGGCGGTTTTTTTGGTAAAGGATTTCTTGAAGGAACTCAGACGCAACTGCGTTTTATTCCTGCACAGTGGACTGATTTTATTTTTTGTGTTATTGCCGAAGAGCTTGGTTTTATTGGAGCATCCCTTTTGATTGCGCTTTTTCTTGCGCTGATTCTCAGAATAATCTGGGCTATTCATTCAATAAACAACAAATTCGTTGAACTCACACTTGCCGGATTCGTTTCGCTCTTATGTGTCCATGTGATTATCAATATTGGTATGACGCTTGGCATGATTCCGGTCATTGGAGTTCCTCTTCCTTTTGTCTCTTATGGCGGCTCTTCTCTGGTTGGAAATATGATTATGGTTGGGCTGGCAATGAATTTCCTTCGGAACAAAAGAACTCTCGGTTATTCCGGAAGGTTGGGATAAAAAGAAAAAAGCGCATGGTGATGCGCTTTTTTCCCTGAAAGGCTCCTTCGCAGGAGTTCACCTGATTTTATAGACAAAACGTTTGCCCTCTTTTCCTGTCGGGACACGGTCGATTTCCGGATCAGCCACCCCATATTTGTTAAACCAGAGGCTCACGGTTGTTCCCTTTATATTCAGTGCCTCAGCAATATCCCGTGGTTTGAAGCTTTTGTCAGGATTCATCCGGAGCAACTCCTTGATTGATGCGCCAAGCTGGCCGCGTGCAAACTTCGAACTGGCAGTTGGAACAGAAGCAGCTCCCTCAAGCCTCAAAAGGTTTGTTTCAAGCTTTTTTATAACGTTTGCGAGCTCATCTTCCAGGGGCCTCACTTTTTCATTGAACTCCTTTTGAATCAAACTGATCTTTGCCTGCAGACTCTTTTTTTCTTCAACAAGTGACTGAAAATAATCAATCCGTTGAATAAAAAGATCATATTTGTCAGGCGATCCACTCTCTTTTATTATAGCGCTCATGGTACTCTCTCTTTGTGTTTCGAACAGCAATATCGTTATTCGGCTTAAATATATACTAATATCTTTATCTCTGCAAGACGATACTATTGAGTCATCATGGTTTGCCGGTTCATTGTTTTTTCTTTATAATGGCGAGCGCTTTCAGAGTATGACAAAGTGAGAAAAAGAATAATATGAAAGAACATAGCAATAAAAAAGTTGCTGCTGTAACACTTGGATGTAAACTGAACTATGCCGAAACATCCACTATTCTTGATCAATTGTCCAAAAAAGGCTGGCTGTTATCGTCGATTGGAGAGAGAGCAGATCTTATTATTATTCATACCTGTGCAGTGACCAAACAGGCAGAACAGAAATGTCGTCAAAAAATAAGGGCGATTATAAGAAAAAATCCCTCCACCAAAATTGCTGTTATTGGTTGTTATTCCCAGTTCAACCCTGAAGCACTTTCCGCAATAGATGGAATAGATGCAATCCTCGGCAGTCACGATAAATTTGACATAAAACGATATGAAGATATTCTGCTCGGGACGGAGCCATCACCCCTTGTCAGGGTTACGCCAGCCAACACGATTGAAAAGGTATACCCAGGCTATTCATTGCCAGCAGCAGTCAGTAGTGAACGAACCCGTGCATTTTTGAAAATACAGGATGGTTGCGACAATGGATGCTCCTATTGTGCGATTCCCCTGATCAGGGGAGGGTCACGATCCCTGCCTGCTGCTTATATTGTCGAGCGCGCCCATCTGCTGGCCTCATCCGGATATCGGGAGATTGTGCTTACCGGTGTCAATACCGGTGATTATCGTTCTGGAGGCCTCAAGCTGAAAGAGCTGTTACGCATGCTTGAAGAGGTCAGTATCAGTCGTATTCGTATCAGCTCCATAGAGCCCGACATTGTTGACCGTGAGCTGATTGCACTTGTTGCAGGATCAAAAAAAATTGTACCCCATTTTCATATTCCCCTTCAAAGTGGTTCCGACAGAATCCTCAGGGCCATGCGCCGCCATTACGATACGGCACTCTATCGCGACCGGGTGTTGATGTCGGTTGAAAACATTGCTGACTGTGCAATTGGAGCCGATGTCATGGTTGGCTATCCAGGAGAAACAGAAGAAGATTTTCTGAAGATGTACCATTTTATTGAAGAACTTCCTCTTGCCTCCCTTCATGTGTTCAGTTGTTCAATTCGTCCCGGAACCCGGCTTGCCCTCCAGATCACAAACCGTGAGCGCAAACCCGTTGAATCCGCAGAGATCGCCCGGCGCTACAGCGAACTTGCAGAGCTTGGCCGTCGGCATGAAGCCCGCTTCAAGGCACGTTATACCGGAAAAGAGTGCATGGTACTCATCGAGCGCTCAAAGCCCGTGGAGGCGGGGCAGCCCGCATACAGCGGTTATACCCGAAACTACCTCAGAGTCCTGGTTGAGAGCAACGAAAGCCAATTGCAACACACCCTTCCAGGAAATGAAGTGCCGGTCCTGATCGACTCCCTCGATGAGGATTTGAATTTAAAAGGGAGAGTGCTATCTTGATTTTCATGCCCTGTTCTTCTCTCTTCTTATTAACAAAATCATTCAGAATCCATGCCCATTAAATCCCGTATTCGTTCCATTCCCGACTATCCAAAAAAAGGGATCCTCTTTCGCGATATCACCACACTCATCAAGGATCCGGTTGGTTTCCGGCTGGTTATTGACAGTTTGACGCAGCACTATCTGCAAGAGGGGATGGATTTTGATGTTATCGTCGGTATTGAGGCGCGGGGATTCATTATTGGTGGTGCGCTCTCCTATGCGCTTGGCAAAGGCTTCATTCCCGTCAGAAAGCCCGGAAAACTGCCTGCTGATGTTGTTTCGCAGGAGTACCAGCTTGAGTACGGAAGTGACACGATCGAAATTCATGTAGACGCGCTCGTTGCAGGTCAGAAAGTTCTTCTTGTTGACGATCTGCTGGCGACCGGAGGCACAGCCCTTGCAGCCGCAGCATTGGTAGAAAAGGTTGGCGGCATTGTCGCCGAGATGGCATTTATTGTCAATCTTCCCGACATCGGAGGAGAGAGGAAACTCCTTGAAAAGGGCTACAGCATCTACTCCCTTACCGATTTTGAAGGCGAATAACGAAAAGTTCTCCCGATAGCGCATCTCCCTCGCAGCGCAAGCTCATGAAACGGCAGTTACGGCTGCCGTTCATCTCCCCTCAGCATGTGCATTCATGACCCCTTCATCTCCTCCCAGGCATCATGCTCCAATTCATTCTGACGCCAGGCTCTCCACTCAGTGTTGCAGGAATGCTGCAGGAAAACAACACACCGACAAGCCCTCACATGCTGACGGTCGCGCCCAGGGAACTCCCTGACGGCTATCACCTCTGTTGGCAGAGTTATTCAGTATCGCTCTTCAGGCTTTCACTTACCGCATGTTTGAACTCTTTCGAGATTTTGAATGTCGGCACGTTTTTGGGCTCCACCGTTACCTTCTCGCCTGTTCGCGGGTTCCTTGCCTGACGAAAATTTTTATGCCTGATATTGAATGAGCCAAAACCTCTGATCTCAATTCGCTTTCCGGTTTTCAGTGAATCAATGATGCTTTCAAACAGGCTGTCAACCACCGATTCCGTTTCATTTTTTGTCAAGCCTGTTTTGTGTGCGATAACATTGACAAGGTCAGCCTTTGTGGTCGTTTTTCCCATGGTAATGGACGGTTCAGATTATTAATGAAGTATCTGCTTATTTAAACCAAAGATGAAGAGCGACAATTCCCATAAAAACAGCAAAAGCCTTGCGGAGTGTATCACTTGAAAGGTGGATTGCTATTTTAGCGCCAAAATAGGCCCCTGTAAAGAGCCCGGCGGCAATAAGAAGGGCAATCCAGATGTTCGTTGTCGAAATTTTTCCGGAATGATAATACTCAATCACTCCAAGCAGACCAACCGGCAGAAGCAGCGCGACAAGCGACGTAGCAATAGCGCTCTGCTGCGTCATGCCAAAGAGCAGCACCAAAGCAGGGACAATGATGATGCCTCCTCCGACGCCGAACATGCCCGAAAGGATACCAGCCGAAACGCCGAGAAAAAGCAAAGCAGCGATATGCATTGGCATTTTTGCAGTGATCTCCGGTTATGCGGTTACAGGATTGGGAAGAGCGCCCTGTCCAGGGCCGGTAATCTCTTGAATCTCCCTTGCGTTCAACGACTCTTTTTCAATCAGTAGTTCAGCAAGTCGGTGCAGTACAGCAAGCTGTTCACTGAGCACCGTTTTTGCATTCTCCATACACCCCATAATGATATTGCGAACCTCAACATCAATCTGCAGGGCCGTCTCCTCACTGTACTCGCGAATATGGGAGTAATCCTTTCCAAGAAAAACCTCCTTGTGGCTATCGCCGTAGTTAATCGGGCCCAGTGATTCACTCATACCCCATTGTCGCACCATCCTCCGGGCAATATCGGTCGCCTTTTCAATATCGTTTGCCGCTCCTGTACTGCACTCCTGAAAAACAAGCTCCTCGGCCACCCGGCCACCCAGCGCATAGGTAATCATCGCAAGCAGATACTCCCTGTTATGGGTATAGCGGTCTTCGAGAGGCAGATAGGCGGTAAGACCGAGACTGCGTCCCCTTGGAATGATCGTTACCTTATGGATAGGATCAGATCCTTTGGTATGAATCGAAACAAGCACATGGCCAGCCTCATGATAGGCCGTCAGTTTTTTCTGCTCATCAGAAATAAACATGCTTCTCCTTTCGGGGCCCATCAATATTTTATCGCGTGCCTGCTCGAAATTGTTCGCCGTAATAAGCACCTGTTCATGGCGTGCAGCGAGAAGGGCAGCCTCATTGACCAGATTTGCCAGATCAGCGCCCGAGAAGCCAGGAGAGCTTTTTGCAAGCACCGTGATATCGACATCCCCATCAAGAGGCGTATTTCTGGTATGGATTTTCAGAATGGCTTCGCGCCCCCGGATATCAGGTTTGTCGATGGTGATCTGGCGGTCAAAGCGTCCCGGTCGAAGCAGTGCACTATCGAGAACATCAGGTCGATTTGTTGCCGCAATCAGGATAACATTCTCGTTTGTCGTAAAACCATCCATTTCAACAAGAAGCTGGTTCAGGGTCTGCTCCCTCTCATCATGGCCGCCACCCAATCCAGCGCCCCGGCTTCTTCCGACCGCATCAATCTCATCGATAAAAATGATACAAGGCGCATTTTTCTTCGCCTGTTCAAAGAGATCCCGAACCCTTGCAGCGCCGACGCCGACAAACATCTCAACAAAATCCGCACCCGAAATGGAGAAAAAAGGAACCTTTGCCTCACCGGCGATAGCCTTGGCAAGCAAGGTTTTTCCGGTACCTGGAGGGCCCAGCAGCAGCACCCCTTTCGGTATTTTTCCGCCGATTTTCTGGAATTTTTCAGGATTCGTGAGAAACTCAACCGTCTCCTGCAACTCTTCAATGGCCTCATCAACACCGGCAACATCCTTAAAAGTGGTTTTAACCTCAAACTCGCTGACCATCTTTGCGCGGCTTTTTCCGAAACTGAAAATATTTTTTGCCTGGGCGCCATTCTGTCCACTCATTCTCCTGAAAAGAAAAAAATAGAGAGCAGCAAAGATAATCCATGGGGCGAAGAGCGCTAAAAAAGTGTTCAGGTCGCTGGAGCCCTTCTCAACCTTCAGTCGCACCCCCTTTTCCGTCAGCATATCAGCCTGTTCAAGGCTGAATGAAGGCACCCTTACGGCAAAACGATTCGTTTGCAGCGTGGTTTTGTCGATGAGCTGAAGCTGGGCCGGTGCGTTCAGTTTTCCGCTCAGGATTGCCGATTTATCTTCATACGTTTTAACCGTCACCTCCGTAACGAGGGCTCTGGAAAGAACGGATTTATACTCATTATAGGTTATCTCAGGGGCATCAGTGCCTGAAAAAAAACGAAGAAAAACAAAGAGCATCAACAGTCCTGCCATCAGAAAAAGAAGAAAGCCAGGAAACTTTCCCTGTGGACTTTCACCTTTAGAGCGAAACCATCCGGGTGTACCGCCCTCTTCCTGCACAGGCTTGAACTTATTTCGCGAGCCATCTTTTCCTGGTCTCTTTACGGGATTTTCAGACATAAAAAATGTTGGGTAATGACACAAAATGTAACTTGCTACATTAAAAGTAATTAAAAGTAAAGTTACAATCGAGAACAAAAAGTTTTTTTTAAATGTTTCCTTGACTGAAAAGTTTTAGCCATTACGTGCAGGGGATTCAAGACTTTCGGGTTAATCTTCTATCTTATGAATGAATGCGGTGAGTTTTTCTTAAATTCCCAGCTCTTCCAATAGTTCCCTGTAAACAATTAACAGTACGACGCTCATTATGGTTGGTCAAAGGGTTAGAACCAGGTTTGCACCTTCTCCAACAGGATATTTGCATGTAGGCGGTCTGCGAACCGCCCTGTATAACTACCTGTTTGCAAAAAAAATGCACGGAGACTTCATTATCAGAATTGAAGACACCGATCAAACTCGGAAAGTTGAGGGGGCGCAGCAGAATCTTATCAAGGCCCTTGAATGGGCAGGAATTGTGGCTGATGAAAGTCCTGAAAAAGGTGGCAACTATGGTCCCTACGTCCAGTCCGAGCGACTTGATCTCTACGGACGCTATTGTCAGCAACTGCTCGACGACCAGCATGCCTATTACTGTTTCGCAACGCACGAGGAGCTTGAAGAGAACCGGCAGCTCCAGATAAAACAGGGTCTTCAGCCGAAATACAACAGAAAATGGCTCCCTGAAGAGATGGGTGGTTCCATGCCGCCGAGTGTCATCAGAAAAAAACTGGACGAAGGAGGCCCCTACGTCATTCGTATGAAAGTGCCCGATTACGTTTCAGTCTGGTTTGAGGATATCATCCGCGGTCCCGTCGAATTTGATTCCGCAACCATTGACGATCAGGTGCTGATGAAATCAGATGGTTTTCCGACCTACCATTTTGCAAGCGTCATTGATGATCACCTGATGGAGTTCACCCATATCATCAGAGGCGAAGAGTGGCTCTCCTCCATGCCAAAGCACCTTCTTCTCTACGAATTTTTTGGCTGGGAACCACCCAAGGTTGCTCATCTGCCGCTTCTGCTCAATGCTGACCGTTCAAAACTCAGCAAAAGGCAGGGAGATGTTGCCGTCGAAGACTATATCCGCAAAGGGTACAGCAATGATGCCATCATCAATTTTGTAGCCATGCTCGGCTGGAACGAAGGAGAGGGGAGCGAGCAGGAGGTCTACAGCATGGAGCAGCTTATTGAAAAATTCTCGCTCGAACGGGTAGGCAAGGCCGGTGCTGTTTTCAACATCGATAAACTCAACTGGCTCGAAAAACAGTACATCAAGAATCGGCCCACAGAGCAGCTTGTTCCCGTCATAAAACCGATTCTTCTGGCCGAGCTTGAGCGCAAGGAGACGATGATGCCCGTCGACCTCATCACCAGTGAAGCCTACCTTGAAAAAGTTATCGAGCTGATGCGCGAGCGCGTCGGATTTGAGCACGAATTTGTAACCTTTTCCTCCTATTTCTTTTTCGAGCCCGACTCCTATGATGAGGAAGCCGTCAAGAAGCGGTGGGCGCCCGACACCAACTCACTGCTTCAGGAGTTTACCGAAATACTCGCCACCCTCGAAGAGTTCAGTGCAGAGAACATCGAAGCGCATCTCAAGGAGTTTGTTGCCCCGAAAGGTCTGAAAGCAGCAGCGCTCATACACCCCCTGAGAATAGTCTCCTCCGGAGTGAGTTTTGGCCCGAGTCTCTACCACATGCTCGAAGTACTCGGCAAAGAGACCGTACTTCGCCGCATTCTGAAAGGGAGAGAAAAAATCACCTTTTCGGCGTAGCCAGTCGGATGGTATTGCGGAGCGCAGCGCCTGAGTGCTCCGCAATTTTGTTTTTTCTTTTTGTTGTGAAAGATTTATTCCTATATTTTGCCATCTCGGAGGACAGATAGCTCAGTTGGTAGAGCAAAGGACTGAAAATCCTTGTGTCGTGGGTTCGATTCCCTCTCTGTCCACAACGGTTAAAGGCGGCACAAACAATGTTGTCATCTTTTTCACATGAACATAGCTCCTCCACTATCCTGCGATCCACCTTATCCGACTCACATATGTCATGCAAAGCATCCCGCAATGCACACCGTGTTTGAATATCACCAACCCCCCGCATGAAAATTACCACAAAGCTCGATCAGGAACGCTGGCACGAAATGCAGGATCCGGGAGCGTACGAGTGGTGGTACTTCGATGCTGAAGACAAAGAGAGCGGATTCTCTTTCGTCCTCATCTGGTTCTCCGGCTTTCCTTTTTCCCCATACTACACAAGCCATTACGAAAAATGGAAAAACCGGAGCCGGGCCGACGCACCCTCTCCCTCCAATTACTCCGGCTTCAGTTTCCAATTGTATGAAAACCAGCGCGAGATCATCAATTTCATCCGCGAGGGTCGCCGCGAACTCTTTGAAAGCAGCCGCACCGATATTGGTGTCCGCTTCGAAAAAAACCGTTTTACCTACAACGCACTGCGGGACGAGTATACCCTCGACATTGACTTTACCTTTCCGGCCCGTCACAAAGCCCTCAAAGCAACCTTGCTGTTCAAATCGTGCAAGAGGCTCGTTTACGAAAAAAAAGATAACAACAACAACGGCAGGGTACCCCTTCACCAGTGGCTTTTAAGCGTTCCGGGAGCCGATGTCGAAGGCGCCATTACCATTACAGAAACATCAGACCATACCGTTCGTACCATTCCAGTCAAGGCGAAAGGCTATCATGACCATAACCTCGGCGCCGTTCCCATGCAGGAATATATCTCCCGCTGGTACTGGGGCCGTGCCTTTTCCGCGCACTTCGACATCATCTATTATGTCGTGATTTTTAAAAACAACGACTATCAACCACTTTCCCTCCTGCTTCTTCACGACAACCAGAGCGATGCCTTTACCATTTATGATACAGTGCAGTTTCATGAAAGCAACTTCAGACGAGGTCTTTTTTCCCCCCTGCACAGCCGCGATCTTTACCTGCACTTTGAACATGCAAACCTGAAAATTCACCACAACACCGTGCTCGATGCCGGGCCCTTCTATTTACGTTTTGCCTCCTCAATCACCCTGCAGACCGAGGATCAGCAGATCGAGAACATCACAGGGATATCGGAATTTCTCAATCCACTCCGATTAGAGTCAAGGTTTATGCGTGTTTTCACCCGCAGCCGCATCTGGCGAGATGGAGAGCCTTCGATCATGTACGGCATTTATAACCGTTTTAAGCGTTCTTTGGATTGGAATAATCGATGAAAAAATTATAAATTCACTCTCTGTTTGGGTTCGCCTGAATTTAATACGTGAAGGTTGCTGTTATTCGCTATCAAATATGGAAAATGGAGGCAGTAACGTATTGTTTTAAGCCACGGGCGGTAAATACCTTTTGATTTGATAACATAGATATAAAAAAGGAGACAGGTTGTAATGGCACAACAAGGTAATTTCAAGAGCCCGTCAAGAATGGGAGGACTTGGAGATAGCGCGTCACCCTCTTCGGCCGGTTCAGTTTCCGGTGGCAAGCCCCGGGATCAGGGTATCAAAGAGGCCGATTTTGAGCGTCGCAGTTTTCTTGGAAAAATTGTTGGAGGCGTCGGAGCGGCAGTGGCCATATCAACATTGTATCCGGTTGTCAGATATCTCATTCCGCCACCCCTCAAAGAGGTCGCAAGCGTCAATGAACTGAATGTCGGCAAGGCAACAGAAGTACCTGAAAATACCGGCAAGATCTATCAGTTCAACAAAGACAAGGTCATTGTCATCAACGACAACGGAAAGCTGACCGCATGCAGTGCAATTTGTACGCATCTCGGCTGCAGTGTAAGTTGGGACAATGCCCAGAACCTCATCTTCTGCCCCTGTCATGGAGCAAAGTACCAGCAGACCGGCGAAATCATCTCAGGCCCGCAGCCGTTACCCTTGGCTCCGTACAAAGTAAGGGTTGAAGGGGAAAATCTCATTATTTCGAAAGCTTAACCTTTAATTTTTGAAAACCAAGGGAGTCAGGAAAGATGGCTGAAAACAATAAAAACGCTATGGCAGGAAGTGCTCCGGCCAAGCCGAAACCCGCCGCTCCGGTTGCCGCCAAGCCGGCTGCTCCAGGCACGGCAAAACCCGCTGCTCCAGGCGCGGCCAAACCTGCGGCCTCCACAGGCGGCGTCTATAAACCACCCGTAGAGCGTGCGGCCTCAAATCCCTACAAGGATTCGAGAGTCAGTGATCTGGGCGCATGGTTCCAGGAACGATTCTACGTTGTACTGCCGGTAATCGATTATCTGAAGAAAAAGGAAGTCCCAAAGCACCGTCTCTCATTCTGGTACTATTTTGGCGGCCTTACCCTTTTCTTCTTCATTATCCAGATTCTGACCGGTCTGCTGCTTCTCCAGTACTACAAACCAACAGAAGCAGAAGCATTCACCTCATTTGTCTTCATTCAGCAGGAAGTACCCTTCGGCTGGCTTCTTCGCCAGATGCATGCATGGTCGGCCAACGCAATGGTAATGATGGCCTTCATTCACATGTTCAGCACCTTCTTCATGAAGTCCTACCGTAAACCACGTGAGTTGATGTGGGTGAGCGGATTTGTCCTGCTTGTGCTCAGCCTCGGCTTCGGATTTACCGGGTACCTTCTTCCCTGGAACGAACTCGCATTCTTTGCAACCCAGGTAGGCACCGAAGTTCCAAAAGTTGCACCCGGCGGTGCATTCCTTGTCACTCTCCTGCGTGGTGGTGAAGAGGTGAGCGGTGAAACCCTTACCCGTATGTTCTCACTGCATGTAGTGCTGCTTCCCGGTCTTCTGATGCTGGTACTCTCGGCTCACCTGCTTCTGGTTCAGGTTCTTGGCACATCGGCGCCGATCGGATACAAAGAGTCAGGCATGATCAAAGGATACGAGAAGTTCTTCCCGACCTTCCTTGCCAAAGATGCAATCGGCTGGCTGATCGGTTTCGCTCTTCTTGTCTACCTTGCAGTGGTTTCCCCCTGGGAGATAGGCGTCAAGGCCGACGCACTTGCCTCCGCTCCACTTGGCATCAAACCCGAATGGTATTTCTGGGCACAGTTCCAGTTGCTCAAGGATTTCACCTTCCCCAACGGAGAGCTGGTTGCAATCATCCTCTTCACCGTAGGCGCAATCCTCTGGATACTGGTTCCGTTCATTGACACCAAGTCATCAAAAGAGGAGAAAAGTCCAATCTTTACCATCATTGGACTGCTCGTTCTCGCCTTCCTGCTCATCAACACCTATCGTGTTTACCTCGAATCCGCAGCATTATAAGCCACTCAATTCTGCAACAAAAAAAGCCCGGTTCACTACCGGGCTTTTTTTGTCTATCGCATCTCACTGAAAAAGAAAAACAGCCTCTCTCCCAACCACTTCTTGCGGGGTTGCGGGGCGACTATACTTTCAGTCGCATCAACTCGCCAATCTCATATCCCGAAAGGAAAGCCTCCATGTCAAGCGCTCCTGAAGCCTCCACCCAACGGGCAACGACCCCCTCCAATTGCTCAACCTCAACCTCATCATCAGAAGCAACCCCATAACGTTCTTTCAGCAACTCCTGTAACGTAAGCCAGGCCACCAGAACGCTGAAACGATGCTCGCGGAACCATCTTTTACCATGCCGCTCATCAAATTGCAGCATACGGCCCAGATGGAGCTGATTGAGGGTAGCGAGCGCTTTCACAGGAGCGAGCAGAGAGGCCTCAGCCGCTTCATCGGCTTCTGCTGCCGCAGGTTGAGGAGTGAGCATGCAGACAAGCAGGTCAGGCAGGTTTTCAGCAGGAATACCGATCATTCCCGATTCAGGATAGATTGCCCTGAGCGCATCACTCATCAGCCAGTCATCAATCAGGTTCGAATGGAGCTCTCCGGCTGCAGCAACCATCTGCTGCACTGCATCAAGCAGAACCCACTGCCGCACAATGGTTGCATACTCCAGGCCCCCTTCGCTGCCCAAACCAAGAGCCAACTGAAGTTTGCCGGAATGCGCATCTCCCTTCAGAAGATCCGGAAAGAGGAGAGCCCTGCCATAAAGCTCAGCCGCCTTCGATGCAAGAGCGGAGGGAACAGCAAGCGGTTTTTCCATAATTTCACTGAACATAGCGCCAACCCTGTTGAGCAGCAAAGCCACGGCACTCTCGAACAGGCCAATCGCATCGCTTTCCACTCCACACTCATCCATGGCAGGAAGCAGTTCCCCCGTCAGGGCGGCTGTGATAATCCGGTGCAGCGGCGAGAGACTCATGGCAAGAGCAGCACGCTCTATCGACACGAGCCCCCGGCCATTGAGCTCCGCAGCAAGCCGGTCATAGGGCCTGAGTTTTGACGGCGTAACAACCCTGAAATCAAGGAAAACATTATATTTATAGCCATCGAGAGCAACAAGGAGACCATTGTCGGTAATCTCCCTGCAAGAGCGGAGAAACTCCATACCACTCGCATGATCCCTGAAGATAACGAAGGCATTCTCCTGACGGCCAATATTGAGTCCTTCAGAGAGTGAACTCTGGCGGATCTCATGATCCTGCAGATAGCCGACCGAAGTTTTAATCCAGCCCGTAGCCTGTTCAAAGCAGTTGTTAAAGACAACAAGGGCAGTTTCCTCACCCAGCCGATTGGAATAGGCGAAGATATTCTCATTGACCGCCCCTTCCGGTGAATAGACATCATAAAGGAAAAAATTGCGCACCTCGGCAAAGAGCGGGCGCTTCTTCATGATCGGAAAGATCTCCCGGTAATGACGCCCGACAAGATTTTCGTCCGGCTGTTCATCATAATAGGCCTTCGCATACTCCATGCCATATTTCTCGGTAAAACCCTCCACCTGTCCATGGCCAAACATAGGCAGTCCAGGCATGGTCAGCATCATCATGCAGACACCGAAATATTTATCCCCCCGGCCAAACTGCGCAATGGCCGTATCTTCGTCAGGGTTATTCATGAAGTTGACATAGCGCTTGAGAATTTCAGCGTCAAATTCAAGGGTATTCTTGATCAGGTAGCGATAATTGGCATTATCCTCCTTTTTCAGCATGTGCATAAAAGCGCTGTTATAGACCCGGTGCATACCAAGCGTGCGGACAAAATAGCCCTCAAGCATCCAGAACGCCTCTGCAAGCAGCAGCGTATCAGGCACTTCCTGGTGAATACGGTCAACCACCTCACGCCAGAACTCCTCAGGGATGGCGGCATCAAATTCCGACATGCTCATGGCATTGGCCGAGCGCGACGGAACGCCCGCGCTGTGACCATGAAGCGGAAACCAGAGACGCTGGATATGCCGTTTCGCCAGCACCATTGCAGCATCGAAACGGATAATGGGGAACATCCTCGCAACCTGAAGAATCTGCTGAATCACCCCTTCACGAACCTCAGCACTCAAAAAATTCAACTGTGCAGTATCATTCCAGGGCATGATGGTACCATCATTGCCATGATAGATGTATCGCGTATCACCAGTGAGGTAATCAACCCGCTTGAAGGTCACTGCCGCATCAGAACGGTTCCAGTACCCATCTTCGAGGTAGATACCATAGCGCGAATCACTGCTGAGGTTCGGCCCATTATAGGAGTAGTTATAATAAGGAGCCGTGTGAGAGGAGAGAAACCAGTCCGGATTATTACGGACCAGTTCAGAATCCATTCCGGTGTGATTCGGCACCATATCACTTGCGAGGCGGATACCACGCTGTTTGGCTCTCTGAAAAAGGTTTTGATAACCCTCATAACCGCCAATGTCATCGGAAATCGTATAATTTTCAAGAGCATATGCCGACGCCTTGGCCTCAGGATTTCCCTGGAGCTGCTTGATTTTCTGGGAAGCAAAGCTGCGCTGCCAGAGTCCGATAAGCCATAATGCCGTAAAGCCGCGTTCAGCAATAAGGTCAAGCTCAGCATCGGGAATATCCTGCAGTCGGTGAACCGGGCGCCGATAGATCTTGCTGAGCTGATCGAGCCAGACATAGGTGCTTTTTGCAAGCATCACCACTTCAGGCATCCACGACGAATCAATAGAGTAGTTTGCCGGAGCATTGGCATCATCCAGAGAGCTGTATTCCGGGACATGAACCTCTTTCTCAAACACATGGCCATCATTTCGCAGAGCACGCTCCTGGGCAATCTTTTCGAAAAAGAGGTACTTATCCTCATCCTCAATAAAATCGATGGCGCCGCCAAGCAATCCCCAGAGAGGCGACTCATCGAGCAGATCACCCCAATTCAGGCGGATATAGCGAAGCTGTTCAAGAATGGAGGTCGGAGCATGTTTTATGGGCCGGGTGAGCAATTCAGCAAGATCGATATGGTCGGGCCCCACAGGCCCCATTGCCTGCATGGAGCTTCGCATGGTCATAATCACCTTCCGGTACGAACTCTCCCGTGTCAGCTTCTCATCGTTCAAAAGATCGGAAAACTGTTCCAAAGCGGGGTTCTGATTATTCAGCCAGACCAGGAAAGACTCCTCAAGCACATGCTTCCGATTCTCCTGCAGCTTAAGCCACTCCGAAGGCGTTTCCGTTCCGGCATAGACATTCTGCGCAGGAAAAGATGCGACAAATCGTTTCAGGTACTCCTCCGACTCCTCCTCCGAAAGCATCTCCTTCAGCGTACCCGAGAGACGCTCCAGAAAGTCCGGTTGCCGTAAAGCGATCGCTTTCGTCATAATCGAGTGAAAGAGCGCATGCAGCAGTTTCATGCCGAGGAACTGCGCCGGCAGCACCGGCTTCGCATCGGCGCCCTTCAGCTTTTTCAGAAAATTGTTGATGACGGCAGTCTGTCGTTCCGATGTTATGATACTTTCCTGACCGGAAGATGGTAAAGAGAGGAACTCAGGATCAGTCAGATGAAAAAGTTCCCTGGCATTTCTGTTTACATAAAAGTGCTCTTTGTTCTGCAACGCTGGCGGGTTTTGTTTGATTGGTGAAGTATGGAATTCCTGCAAAAAAACGCCCCGACCCTTGTTGTGCGGTTTCGAATTGGCCGGGGCAAAAGCGTACGATTATTTGAATTTCTTGTCGATATAGCGCTGAAGATAGGTAAATCCCAGATCCTTCGCAGAGCGGAGCACCTCAAGCCCGAAGGTCGAGAGTGCACCCTTCCGTGGCGACGGCACGTGCTCAACTGAAGGGGAAATTGTCACTGCTGCCGGGACGGAAGCGGAAGAGGCCATACCGCTTCTCAGTGTTTTTCCAAGCTGTAATCCAGCAACAAAAAGCAGGGCGGTGGCAGGAAACGGATGTTTTCTGACCAGTTCAACCGGCGAAAGCTCAGCGCCGATCTCCTCTTTCAGTTGATGACCCCTTGCCTTGATCTGGGTCTCCTTTTCCGCAATAGTATTCTGCAGCTCTTCAATGCGTGCCTGAATGCCCGTTAACGGTTCATTAGTTGTAGTCATGGAGCGATAAAAGAATTTTCTGAATCAGGTTTCTCAGCAATAATGGCTTGAACCTGGTGAAGAATAAAAAGCAAGAGAGAAAAAGAAGGCTCACGATGAGATAGCCCAGAAAAGGATGACCCAGAAGCTCGCCGATCAGCAGCGCAACAGTTGTGAGCAGGTAGGTCATACCGACAACAAGGATCACAGCAACGAAAGCCGCAGATGCAATCACAGAGAGCTTCTCGGTCAACTCAATTTTAAGCAGCTCAAACTTTGCATCAATAATAGCCCTCACGTCCTCATAGGTCGACACTGCCGTATCATCAAGGAGTTTGGCAATGCCGCTGCGTCTGCTTTTTGAAGAGGCAGAACCCTGCTCCTTTCCTGCTTTACGGTTCATCATGTTTTCTGACTGGTCAATAGCTGTTATCTCCTTTTCTTGAATAAAAGTCCGAACAAGGTTCCGGCGCCCAGTGAAACGAGTATTGCAGGCATCGGATTTTTTTTGACATAATCCGTCGCCTTGTCAGCCTTTTTCAAAAGCCACTCATACGAATCGCTCTCCCTGAAGGAAGAAAAGGTGTCAGAAATGGTCTCACTGAGCTCCTTAAGCTGCTCCGGAATTTTTGTTTCGTGTTGCGGCTCCTCAACCGGATCGGCGGGTTTGCTGCGATGAATGGTTACCTCTACTTCCTGTTCCATAAGAGTATAAAAACTGGTTATGCGTATTTACGGTATAAATCTTGATTTCAAAACGCCCGCCCCCAATATAATAAAAAACAATGTGCTCTTTGCATGGCACACTTACTGCAGAAGCCGTCCACCCTCCACATTAAGAACCTGACCGGTGATATAGTCACTCTCCAGAAGAAAGGTGATACATTTAATAATATCAAGCGGGTCACCGAGACGCTGAAGCGGTATTTTTTTCACCATCTCCTCCTCGGAATCCATATCTTTCTGCGCATTCAACGTGATCGTTCCCGGAGCTACAGAGTTTACCAGAATAGTCGGTGCAAACTCCTTTGCGAAAATCCTGGTCAGGTGCTGTATCCCGCACTTCGATACCGTATAGGGTGCAAAGTTTCGCCAGACCAGATCAGCAGAAATATCCGTCATCGTAATGATGCGCGAGACGAAGGGCTGTTTGCACATGATTGCAGCAGCCTCCTGCATGGTAAAAAAAGTTCCCTTCAGATTGGTATCGACCAGACTGTCCCATTGCTCCTCAGTAACGTTGGGCAAGGGTGTCCTGAAAAAATTCGATGCGCTGGTGACAAGCAGGTCAAGCCGGTCAAACTGCTCCCTGAACGCTGCAAACGCACGCACAATGTCGCCACTCTTCGACACATCACACCGAACCATCTGCGACTGCGGACTGATCCACCTGATTTTTTCAAGAACTTCAGTAGCCCTCGACTCCGAAGCATTCCAGGTAAAAAAAACCGTATATCCCTGTCCAGCCACAGCAAGCGCAATTTCACTGCCAAGCACACCCGAAGCGCCAGTCATGAAGCATACCTTTTTGCCCGAAAGAGTCATTTTCGTTTGCGTTTAATTTCTTCCTGTCCAACCTGAAGGTAAACAGGAACGAGGCATTAAAAGTTGAGAGGCAGTGACCCGATTATGCGAGCTTTCTGAAAGAGGAGGCCTTGATTGCGGCAAAAAGAGGAGAATCGATCGTAATATCCAGTTCATCTGCGGCTGAACGGACAATTTCAGCAACAAGTTTTTCACCATTGACCGACAACACAATACCGACCCTTCCATCCGACTCAAACATCTCGGTAACCGTGCAATGCAAAAGATTTCGTGCACTGATCGCTTCAGGATGCTTTTTGAAAAGGATGATCTCACGAGACGAAAGCTCAAAAAGAGAGGCTCTGTCGGCCCCTCCACCCGAAATCAGGAGGCTGTTCCGGCCCCAGGAGTAGGCATACAAACCGTTCTGCAGAACCGGATCGGCAAGATGCAGAAGATTGAGATAGCCCTTCGGATTATCAGCCATGCTGTTTCGTGCAAGCTGGTCGGGAGTTGTTGTTTCATCCATTCGGCCATTCCTGATCACAAGAATTCGGTCGGTCATCAATTGCATCTCAAGGATCGAGTGCGAAATAAAGAGATAAGGGATTCCGAACTCCTCACTCACACTCTTCAGATAGGGAATGATCTGAAATCGCAGCGTATCATCAAGAGCCGAGAGCGGTTCATCCATCAGCAGCAGGCGAGGATTTGCAAGCACCGCCCGGCCAAGAGCGACACGCTGTTTCTCACCGCCGGAAAGATTATGCACACCCCGCTGCATGAGCGGCTGCAGTTTCAATAATGCAATCAGAGCCTCCGGTTTGATACGGCGGTTTTCAGCGTGGCAACGCCTGTAGCCGTAAAGCAGATTAGCTTTGACCGAGAGATGCGGAAAAAGCATCGCCTGCTGAAAAACAATCGCAATGCGCCGACGTTCAGGGGAGAGATCGATACCCTTCACCGAGCTGAACATGCACTCATCATTCAGATAGATCTCACCCCTGTCCGGCTGAAGAAGCCCTGAAATAAGATGCACAAGCGTCGACTTGCCGCTCCCGGACTGGCCGAAAATACCGATGCGATCCCCCGACACATCCGCCTTGAGCTGCAGGAGGAAGCTGCCCTGTTTTTTCTCAGCATCAATCCGCAGATTCAAAGCGCACTCCTCCGGTCAAGTTGTTTACCAAGCAGTTCATGAACAAGAAGCACAACGACCGAAATAATGATCGAGACCAGGCAGAGCGAGAGAGCCATAGTGACACTTGAGGGCGAACTGGCATAATCGTAGATAGCCAGCGGAATGGTTTGCGTCATACCGGGAATATTGCCAGCAACAATAATGGTAGCGCCAAATTCACCAAGGCTTCGGGCAAACATCAGCGACGAACCCGCCATGATTCCCCGCAGGGAGAGCGGGAGAATAATGGTAACAAGCGTGTCGTACCATGCGGCGCCAAGGCTTCGGGAGGCCTCGATAAGCTGCTGGTCGATAGACTCCATGCCAAGCCGTATTGAGCGAACCAGCAGGGGAAAGCCGACGGTTGCCGAAGCAAGAACGGCAGCTTTCCAGGTAAAAATAATCGGCATGCCCGATGCATCGAGTACTTTTCCGATCCAGCCATTTTTTCCAAGCAGCAGCAGCAGAAAAAACCCGATCACTACCGGAGGAAGCGTGAGCGGGAGGTTGACCAGCACTTCGAGCACCACTTTTCCCCTGAACTTCCTGAAGACCATCAGCCATGCAAGAGCAAAACCGAAAGGCAAAGCAAGCAGAGTCGCCGTAAGCGCCACCTTCAGAGAGAGCCAGATAGCAGAAATATCTTCAGGTGTCAGTGTCATAACATCATAACTATCTTAAGGGTAGAGGCCGTTTTCCGGGTTCATCCTATTTAAGGACAAAGCCATATTTGCGCAGAACCGATTGAGCCTCAGCACCCTGCAGGAAGAGATAGAAGGCTTTTGCCTCCCCATTTTTTGCCGCCTTTACGGTCAACGCCATCGGGTAGGTCACTCTTGGATAGAGCTTTTGCGGCACCACAAAAAGCAATCCGGCTTTTTGCGCCAGCAGGGCATCAGTGCGGTAAACAAAGCTGCCATCAACTTCGCCGAGTTCCGCATACATCAGGCACTCCCTCACATCCTTGGCCATAACAAGCTTTCCGGCAAGCTGCATCTCAATGCCGGCATTTTTAAAGGCCGTCATGGCATACTCACCTGCAGGCACACTTTTCGGACTGCCAATGGCAATCTTGTCAAGCTTCAGCAGCTCCTTCATCGAACTCACCTTTTTGGTCGTTCTCCCGGCAAAAACCAGCGAGTTGTAAGCAAACATTTTTGCGTTAGCGCCATCCACAAGATTTTTTTCTTTCAGATAATCCATCCACTGATTGTTTGCGGCAATAAACAGGTCAACCGGAGCGCCGTTTTCAATCTGACCGGCAAGCGTTCCCGATGGGCCAAAATTTTTCAGAAACACCGTTGAAGGATGCTTTGCCGTGTAACTCGCAGTCAACTCATTGATAACCTCTTTCATGCTTGCAGCAACAGAGAGGTTCAGCTCACCAGCCACGGCCGGGAGAGCAAGAGAGAGGAGCACAAAACAGAGAAGGGCGATGCGTTTCATGGATCGTATCATTATCATGACTGTTTTAAGGTTCTGAGGAGGTGATTGCAACAGCGATATCCGAAGGCTTACCGAAATAGACTGACGAGAGCACAAGCATATCAACCCCGGTTTCAGCATAAGCCGCAGCATTCTCCGCATTGATACCTCCCGCCGCCGAAATGATGACACCGGGCGCCACCTCATGCAGTTGCTGAACCAGCCGGGAGAGCGCTTCAGGCTGCATCTTGTCAAGCTGTACCACATCAGCGCCCGCTGCAGCAATGGCAAGCGCCTCTTCCAGGTTGAAGGCCTCAACAATAATTTTTTGTTCAGGCGCTTTCAGCTTCAGCTCCGTCACCGTTTGAAGAAAAGGCTCAAGGCCGCCACAAAAGGCAGTATGCTGCTGGAAGATCAGCAGCGACTCCGACAAGCCAAGCCGATGCGGCAGTGCACCGCCGGCCATGATAGCCTTGATAGCAACCTTCTTTGTTCCCGGAAAGGACTTGCGGGTCGTGACGACGGTTATGGATGCATGAACCTCCTTGACCCGGGTAACGATTTTCTGTGTCCGGGTGGCAATGCCCGATGCATACTCCAGTATGTTCAGCGCCACTTTCCATCCCGCGTGCAGGCTCTCGGCAGAACCCGTGGCTGAAAGGAAGGTGACACCCGCTTCAATTGTTGTTCCGCTCGGAAGCAGAGAGGTCACGGTTGCCCCGCACCGTTCAAGAAGACGGGCCGCCTCCTCCGTACAGCAGAGTGTTGTCAATTCCCGGCTGGTAAAGGTGATCTCCCCCTGCAGAGAGCCAATGCCGAGCAGGAAGGTTGTCAAATCACCATAAGGCATATCCTCCTCGATAAAACGTTCGATATCGGAGTCAGGAAGTTGATAGAGCATGATTGCGTTGTTTTATCGTTATAACATCACCACTATTCCGGTGCTGAAAAAAAAAGAGTCTTGCCGCGTGAAAAACCGGAATTGACTCCCTGCGGGAAACGTGCAGCGCTCTTGCTTTTGTTGCCCCTGTTTCTTGGCGCGCCTGCTTTTTCTTCGCCTATTGATTGAAAAATAATAAAAAATAAGACAAAAGAGGCAAAAAATCTTATTAATTTCGGTTATCGTGATTCCCGGAAGCTCTCTTTGCTACATTGGTGTTGTTTTTTTTTGAGCGCTATCCTGTTGCGCCCACTGCCCGGTCAGAGGAACGTTATGTGGAGCAGAATATAGCGGATTATCTCTTTTTTAAAAACCGGCAGCGGTTTTTTCTCCTGCCCTCAGCCGAGGTATGCCGCCATCACCGCAGGATCTTTTGCCAGTGCTGCACTGGAACCCTCCAGCACAACGCGACCCTGTTCAATAATATAGGCGCGGTCGGAGACGGCCAGGGCGCTCTTGGCAAACTGTTCAGAAAGAAGAATCGTCATACCGAAGGCGCGGAGCGAAGAGATGGCAAGAAAGAGCTCCTTGACATTCTGTAACGAAAAAGCGGGGTTCTTATTTATCAACATGATTATACCGCAATATAAAGCTCTTTTCACGCATATACAATAATCGAACTCCTGATCGCATCAAAAAAATAGCTATCCCTCTTTCTGCCTTTTTTGTTATAATATCCCACAGTGCCACTTTTCAGGGATCTTTTTTTACTCAAGGCACTTACCCGGCGAAATCCAGAACAACGAAGGTGGCAACTGATGGCTGAAACGATTCTCAGGCTTGAAAAAATCCGCAAAGAGCTTGGCCTCTCCAAGGCTATTCGCCAGACCATCATTCCAAACCTTTCGCTGGAAATCATGGCAGGGGAGTTTGTCGCTATAACAGGACCGTCAGGTTCGGGCAAATCCACCCTTCTCTATATCATGGGAGGGCTCGACAAGCCAACCTCTGGCACGGTATGGCTCGACGGTGAGGCAATTACCGAAAAAAATGAAACCGAGATGAACCATATCAGAAATGAAAAAATTGGCTTTATCTATCAGTTTCACTTTTTGCTTCCCGAGTTCAATGCCGTTGAAAATGTCAGTATGCCGATGATGATCAATGGTCGTCGCACCAAAAAAGAGATCAGGGAGCGGGCCATGAAACTGCTCGACATGGTTGACATGCAGAACAAATATACCAACAAGCCAAGCCAGCTCTCCGGAGGCCAGCAGCAGCGGGTTGCCATTGCACGGGCGCTGGCCAACGAACCCAAAGTGCTGCTTGGCGATGAACCGACCGGCAATCTCGACTCCCGCTCGGCCAACAATGTCTATCAACTCTTTGACCGTCTGAACCGTGAGCTGAACCAAACCGTTATCGTCGTTACCCACGATGAAGAGTTTGCAAATCGTGCGGGACGACGAATTCATCTGGTAGACGGACAGATCGAGAGTGACCGGCCACTTCGAACGATGGCAGAACCACTCTCCGGCAGCTAAATTAAACGATCGGCACGAACCTATCTTTATCTATACCAATCCATGACCTTGCTACTCGATAACATCAGGCTGACCCACCCCCATCTCTTCCAGGCATTTTCACTGCTCCCGGATGCGGAGCAGCATCTGCAGCGTATCATGGAACTCGACCGTTACTGGGAGCGGTTAAAGCAACCTCTCCGGCAAGTGATCATGCCGGGCGATACCCTGCCAAAAGATGCCCTTATCAGCGGCGAATATGATCTGATTTATGCAGGAGGAACCCTCAGTCTGCTCCATGCAGCCGTGATGGCGGGAAAGTATGGGCGCAAGGTGTTGATTTTTGACCGCCAGACACCGGCAAAATCGACCAGAGACTGGAATATTTCAAGGAACGAGCTGATGAATCTCTCCGCCATCGGGCTCTTCACCGAACGAGAAGTTGACTCGACCATTGGCCGTCGCTACAAAAACGGCTGGGTCGAGTTTTACCAGCCTGATGGCAAGCAGAAGCGGCTTGTTATGGAAAACGTGCTCGATTGCGCCGTTGATGCCGACCGGTTACTCAATCTGGCAAAAGAGAGAATCCTCGGCGCACCGGGCAACGCCCTTCTTGCCGAAACCAGCTTTGTCCGTTGTTATCAATTTGACGACCACATCATTGTGCAGGTAGAAGATCGCCAGGGCAACAGCTCCTTCTACAAGAGCAAGGTTCTGGTCGATGTGATGGGCATCCTCTCGCCCATTGCCATGCAGCTCAACGAAGGCATTCCCCAGACCCACGTCTGCCCGACGGTAGGCACCATCGCGAGCGGTTTTGAAAATGCAGTGTTCGATATCGGTGAAATTCTTGCGAGCATCGGGCCTGCCGATACATCGGCTGAAAAAGGGCGGCAATTGATCTGGGAAGGCTTTCCTGCTGAAGGGAGGAACTATATCACCTACCTCTTCTTCTACGACGAGGCCGACTCCCCGAACGACAAATCCCTGCTCAGCCTCTTCGAGAGCTACTTCATCACGCTTCCGGACTACAAAAAGCCCGGCAAGGATTTTCAGATCCATCGTCCCGTCTACGGCATCATTCCAGCCTACTGTCATGACGGGTTTAACCGGAGCCGTGAGATTGCCGATAGCCACATCATTCTCTTCGGCGACGCCGCATCACTCGGCTCTCCGCTCACCTTCTGCGGCTTTGGATCAATGGTTCGCAACCTCCACCACCTCACAGCCGATCTTGACCGGGCGCTCACGGAAAACAACCTCGCCAAAAAGCACCTCGAAAAAATCAGCGCCTATGAACCAAACGTCGCCTCGATGGCCAACCTCATGAAATACATGTGCTTCAACAAGGCCACCGATGAACCCAACTTTGTCAACGACCTGATGAACGAGGTGATGATTGTGCTCGACGACCTGCCCCAGCGCTATCGTCAAGCCATGTTCCGCGACGAAATGAAGATTGAAGAACTTGCAGTGGTGATGCTCCGGCTCGCCTGGCGCTACCCGAAAGTACTGGCAGCAACCTGGGAGAAACTTGGCATTCAGGGCTCCCTCTCCTTTTTCAAAAATCTTGCCGGATGGGCATTTTCAGCACTCAGATAACCTTTTTTTCATCGATGACCGATATCATTCGTGCCGCAGAGGCGATTGCACAGCTTCGCCGGGAGATCGAGCGGCACACCCATCTCTACTATGTTGAGGCAAAGCCGGAGCTCTCCGATTTTGAATTTGACCAGCTTCTCGATCAACTCATCACCCTTGAGCGGCAATTCCCGCAACTGCTTACCCCCGACAGCCCCTCGCAGCGGGTGGGAGGAACCATTACCAGGGAATTTCCTGCAGTGCAGCATCGTGAGCCGATGCTCAGCCTCTCAAACAGCTACTCCATCACCGAGGTGGAGGAGTTTTACAACCGCGTCCGAAAACTCCTCGCCCTCGAAGGGGTTGTGGAGCAGGAGATGGTTGCCGAGCTGAAATTTGACGGTGTTGCCATCAGCCTCCTCTACCAAGACGGCATTCTCGTACGCGGCGCAACACGGGGTGACGGTCGGCAGGGTGACGATATCACGGCTAATCTGAAGACCATTGCCACTATTCCCCTCCGACTGGAGGAGTCTCTTGTCGCAACTCTGCAGGGGGAGGAGAGAGCGATCGAGGTGCGCGGCGAAGTCTTCATGCGCAAGGAAGATTTTGAACGTCTCAACGAGAGCCGTCCCGATGAAGATCGATTTGCCAACCCCCGCAATGCCACGGCAGGCTCACTCAAACTGCAGGATTCCGGTGAAGTGGCCCGTCGCAGCATGAGTTTTGTTGCCTACTACCTGAAAGGGCTCAAGGATGAATCCACACCCCACATCCATCGTCTCGAACTGCTCGCCCGTCTCGGCTTCTTTACCGGCGACCACTACCGGCTCTGCAATACCCTCGAGGAGATCAACACCTATATTGCCGAATGGGCAGAAAAGCGCTGGAAGCTCCCCTATGAGACCGACGGAGTGGTGCTCAAACTCAACGATGTCCCTTTCCGCGAAAAACTTGGCGCAACCGCAAAAAGCCCCCGCTGGGCCATAGCCTACAAATATCCGGCACAACAGGCCAGATCGGTGCTCCAAAACGTACTCTTCCAGGTAGGGCGGCTCGGCACCATCACCCCTGTTGCCGAACTTGAGCCCGTCCTGCTTGCCGGTTCAACCGTCTCCCGCTCCACCCTCCATAACTTCGACGAAATCGAGCGCCTTGGGCTCATGCTTCGCGACCGGGTCATCATCGAAAAATCAGGCGAGGTCATTCCCAAAGTGGTGCGCACCCTCTTCGAAGAGCGCCCCGCCGATGCCATGCCCATTCTGCCGCCAACCCATTGCCCCTCATGCGGCACCCCGCTCGTCCGACCGGAGAACGAAGTCAGTTACTCCTGCCCGAACGAAGAGGAGTGCCCGGCCCAAATCAAAGGGCGGCTGCTGCACTTTGCATCGCGCAATGCCATGGATATCCAGACCCTCGGCGATGCCCTCGTCGAGCAGCTTGTAGCCAAAGGGCTTGTCAAGGATCCCGGCGACCTCTACTTTCTTCAGGAACCACAGCTCGAAAAGCTTGAACGCATGGGGCCAAAATCGGCACAAAACATCCTGCGCGCTTTGGAGAAAAGCCGGGAAAAAAGCTACGAACGACTCCTCTACGCCCTCGGCATCCGCCACGTCGGACGCGCCACCGCCCGCGAACTCTCACAAGCCTGCCCCTCCATCGATCTCCTCCGGGAGGCCAGCGAGGAGCAGCTTGCCACCATCCCCGATATCGGCCCGGTTGTCGCCCGCAGCATCATCGACTACTTTGCAAAACCATCATGGCCACACCTCCTTGAAAAACTCCGCACGGCAGCGCTGCAACTCAGTGCATCGGAGCCCAAAGAGCAGGTCAACCGCAATTTCGAGGGAGTCACAGTACTCTTTACCGGCAGCCTTGAACGCTACGACCGCCAGAAAGCCTCGGAACTGGTGCTTGAACGCGGCGGCAGGGTAGTCGGCTCCGTCAGCAAAAAGACCGGCATGGTTGTTGCTGGCCAAGACCCCGGCAGCAAGCTGCAGAAAGCCAACAAGCTCGGAGTCAGGGTTGTGTCGGAAGATGAATTTGAAGCCATGCTGTAAACGGAGACAACAATCAACCAGAAACCTCTAATCAGAGATGCGCCGGTGAACCAGAAAGAGCAAAGGGTGATGATCGCCATCCGTCTGATACTCCTTGTTACCATCGCAGTTATCAGTTGGCAGGCCACCATCCAGAACGGCGTAGAGCCGCCACCCCTCATGAACGGCGACAAGGTACTTCATTTTCTCGCCTTTGGAACGCTTGCCTTTCTGGTGGATTTTGCCTTTCCGCGCAGCCGGTTTGGCGCCGTCAAAATTATTCTGCTCATCCTCTACGGGCTGGCCATCGAGGTTGTCCAGTCCTGGCTGCCCTACCGATCAGCCTCCGCCGCAGACCTGCTGACCGATATTGGCGGTATCTGCACCTATGCGCTCTCCATACCGCTCCTCAAACGCCTGCAACTCTATCGCGGGCACTGGAAAACGTAATTATCCGGGATTGCCGAGCCCTGGGAGCGCCGAGCTCCGGCCCGGCAGAAAAAAATGCCAAGCTGGAGCCTGGCGCTCCCGTCAACTACTTTGTTGCGACATAGAGAATGGAGGTTTCAAAGGTCATCGGGAAAAAATTGGCCTGTTTGAAACCGCTTTTTTTCAGGATAGCGGTGAACGCCTCAGCCTGCGGAAACTTTTCAACCGAGTGGGGCAGATAGTCGTAGGCAAAGGTGGACTTACTGAACAATCCCGCAATTTTCGGCAGTACTTTTTTGAAATAGACCAGGTAAAGCTTTTTCATAAGCGCATTACGCGGTATCATCGGCTCAATAATGAGCGCATGGCCGCCCGGCTTCAGGACACGATAAAACTCCCGCATCCCCTCATTCAGGTTTTCAAAATTTCTCACACCAAATCCGGCGCTGACCACATCAAAGCTCGCATTGTCGAAAGGAAGCTTCTCCGCATAGCCCTCAATAAAGCTGATCCGGGGATATTTTTTCCTTGCAAGAACCAGCATTTCAGGCGAAAGGTCAAGAGCAGAGACCTTTGCGCCCTCTATTTTCGACATGGAGTTCGCCAGGTCACCCGTGCCGGTAGCCACATCAAGAATCCGTGGAGCGCGATTTGTTCCGAGTACCTCCTTCGCCCTCTTCGTAGCCATTGCCCGCCAATAGTTATCTATTCCAAGACTGAGCAGATGATTCAAAAAATCATAGGTCGGAGCAACCTCATCAAACATTCTTTTGATAGAGGCCCTCGATTTCGTCTGATTCAGAGATTGCGCACTCTCCCTGGCCTGACGCGCCGAAACTTCAGCTTTTTTTGCCATAAACATCTTCCGGGTTAAACATCAGCGTGTCACAGATCTCCATGGAGAGCTCCTCTGTGGCTTTACGGTAAAAACAGGAGTGATAGCCAACATGGCAGGCGCCGCCAGTCTGTGAAACTTTCAGGAGCAGGGTATCGCCATCACAGTCGATCAGGATATCATGAACCACCTGCATGTTGCCCGACGATTCCCCCTTCAGCCAAAGCTTGTTGCGGCTTCGGCTCCAGTAACAGGCTCTCTTCTTGTCCAGAGTCATCCGGAGGCTTTCAAGATTCATCCAGGCCATCATCAGCACCTTGCCCGTCTCCTGATCCTGTACAATCGCCGGCACCAGCCCCCGGTCATCAAATTTAACCGTTTCAAGAAAGCTTTTCCCCATATCTTGATTATCGCCCATTGATGGTGTAGATTAAGTGGTTTTTATACAAGCGCTCCTCCCCCCTGGGAGGGCCTTCAAAAAGAAACAGTTTTTAAAGATTGATAAAATTATGGAAAAACCAAGATCGGAATGGATAAAAAGATCAAAACAGGTAACTTCCCAAAGCTGAATTCATATTAAACCAGGCACATGCAATCCCTACAGAAATTTCTTCCCAAATATACCATAGCTCTTGCTCTCCTTTTTCTTGCCACGGTCATTTTTCTGATGACGAGGGGCAACACCGTCGATATTGAGGTCGATCAGGTGACCAATGCAGAGCTGGTTCAGGCAATCTATGCAACCGGCTTTGTTGAGGCCGAAGCAGTAGCCAACCTCAGCGCTGAAACATCGGGCACGGTACGCTCTGTCGGTGCACTCGAAGGGGAGCATGTAACCGCTGGTCAGAAAATTCTTCAATTCAGCAGCCCCCAGCCAGAGTTCGCCGTTCGTGAAGCAAAGGCTGCCCTGGCCGAACAGCAGGCTCAGAGCAGCGACAACAAGCTGCGGCGAACCAGAAAAGAGAACCTCTTCCGTGAAGGCGCAATATCGCGTCAGGAGCTGGATGAGGCCGAAAAAATGAGCATCCAGGGCGAAGAGCTGCTCCGGCAGAAAGCCCTTCAGTTGCAGATGCGTGAAGATGACCTGAAAAAACTGACGGTCAGTGCCCCTTTTGCCGGTATTCTCACCCTCCAGAGCGTAAAAGAGGGCGATTATGTCGCAGCCAACAGCCTTGTCGCCCGGGTTGTTGACCCCTCGGCCTATGTTGTTACCGTCGAGGTTGACGAACTCGATATTCCCCGCATACGCATCGGTCAGGCGACGACCGTTGCCTTTGATGCCTGGCCCGACAAGCGCTTCAAGGCCACCGTCTCCCGTATTGTACAGCAAACAGACCGGGTCACAAAGACCTCGAGGATCTATCTGAAGCTCGACCATCCAGCCACCGACATACAGGCAGGTATGACCGCAACAGCAAACATCATCTACAATATCCGACCGAATGCCCTTCTGGTCAGAAAAAGCTCGCTCTTTGAAGAAAACGCACAGAGCACTGTCTGGAAAATTGCAAACGGCAAACTCAAAAAACAGCCTGTTCGAACAGGAGCAAGCGACTTGACCTTTGTTGAAATCTTGCAGGGGCTCAAAAAAGGCGACAAGATTGCGCTTGCACCCGCAAAAAATTTACGTGAAGGCATGGAGGTCAACACCATTTCCCCCAGGAAAAACTGACCTCATCATGGAGAACAGATGAGACAACGAGAGAAAATCGCCGTTATTCTTGCGGCGCATGGTGAGGCTGAAACAACCCGATTCATCGAAAACTACCGGGTTGCCTCTCATACGCTTGCGCACGCGGCTCTTGTTATGCCCATTCCAAAGCCGCTACAGAGAGCGATAGCGCTTACCTCATCACTCAAAAAAAAGCTGCGGGCAACAGCCGATACGCACCCATCGCCACAAAACAGCATCACCCGCGACCAGGCAGCCGCCCTGCAGCGCCAGCTCAATCACTCACCCGCAGCAGCGCTCTTCGACTTCGAGGTCCATGCCGCTTTTTCGGCTTCGCCCCCTTATGTGGAGCATGTCATCGAACAGACACGCCCCAGTGACGCTCAGGTCATCGTCTCCATGGCACCCATCGACAGTAGCCTCTCCTGTGGTCTGATCTGCTCCTGTCTGGCCAACTCCCGCAAAGCTGAGGAGCTCGGGAAGGTCAAGGTTCTCAGTCGCTTCTGGAACGATGAGCAGCTCTACTCCATTTATTGCGATCACCTGTTTGAGCAACGTTCCCTGCGCCAGGCTCCCGGTAGCGAAGCGCAAACCCTGCTTCTGCTTTTTCATGGTACGCTGGTTGCCGATACCAAAGGAAATACTCCACAGTTTCGTACCGGTCTTGATGAAACACGCCATTTCGCCCGGCGCCTCCAGCAACTCATTGAAGAGGATCCCCGAAATCCATATAGCCGGATTGAGACGGTCTACCTCAACCATAATGTTGGCGGAGAGTGGACAAAACCCTCCTTTGAAGAGAGCTGCGCGAAGCTTCGGCAAAAGGGAGCCGGAAGCGTTGACCTTTTCGCTGGCGGTTATTTTGCTGACGGCAACGAAACCATCCACCGTGCAGCGGAGCTTGCCGCGACGGCATCGGTAAAAAATGTAACATCAATTCCCTGCATTAACAGCGCCCCCGCCTTTACCGCCTGGCTGACAGCAAGAGTCATCGATGCCGCACGGCAGCTCCGGGGTTTGAGATGAACCTGCACGACTGAATGGTTAAGGCCTCACGCGTGTTTATTGTTCGACTGACGTTTCAGTCAATACCTGACAAAAGATGAAGAAAAGAGAGATTATTATGGGCAGAGCGGCTGTTTTTATTGATGGAGCCAACCTTTTTTATACACAGCGCCATCTGGGATGGCAGATAGATTTTTCCCGTCTGATGGCCTTTTTTATCTCCGGTTACGCCACCGTAGAGGCAAATTATTACGTCCCGGCATCAGAACCCGTCTCCGAAGAAAATGCCGCATTTACCAGAGTGCTGATGGCCCACGGCTACCATATCACCTCAAAACCGGTCAAAAAGATCGTCAACAAGGAGACCGGAGTCATCGTCATGAAAGGCAATCTCGATGTAGAACTTGTTGTAGACGCTCTGAGCCGAGCCGATCAGTACGACACCTTTATTCTGTTCAGTGGCGACAGTGATTTTATACCCCTGCTGAGGGCCCTGAAAGAGAAGGGAAAAGAGGTTCTGGTCTACTCCACCCAGGGGCTGAGCGCCAGAGAGCTGCTCGCCGAACCCGGCATAGCCTATCATGACCTTGCACTCCTCAAGGAGCGTATCGAACAGCTCCGGTCGGGAGAGGGTCTGCGCACCGACGGCTCAGCGTCGGGTAACGATCAGGAATTTTCGCTTCCTCTCCCCGACATTGGCGTGACCTTTACCGGCAGCGTGCTGAAAATCCAGCCCTACGGGATATTTCTCAGCAATCCCTACCACGTCAAATGCCTTCTTCCCCTGAGCTTTCTCGGCATCAGCAAATATATCAGCGATTTAACAGCAATCGTGCGTATGACCGATCTCTTTGACGTTGTTGTTTTCCACGTCAATACCACCCGCGCCATTGCTGAAATTACCGTCAAGCTTGCCGACAAAAAGATGGTCGAAGAGCTGACATCAAGGCTGGAAGGGTAGGGGGCTATCGCTGAAGGCGGAGCGGCAGCTCAAGATCGTTGGCCTCAAGCAGCTCCCTGTTCCCGAGAATCTCTTCTGTCGGCCCGTCAGCCGTAATGCGCCCCTGCTTCATGATGCAGACTCTCTGGCAGGTATCCTGGATAAAATCAAGATCGTGTGATACCGTTATTCTTGTTATGTCAAGCCCGTTAACCAGGTTGATCAGTTTTCTGCGGTTTTTCGGGTCAAGATCGGCAGTGGGTTCATCCATCACCATCACCTCCGGCTTCATGACCAGAACCGCAGCAAAGGAGGCAAAGCGCTTTTGACCCTGCGAAAGCTGTGAGGGCGCTCTGTTGCGTAGCTCCCAGAGGTTCAGCTCACGCAGCGCATCTTCGACCACCCTGGCGATATCCGCCCGATTCATCCCCAGATTCTCCGGCCCGAACGCAACATCATCATAAAGCCGTGCCGTAAAAAGCTGGTCATCCGGATTTTGAAAGAGCAGCCCAACCATCCTGTGGATTCGGTCAAGATTCTTTTTGTTCAGGGCTACGCCGCCAATCGAAATGGAGCCCTTCTGGGGCAGAAAGTAGCCATTCAGGTGGTTGACCAGCGTCGATTTTCCAGCGCCATTTGCCCCCACAATACCCACGGATTCACCCTCACCGACAGCAAGGCTGATATGGTCGATGGCCTTTGTGCCGTCCTGCCAGGAAAAGCAGAGTCCTTCAATAGCGATCATTCGGGGGGGAATTAAAAAATCAGGCGAAGAGCAAGGAAAAGCAGAGCCCAGAGTCCGATCGTTCTCCAGTCACTGCGGCTTATCTTTTCAGCAGGGCGGTTTACCAGTCGCCCCTGAAACCCCCTGGCGCTCATGCTGCGGTAGATCCTTTCTGCACGGGTTATCGTCCTTAACAGCAAGGAGCCAATGAGCGGAGCAGTACGGAAGAGCCCTTTTCCCTTTCTGCCGAACGAGCGGATATCCCTTGCCTTTTGCATCGATTGAGCCTCCTCCTGCAAAACAGAGCGGTAGCGGTCGAGCAACAGCAACTGCGTTACCAGTACATCAGGAAGATGAAGCGCCTCAAGGGCGCGGCAGATTCGGTAAAACGGAATGCTTTGGGTAACCGAAAGCAGGGCAGCCACAGAGATGATGGTTTTTGCAACAATAACCGTCCCGGAAATCATCCCTCCACTGATACGTAATCCCGAAATCAGCAAAACAGGGTTCCGGTCGAGCAACAAGTTCCCGGCAGCCATGAAGAGTACAAAAGGAGAGATCAGCAACAATCGTTTCACAATCATTTTTACATCTGCCTGTGCCGCGCTCATCAGAAAAAGCGGAAAGGCCCCGAAAGCAAGCACTTCCGCCATGTTGAATTTCGGAATCGAAAGCAGAGAGAAGAGAAAGAGAACCGTTACCAGAAGAGCCGATCGGTCACTTCCAAGGAAGGGGAGTGGCCGGGGTGGCGCTCCACGCCCTTCAGGAAGAGAGGCCGCAGATGGTAGCCGGGCGTACATCACCGCTGTTTTTCTCCCTTCTGTTTTCTGCCCAGCAAAAGACCGACGGTTCCGGCAGCAGCCAGAACCGAAAGGCTTCCCACAATACCCGACAAACTGCTACCCGCATCGACCGGTGACTCCGGGTTTGCAAGGAATTCCGGTGCCGATTTGAAGCCATAATCGGGAAGAAAGGCAACCTTCTGCTGAAAAGCTTCGAGTGCCTCATGCACAGCTCCGCCTGCCGGGCTGAACTCTTTGGAGCCCGATACCTTCGCAATCGACCACTCCAGACCGTCAGGTTGCGAAGAGGCAAACCACGACCCCACCCCTCCGACGAAAAGGGCCAGAATGGCAAAGAGTGCAAAGGTAAAACGGGGATGAACAGCCGCTTTTGCCGGAACAAGCAGTCCCGGTTCTGTTCGGGCAACAAAAGCAAGCACGCCCCAGGTAACCAGACCCTCAACAACCCCGATGGCAAGATGGACGGGCAGCATGAAAAGAAGAAAGGTGCCGAAGGGTAACTCGGTTATACCAGAAAAGAGTGTCTCCAGAACAACGCTCAATGCCCCCATCAGGAGAGCCGCAGTTGCAGCCGTCAAGCTGCCGACAGCAAGTTTCCCCGGAGTTGGAGCATTTCCGGCAATAACCCGATACAGAAAAGGAAAAGCAATAAATGAGGGAAAAAAGGCAAGGTTGAACACATTGCAGCCAAGCGCAAGCAGCCCCCCGTCAGCAAAAAAAAGGCACTGGATAATGAGCACCGAGGCAAGGGTGATAAATGCCCGGTATGGGCCGAGCAGGACAGCAAGGAGAAGCCCGCCGCCCAGGTGACCGCTGGAACCGGTGCCGGGAAGCGTGAAATTGATCATCTGCGCAGCAAAAACAAAAGCGCCGAGCACACCCATGAGCGCTGTTTTACTGTTATCACGCTCTTCGCTGATTTTTTTCGCCGAATAACCGATCAGCGCTCCGCTCACAACCCAGAATCCCCCTCCCACCACCGGCGAAAGAAGCGCATCCGCCATATGCATAATCACATCTCCATTTACGTAAGGGCGGGGTCATCCCGCCCTCTTCCTCCTCCCACACAAATCCATATCCACCCCGTAGGCGCGGGGTCATCCCGCCCTCTTCTCCTCCCAAGCAAATCCATATCCATCCCGCCCCCATTATCCCATTCCTTCACCAGCCCCTACTCGCCGGCAGCCATCAGTTTCTCATGAATTGCCGCTGCAGCAGTTCTTCCTGCACCCATGGCAAGAATAACCGTAGCGCCACCGGTAACAATATCGCCACCGGCATAGACACTCTCTTTCGAGGTTGCCATGGTATTGATATCCACAACAATCGTATCCCGCTTGCTGACCTCAATATCCGGCGTTGTCTGCTGGATGAGCGGATTTGAACCATTACCGATCGAAATAATCGCCATATCAACAGGGAGGATGAACTCTGAACCCTTGATCGGCACAGGGCGTCGTCGTCCGGAATCGTCCGGTTCGCCCAGCTCCATGCGAAGGCACTTTGCGCCTGTAAGCCACTGCTCCTCATTGCCAACAAACTCCAGAGGGTTCATGAGCATAAGGAATTCAATCCCCTCCTCCTTTGCATGATGTACCTCCTCAAGCCGTGCAGGCATCTCAGCCTCAGAACGGCGGTAAACGATATAAGCATGCTCCGCGCCGAGCCTTTTTGCCGTGCGAACCGCATCCATCGCCGTGTTGCCCCCACCGAAGACCGCGACATTTTTCCCCGTGCAGTTAAACACCGGAGTATCATTGTCAGGGAACTGATAAGACTTCATCAGGTTGACCCTCGTCAAAAACTCATTGGCGGAATAGACCCCGAGCAGATTTTCTCCGGGGATACCCATAAACCAGGGCAAACCGGCTCCCACCCCAATAAAAATCGCATCAAATCCCTCCTCTTCAAGCAGCTCATCAATGGTGACCGAACGGCCGGCAACCGAATTGGTGATAAAAACCACTCCGAGTTTTTTCATCCCCTCAATTTCAGCCTGAACAATTGTCTTGGGAAGGCGGAATTCCGGAATGCCATACATCAGGACGCCACCCAGCTCATGCAACGCCTCAAAAACCGTCACCGCATGGCCCAACTGCACCAGATCGTTGGCACAGCTCAAGCCAGCCGGTCCGCTGCCGATAACCGCAACTTTTTTTCCGGTTGCCGGTTGTACTGTCGGCAACTCCACACTCCCGTTTTCACGCTCATAATCAGCCGCGAAGCGTTCGAGGTTGCCGATAGCAACGGGAGTATATTTTTTGGCGAGCACGCATGTTTTCTCGCACTGATCCTCCTGCGGGCAGACTCTGCCACAGATCGCAGGCAAAACATTATCCTCCTTGATTTTTCGGGCCGCCCCCAGAAAATTGCCATCAGCAATAAGCTTTATGAACTGATCAATCTTGATGTTGACCGGGCACCCCTTGATGCAGACCGGATCCTTACACTGAATACAACGCTGAGCCTCCCGCTGAGCCTGCTCTATCGTATAGCCAAGATTGACCTCCTGAAAGTTGTGACTCCGTATCACCGGATCCTGAGACGGCATCTGTTGACGCGGTATGGCAAGGCGTTCTTTGGTCGTGATATGTTGTGCGTCCATAGTAATTCGTTTTAAAGTAAAAGAGGCTTAATGCAAAAAAACCATACCTGAAAAGATATGGAGAGCAAGAGTAGCGAGGTCGGGCTACCCCGTAAATGGATAGCTATTTCAGGGTATGGAGGTTGCACTTGTGAGCAAACAAATCAGCCGATTTCCGCTCCTCCGGCAGGTACATCTTGTTCCGGTCAGAAAGATTTTTAAAATCAACCAGATGCGCGTCAAATTCAGGCCCGTCAACACAGGCGAACTTGGTCTGGTTATCAACCGTAACCCTGCAGCCACCGCACATACCGGTACCATCAACCATAATCGGATTCAGGCTCACGACCGTCTTGATCCCGTAAGGACGGGTCACCTCAGCCACAGCTCTCATCATCGGAATCGGCCCGATAGCGAGCACATAATCAATGGTTTTTCCCGAGTCAAGAAGCTCCTGCAGCTTCTGGGTGACAAAGCCGTGAAAGCCATACGAACCATCATCCGTCGTGATATAGGCCTCGTCACTCACCGCCCGCATCTCAGGCTCAAGAATCACCAGCTCCTTTGAACGGGCGCCATTGATGGTAATAACATAATTTCCAGCCTCCTTCAGGGCAACAGCCGTTGGATAGGCAATTGCAGTGCCAACACCACCACCGATACTGACCGCCGTGCCAAATTTCTCGATATGCGATGGTGTTCCAAGCGGGCCCACAATATCGTGGATGGAATCACCCTCAGCCTTGCAGTTCAGCTCTCTGGTCGATTTACCCATTCCCTGGACAATAAGGGAGATCGTCCCTTTTTCAGGATCAGAATCAGCAATGGTCAACGGAATCCGTTCACTGCTCTCGCCCACCCTGATCATCACAAATTGTCCGGCTTTTCTTTTTTTTGCAATACGGGGAGCTTCGATCTCAATTTTTTTGATATTTTCAGCTAAAAATATTGCAGAAACAATTTTATACATTGGCTCTTCGATTTCGTATGATAATGGAGGCTTTCGGACTCTTTTTCGGCAAGACGAAAAAGTCATCATAATAAGCATTTGATAATTAAAATAAAAGAGACTCCTGAAAAATAGCACTCCATCCTGCAATCATTAAACGTTATTGTCACACATGGTTTTTATTGCCGATTATGGCGCAGGGAATCTTCGTTCTGTTCTCAAGGCATTTGACTATATCGGAGTCAAAGCTATCGTCAGCAGTGATCCAGCCAAACTTGCCGGTTACAAAAAAGTGATTCTTCCCGGAGTCGGAGCTTTCGGCTCTGCCACAGAGTCACTCAACGCATCGGGCTTTACCGGAGCGCTTCTCGAACATGTCGATAAAGGGGGCCAACTCCTTGGAATCTGCCTCGGGATGCAGTTGCTCCTCACCGACAGCGAAGAGATGGGCGCCCACAAAGGGCTCGATCTCATTCCAGGGCGCGTGCTGCGTTTCCGGAGCGAAACCGACAAAATTCCCCAGATCGGGTGGAACTCGGTCGATCAGCAGAAAGAGAGTACCCTCTTCCGGGGAATAGAGGATCACTCTTTCTTTTACTTTGTACACTCCTACTACTGTGATCCGATCTGCCCTGATGATGTTGCAGCAACAACATGGTTCGCAGGAAAAAACTTTTGTTCAGCCATTGAAAAAAATGGTATTTTCGCAGTTCAATTTCATCCGGAAAAGAGCTCCGACGCCGGTTTGCAGGTGCTGAAAAACTTTGCCGGCTGCTAACACCGCTTTCCAGTTATGCACTTATGTTGATTATTCCAGCCATAGACATCAAAGAGGGGAAGTGTGTACGACTGACCCGTGGCGACTTCAGCCAGAAAAAAATATACCTCGACAACCCCAACGACATGGCCATCATCTGGCGCAAGCAGAACGCCAAAATGCTCCATATCGTTGACCTCGATGCCGCCCTTACCGGCGAAATGGTCAATTTTGAAAAAATCAGGGAGATCGTCACCAATCTCGACATTCCCGTCCAGGTCGGCGGTGGTATCCGCTCCGCCGATGCAGTCAAGCGCTACCTCGACATCGGTGTCGGTCGCGTGGTCATCGGCTCGGCAGCCGTAACCAATCCAAAGCTGGTCGAAGAGCTGCTGCACACCTACACCTCCTCACAGATTGTTGTCGGCATCGATGCAGAGAACGGAATCCCGAAAATCAAGGGGTGGACCGAAAGCAGCATGATTCAGGACTACGATCTGGCGTTGCAGATGAAAGAGATGGGCATCGAGCGCATCATCTACACCGACATCTCCCGCGACGGCATGATGCAGGGCTTTGGTTACGAAAGCACCAGACGCTTCGCCGAAAGGGCAGGGATGAAAATTACCGCCTCCGGTGGAGTTACCAATGCCGAAGACCTGCATCGGCTCAATGAACTCCAACCCTTCGGCGTTGATTCCGTCATTATTGGCAAAGCCCTCTACGAATGCAATTTTCCCTGTCAGGAGCTTTGGTACAACTTTGAAGAGGAGATCAGCCTCGATCACAATTTCTCCACAGCCCGAAAAAAATAGCAGGGAGCCAGGCGCCTGAACGAGGGGCGCCAACAGGCAGGAAACGAAAGCGATAACGATAGAGATCACTATGAAAAAGAGTAATAAAGATGATGAAGTCAGAATTAACCGATATCTCGCCTCGTGTGGCATAGCCTCACGCAGGGCCGCCGACCAGCTTGTGCTCGATGGCAGGGTTATGGTCAACGGCACCGTCATTACCACCCCAGGCATCAAGGTAAGCCCCACTCGTGACGAGGTCATTGTAGACGGTGAAAAATTTGCTCAGCCTGAGCACCGCAAGGTCTACATTCTCTTCAACAAACCCAGAAACGTCATCACCACCAACAGCGACGAAAAAAATCGGGAGATGGTACTCGATTTTATTGATGTCGAAGAGCGGGTCTTTCCCGTTGGTCGCCTCGACCGGAAAACAACCGGCGTTATTCTGCTGACCAATGACGGAACGCTGGCCCATAAATTGATGCACCCTTCATCAAATGTGAAAAAAGAGTATATTGCTGAGCTTTCTGAAAAATTCACGCCAAATCTTCTGCCGCAACTGACAGGAGGGATGCGTTTGAAAGATACCGGGGAAAAGGTCAGTCCCTGCCGCGCAAAGATACTTGACGAAGGCATGCAGGTACTGGTAAGCATTCATGAAGGAAAGAACCACCAGGTCAGAAGAATGTTTGAAACCCTCGGTTTTGAAGTAAAGCGGCTTGAGCGGGTTGCCTATGCAGGCCTGCTGGCCGGAGAACTACGGCGAGGCGAATGGCGATACCTGAGCCGCAATGAGGTTCAGGCACTCTACAAATTGACCGAAAGCCCATAAGCCATCTGCCGGTTTTGTCAACCAAGCAAAACCAACACACAGGGTTATGAAGCAGCAACTCTTTATTGTCAAACGTCATGCCGGCAGGGAACTCATGACGTTTGTTTTTCTCATCCTCCTTCTCATAGCCTCTCCCTGGGCACTCTTTGCCGACAGCAGCGACATCGAGGATCTCCTCAGCAATGCAGAATCAGAGGTCAATATCGAGCAGTTGCTTGACCTTGTCGAGCAGTTGAAAAAAGAGAGGATTCTGCTCAATGAGGCCGACGCCGCCGACCTGCGTCAACTGCCCTGGCTCATGACCGCCGACGTCGAAACCATTCTCATCCATCGTCGCAACCAGGGGCCCATTCTCACCCTGCAGCAGCTCGAAACCCTTATCGGCAAAGAAAAAACAGCTCTCATCGCCCCCTATATCCGCTTGACAAAAGAGCCCTCCTCCCGTCTTCCAGCCAAAACCGATGCCATAGAGGGCACGCTCTACAGCCGCCTCTTTTGGGAAACCACAGCCCGTGAAGGCATTCTGAACGGGAACTACGCCGGAGAGAACTACAAGCTCTATCACCGTCTGCAGGTTTCTGCCCCTCACCTCAAGGCGACCCTCCTGCAGGAAAAGGATATCGGCGAGCCCGACGTGGCCGACTTCACCTCACTCAGCATCAGCGCCAGCGATATCGGCATCATGAAACAGGGCCTGCTCGGCAACTACAGGGTGAACCTTGCCCAGGGGCTGCTCATCGGCCAGGGACGCTATTTTTCCAAAGGCTCCGACCCCACCGGCAGCATCAGGCTTCCATCACGCCAGCTTCTTCCCTACACCTCCAGCTCGGAATATGGCTTTCTCCAGGGAGCAGCAACAACCCTGAAGCTTGCACCCTTTGAAGTGACCCTCTTTTACTCCTCCAACCATCGTGACGCCCTCATCAGCGACGATGGGGTCATCACCAGTTTCAGCTCATCAGGCTACCACCGGAGCGAACTTGAACTATCGAGAAAAGATAACGTCACCGAAACCATCTCCGGGGCAAACCTGCTTTACCACTACCAGTCAGGCTCCTTCAGCGGCAGGGCAGGGGGGAGTGTGCTCAACTACCGCTATCCACTGCCATTCGATGAACTCGACCCCTCTGCCGCCATAAGCAGACACTCTTCGGCAACGCTCTACAGCCTCGAAACCGATCTCTCCCTTGGCCATGCAAGCCTCTTTGCCGAAGCGGCCTTTTCCACTCGCCCGGATGACGCATCATGGACGGCAGGCACGGAGTATCAGATTCGCCAGGGGCTCAGCGCCGTTGCCGCCCTCCGCCGCTATGGCGCCCGCTACTACTCCCCCTTTGCAGGGGCCTTTGCCGAAAGGGGCAGCGGAGCCTCAAACGAAGAGGGATACTATGTCGGCCTCAACGCCAGGGTCAGCAAAAGCCTTGCACTTGCGGCATACCACGACCGCTTCACCTTTCCCCTGCTTGACGATCACTGCCCCTACCCATCAGATGGCAACGATTCAAGGCTCTTGATCACCTGGAAACAGTCGCCCCTGCTCACCTGGAACCTCCAATTCCAGCACAAATACCGCGAAGAGCAGTCCAATCAGGGCACATCAAGCCACCCCCTCTGGACGGCGCTTCCCCAGGTAACCAATCGCTGCCGTCTCGACTGCGATGTCACACCCTCCCGAGCCCTCCATCTGCGAAGCCGAGGCGAGGTGAAAAAAGTGGTCAAGGAGTACCTCGCTGGCGATCAGCGCTTTTATGGATGGCTCCTCTCCCAGCAGGCAGGATACAGCGCCGGAAAATTCAGCCTCAAAGGGCGCATAACCGTTTTCAATACCGAGGATTACGACGCCGCTCTCTACGCCTATGAGGATGATCTTCCCCTCACCTCCTCACTCGGCATGTACGACGGGCGCGGCAAATCCCTCTTTCTTGTGGCAACATGGCAGGCGCTTCCGCAACTGAAGCTCGCCGCACGATACGAGAAAAGCTGGTACAGTGACCGGGAGGTCTACAGCAGCGGCAACGACGAACGGGCCACCAGCGCACCCGGCTCATTCCATCTTGGCTGCTTTTTAACCTTCTGAACGTTCTCCCGGCAGGGAGGTCAAGGGGGGGCACTCAAGCCCGGCAGCACGCAGCAGCCGATCCCTGATCGCCCTGCCAAGTCCCTCATTTGAGGGCAGTTCGCAGTAGATGACGCCGATCCCCTCTGCATCGCAGAACCGGAAAAAGCGGAAGAGCTCCTGGCCATACTCCTCAAGCGTGGCGCACACCTTGCAGAGCGCAACCCCTTCCGGCGGCGCCGAAAGGCCGATATAGGCTGATGAAGGGGAGTCTGCAACACAGCTCTTCTCGCCACTGCAGAGGATAATCGATGCCTTCGGCGCATAATGGGGATACTTCAGGCCGGGGCATTTCGGGCTCTCCTCCGGCTTGTTCGTGACCGCATTGACCGTTATGTCTGGCGCCACCATCTGCAATTGTTCCAGTGTGATTGCTCCGGCCCTGAGCAGCAGCGGCTTCACCCCCGAACAGTCCACAATGGTCGATTCAAGGCCGATCGTGCTCGGCCTGCCCCGCAGCACGCACTCAATCTTTCCGTCAAGATCCTCCATCACCGCCTCCCAGCTTGTTGCGCTCGGCAGCCCCGAACGATTTGCCGAAGGAGCGGCAACCGGGCAGCCACAGAGACGCAGAAACTCCTGCGCCACCGGATTTGACGGGCAGCGCACCCCCACAGTTTCAAGACCGGCTGTAACGCTGAAGGGAACAGAGCTTTTTTTTTGCAGCACCAGTGTCAGGGGGCCGGGAAAAAAGTGCTCAATCAGCGCTCGTGCATCCGCATGAAGCGCCTCTGCCACCTCATCGAGTTGATCGATGCTGCCGAGATGAACAATCAGCGGATTATCCGACGGACGTCCCTTTGCCCGAAAAAGCTGGAGGATCGCCTCCGGATGGCAGATACCGGCGCCAAGGCCGTAGACCGTCTCGGTTGGAAATGCCACAACCCCGCCTGAGTTCAGGATAGCGGCTGCTTCTTCAGGTGAATCAGTAAGGATGGTCTGCATGATAGCGGCTTGAGGGAAAAATTCTACCGGAAAATGGAGAGAAGGGTAAAGAGCGTCGCTACCGAAGCGCTGGCAAGAGGAATTGAAAGGTTATCGTCCACCTTGAACTTTCCGATACGCACCAGGAAGGCCTCCGTCAGCGTTCCGGTTATTGCCATGATGATACCGATAACGGGATGCAGCCCCGGCACAAGGGAGACAACAACGAGCGCCGAAAGAAAAAAGGCAACACTTCCCTCAACGCTCTTCTGTCCAAACCGGTGTTTACCGAACGATTTGCCGATAATGGCCGCAAGCGTATCCGAAACAGCAACCATACTGAAGGCCGCAACCGCAATAACTTTCGGGAAAAAGAGCACCAGAAGGAGAGCCGCCATCATGATATAGGTCGCACCGTTCAGATGGCCCTTTGCCCGCTTCAGCTCATGCGCCCTGAGCATCGCTCCGAACGTCCGGTGATACCAGGCAGAAACGGGTGTGAAAAAATTTTTCAGCAGGTCAATCAGAAAAAAGCCGGAAAAAAGCGGCACAAGAATCAACAGAGCAAGATCGCGGCTGATAAACCAGTAAATAACCGGGATAGAGAGCGACGAGAGATGAATAGCCTTGCGTGCTACTTCATAACGGAGTTCCAGCCGGTCAATCTCTTCCATAAGCATCAAAAAAGTTCATCAGGGAAGCGGTATCAGGAGCGACCCGCTTACAGGCTGGAATATACAACGAAAACTCCATAAGCCAGAAAAGTTCAGCCCAACAGCTTCCTTTTCCTTTTCCCTTTCAAAACGTGTACCTTGCAGTGCATTCCAAAATCGCATTTTGAACTACAGGTATGAAGCATGAAAACTTGAGGGTCGCTGCCATTGATCTCGGCACCAACTCCTTCCATATGATTATTGTCGAAGAGAGCCCGCAGAAGGGGATCGTTGAGATAGACCGGGTCAAAGATATGATCTGCATCGGCCGCGGCAGCATTTCTACAAAAATGCTTGATGAAGAGGCCATGCAGTCCGGTATTGCAGCGTTGAAAAATTTTCTTGTACTGGCCTCACATCATGGTGTGGCCTCCGAAAATGTTATTGCCTTCGCCACCAGCGCCATCCGCGAGGCAAAAAACAGCGGCGACTTTATCCGCCGGGTCAAAGAGGAGACCGGCCTCAAAATCAAGATTATCTCCGGCAAAGAGGAGGCTGAATTTATCTATTACGGCGTTCGCAATGCGGTGAAAATAGGCAACAGCTCCGATCTGCTCTTCGATATTGGCGGCGGATCGGTTGAATTTGTTCTTGTCAACCAGAAAGGGCTCCAACTGCTCGAAAGTCGTAAAATCGGTGTTGCCAGAATGTGCGAACGCTTTGTAGCCTCCGAACCGATCGCCTCTCATGATATCAAGATGCTGGAGCAGTACTTCACGGCAGAGATGGTCACCGCTGTTGAAAAGGCCTCACAACTGAAGGTGACCAGGGCAATCGCCTCCTCGGGAACAGCGCAGAATATCGCCCGCATGATACAGTCGATGAAGGGGAGCCAGAGTGAGACATCGCTCAACAACAGCACCTTTACCCGCACCGAGTTTCAGGCGCTCTATCAGGCAATTCTTCCTCTTGGCGCCGCCGAACGCAAAAAAGTTACCGGTCTTGATGAAAAAAGAGTTGATCTTATTGTGCCGGGGCTCATCCTTGTCGATATGATCTTCCGGCTTTTCAACCTCACCGAGATCGTCATTTCCGATTCCGCCCTGCGGGAGGGAATGGTGCTCCACTACCTCAAGCATCGCCTCCAGCCAGGCGCAAAACGGAGCAGTGACGATGAACTCGATATTCGCCGGGAGAGCGTTTATGAACTTGCCTTCCGCTGCGGCTGGACGCGCAACCACGCAGAGCACGTAGCCCGTCTCAGCCTCCAGCTTTTCGACAAGCTCGCCCTTCTGCACCATCTTGACGAGTCGTACCGTGAACTGCTCGAGTATGCATCGCTGCTGCACAACATTGGAGCATTCATTGCCATCTCCTCCCATCACAAACACAGCCAGTATATTATCCTCAACGGGGAACTTCGCGGCTTCTCGCCCCTTGAAACCGAGATCATCGCCCATGTGGCCCGCTATCACCGCAAATCCCCCCCGACGGAGCGCCATGCAGCATACAGCATGCTCCCCTCCGCCAGCAAGCGGGCGGTTGATCTCCTCTCCGGCATCCTGCGCCTTGCCAACGGTCTCGAACGCGGTCACCGTCAGAACGTTCAGAAAATCAACGTCGAGGTCACCGCAAATACCATTATCCTTCACCTCAAAACCCGTTTTGAGCCCGACATCGAGATATGGGCCGCCGACCTGCTGAAACCGTGGCTTGAGAAGCTCCTCAATAAAAGCATAATCCTTGAAGCGCTCTGAAGTGAAGGGAGAGAGCCTTTTCGAACGACTCGCCGCCACCCTTGCAACCGAGGGCACCCTCTGGCTCGAATCCGCCTTCTGCAACGAGCCGGAAGGCGGAGCGCTCCTCTTCTCCGACCCGCTGGAGGTGGTGACCCTTCCCACACTCAACGATATCGAGCCTTTTTTCCGGAGGATCGAGGAACAGAGCGCCGCAGGTTTTTATCTTGCCGGCTGGCTCACCTATGAGGCCGGTTACGCCTTTGAAGAGAGGCTTCTTCACGGGCTCTCACCCGACGATCCTCATCTTCCCCCCTCACCCCTGGGTTGGTTTGGAGTCTACCGGGAGCCGGAGCGCTTTTCAGCAGCAGAGGTTCAGGAGCTTTTCGCCGAACCGGGCCTCTGCTCCGACCTCATCATCAACGACCTCTCCTTCAATCTCTCCGAAGAGGAATACGGCAGAAAAATTGAACGCATCAAAGAGCAGATAGCAGCAGGCAATCTCTATCAGGTGAACTTTACCGGACGCTACCGCTTCACCAGCAACAGCGAGCCAACGGCGCTCTTTGCCGCGCTGCGGGGTCGGCAACCCTCATCCTACACCGCCTGTATCAACAGCGGCGGGCGCACCATCCTCTCCTGCTCTCCCGAACTCTTTTTCAGGCGGCGCGGCTCACTCATCGAAACCATGCCGATGAAAGGAACCGCCCCGAGAGGCCGCACCATCGAAGAGGACAACCGCCTCAGGGAGGGGCTTGCCGGATGCCAGAAAAACCGGGCCGAAAATCTCATGATCGTCGATCTCCTCCGTAACGACCTCGGACGGATATGCAAGCCCGGCACCGTCGAAGCAGAGGATCTCTTCACCATCGAAACATGGCCGACACTCCACCAACTGCTCTCAACCATCCGGGGAGAGCTGCGGGAGGGAATCAAGCTCCGCGAACTCTTCCGGGCGCTCTATCCCTCAGGCTCCATTACCGGTGCGCCCAAAATAAGCGCCATGAAGCTCATACAGAGCCTTGAACCAACGCCAAGAGGGATCTATACCGGCACCATCGGCTATATCACCCCCGACAGCGAGATGGTTTTCAGTGTCGCAATCCGCACCATCGAGCTATCAGGAAAACAGGGCACCTACGGTTCAGGCGGCGGCATCGTATGGGACTCTGATCCCCAGGATGAGTACCGCGAGTGCCAGCTCAAGGCAAAGATACTCATCGGCTCTGACAGGAACAGCAGCGCTGCACCCTCGGACAGCGGCACTGCGCCAGGCAGCGATGCAGACCAGCCTCCGGGTGGGGTTTCCGGCAGCGAAGCAGGGCAACACTTCGGGCTTTTTGAAAGCATACTCTGGAACGGAAGCTACCTCTGGCTCGACGAACACCTCCAGCGCCTCGCAACATCAGCCGCCACGCTTGGTTTTCCCTGCGACACCGCCGCTGCCACCCACCTGCTTCACCAGCTTGAGAGGGAGATGCGCCAGCATGCAGCACGCTGCAAAGTACGCCTCAGCCTATCAAGAGAGGGAAGCTGCAGCGCCAGTTACGAGCCCATAACGGTGCAAGGCTCCACCCCAAAGCTCCGCCTCTGCATTGCCGCAGAGCCCACCCATTCATCCAACCCCCTGCTCCGGCACAAAACCACCAAAAGGGAGCTTTACGACCACTACTTCACCCTTGCCCGCCAGCAAGGCTTCGACGAAATCCTCTTCCACAACGAACGCGGAGAGATCACCGAAGGCGCCATCAGCACCATCTTTATCCGCAAAGGCTGGCAACTCTGCACCCCGCCACTCCACTGCGGCCTGCTCAACGGCATTTTCCGCCATTACATCCTCGCCACCCGCCTCACCGCAACCGAAAAAATCATCACCATCAACGACATCGCCACCGCCGACGCCATATTCATCGCAAATTCAGTCCGAGGCCTCAGACCCGCCACAATGTGTAAAAACCCGCCGACCATTGGACCTGATACATAACTGCAAAAAACTCCCTATATTCCCCTTATAACAAAAAAACATCAACCACATTTCTTTTACCCACCATGCGCGACCACACCCCTGACTTCAAGATGCATGAGCTTACCGCCCAAAACAAAACGCTCATTCGTCAGACTGTCCAGCAGCTTCTGGAGAAACTCGCCACTGACGGCAAGCTCACCTCCGATACCCTGCTCGAATTCTGGGTTGACGTTCCCGCCATCAAGCGTTCAAGAGGCACATTCCCGGGCGGCTTTCTGATGCCCGACAGCTTTGTCTATATCAGCGACTATTTTCAGCCCGACGCGCCGGATTCCCTTATCCCTGGCGAGGCCTATGCCGACGGGGAAGTAACCCTCGACAAGGTCTGGGATGACCTGCTTGATGAACTCTACTACCAGGTCGAAATATTCACCTCACCCGTCTCCTCAGGAAAAGGGATAACGCTTGAATTATGGGCAGGCAATCGCCAGCGTCCGGAAGGCGAGTGGATCTACGCCGTCGATCGTAAAGTAGAACTTGGTTAGTTTTTTGCCGGATAGTCGCAGATGCCCGAAACGGTACAATGTGCACAGTCCGGCTTTTTTGCCTTGCAGGTGTAACGACCGTGCAGCAGCAGATAGTGATGAAAGGGGATAACCCATGCTTCGGGAATAATCGTCATCAGCCCGGCTTCGGTCTCTTCCGGCTTTTCGGTATGAACCAGTCCGATCCGGTTCGAAACCCGGTGCACATGGGTATCGACCGGCATGACCGGCTGGTCAAAAGCGTTGCTCAGCACAACGTTCGCTGTTTTTCTGCCAACACCGGGCAGGCTTTCGAGTCCCTCCCTCGTACCTGGTACCACGCCCTGCCAGCGCTCAACCAAAATCCTGCTTACCGCAAGGATATTTTTAGCCTTGTTGTTGCAATAATTGATGGAGCGCACAAGGCTTCTGACCTCATCAAGCTCCATCCGGCTCATGGTTTCGGCATCCGGTGCACACCTGAAGAGCTCCTTCGTAACGACATTGACCTGCCTGTCGGTAGCCTGGGCCGCCATGATGGTCGCTATGAGCAACTGAAAAGGGCTCTCGTAGTTCAGTTCGCTTTTCGGGTTCGGGTATGCCGACCCAAGCAGCTCATTGAGCAAAACGATTTTTTCTTCAGGGGTTTGTTTCATGCCCCCTCAGCTTGCGCTTTCCGGGTTTTCAGCCTCGCCCTCAACTTTCTGAAGCTTGGTCACCGACTGATCGATAAGTCCCCGGCCATTTTTGTGCACCTTCCCCTCATTTTTCAGATCGTTGAATATCGCATCAAGAATGCCGTTGACAAATTTGCTGCTTTTGTCGGTACTGTTGAATTTTTTTGCGATTTCAATAGCCTCATTGATCGAAACTTTGGGAGGAATATCTTCACAGTAGAGAATTTCCGTCAGGGCCATCCGGATGATATTTTTGTCAATAATGGCAATCCGGCTCATATCCCAGTTAAAGGTATGTTTTACAATATAGCGGTCAATCTCCTCCATGTGCTCCTTGATGTTTTTCAGCAGCATATTGAAAAACTTCATGGCATTGGGGTCAGCAAGAATCTCTTCGGTCAAAAGCCAGCCTGCTGCCGAGTCGATGTCGGTATCACGGATTTCAATGGTATAGAGCGCCTGTAAAATCTTTTCACGTATTTGCCGTCGGTAGGTCTTCATAAAAGAGCAATTAATTGATTGAGGATTGGAGTATCTCATCGAGAACAACAGCCGTCCTGCCAAGGTTTTCATACAAAACATGCGGATGGTGTTGCTTCAGATCCTCCATTGAATAGGTGCCGGTTGCTACGGCAATAGACTTTGCGTTCAGTACCCTGGCACATGCGATATCGTGTTCCGTATCGCCTATGATGATAATGTCGTGGTTAAAAAATTTTATTCCACTGAGCTGGTATGCTTTTTCAACAGCAATCGCAGGCAGCTCGTTGCGAGAGGGAGCGTCATCGGCAAAGGCGCCGAAGGGGAAGTAGTGGTTTATTTCGGGAAGAAGAAGCTTGTGCCGACCCGATGCCTCGAAATTTCCGGTTAAAAGAGCAAGCATCACATCAGAGTGGCCGGAAAGCTCCTCAAGAAGCTCGCGGATCCCCTCCATCAGCAGAACGTCTGATGGCTTGGCGTGAGCACGGAACATTTCGATATAGGTCTTCTTGGCCATCTCAAATTTCGCAGCAATGTCACCCTCAGAAAGGCCCGCGTTCCGCAACACCTCGTAAAAAATAGTACTGTCCATCTTGCCCGCAAAATTGTGAGTTCCGGCGCTGCCCGCAGTCCCGTACACCTCAGTCAGGGCATCAACAAGGACGCTTCGATTGATTTTATTCACCGAAAGCAATGTTCCGTCGATATCAAATAACACAAGTTTCTTCAGCATAGCATCTTTTCCGGAAGCCTTCAAACCCTTATATTTTAAAGTAGTACGGGTATCAGCCGTGATACCCCTTCCTCCTCCATGGTGACCCCGTACAGCGCCTGGCAGGAGGCCATCGTTTTTTTGTTGTGCGTAACAATAATGAATTGAGTGTTATTCTCAAATTTTTTCAGGAGATTTTCACGCTCACCTGTCAGCATCTCCAGCCTCTGCATTGCCATTGCGCTCAAATGAACCATCCCCATCCGCCCTCGCCATCAAAGCAAGGCCACAGTTCTGCGTCACCCACCTCTCCGGGAAGCGTTGGTGAATCGATGGTAAATCGATTGTTCAAGCCGCAAAAAACACCCCAACCAACCCCATTTCATCCACAATCCGCACCGGCATCAAATCCAACGCGCCCCGACATTGGGTAAAAAAATCCGTAGGGGCGGGGTCCCCCCGCCCTCTTCCCCCCCCCCCCCAACATCACCCGATTTCATCATGTATTCATACACAACGAAATGGTAAATATACACCCCGGATGATACGTGAATGCATTCCGGCGCCTCCGCCCCAACACCCCATTTTCGCAAAATAATTCGTCGTTCGACACCAATAATACGTATATTTTTCAATTCAATAATTCATCATTTTCCGGATGTACGACCCAAAAATACATCACAGACATTCAATTCGGTTGCCAGGGTACGATTATTCCCAGGCATGCGTATGTTTTGTTACCATCTGCACCCAAAACCGCCAAATGAGGTTCGGTAACATTGTGGACGGAAAAATGAAATTGAATGATACGGGGCGCATTGTCCAGGATATCTGGCATCAGATACCGGTACATTTTTTAGCCGTAACCACCGACGAATTTGTCGTTATGCCAAACCATATTCACGGAATAATAATCACCGGCTCATACGGCAACAGCCCGGAAACAGGTGCCAAAATATGCTCTGGCTCCAAAACCGAACGTGTGGTCTCCCTCTGCCCTGAAGCATTGCATTCGTCTAATGATGGCCAATGGGACAAAAACCGGGTGCCCACGGTTGGACAAATCATTGGATATTTTAAATATCAGTCAACAAAAAAAATCAATGAAATCCGGCATCACGGGATTCAAAGAATATGGCAACGCAATTATTATGAGCACATTGTTCGTGATGAATCTGATTTGAATCGAATCTGCAAATACATACAGAATAATCCATTAAAATGGGGGATGGATAAATTGCATGGTATATGAATTCCACGTCCGTGGGCGGGGGTGATCATGGATCCATAACAATCCCCCCCATCACATCAAACACGCGTAGGGGCGGGGTCCCCCCGCCCCCAAACAATTGCATCCCTCCCTCCAAAAATCACAATCCATTCCCATCACATCAAACGTGCGTAAGGGCGGGGAGACCCCGCCCCCAAACAATTGCATCCCTCCCTCCAAAAATCCCAATCCCTTCCCATCAAACCAAACGCGCGTAAGGGCGGGGTTCCCCCGCCCCCCAAACAATTGCATCCCTCTCCCCAAAAATCCCAATCCCTTCCCATCACATCAAACGCGCGTAAGGGCGGGGAGACCCCGCCCCTACGGGAATTGCATTGCGTGGATGATGGCGGCGGATTGGGTGGCGGCCTGGACGTCGTGGACGCGCAAAATGCTTGCTCCGCGCATCAATGCGATGGTTTGTGCTGCGATGGTGGCGGCCAATCTTTCGGATGGCGGGGGGATTGCTCCGTTCGGTGGGGTAATGGCGTGGCCGAGGAAGGATTTTCTTGATAGACCAGCCAGAACAGGGTGGCCAAGGGAGAGCAGTGCATCGAGCTGATCGAGCAGCCGGAAATTTTCCTCAACGCTTTTGCCAAACCCAAAGCCCGGATCAATGACGATCCCCTCAATCCCGTGCTCTTCAGCCACCGCTATGGAGCGGGCGAGAAAGAGCCTCACCCTCTCCACAATATCCACTTCACCGGAATTTGTCACGGTGCTCCACTGCATCGACTCCGGTTTAACGGGCGTATGCATCAACACCACCCCAGCCCGGTACTTCCGGCAAACAGCAGGAAGCTGGCCATCGAAGGTGAAGCCCGAAATATCGTTGACCATATGCGCCCCCGCCTGCAATGCCGCTTCGGCAACCCCCGCCTTATACGTATCTATTGAAATCAGGATATCACTTCTCTGGCGCAGAAGGGCAATCAGCGGTGCCGTCCGCGCAATCTCCTCCTGCTCCGAAATCTTCGCAGCCCCCGGACGAGACGACTCTCCGCCAATGTCGATAATCGCAGCGCCCTCCCTGATCATACCGAGCGCACACGCAAGCGCCCGGTCAAGGTCAACACCGCCAGGGCCCGCCTGCAACACCCCTCCATCATAAAAAGAATCCGGCGTCGTATTCAGAATTCCCATAATAACCGCCCCCCCGGAAAGATCCAGAATACGCCCCCCACAATTGAAAATCCGTAGGGGCGGGGTCCCCCCGCCCCCAATCAATTGCATTGTGTTTTCCATAATGGCGGGGTCCCCCCGCCCCCAATCAATCGCATTGTGTTTTCCATAATGGAGGGGTCCCCCGTCATTATGTCACCCCGAACGGTACCGGCGTGAACGTTATAACAAAAATTGCAATCGCAACCCATCCGTAGACCACTCTTCCCGTCGAAAGGGAGTGGTCATGCACTGTCGGAGGATGGTTCAGGCCGATAAAACGCGACAGAATGAACGACCACAAAATCCAGCCCGACCACGACCAGCGCAGCATCACCGGCGGGATCAGCGCCAACGCTTCCGGCATGAGCCATGAGAGCAGCAGCTCCACAAAGGAGGGAAAGCCGAGAAGCATGATAAAGAGCAGAAAAGCCTTTGCAGCCAGAGCATGTCCCCTTCTGCCAAACATCGCATAGGTGATGTGCCCGCCATCAAGCTGACCAACCGGAAGCAGGTTCAGCGCCGTCACCAGCGAGCCAAGCCAGCCCGTAAAAAGGAAGGGATAGTGATAGATCTCCGTCATTGGCGGCAGCTCTTTCGGAGCAATCAAATACTCCAGCCCCATCCAGAGCAGATTTTTGCCCAGCACAAGGGTGCCCGACGGAACAGCCACCTCCATGCGCCCGGATTGCAGATATTCCGGATGAATGGAAAAGATAAAGTCGGCAGGCGGAAGATTGAGAAAACCATAAACCAGAAGCCCCACACTTACGGCAAAGCCTCCAATCGGCCCTGCAATGCCGATATCAAAGAGGGAATTGGTGCCCGGAATTCTCTCCTTCACCTTGATCACCGCACCCATCGTCCCCAGACTGAGCAGAAAGGGGAGGGGCGGCATAGGGATATAATAGGGGAGTGTGGCCTGCACACGATGGCGCATTGCGGCAAAAAAGTGGCCGAACTCGTGGACGGTCAGGAAGAGCAACAGCGAAAGTGAATAGGGAATACCTGTGCCGAGAGAGCTGATAAAGAGTGGAAGAGAGCTGAAGCTTACCGGATGGCCACCCCAGAACGCTCCAGCCCAAAGTGTGGTGAGGAGCGTCAAGAAAAAGAGAGTCAGATGAAGAGGGTAGTTTTGTTTCATGAACCGCTACTTCTGCTCCGGTTTATCCTCGCCGAAGGTTGCCGCAAGCCCCTTCGCCAGCTCCTCCTGCTCCGCAACACTCAGCTTCGCCTCCGGGTGGGCAGGAAGATAGAAAAAGGGAGGCATCTTGCCCTTTCTCACCTCAGCCGCCGCCTCGTCTCCCTCATTTTCCCCACTCCGTCCCCACTCGGAAACATTGAACTTGCTCCTTCCCAGAGAGACATCAAGCTGGGCAAGCCACGATGCCGGAGCAACAGAAGCATACCACGGCCAGACCGTCTCATTTGAATGGCAGTTTTTGCAGGCACGGTCAAAAAGCTCAGCGGTTCGCGGCGAATCCCACTTCGGCTCTCCACTTACCGGAGGATTGCTGTGGTCGCGCCCATAAGGAACCAGTTGGATAGCCGCCAGAGCAATTGCCGCACCGGCCAGAATTTTTACAAGTTGCATCGGTAAAATCTCCCTCTTTTTCAATTCGTTTTCGAGACTTTGGTTTTCAGGGAATATAAGTGAATTTGTGAGCATCTCAATAATGCGTATCTTTCACAAAATCACAGTCGGTTATCAACGTTTCAACCAATCCAGGGCATTATGGCATATTTCAATCACCTCTGTTTCGTTGAGGCACCCCAAACCGTCATCGCACCTTTTCCCCGCTTCATAACCGATTGCATAGGAATCTGCTACCTCGCCGCTGCCGTTGAGCATGACGTCGAAAGCCTCGTCATGCCCGACAACTACTACAACGACGGGATTTTCGAGAGCCTCCGCACGCTGCTGAAAAAACAGCCGGTTGACCTTGTCGCCATCTCCTCCATGACCGGCGCCTTCAACCAGGCCGCACGACTTGCCAAAATAGCCAAAGAGGCCGGCGCCTTTGTTGTCATGGGCGGCTTTCACCCCACAGCGCTCCCCGAAGAGGTGCTGAAACTCTCCAGCGTGGATGTTGTCGTAATCGGAGAGGGAGAAGAGACCTTCCGCGAACTCGTTCTCAAAGGCCCCTCCCGCGACATCAGGGGAATCGCCTACAGGGGCGGCGGCGGCATTATCTATACCGAACCGAGAACGACCATTGCCGATGTAGACTCCATCCGCTTTCCGCTGCGTACCCTTCGCCCGAACCGTTACGGCGAAAAGGGCGACGCCTACTCTATCGACACCATCTACACCTCCCGAGGCTGCCCCTGGAGCTGCTCCTTCTGCGCCAACGACCAGATGCACAAAGGATGGAGAGGGCGGAGCGCCGAAAATGTTGTTGAGGAGATCGCCCTGCTCCACGACCCCAAAAACAAAAAGCTGCTCAAAATCTGGGACGCCAACTTTCTCACCAACATCAAGCGGGCAGAAAGAATTTGCGACCTCATGATCGAGAGGGGATTGACCAACTTCAGGATTGTGACCGAAACCAGGGCAAAAGATCTTGTCCGTGCCGAACGAATTCTCGGCAAACTCCGCCGCGTCGGACTCAGCAAGGTCGGCCTCGGCATCGAAAGTCCCAACGAGGCCACCCTTGCCCTCATGAACAAAAAGAACAGCCTCAACGACGTTGCCCGCGCCATCGCACTCTGCCGCGAGCACAGCATAGGAACCGAGGGCTACTTCATCATCGGTCACTACACCGAAAATATGAAAGAGACCATGGTCTACCCCGAGTTTGCCCGTTCACTCGGCCTTCGCCAGGCGCTCTTCATGGTGATGACCCCCTACCCCGGCACAGCCATTTTCAACGAATACAAAAGCGAAGGAAAAATCCGCTCATACGACTGGGATCTCTACAACAACTACTGCCCGGTTATTGAGACCCGCACCATGAACGGCGACACCCTTGTTGCCATGCTGGCCTATTGCAACATCTCCTTCAACCGTTTCCGCTCCATCATGAAACGCAACAGCAAAAATGCCCTGCTGCTCAACTTCATGATCGACCTCTTCCAGCTCTGCTTTCTCCTGCGGGTCAACAAGAACATCTCAACCCCGCAGATTGCCGACCTGCTCTTCAATGCCCTGCAACTCCTTCTCGACAACGAAGGGGGTGAGATCGAGCAGCCAGCCGCCTCATCATGCAAACGGCTGCCGAAGCCCATGACACTCCGCATCCGCCACTCAGCCGGGAAAAGCATCACCTACAGCCTGCACGAACGGGGCGCCAACCGGGTAATGAGCATGACCGCCCAGCAGGAGGGCAGAGAGGCCACCTCAACTCCCGATCTGGAGATCAGTCTCGACCGTTTGGTTGAATCGGCCTGCTCCCTCTCCATGGACACCCTCATGAGCGCCCTCTACCGGAACGAATGGCTGCGGAACAACCCCGGCAGAATGACTGGCCAGATCATCGCCATCCTTGCCGACCCTGAAATCCTCCGCTTTGGCGGAAAACTGGCCACGCTCTACCTTCGCGCCTACCTCAAGAGCGCCCGCTAATCCCATTCCCACCATGTTCGACACGCTCCGTAAGGTCTTTGGTTTTCATGAGTTCCGTCCCAACCAGGAGCGTGTTGTACGGGCAATTCTCGACAAGCGGGACGTTCTGGCCATCATGCCCACCGGTGGCGGCAAATCACTCTGCTACCAGCTTCCCGCCGTCATGATGGAGGGCACCTGCATGGTCATCAGCCCGCTCATCGCCCTCATGAAAGACCAGGTCGATGGCGCCCGTGCCAACGGTATCCGGGCTGCCTTTCTCAACAGCTCCCAGAACCCCGACGAACGCGACGAGGTGCTGCAGCGCCTGCTCTCCGGCAAGCTCGACCTCCTCTACCTCGCTCCGGAACGCTTCATCCTCAGCCACTTCCGCGAAATACTCGGCCAGGTACAGCTCAGCATGGCCGTCATCGACGAAGCACACTGCATCTCCGAATGGGGGCACGACTTCCGCCCCGACTACCTCTCCCTCTCCGACCTCGTCACCCTTTTTGCCGGTATACCGGTTGCCGCCTTTACCGCAACCGCAACGACGAGAGTGCAGCAGGATATTCTCGACAAACTTGCCCTGCGCAACCCCCTTATCGTCCGGGCCTCCTTCGATCGCCCCAACCTCCTCTACGACGTCCGCTTCAAGGATAATGTAGAAGCTCAACTGCTCACGCTGCTCAAAAGCAACCCCGGCAAGGCAGGCATCATCTACCGCACCAGCCGTAAAAGTGTCAGCGACACCGCTACCATGCTCCAGAAAAAGGGAATTCGAGCCCTCCCGTACCACGCCGGTCTCAGCGACGCCGAGCGCAAAGGCAACCAGGAGGCCTTCATCCGCGACGAAGCAGAGGTCATTGTAGCCACCATAGCTTTCGGCATGGGGATCGACAAATCCAACATCCGTTTTGTCATCCATGCCGACCTCCCCAAAAGCATCGAAAACTACTATCAGGAGACCGGCAGGGCAGGGCGTGACGGCGAACCGGCACAATGTACACTGCTCTTTGCGCAGGGCGACATTCCCAAAGTGCGCTTCTTCATCGACTCCATCATTGATGAAACGGAGCGGGAGCGGGCGCTCGGAGCCCTCTCAAAAGTGATCACCTTTGCCTCAACCTCCGTCTGCCGCCGCAGAACCCTTCTCGACTACTTTGGTGAAAGCTACCCGCACGACAACTGCAACTCCTGCGACATCTGCCTCGGCAGCCGGGAAGTGGTAGACGCCACCCTCGAGGCCCAGATGCTGCTCTCCGCCATTGTCCGAACCGAAGAGCGTTTCGGAGCAGGCCATATTGTCGATATCGTCACCGGAAGCCAGAACAAAAAAATCATCGACTTCGGCCACGACCGCCTGAAAACCTGGGGGGTCGGAAAAGCGCACGACAAAAAATACTGGCGCCAGCTCATCGACGAACTCCTTGCACAACAGGTGATCCAGAAAGCCGAAGGGCTCTATCCAACCCTCTTCCTTTTGCCAAAAGCCTCACGGATCCTCAAACGCGAAGAGCGGCTCAACATTGTCCGGATACTCGAAAAGAAAAAGGAGCAACCACCAGCCAAAGAGAGCGCAGCGCCTTACGAAACCCGCCTCTTTGAACTCTTCCGCTCACTCCGCAAGCAGATTGCCGACGAACAGGGGATACCGCCCTACGTCGTCTTCTCCGATCGGACACTCCGCGATATGGCCGCCCATCTTCCCCGATCGGCAGAGGCGATGCTCACCATATCAGGTATCGGTGAAGTCAAGCTCCAGCGCTATGGAGGGCAGTTTCTTCGCCTTATCGATCGCTACTGCAGCGACCATGCCGCCGCTCAAGTGTGACGCTGATGCAACTTTTTTTTAACGGCGAGAGGCAGATTAGCAGAAAAGAGATTATATTTGTATACTCATTGCAGCATGTATTAACCTGTTCTATATTCTATATATACAATATGTTGCTGCATGTATGCAACTGTTGTGCATTCTTGTTTGGTGTGGAGTGATTGCTGCGAAAGAGATGCGGCGCTCTGTTCATTTTGAAAGAGGTATTGCTTGTTGTTTTTTCATGATTTGCATATAAAAAAAGAGGTTATACAGAGGGGGCGTATTGGCTGAATTTTTTGTCGGCTTGTTGTGTTTTTGTGCTCATATACGCAGAAGACTTTTTAAGGTCGATCTTCTTCATTTGTGACTGAAGGCAGCGTAGCTTTTAATATATATTTTTTATATATTGCCTTCGGCATTTAAAAAATCTCCTCTCTCTTTATGAGCATTTTCAGAAAATTCACAATTGTAGCGCTCTCATTGCACTGCCTGCTTCTTTTACCAACGAAGCTTCAGGCGGCGGGTGAATCAGCTTCAGCGCTCTTTTCCGGGAATCAGCAGCCCTCATATAACCCACTCTCAGGTCCCAATTATCCGCTCGTTCAGGACTCCTACTTTACCGACGACAATGGCAATATCCTGATGATTGTCAACGTCCTTGGCGAGGTCAACAAACAGGGGCAGCTTGTAGTTCGTGAAAATGTTGATTTTGCAACCATACTCGCTCTTTCCGGCGGATTGAAATCACAGGCAAACCTGAAAAAGGTGCTCGTTGCCCGACAGGAGCCTGGCAAAGACGGAGTGCAGGCCTATGTAGTCGATCTCAAAGAGTACTACAAGCATGGTGACCGCTCGGCATTCATTGCCCTGAAACCCAACGACACCATCATCTTCCCCGAGAAGAGCTTCAGTTTCGAAAAGTTTGCCCGCATAGTCAATGTGGTCTATCCATGGACCTACATTTATACGAATCTCAAGAATTAAACAGCAGAAAAGTACTACACGATGGCTGAAAAACAGACTCAGGGCAACCCGCAGGATCAGTACCCGCAGGTACGGGAGGCCGAAATAAGTCTTGAAGAGATTCTCAAGATTATTCTGCGCCGCAAATATGGTATTTTGCTGGCGCTCGTTCTCTCCCTTGCTGCCGCTTACCTCTACCATCATACCCTCACTCCGGAATACCATGCGGAATCGGTGATGATGATCAATGCCCCCAAAAGTGGAGATATCCTTGAAACGGTTCTTGGCTCGAGTGCGGGCGACAGCAAAGCCTCCAAAAAAGATGTGGAACTCCTCAAGTCTATGCCCATTGCCGAGCTTGTTGTAAAGGAGCTCATGAAAAGCAGCGGCAGCACGTCACTTGAGTTTTTTGGCAAAAGGGAGTATATCTCACCAGTAAAGAATTTTTTTGGCTCTGTTCTCTTTTTCACTCCATCAAAGCAGCCTGAAGCAAGGCAGGATCCCGATCAGCTTCTCCGCAGCTATGCGCTCAAGCTTAATGGCAGGATACGGGTTGAGGCTGTTCGTGAAACCAACCTGCTGAACGTTTCGGTGGGCAGCCCTTTTCCGGATGAAGCGGTTTTCCTGACCAACGCCCTCTGCCGCGTCTACCGCGAGTCTGATATTGCACGGAATTCAGAAAAGTATGCCCAGGCAAGCAATTTTATTGCCGATATGCTCCGCGACCAGCAGAAAAAGGTTGCTGATGCCGATAATGCTCAGTCACAGTACATGGAAGGGCACCAGATCTATGAGTTTTCAGGCAACACCCAGCAACTGCTCGACAAACTCATCGAAACCGATGCAAAGGTCAACAGTATCAAGGCTGAATACAACATTACGAAGAACAATCTTGGCTTTCTTGAAACAAAACTCAGCGAGGCCGACAAAACGCTGAGTTCGACCATTGCTCAAAACGTGAGTCGCCAACTTGGCGCCATCATGGACGAAATTCGGAGCCGTGAAAGCAGTTATGTGCAGTTGCTCCGTGAAAAAGGGGGTGACGACAGTGAGGTGAAGGCTCAAAAGCAGCAGCTTGAAGTGGTAAAAACACGCTATGAGCAGCTCAGCCGCAGCAAGATTGCCGGGGAGATCGGCTATGCCGGTCGGGCACAAAAAGCGAGCTTCGACCTTGTCTCCGAAAAGCTGCAGATCGAGCGCAAACTCAACGATCTGAACTTCAGTGCAACAGAGTTCAACCGTCTCAAACAGTACTACGAAAGCCAGCTCTCCACCTTGCCTCAGAAACAGCAGGACTATGCCAAGCTGCTCCGGGATCGGGAGGTGGTGAACAAGACCTACATCTTCCTGAAAGAGAAGTCGGACGAAACCCGCATCCTGCTTGGTTCCGAAGTTGGCAGCGTTGCTCTTGTGGGCACGGCTTTCCGTCCCTTCTCTCCTGAAAAACCGGATCTGAAAAAAAACATGCTCATGGGGCTTGTGTTTGGCGGCTTGCTTGCATTTCTCTACACCTGGGCAGCAGAGCTTTTGGACGACACCGTCAAGGATGAAGGCTTTTTCCGAGAAATTGGTCTCGTGGTACTCTCCTTTATTCCATTGGTGGTCCAAGACGGCAAAGTCGCTTTTCAGGGAAGCAAAGAGTCGAGGATGAGCCGAATTCTCTACAACACCAACAAGGCCTTCCGCGAAAAGATGCTTGAGTATGGCGCTGCCCGCCAGAAAAAGCCCTACATCCCGAAGAGTGAAGAGATTCCCATGCCGATGATTACCGACAGTCTCTCCTCATCCTTTGCCGAAAGTTTCAGGACGCTCCGCACCGCCCTCGACTACAGCCGTGTCGATACGCCACTGCAGTCCATCCTTGTTTCCGGCACAGCAATGTCGGAGGGTAAATCGACCGTCTGCGCCAATCTTGCCATGTCGCTTGCCCTTGCAGGGAAAAAGACCCTCATCATCGACTGCGATCTGCGGCGAGCCTCACAGCACAAAAAACTGAACGGCAAACGGGAACCGGGCTTGACCGACTACCTCTTCAGTCAGGCTCATCAGCTTGATGAGAGTTATATTCAGCCAACCCATCTCGACAACCTCTTTTTTGTCAGCGCCGGAAAAAATCTGAAGAACTGCAACGAGCTGCTTGGATCAGCAAAAATGGGGGAACTCATCAAGGAGCTTGAAGGAAAGTTCGACAAAATCGTCCTCGACTCTCCGCCGCTCTTTCTCAGTGATGCCGCGCAGCTTGCCCATACCGTTGACGGTATTCTGCTTGTTGCACGTCTGCAGTTCACCAGCCGGAACCCGATCCGTGATTTCGTGACCGACCACTACCTGCAGCCACTGCTGCTTGGAGTTACGGTCATTGAACCTCGCAATGGCGGCCTGTTCGGGTATGGAAGATACGGATACGGGAAATACGGGTATGGAAAATATGGATACGGAAAATACGGATACGGGAAATACGAAGAGGCCTCATAAAAACTTTAAAACCATCCGCATCATGAAACCATTAACAAAGTATCTCGTGCCAGCCCTCCTCGGCTTGTTTGCACTGAATGCTCCCGATTGCGGGATTGCCGCACCACTCTATCGTGCCAACAGTCACGCCAAGTCGCTGACAACACCGGTGGGCGGCGGGGCGGCCAACAATATCGTCTTCATGGGTGTCGGCGGAACCCTGCCCGCTCCCTATGCTGATGACTCCGATGGAGCAGCGGTGGTTGGTTTTGGTATCGGTGACCCCAAGGAAAACCTCGGCCTTCAGCTCTGCCTTGTTTCGCTCGATCTCAGCGAGTGGGATCGCTACTCTATGGCTCTTCATCTCCATCGTGATCTCGGCAACGCCAACTCCTTTGGTGTTGGTGTTGAAAATATCATGCTTTCTGAAGGCAGCGATTCCGGTAAAAGCTATTATGCCGTCTACAGCCAGTCCATCCAGTCCGAACCATTTGTCAATAAAGCTACCGGCGTATCAAAACTCCACTTCAGCGTCGGAGCAGGCAATGGCCGCTTTGCCGACAAGAGCGGTGACGACATTTTAAGCGGCAAAGGAGAGCATGGCACCTATGTTTTCGGTAACGTCGCGTACGAAGTGGCCGACGAATTCAACGTTATTGCCGACTGGAATGGAACCAATCTCAATGCCGGTCTTTCTAAAACATTCTGGATAGACAATCTGCCGATCGTAACAGCAGTTGGAGCCGGTGATCTCACCGACAACTCCGGTGACGGAACCAGATTTCTCTTTATTGTTGGTACCGGTTTTAAACTTTAACCTTCAGGAGATAACTCATGAAAAAAAGAATGGTTCGTACACTTATACTTGCCGCGATGGGTACCTCTTTTCTCTCCTCTCCGCTTCTTGCAGAGAATTTATCTGACGCCGTTACCAGCTCGCTGGCAGGGGGAGTTGGAGCAGCCGTTGGCAGCGCCGTTGGCAGCGCAGTCGGTGGAGCAACAGGTGGAGCCGTTGGCGGCGCAGTAGGAGGCGCTACCGGCAGTGCAAGAGGGGGAGCAGTTGGTGGAGCAACCGGCGGCGCAACTGGCGGTGCAGTAGGTGGTGCAACCGGTGGAGCAACTGGCAGCGCAACAGGCGGAGCAACCGGTGGAGCAACCGGCGGCGCAACTGGCGGCGCAACTGGCGGCGCAACCGGTGGAGCAACAGGTGGAGTAACAGGCGGTGCAACGGGTGGCGCAACAGGTGGAGCGACTGGTGGTTCAACTGGTGGCTCAACGGGCGGTTCAACAGGCGGCACCGGCGGCGGAAATGGCAGCAACCAGCAGCAGCAACAGTAATACGATCAAACAGGCATCCACACCTCTCATCTCTCCCTCTTTTTCGGGAGAGATGGGGAAATTACCACCTCACAAAATCTACAACATTATCTCCCTGATATCTTGAAACGCCGGGTTTTCGCCATGGGCAGGAAAGCTCTTGCCTCTTCCCGCTATGTCAAGCTGCTGGTTGTTGTCGCATTCGACATCTTCGCAGCGCTGCTGACAGTCTGGATGGCATTTTCGTTCACCCGTCAACTCCTGCATCAGCCGGAGGGGGAGGAGTGGCTGCTCTATCTGCTTGCCCCAGCTCTGATGCTGCCGATCTTTGCTCTTTCAGGCATCTATGGCACCATCCAGCGTTATAACAGCTTTGAAGGATTTATCACCGTTTTCAAAAGCGTTTTTTTCTACGGCGCCGCATTTGTATGCCTTTTGCTGCTCCTGCCTCTTCCGAAGATCTCCATTGTCGTTGGAATCCTTCAGCCGCTGCTTCTCCTGCTGATGACCGGGGGAAGCCGTGCAATGGTGCGCTATCTGAGTACAACAGTGACCACGACGCCTGAAAAAAGGTGTGAAGCGCCCAACAAGCTCCTGATCTACGGAGCAGGTTCCGCAGGGGTGGAGATTGTCAATAGTATAAACAGAAGCAATAAATTTGCCCTTGTCGGTTTTATTGACGACAATCAGGATCTGCAGGGGCGAACCATCAACCGGATGAAGGTCTTCAGCCCAGCGGAGGCCGAAGAGCTGATCCAGAGAGAGGGCATCAACAACATCCTTCTCGCCATGCCCTCGGCAACTCGAACCCGGCGCAACGAAATTGTTGAGCAATACCGGAAATACCCAGTGCGTATCCAGATGCTTCCGGGAGTTGAAGAGCTTGCCGAAGGAAAGGTCACCATCTCCGACATCAAGACCGTAGACATCGAAGATCTCCTTGGCCGTGATCCGGCGCCGCTCGATCACGCCCTCGTCAAACAGGTCATTACCGGCCGTGTTGTAATGGTCACCGGCGCCGGAGGTTCAATCGGCAGCGAACTCTGCCGCCAGCTCCTTCAGGCCCAGCCTTCAACGCTGCTGCTGCTCGACAACGCCGAGCACAACCTCTACACCATTCACAGCGACCTTACCCAGCGCCATGCACGCCTCTCATCCGCAACGCGAATTGTGCCGCTGCTCTGCGACGTGACCAATGCAATCCGTATAACAGAAATATTCCGGGTTTTTCAACCTGAGGTGATCTACCATGCCGCCGCCTACAAGCATGTGCCGATGGTCGAGCACAACCCCGCAGAAGGGATACGCAACAACGTTCTCGGCACCCACACGGTGGCAGAGGCCGCACTGCAGCACGGTGTAACAAGCGTCGTCCTCGTCAGTACCGACAAGGCGGTACGCCCAACCAACGTGATGGGCGCAAGCAAACGGCTCTGCGAAATGATCCTGCAGGCACTCGCTGAGGAGCCGGGCCATACAACCTGCTTCTCCATGGTGCGTTTCGGCAATGTCCTTGGCTCAAGTGGTTCTGTTGTCCCCCTTTTCCGAAGCCAGATCAACAGCGGCGGTCCTCTGACCATCACTCACAAGGATATTACACGCTACTTCATGACCATTCCCGAAGCAGCGCAGCTTGTCATCCAGGCAGGCGCCATGGCCTCTTCGGGCGATCTCCACCTGCTCGAAATGGGTGACCCGGTCAAAATCATCGACTTGGCTCGGAAGATGGTTGAGCTATCAGGCCTCACCATTCGCGACCACGAAAACCCTGAAGGTGACAT
>Ga0247840_10000803_pt1 | contig 64133 bp, 40 predicted proteins | sample LaCruzMarch2015__FD_192404 | JGI IMG/M metagenome (GOLD analysis project Ga0247840, IMG submission 192404) | Freshwater microbial communities from meromictic Lake La Cruz, Castile-La Mancha, Spain - LaCruzMarch2015_17m | ecosystem: Environmental > Aquatic > Freshwater > Lake | place: Spain... | reverse complement strand
TTGTCAAATTATCCGGCAAGTCTTACCGGCTGGAAAACAGAAAAACGATCTTTGAAAATAACGTTCTTTAAATTTGTTTCTTTGTAAATCGGTAATTAACGATGCAGAAAACTCGCATTCTTATTTATCGAAAACTCGCATTTGTAATTACCGGTAACAACATCAAATCGAAGTCAAGCAATGCAAATGTGGTCAGATATGCTACGGAGAAGAACCAAGTATTACACCAGTGAGGTACGGTAACAAAATTAAGGCTTTAGCTGTTTACATGAACACCTATGGAATGCTTTCCTTTGATCGGGTTCAGGAGTTTTTTCACGATTGCTTTTCAATCAGCATTGGCGATGGCACTCTTATAAAAGCGAATGAAATTTGCCATAATAATTTGGAGGTTACCGAGGATCAAATCAAGAGGCAATTAATGTTGGGAGAAATTCTTCATAGTGATGAAACAGGTTTGCGCTGTGAAGAGAGTTTAGACTGGGTTCATGTAAGTTCAAACGGAAAATTTACCCTTTATAATGTTCATGCCAAGAGAGGAACCGAAGCCATCAACGATATTGGCATTCTACCTGAATATACTGGGGTTAGCATCCATGACCGATGGAGTAGCTATGATGGATACGATTGTGAACACAGTCTATGCAATGCTCATTTGCTAAGAGATCTGAAAGGACTTATGGAACAAGGAAAACCTTGGGCGAAAAAAATGATCGCACTACTTCTAAAAGCCAAGAGTTATAAAGAGACAGTCAGATTGACCAAGAAATTGAGGATAGAAATCTTCACAGCATACGACAAGATTGTGTCAACTGGACTCGCACATGAACCTGTTTTGGCTGATTTAACGGTTAAAAAGAGAGGACGCATAAAAAAAACTGATTCACAGCGCCTGCTGGAAACTTTCTCCACCAGACAGGACCAAATACTAAGATTCTTTACAAACCCAGAAGTCCCATTTGATAATAATCAAGCTGAAAGAGACTTGCGGATGATAAAGTTGAAACAAAAGATATCAGGTTGCTTTAGGTCTTTTGATGGCGCAGTAAAGTTTTGCCGAATCCGATCGTACATCTCCACTGTCAGAAAGCATAATTACAGTGTTCTTGATTCAATTCAACAGGCCATCGCGGGGAACCCCATAGATTTTCAATTGGCTACCCCCTGAACAGTAACAAAAATTGTTTCACATTTTTATTTAGAAGCAGTGTATTTTACTGTTCCTAAATGAAAAGATGGTGAAAATTGAAACACACAGAAACATGTTGCTCATAAGCATGTAACTAATATTGTAAGCTTTGTACTGCACTTCCTTTGTGGACTTAGTGGAGAAAAATACACCAATATTTCTCATGTGCATTTTCTTTTCACACAGAGATCACGAAAGTTTAGCACAGAGAGCACAGAGAAGGATTAGACCCGAAGCGAGACCATTTCCGTTTTCAGCATAGCGGTTTATTGGCAAAAAAAAAGGTGTCACATTACTGCAACACCCTTTTTTAAGATTATAGTTTATTTTTAAAGCCCCCGTTAAGCGTAGCGTCCAGTACTTCGCTCTGGTGCCGTTAAGCGTAGCGTCCCGCTACGCTTTGTTTTTCCGGCATCTTGCCGAATGTTTTATTTTACCGTATCCCATCCCCCTGTCTGCCATTTTCCTGAATTACTGTCCCCCGTTGGCCATCCTCCACTTTTCAGACACGATGTTTAGCAAAGAGAGCACAGAGAAGGATTAGTACCGAAGCAAGTCCATTTCCGTTTTCAGCAAAGCTGTTCATTCGGGGCATGGGGCTCTTTTTTACCGTTCTACCTTGGAATTTTTATGTCTTTTTTTGGGAAGGGTGATCTGGGTGAGTTGTTATAATCGTGGTGGAGTGAGGATGACAAAGGGCATTGTGCTTAACCCCGAAAAAAAATTTTGTCCACAGATTACACAGATTTACACGGATTTGTTCAGAAATTATTCCTTTTGTCTAGTCCTAAAATAGGTTTACCAAAAAAGTAAACTAAAATCAGGATTATGAAGTACAGGGTAAACTATTATCAGGACGACCTTAGCAGTTTATTGGCAAAAAAAAGGGTGTCACATTACTGCAACACCCTATTTTTAGATTGTATACCGATGCTGAACAGGTTTGCGAAAATTGAAGCGGTGTTCGTCGCGGTATTACTGAATCTAAGCAAAAATTGCTTCGCATTTTCGCCAAGATTCAGTATACTTTTTTTTTAAAGCCCGGGAAGTACAGGTGCTTTTTTGACGTCATCTGCCAGGTTTCCTGTTAGTGATTTCAGGAAGGTAGCGATGTCAGCAACTTCTTCTGCTGTGAGGGTCTTGTTCAGCTGTGATTGTGCCATAATGCCGATGGCTTCATTGAGGTCTTTGATATTTCCATTGTGAAAATAAGGCCAGGTCTCGGCGATGTTGCGCAGCATCGGGACTTTGAACATAAATTTGTCAGACTCTACTTTTGTTACAGCAAAACGTCCATCATCAACTTTGTCGGTTTTCAGCCAGGCTTTCTGGTCGCCAAAGAGGGGGAATTTCTGGTACATAGATCCTCCAAAGAGTGATCCCATGTGGCAGGTCGTGCAGCCGGTATTCATAAAGGCTTGTAAACCGCGGATCTCCTGTGCACTTAATGCAGTATCCACCCCACCCAGCCATGCATCATAACGGCCTGGAGTCAGCAATGTCCTTTCAAATGCGCCGATGGCCTTCTGGACATTGGTATAATTGATCGGGTTTTTCTCGCCGGGGAATGCAGCCGCAAACATCTCGGAATATCCTTTAATGGAGGCAATTTTTTTCTCAACAGTGGCTTTGTCGGGCATGTTCATCTCCACAGGGTTGAGCACCGGTCCGCCGGCTTGCTCTTCAACATCCTTGGCACGACCATCCCAAAACTGCACGAATTGCAATGCAGAATTGAAGGAGGTAGGAGAGTTGCGTCCGCCCAGTCCGCCTTCATCACCCGGAGATGTAGGTTTGTTGTCGACACCATAGGTGTTCAGGTTGTGACAGCCATTGCAGCTGTTGTTGCCTTTCATCGAGAGGCGATTCTCAAAATACAGGGCCTTACCCAAAGCGATCTTTTCAGGAGAAAGTGCATTCTCCGGATTTAAGGCTTCTGTCGGGAGGACGGGCATCATCGCAAGGGCGACTTTCCTGATGCTGTCATTCTTTAGCTTTTCTGCTGCGGCATTGTCCTGGGTTTTTGGCTTACAGCCAATGGCAAACGCAAAAACAGCCAGCATGGCAAATAGAAATACTTTTTTCATAATTGGTGAAATTAGGGTTACTGCAAATTTACTGAATCTTGGTAAAAATGCGAAGCGATTTTTCTTAGATGCAGTGATACCGCGACGAACAAGTTTCAATTTTCGCAAACCTGTTCAGTATCGGTATATAATGAATTTCTGATATTTAAACTACCTTTGTATATACCTCGAATTCAGGGGGATTCATCAGGTGTTTCTTAACGGAACAGCTCTCAGCAACATGGATTAGGGAGTCTCTGTATTTCTCGGGGAAATCCTGTGGGATGTGGATCTCTAATTCGAATTTCTCGAAAAGATGGCTCTCCTGGCTGAAATGCATGTGTTGGAATAGCTTGATGTTGTCGGTCGGGATGTCCCGCTGATCACAAAAGGATTTGATGAAAATCCCGGCACAGGTCCCCAGTGATGCCAGGAAAAGATCAAAAGGCGTGGGTGCACTACCTTCTCCTCCTGCCCTGACAGGCTGGTCTGTCTGTATGTGATGCCCATTCACGATTGTACTGATTTTCTTCCCCCCGTCGAATTGTATTTCTAATGTTGTCATATGATTTGTTTTTAAATTATTCAAGGATATTTTTTTCTACATAAACGGTCCCATCTTCAACAACGATCTCAAATCCCCGTTTCTTAAAAACGGAGACCATGCGCTCATTGTCTGTTGTGGTTTGAGCAACGACTTTTTTCAGCTTCCAGTGCTTTGCGATTTCCAGACAGTAATCGGTTAAAAGGCTGCCCAGTTCTTTGTGCTGAAAATCGTCTGCGATGAGCACTGCATATTCCACGCTTTCATGGTCGGGGTCGGCGATCAGTCGGCCCACACCCACGATCCTGCGGTTTTCTCCTTCTCCGGTTTCTGCAACGATGGCGACTTCCCTGTCGTAATCGATATAGCAATAACGCGAAGCCACTTCATGGGTTTCCCAATGAAAGAAATAGCGAAAGCGTGAATAGATGGATTCTTTGGAACAGCTACGCAGGAGCGCAAACCACAAGGGTTCGTCTTCCGGCTTGATGGGTCTTAAGGTCAGGTTGCTTTCATCTTTCAGCTTACAATGACAGGTATATTTCGCCGGATAGGGCTGTAATGCCAGGTGCGCAAAGGGTGCATCTGCATCATAATCCACATCATGATCCAGTACGACCCTGGCATCCAGGGCTAAGACATCCGCTACTGTGACGATCAATGGGTTGATGTCGAGTTCTGTGATCTCGGGGAAGTCGGCCGCCAGGTAGGAAAGGCGTATCATCACCTCGATCAGCTTGTCGAGGTTTTTGGCCTGACTGCCCCTGAAACCTGTCAGCAAGGGATATATTTTCAGGGATTCCAGCATGAGTCGGGCAAGCCTTTCGTTGAGCGGCGGAAAGCCCAGGGCTTTGTCGGCGAATAGCTCCGCCTGTGTGCCGCCCATCCCGGCCAGGATCACGGTGCCGAACACCGGATCTTTTTTGATGCCCAGGATCATTTCTACAGCCTCTTTGGTCTGTGCCATCCTTTGTACAGTGACACCCTCAAAACGGGCTGCAGGGGCTTTCTTCTGGAGGTTTCTGTGGATGCTGCCAAAGGCTTCCCTAACGGATTGGGCATCGTCCAGGTTGAGCATGACGCCACCGACTTCTGTCTTGTGGGTGATGTCGGGTGAGTTGATTTTCAAAACTACGGGATATCCGATCGCTTCAGCCCTTTCAACAGCCATCTCCGCAGAACTTGCAGGAAAGGGCTGTGTCGTGGGGATGCCATAGGATTCTAACAAGGACTTGGAAGCTGCTTCTGAAAGGAGTTTTGTGCCTGTGTTTTTCTCTTTAAAAAACCGCTGTTGCAGGGTTTTTCTGTCGACCTCGAAATCCAGCTGCACATCTTTGGGCGTCTCATAAAGGATTTGCATGTTGCGCGCATAAGCCACCAGGGTCATAAAGGCCCTGATCGCCTGTTCCGGGGTCTGGTAGGCGGCAATCCCGGCTTCATTCATCATGTTCATGCCATCGCGCATGCTCTGTCCCCCAAGCCAGGCTGCTAAAATGGGCTTCTGTGTCGTTGTCGCCAGCGCACTGATCTCCTTGGCAGTGGCGTTGGGGTTGGTCATGGCCTGGGGTGTCAGGATGACCAGCACAGCATCCACTCCCGGATCCGCGATGACGAGCTGGGTGGCTTTGGCAATCCGCTTGGAGCGGGCATCTCCCAGGACATCCACGGGATTTCCGTGCGACCACATGGGCGGTAGGTTTTCATTCAGGGCTGCCATGGTGCTTTCTGAGAGCTTTGCCAGTTGTCCTTTGAGCGAAATCAGGGTATCTGTTGCCATCACCCCCGGCCCACCGGCATTGGTGACGATGCCCAGTCGGGGCCCCTGGGGAAAGCGGTTTCTGCCAATCAGCTCGGCTACATCGAAGATGTCGCCGATGTCATAGACCCGTGTCATGCCGATCCTTTGGAAAGCCGCATCGAAGACCGCATCTTCTGAGGCCAGGGCGCCGGTATGTGAAGCGGCAGCCTCGGCAGATTCGGCAAAACGTCCGGCCTTATAAACGACGATGGGTTTGGTGCGTGCAAAGGCACGGGCAGCAGTCATGAACTTACGTGCATGCTGGATAGATTCAATATAGAGGATGATGGATTTGGTGTTCTCATCCTGGCCGAAATAGTCGATCAGGTCGCCAAACGAGACATCCAGGCTATTTCCGATGGAGACGAAATAAGAAAAGCCGATCTTTCCTTCCAGTGCCCAGTCCAGCACGGAAGTGCACAAAGCGCCGCTCTGGGAGATGAAGGCGATGTTCCCGGCCCGGGGTGTCGCAGCGGCAAAGCTCGCATTGAGTTTCAGTGCGGGAACGATGACGCCCAGGCAGTTCGGGCCGATGATGCGCATGTCGGGAAATTGCTTCTTCACCCGCAGGACCTCCCTTTCCAGGGCCATGCCGGCCTCTCCGGCCTCCCTGAATCCCGCCGACATGATGATCAGACCATGGATGCCGGCATCTCCGCATTCCTGCACGGCACGGGGCACAGCCTCTGCCGCCGTACAGATGATGGCCAGGTCGGGTTTTCTGGGCAGCGACTTCAGATCGGGGAAGCAGGGGATGCCCAGCACCGCTTCTTCTTCAGGATTGACGGGATAGACAACGCCGCGGAAACCACTGCCAACAAGGTTGGAAAGGGTTTTGCCGCTGACAGAATTCGGATTGGTGGAGGCACCCAGGATGGCAATCCGCTGGGGATTGAAGATGCAATCGAGTTTGTGGATGTTCATGGAAGTTAGACTAGTCTGTCAAAGGTAAGAAAAAAGCATGATGACTAGAGAAGTTGAGGGGTGATCAGTGAATAAATAAATAGCTTTGTCATGCCAATCTCAAGAGCAGAATCATGAACAAAATCACCACCTTCCTCGAAGAAATCCGGAGCTTTTGCAGGGAGCATGCCGACCCTGTCATCGTTGCGAAATATGCCCGCTATTTTAAGGAAGGATATGATGCCTGGGGCGTGTCGAATGAGTTGATACAGGCCAAAAGAGCTGAGATGCTGCCTGCACTCAAAGCTTGTTCACTGGAAGAAATGATAGATCTTGGAAACCAGCTTTGGACCAGCGGGAAATATGAAGAAGGGAACTTCGCCATCTGGCTTGCCATGGGCCGGAAAAAAGAATATACAGCCCAAAACTTCCAGGAGATCGGGAAATGGCTGGATACCTTCATCATCAACTGGGCACATACCGATGCCCTGTGCAGCGAATTGTTGCCTGTCTATGTCAACCTGGGTATCGTCGGCCTCAGCGATTTCGACAGCTGGCGCAGCGCCCCATCCATCTGGAAGCGACGTGCAGTGCCCGTCACCCTCATCAAGCCCATGAAAAAAGGCTTTGATCTGCAAAGCATACTGGCCTTTCTTGATCCCATGATGATGAGCCCGGAAAAACCCATACAACAAGGGCTGGGCTGGTTTCTGAGAGAAGCCTGGAATCGGCATCCCGCTGAAGTTGAACCCTTCCTCCTGAAATGGAAAGAGCATTGTGGCCGTGTTATTATTCAGTATGCCACCGAAAAAATGAAGGCAGAAGACAAACTGAATTACCGCAGGAGCAAGAAGGGGAAATAGATCGGGGTGGAAGATTTGTAGTTGGATGATTGGAATTTGGATGATAATCAGCCTGCTAACTGCCAATTTATCAGTAGCTTAACTCCTAGTATGACAAGGCGATGTGAAGATTTGTAGATGTGTGGATTTGCAGATTTGCAGATGTTGACGAAAAACATCTTGACAGGCAACCCTCTTGCACTTATCTTTGTCTATAATGTGTCTAAATAACATTAAAATATTATAGCCATGAAATACGCAAAAGAAAACGTCTACTTCATCGTGTACCTGTCCCTTGTCGGAGTCATTGTGCTGGCTTATTCCCTGTTCGGATCCTGAGGAAAGCCGTGTTTGATTGGATGCGTCATGTTGAGCGCTTCTTCAGTAAATCCAATCTCCAGGAGGGTCTCATAACTCTCTGCCATCATCAGTGAAATCTCCTCGGGCTTATGTGCATCGGAGCTCAGCATCACAGGAATGTCACGTTTTAAAATCTCTGCCAATATCCATTTGGAAGGAAACAAATCATCAGCACGTTTTTTATACAAACCACGTGTATTCGCTTCAACAATGATGTCGCGCTTCGCGATTTCATCCAGCAGATCCAGGATCAGCGCCTGATACCAGGATTCATCTTCCCTGAAATAACGGTTTTTATTGTGCATCCTGACTTTGTCGAGATGCCCCACAACACTGAATTCTTCGGTCTGAACCATGCGCTTCAGCTGGGCATAATAGGCACCTACTGCCTTGCGGATGTCTCCTCCAAAGCATTGCTGAAGTCCATCATCATAAATATGCTGCTGCGGGCCATCGATAAACCAGAGTCCTTCTTCAGCCTCATTCACCACCAGGTGCACTGAGCCAATCACATAATCCAGTCCCCATTGGGCCGCTTTCGCTGCAAAGCCTTCGCTGTAACCCGGGATATAATCCATCTCCATCCCGGCAAAAACAGAGATTTTGTCCTGATACCTGGCCTGCAGTGCGCGGATAACCCTGACATATTGCACAGCCTCGGTTTCCTTTAAGGCGAAAGTGTTGGGAATCGGCAAAGGAGAATGCTCTGAGAATCCAAGCGCGGAAAAACCCTGCTTAATCGCCTGTAAAACATAGGCTTCCGGCTCATCAGAGCCATCTGAAAACAGACTGTGGGTGTGGAAATTATATTTTATCACCACCGGAAAATAAGGGATGATCTACTGCGACAATTCTATATACTTTGTCGCCTCTCCGAACAACATCACTGACAGCAAAAGCACAGGTATCGCCTTTTTCTGCGGCAGCAACAGCCGCGGGTGTATCCAGGCGAATCTCCCCGACGATGCCTTCATAAGCCCCTGTAGTAGGACCCAGGATCAGGACCTCATCGCCAGGATGTATGCTGTGTGTTTCGACCAGCATCTCAGCCACAGAGATCTTTGAAAAATAGTTGAGGATCTTGCCGATGTAGACTTTCCTTTTGGTGGCCTGGGAGCCCGGCACCACTGTCCACTCTCCGATACGCTGCCCCAGGTAATAGCCATCCCAGAAGCCACGGTTGTAGACCGATGCCAGCTGCCTGTCCCAGTCTTCTACCTTCTCAGGGCCGAAAGTCCCATCCTGAACAGCTGCCACCGCCTCATGATAGCAACGGGTCACCGTTTTCACATATTCAGGGGCGCGTCCACGTCCTTCGATTTTGAGGACACTCACCCCGGCAGCCAGGATCTGGTCGATGAAATGTATCGTCTTAAGGTCTTTGGGCGACATCAGGTATTCATTGTCGACTTCGATCTCATTGCCGCTTTCTTTGTCGGTGAGGATATAGGAACGACGACAATTCTGGTAACAGGCACCACGGTTGGCGGAAGTATTGTAAGTGTCGAGGCTCATATAGCATTTTCCCGAGACAGCCATACACAAAGCGCCATGGACAAAGAGCTCGATTTTGATCTGTTTTCCGCCCGGCCCGCAGATATTCTCATCCCTGATGGCCTGGCAGATGGCTGCCACCTGTTTCATCTCAAGCTCCCGGGCCGTCACAATGACATCCGCAAAATTCGCATAGAATTTCACCGCATCGATGTTCGTGATGTTGCATTGCGTCGACAAATGCACCTCCATCCCCAGCGTACGGCAATACTGTATCACAGAAATATCAGAAGCGATGACGGCCGAAATCCCTTCCGTTTTTGCAGTGCTGATGATCTCGTGGATCTCCTGTAATTCCTCGCTATACACGACAGTGTTGACCGTCAGGTAGGTCTTCACCCCCTTTTCCCGGCAGATCTCCGTGATTTTGCGCAAGTCATCCAGCCCGAAATTGGCCGCCGACCTCGCCCGCATATTTAGTTTCCCCACGCCGAAGTATACCGATCCCGCCCCCGCCTCAATGGCAGCATGCAGCGATTCGTAAGATCCAACCGGAGACATTATTTCGATGGTATCGTTTTTTTCCATATTGGCTGCAAAAGTACGAAAAGTGCTGAGACGGGGGACGGGGGACGTGAGGCGTGAGTCGTGAGACGTGAACCGTGAGTCGTGAGCTGTGAACCGTGAGGCCTGAGCTGTGAGACGTGAATCGTGAACCGTGAGGCGGGCAGATTGCCTAACAACACATGCTCCCTTATAAACACCGCAACGCCATCCTCACGGTTCACGACTCACGATTTCCCCGCAACACCGCCAGCTTCAAAGTTCACGCCTCCCGACCCCCAATTTCCCCGCAACAATGCCCGCCTCACGGTTCACGACTCACGACTCCCAATTTCCCCGCAACAATGCCCGCCTCACGGTTCCCGCCTCCCGCCTCCCCCTCCACACGGCTCCCCACCACCTCAATCAACTTAATCAACATCATCTTAATCCTGACAATGCTTCCCATAAGCCCATTGAATGTCATTGAATCGATGAATTTCAAATTGTTGGCGATGATCGTTTGTGTTTCCAATTCAGATGTGGAACCCAGGGAAACATAAAGAAAATATCTGAACTCCCGCTTAGTACGTCTGGCAGCTCCCTCAGCAATGTTGGAGGAGATAGATACAGCACATCGGCGCATTTGTTGGCTCAGACCAAATTTTTCCTCCTTCGGGAATTTCGCAGTGTTTGTATATATTTCCCCCACAGTTTCAATTGACAATTGCCATACATCCAGATCTTTGTGATTCATGATTCGTAGTTTTTAAGGTAGTGCTTTATGTTATATACGTAAAAAGCTGCCTCCGCTGGAAAGAAATCTACAACTTTTTGTACTTTTGCCATTGAAAATCGTGAATCGTAAGACGTAAAGACGGCAGCTTGCTTTGTGGCTGAGGGAAGATGGTGAACCGTGAGACGTGAAGACGGCAGCTTGCTTTGTGGCTGAGGGAAGATGGTGAACCGTGAGACGTGAAGACGGCAGCTTGCCTCGTGTCTGGTCGAAGATCGTGATTCGTAAGACGTGAAGACGACCGCTTGCCTAACGGCTCAGGACTCACGAATAAACGAGCACCGTGAGACGTGAAGACGACGGCTTGCCTCACGACTCACGACTAACGAATAAACGAGCACCGTGAGACGTGAAGACGACCGCTTGCCTAACGGCTCACGAATAACGAATAAACGAGAAGCGTTAGACGCAAAGACGACGGCTTGCCTAACGGCTCACGACTAACGAATAAACGAGCACCGTAAGACGCGAAGACCACAGCCAGCCTCACGACTCACGCCTCACAACAAACGCAAAGGGCCCCGTAGTTCAATTGGATAGAATATCAGATTCCGATTCTGAGGGTTGCAGGTTCGAGTCCCGCCGGGGTCACAAATACTTCAATATAGGCAGCTGTTTAACAATGTGTTACAGCTGCCTTTGATTTAGTTACATACAGAATTGCATACATTAGGGGATGTCATCCCCTCATTTTCTGAGGTTCTGCCATAATTCAGACGAAGCATTGAAAAAAAGGCAAAGCAGCACGACTGCATAACTGACAACTTGTTTCCTTTTCACCTGGCAAAGCAAAGATAGATACCCATTCTATTTTGCATTCTGGAATAATATGGGAACCGCTATTTTGAATTGAAGGTATAGGGACCCTCCGATATGAATGACAAATATCGAGACCAACTTCACTTATTATCCCCCCAACTTCATAATGAAGGTTATTCCCAGCTTAAACACTCTGGGGGGCTATTCAATATAGGGTCCTCAGCGAGAGAAATAAGTAAATCCATCAAACGGTGTCGAAACACTAAAATAAGCACTAAATAAATTGGCGCTAATGATACAGATGCAGAAAAAGTGCATTTTGCAACTTTTTGCACAAGTATTGAAAAGTATTGAGATAATGAAAATACGCCAGCGTTTTCGTGTTTTGTAAGAATAATACATCAATCTCAGTGAGAGAAACATTTTTTCCTCAATGAGGATAAGTTTGATTATCTTGGTTGCTCCTTGATTACAGTAGCCCCTATTATTTTAGCTTCAAGTATGGTGTCTTTATCCTTAAACATCACTCCTAGTGGAATTTCCTCCCCTGGTGCTAGCTTTATCGTTTTAGTAGCGGTGGTTTTTATGGAATATTCTAAGCGGAGAATATATTACTCTGTTTATTCTGATTTCTCATATTACTCTGGTTTTAGAGGTTGCTTAGGTTCTACTGCCCCTACAATTTGTACCCTTAATATAGTATCTGGATAATCTAATAATGATACGATAAGAGTCTCCTCTCCTGGGGAAAGTGTTACTAATTTGGTAAAGGTTATCTCTGGATTAAATGTTTTTTTTGGCTGCGGGGGTAATAATTTCAAATATTGCTGATATGTTGCATTAGGGTTTTTATTAATAAGAGAATCCCAAATTGCCTTACTTGCTATTGAGTCGGCCCCTGCCTTTTCTTCCGCGAGGTAACTGTCGGTGTATTTTGCTACTGTTCCCTTTACCGTAAATTGAATTACTTTATCTTTAGAGGTGTTAATGAGCGTGCCTCTCTCTATCTTTCCATAGTGAGCCGGACCACAAGCAAAGAGGAGGAGGGGTAGGGCTAAGAGTAAAAAGTACGTTTTCATCTTATGACTTCGCTTTAAGTTCTTCTACCTTTAACTTTAGTCTTTCAATCAATTTTAGTCTGGCCTCATCTTGGATCTTAGGTATTTTTTTAAAGTCGGTCTCTAAATGATACAGAGCGTCCATATAATGCTCAATAGCAGTAGAGACCTGGCCCTTATATTCTGCTTTTTTAGCTAGATCTTCATACTCCTGAAATTTGTATCCCTTTGCCTTAGAGCCCTCCTTCTTAGTTGCTACAATGGCAATAAAGCCTATTATCAAAAGGACACAGGAGAAAATTATTAAATTTTGTCGCTGGCTCATTAATCCAATATTATTAACTCTTCCAAAATCGTCCACAGGGACTGAAACATCCATACTTAAAGCATAGACTCCAACTAATACGGCTACTACTACTAATATTATTCCTAGTGCTTTCATTTGTTGTATTTTAAAGGTTTCTTGTTATGTGTCTCCTTAAATTATTCTGTTTGTGGCCTAGGTTTCTTTTTTGTCTGAGATAGGCCGTAAAAGCCGAAAAACTATATTTCTTCTTTTTGTCTGTGAAAGTCGGTTAAATCGGTTTTATTCTCATCCTTGTTTCTACTTCTGCAATGTAATCTATGCAGAGGTAGGAGTGGAGGAGGTCTACTTCCCTCTCCATAGCTTGACCAGGATATATATTACTCCAGGAGTGATAGCATAGATTAAAAATTCTTGAAAATTGTAACAATTAAGAAAACTATAAAACATATCCGATGGGGAGGGAAAATAATCAAATACCCATACTGAACTTTTCCAATAAGGGTTCATCCAAGGAGAGTCATAACTCCAAAAGAAAATGTTTACAAACATCCATCCAGTCCAAAGGATGAAAAACTTCCGGTTTCCGACAATAAATTCTCTCATTTTTATTGGGTCTATGTGTTTTGGAGTGTAAATATTTTCAGGATTATTTTTTTAGTCCTTTATGCACCTAACTGGTAGCCCAGATGCTCTATGCTTTTCACTCTCAATGAACGAAGTGCTACTGTACTGAAATCCCCTGTATTTAGCACTGGTTACAATTACATATAGCGTAGAACTCCACATGTATCCTAAGCCTAACTTAAAACCGAAATCTCCATTGTCGGTGCGAAGACCAGTTCCAAGTGCCGTGAATCCACTTTCATTAGTTGCTCCGGTATTTGGTGGTGACCAAGAGACAATTCCTACCTCTTTTAATTTACCACCTGAAGTAACATTATTTCCAAGATAGTAGGAAAGCGCTAATAAATCCCCGGCTGTTGGAATATGCCAACCATAAGGACAAATACCTTTAGTACCGGGGGTGGTAATATATTGCATCATTTCATCCCAATCATATAGCCCCCCCCAAATTTCACAGTTTATAGGGTCATTGTCATAACAGTACTTTTCTATAATTCCATTGTTTGAGCAATTACTATGAGTAACATCAGTATGCACGCTTGTTACCATTGTTCCAATGTCTAAGTTCTCTTTCAGCCAACATTGATTTCCTATCTGTACTGTATGATAAATCTGACCACCATAGTTTATATATTGCAAACCTGGACATGATTTGTCAGTATGAAAGTTAAAAATATTAACGGAACTGTTTTGAGGAGCTATATATAGAGATGTGTCATGCCCTTGGTACCATCCATTTATAAGTAGGATATCATTATCAAAAAAAACAAAATCAGACCCTTCTTTTGTAGATTTAGGTGATTTACTACTTGCTGTAAAACCGATATACTCAAGTATATTACTGATTCTCTCACTTCGGATACATGAAATTTTTATCGTTTTAATTTCAGATTTGAAAGATGCCGAAACAAAATATATTCCCTGTTTATCAGGGATATACAAATACTCGTGCCTGCCTTTTTGTAAATATTTACTGCCACTTTGAACAAGCCTCCCTGATACATCAGTGATTTTTATATAAACTTCACTACTGGCCGGGATTGATATTTGGATAGTAGCTCTATCAGTAAAGGGATTTTCCGATGCAAGATTGATTTCAAATCTAAATAAGTCATTATCAACCAAATCATTGATTCCAATATAGCCCAAAAAAAGCGTTGTATCAGGCCAATACAATGCTTTAGATGCAGGATGCGTTAGATTGGTCACAATAACGCTATCTATATTGACATGGGTCCCATTGTCAGTAGCTGTAAACTTCAGCTGAATGACTTGGCTATGTGTGATGAATGAGGTGCACACAATAAGAATAGTTAATGCCGAAGCCGATTTTAAATATTTCATCTTGCATGAATTTGAGTTATCCATGCAATTTACGAAATAAACCCCCATTTTCGACCTAACGTATATGAATAATTTTAATTAATTAAATATTAGATACTTAGGCTGCAATAGTTTTAACATCTTTGCCCAATTCTAAACAGTCGGATAATAATCTAGGGTAGGTTTATTGGTTTTCTTGTTGGTTAGCTATAGCCGCCTCGTTCCTTTTACTGGCTTGATTTCTGTGTTCTTCTATCATACTCCAGCGCCTATCCTGCCAGGGGGAGTTGTCAATAATGTTTTGTAATACCTTTTTATAATAGGCTGGTCTTTCAGCTTTAGACAAATAGTCAGATTCACGGTCTTGCTCAGAGTAGAGAGTATTGATATCAGCATTGTGTCCAATGTCAAAAACACTAAAATCATACTTCGCGATTAAGTTAGCAAGTTGATCCGTGTTTAACAGTTTAGGCATGTCTTTGAATAGAAAATCAAAGAAGCCATAGACCTCCCATAAAGATACCCCATCCCATTCAGCCAATATTTTTTTTCTCCAATAGCGTTGTACTTCTTCCTCATCCAGCCTCCTGATCACTTCCGGATCCCCTGTCGCAATCGCTGTAATTAGCTGTTGTCTGCGTTGCTTATAGTTTTTTTCCATGTCTTTAGTATTCATCGTCTTCTGGTTTACTGTTTAACAGTCGCGATGCCAAGGCCTCTAGTTGATCATCCGTTAGAGTTTCAAGATCCTTTCGGATTTCTGTCTGCATAGTGATGCTTTGCAGCGGAGGAATGGAATACTTTAACAACTTCTCAAAGAAATACAGCCGTTTTTCCGGATCCATCAACTGAAAATCATCTTTCACCTGGCCCCATGATTCTGTTAAAAAGTCGCTGATCTTTTCCCTGATCTCTTCCGTTGTCTTGTTTTTGGTGCCTGGCGGCCGCCCTGTTGGGTTTCCTGAATTTCCTTTCTCAAATGGCATGATATGTAACTTTTAAGGTTTATTTTCAATCCACTAATCTGTATTATTTACTCCCTGACAATAGTTTCTTTTCACCTGATTCCTCTATCCTCCAAACATGAATATGTGGCTCTTCTGACATATTATCAACCCGGGCTTGTAAATCCATTGCTGACAACTTAGGTAGACAGAATCCCGCAATGTCAAGTAAAAATTTAACCCTATACCGTGGTTCTAATGACATTAAGTCCTCTTTTAGCTGGTGAATATTGGAATCAAGAATATTTTGAAACACTTCTCGAGTGTCGTTTGTGGTTTTATTTAGACTGCCTTTTGGTCTACCCTGTAGATTACCGGAAATTCCTTTTTTGAAGCTCATATGGTTGTTTTTTTATTGTTGTTTTCAATAGATGGGTTGTGATGAAATACATTCTTTCAATATCTTTAATCTGTTTAGGTAAGGTAAATATGTACGGTTTCCATCATTGGCACGGACTGTTGCCATGTGAGCGGCAATAAACAGCGGGATGTCAGTGATTGTGCTGCTTTGATCTAGTTTAACTAGCGATGCTGGCAGCTTTGCCGCCTTGAAATACTTTTCAAGGTCATCAACTTCATTAGTCCATGATTCGCACGTTTGCTGCCATGTAGGCTTGGCCGGGATAGTGATGACATCAGCAATAGGATTGGGATCTGGCACCAGGTCAAACGCCTGCACCATCTTCTGTATCATGTCAGGTTTATTGCTCATTACAGGTGCTTGCTCTGGCGGAGGATTTAGTACAGCAAAGGCTGTGACAGGATGCATCAATAAGTAATCAGCTAGGTCAAGTCCTTTGATCCGCTCGGCTTCATTAGCGTATTGCTCTAATAGATCAGATACGGTAAACGTGGCGATGTATGAAAGTTCATCCGCCTTGTTGGTCCATTGCTCAAATGCAGTTGGTTTGCCTGGTTGCGGTTTTGATAGATCCGGGAATAATACTACTCTTCGCCCTCTCAATTTGTCGATTCTGTCAGCATTAAGGCCTGCCAGACCACCAACTGCCAGCCAAATAAATTGAGGTAGATAGGCGCTTGCTATTATCGCGGTTTTCTCACTTTCAACAATTGCAACAGGCTTGGTTTTATCTGTCAATAAGTGTTCACCAAACATCCAGCGCCTAAGATCCGGCTTTTCTGTTTTAATTAGCTTGTGGACCCACGTCAGGTTGTCTGTCCTTTTTCCGCTGGCTGCATTGTATAACATGACTTTACCATCAATTATATTACCATGTTCTGTGATGTACCAAAATACTGTTGATCCTGGCCAGCGCTTCGATGTGCCTATGCAATAACGGGCGATTAACTCCCTGGCGATGTCATCCCCAAAAACACTGACCAGGTATCTTGTCAAGTTGTTATTGTCAAAGTTTTTGCGGCTGGCTTCAAATGTCGCTGAAGGAATAAATGCAACTGGTCTATGTAGAGGCGGTGGCTTTAGCCTGGGGTGTTGCCTCGGAGTGATTGTGTCAGATGAATTGGGATTATCCAGAAAGTACTGTTTTGGAGTGTAGTGATAGCCGCAGTTTATTTCCCTGTTACATTTCCCGGCTGCTGAGTTCAAGGCTGCACCGGTTTCAGTATCGATGTACCTTGAAAAAGTCTTAGTTCGATGCTGGCAGCCAGGGCAAAGGTGACGGCTTACATGGCCGGCGTATGGTTCTAATATGTAACGGTATTCACTCATTTTCAATTAATATTGTGTCGCACTTTCTGCATTATCTGCATTATCCACACATTTTTAGATCGATTGTGCAAATAATGCGGATAATGCAAGTAGAGTAAATTTTAAAATCGCTTCTGATAGTTTCCATGCTTTAACTGGTCAAACAATTCATTGTTAGTTATAAAATCCTTAAATGTTCTTTCAGGAATCTCATGTTCCTCGGCAATTTTTACGCCTTGCCCTGTTGTGAATTTCTTTGGAAGGGATTCATACAATGTTCTCTTGTCTATATGTAAGGCGGCTACTGGATTGTAATTTGATATGATTTGGTTGACCTTAATGGCTGATTTTTTGAAATATTCTCCCAAGCGAATCGCACCTTCTGTTGCTTTTCTTCCGATAATATTCAGTTCAACACTTTCACAGGCCCAATTCATTAACTCAAGGATCAAAGACAACCGAATAACATACATTTCAATTTTACTGCATATTCCACTCACTGCCTCATTAGTAGTATTGTTACATTCGTCAGTATTCTGGATCTGCCATTCCGTTAATAATTGTTTTGCTTCTGGTGTGTATTTCAATATATTAGGCTGAAGGATAGTTGAGTCATCAGTGTTCATTGACAAACTGAATAGGTTTTTTAAAATTTGATCCCAATTCACAGCAATTGCGGGATCAATTTCCGTTTCACTCCAATATGGCTTTTGGATATTGTCCGGGATGACAAACAAAATTCTGTCAATAAATCCGTTCTGGGTTCTGTGTTCTTTGGCTAGTTCACTAAGTATTCCTTTTTGGATAGTACCAGCAACTGAAATGAACGGTAGGGGAATAAAGATAGGGTCTTTGGATTTTCTATCGATTGTAATAGGTGTGCCACTAAATGCACTTAGCCAAAATTCCATTTCACTCCCCCGATTGTATCTGTTGAAGTTTTTAAACCATCCGGCTAGTTCGTCAGCATAGACACCAATCCCCCTATTGTTAAACTTGTGGACATCAGCCAAAGCCTCTGGCGTATAGTCAGTAAGTAGAAATTTTTGCCATACGGGTTTAATAGGATCGTCAGCATCTGTTTTATCTTTTGCCAGCTGCTTTATTGCTGCTTCGTATTCTTTTCGCTTAAATTCATATTCCTTATACGACAATGCATCATGGTTAAAGATAGGTTTAAGAGCAAAGGCTAGCGGATGGCTTTTATTCGTACCAGCTGCACCTACTATAGCCATGTATAGAACAGCGCTTTCATGCCATTCTCGCTTAACTTCAACTTGGTAAGTATTGCCTATGGCTACAGACGAAGCGAACAATAAAGAGGCTCCAATGTAATCAACAGGGAAAGTCAGATCCTTATTTGTGGCATGGATTATCTCCTGAATTACCTGAGGAAAAACATCAACAGGAAACAGGCAATTGTTATTGTCAATTCCTTTATCCCTGTGAGTCGATATTATGTTGAAATGTTCAAGTGCAGAATCCGCACTTATTGCATTAATGCCTGGTCCATCAATGTCGATTCCTGCTTCTCTCATAACTGGATCTTTTCTATTGTGGCATAAAACCAGTTAAGGAATTGGCTGAAGGATGTCGCTATGCAATAGATTCCGCCGGCTGCCTCCACCTGGCGCTGGTATTCGATCTGTGCCTGGCGCTGTCTTTCCTTTGTATTCTCATTCTTGACTTCAATCTTCACCGATCTACCTTGAATAGTGGCGCTAATGTCCGCAGTGCCAAGCTGTCCGGATGACTTTATACGCTGGATGCTGCCAATGGTCTTGGTGTGACCCATGACATCAGTGATAGTCTTCCTGTTGTCGCGAATCCTACCTTCATTAGATATTCTTTCAGCCTGGCAGCCATTCAGCCGCAAGAAATCCAATAAACAGCGTGTCAGTCCATTTGTGGTTGTATCATTGTAATTAGGCGTACATAGACCGTATTCAGGTGCGTTTTTATATCGATGACGTAACTCATCCAGCTTAAGACTCCTAAGGTGAATCAGTGCGGTTTTCTTCGTATATTTGCCATTGTCATTTGCATTGGGGGTGTTGGGTATGGTCACTTGACACCTCCTTTATTTATTGATTGTCTCTTTAGTTGCTTTTGCCCAGTACTTAGATTGGTTACATTGTAGGATGCCATAACAGCACGAACCTTTTCAGGGTCAAACAAGACCAAACGCCCATTCTGAAAGTATGGAAGGACTCCTTCGTTTTTCAGTTTCTGCGCTCTTGCCGGGGACACCTTCATAAAGACTGCCAGCTCATGGATCCCTTTAATGGGAGGCTCTGACCCCGAAGACCGGAAATCCAATGGCATTGCCTCCCGAACTGCCTTATTAACGATCACTGTTAACTCTTCTTTTGAAACTTGTATGATTGTCATGTCCATTTGAAAATATTTAGGTTTGTTTTCAGATGGTAAAAATAATACAATACAACCCATTACACTCTGATATACAAGTATTTAAACCGACAATTAGTTTTGTCGGTTTTGTCGGTTTTGTCGGTTTATAACACAAAAAAAGCCTGACAACTTTCGTTTCAGGCTTTTCTGTGTTGTCGGAAGATTTGTTAAACGTCTTCCATAATCTCGTCTATTAGTCTTGACTTTTTTTTCCCTTTCCAATTATCATGAATTTGACTGTTGCATTCAAAGTACTTCTTCAATACACTTGCTCTTTGATTTATTCCAGTAAGTCTTTCCATTAAGTCAAAAAGCCCAGCCTTTGCCCCCCTTTCTGCATCTTCATTCCAATGAACAAGCCCGGAATAATTACTAAATATCCCCAGAAACGGCTCTCTATCCCTAGTGCCAACAATTTTTTTGCTTTTCAAAATATTAAATATATGAAGTAACTGAGGCGATGTAAATTTAGTTTCAAGTGCATTTGCAGTTTGCTTTTCACTCAAAATTCTATTTATAAAAGTGATTAACTCTTGACAAAATAGCGCAAGAGTACTATTATATCCAATATATGAGAGTTCATATCTATTTAAAAGGCCCGTATAGTTGCCACTACTTCTGCTACATCCAAAGTAAACTTCTCCGATAGAATAATCCCATACTGTTATAATTGCATTGTGTGTTTCATGAAAATCCATCCTTTCCTCATTTGATAATTGACTTTCTTCTTCCAAATATTTCTTCACAATTATACTTTCACGTGTAAAATTATCATTAAAATAATTTCGCAATTTAAGGGCTAACTCCCTGATATTATTTAAGTAACCAAACAAAATATCTGTTCTATTCGCAGTCTCATAACGTGCGGTAATTTCCTTTTTATACAATTGAAGGTTTAGCAGTTCTACATTTGAATAAATGTCCATCATGTGAATATACCTTCCATTGCAACCATCCATACCATTTCTATCACACACGTAGTTCATTTCATCGTTGACATCGTATGTGTAAAATTGTGCTTTAAATATTGCATCAATAATACCTAATTCTCTTAATATCCGGTCTGTGGTTGTGATTTCCATAAGCATCAATCTATTAGGTTAATAGCCATTTTCTGAAGTTTTTTTGACACTGAATAATACCGGGTAAAGGCTTTGCTTCCCTGTATATGGCCACTCATTGAACTGATAATTCCGGAATCGACTTTTCCATATAAGTTGCCAACGAACGCACGCCTGGCCATGTGTGAACTGGCAATATCACAGATTCTTACCTGTTCTGTCTCCCTGGTTGTAGGGTTTAACCTGGTAAGCACTCGTGTTAATTTTGCCAATTTGAAAAGTTCTTTCAAGTATAAATTATATCTTTGATCAGTAATGAATGGTAACAAACGCCCATCGGGCATATCGTAACGATTTAATATAATTTTAGCTTTCTTACTTAAAGGGACTGTGACAATAACGGGATTGTCATCTTTTGTTTTCCTGGGGATGTAGGTCAAGATGTCTTTCTCGAGGTTTGATTTTGTTAGTTTGCAAAGATCCCCAACTCTGGCACCGACTAAGCATTGAAAAACAAATATGTCACGTACTTTCGCGAGCCTATCATTTGTTATATCGAGATTGAAAAGGACATCCCGTTCCTCTAACGTTATATAAATAGGATCTCCATAAACTTCCGTTGGGATTGCGTAGTTTTTAAAAGGATAATGCAGTACTTTTCCCTCTTCCGTGTACCTTCTGCGGCAATCATTCCAAAATGATCGGGTTATTTTCATAAGAGTATTAATAGTATTCAACCCTCTTGCCAGGTCATCTTCGTGTTCCTTAGTGAGCAGGAATTTTTCAAAGTTCTTCAGCGTATCGGAATTTATATCCTCGAAAGTAAGGTTGGAGTTGAAGCGCTTCCAATGATTAATTGTTACTTTTACCCTCTTCAGCCTTCCAGCGCTTAGCTTAGCATCTATGGAATATTGTTCAAACATTGGATAAAACTCCAGCTTCTCTGGTTTTGCCTTACGTACTTTCATGCAAACTTCATCAAGCTTGTGAGTAATTGCTGACTTATCTGGAACACCCTCAAACAGCGTTTCCAACTCTGATACTACCTTGTTTAGTCGCTTGTTAGCGATGTTATACTGAACGGTAGTACTGCCCTCAAGTACGCTATTGTTCTTCCTTACACGCTGTGCATCGAAGTCCCAGGCGCATAGCTCATTGGGGTCCCAATTCACATTAATACGGTATCCAGTAAAATAAAACATCCGGCTTCCAGCAAATCGAATATCTGCAAATAGAGGCACGCTTGAATCATTCAGCTGTCCATCTAATCCTTTACGTTTCTCTGGCGAAAACTTAACACTGTGTTTCATTATTGTATGTAATATAGTAAGACATACAAAAATACATACAGTTTTACCCACAACCTAATATAACTTAAATTAATGTAAAATATCTATGCACCTAGAAAACAGGTTATATAGCCGATATAATCAAATGAAAGTTTATCTATAATAACGGTATGCGAGACCCCGCCGGGGTCACCTTATAATGAATGCCAGGATGTGGAAATGCTTGAAAGCTTTCCATATTCTGGTTTTTTTGTTTTGCCTGAGAGTAATGTAGGCAGAGCTTACCCCCTCGTACAACAGGTGTACCGAAATGTCTATCTATCACGATGAACAGCCTAATGAATCTCGCAACCTGATCATCTGCGGTATGGCCCTCTTCTCTATGTGAATTTTTTGTTGCACTGTCTTATATATGTAGCCCACTACAAAGTTCAATATAATGCATGCATGGCTTTGACATGTTCATGAATTTTGTGATGGTTTAAATCCGTTTATCCGAAATTATCAACCGTTTATACAAACTTCACCGCCGTTTATACAATTTATAAAGCCAAAAGGCTTGTTTAATTTATATTCGAGACTTAAATTATTCTAATAATTCCGTTATGGGGGTAATCAGGAATTCAACTTCGTGCATTCTGACAGGGGGCGTAAAATTATTTGCTTTACTATTTTTCTTTTCTTTTTCGGCCCAGGGGCAGAATTATAAACGGGCATTTGAGTATTCATATAAAAAAGAGTTTGATAAAGCGAAACCCTATTTTCGTGATGCATTGATGGATAATGAATACGATGCATTGGCAAATTATGGATTGGCTCTATTGTATTATGATTCTGCAAATAGCGGCAAAAACTATTATCTTGCGTTTCGTTTTATTAAGACATCCCGCGAAAATGCTGATAAAATGCCAGAGAAAGAGTTGGGGAAAGCCGAGAAAATTGTGCCTGGGTTTGTGGGCAAAGTAAAAGAATATGATGAGATTATTGATGCCAGGTTATATTCTTATGTATTGGGTGTAAATACCATATCCGAATGTGTAAAATTTGAACAGGATTGCCCTAATTCAACGTATTATTCTTTTGTAAAGGATCTTCGAAGCAGTCTCGAGTATAAGGTTGCTGTGAAATTAAATTCAGTCTCTGCGTTCAATGAATTTATTGAAAGATTTCCTGCTTCAAAGGAATGCAATGATGCGATAGAAAGTCGCAATACCCTCGCTTTCGAGGAGGTTAAGAGATTAAATATTTTTTATAAGTACAACGAATTTCTTGATACCTATCCAAATGACACTTCATTGGTAAACAAAATTCTGCCACTGAGAAATAAATGTGCATTTAATAAATATAAAGACTATACAGCCTTAGAAGACCTTGGCAAATTGAAGTATTTTATTGACCATTTCCCTAACTGTGACCCAAGGGATATGGAAGTTATACTCAAACTGAAAGGAAAATTGGAGTTTGAACGTGCAAAAAGCAGGTATACCGTTGATGCAATGCAGGATTTTATAAGCAGACACCCTGGATTTCCACAGATACCCGTGGCAATTGCGCTTCGAGATTCTCTGGCTTTTGTTGACGTTGCACAAATGGCTGCTGATTCAGGTGGGATTTTCTCACAATTTCTTTCAACATATCCTTTTGCAAAACAATCTTTTGATAGTTATTTAAAGCAGTATAGGCGCGATTTGGTTCCTTCAAAAATGTTCGTTGAAAGAAACAGTTTAGCTTTTGAACTAGCAAGGTGCAAAAATTCCAAACAAGGCTACCTGGATTTTTTGAAAATTAGCACGGATGTCGAAATGAATAAAATTGTGGAGGAAAAATTAAAGGAGTTGGAATGAGCCACAATATGAAAATATTACCATTAGTGTAATTATTGTAATGTAGAATTTATTAACTAACCCCAAATATTTCTATTATGAAAAAGGTTTACCTCGTTTTAACGTTAATTGGTCTTGCATTTTTCTTTGTATCCTGTGCAAAACAACAGGCCCCGGCCAAGCAGGAACAGGCGCAAATCTGGCAGTCTCAGGAAGGGACTCGCTCTTTTGAGAAAATGACAGATGATAATGATCAAGTTGTTGGCAGGACCAGTTTTCTTGGTGACAACTATTACTGTCTTGACAAGCAGGAAAAGCGACTGTTTTTTTTGAAGCAACAGAGAGCTGATCAATGGAATGTTTTTATGAAAAGGCTTGACGGAGGGAATTTAAGTGAGCAAAGAACTTTTGTTGATTATATCGTAACAGATCCTGCAATTTCACCTGATGGAAAAATCCTCGCCTACACTGACCAGCGGGAAAAGGGTTTTAATATCTACACCATTAATGCTGAAGGTGTAAGTAATGTAAGACAAATTACCAATACCAAAGAACCAAGCTTCCTCCCCTCTTTTTTTCCAAATAGAAGAGCCATTCTATATGTAGAGACAGGAAAGGATAATACCCAGTACATTTGGTCTGTCAACCTTGATAATACAACCCCAACACAACATTGTGTGGGATACAGCCCTTCATTTTTTGCTGATGGTAAAAAGATAGCATTTGTCAGAAACAATCTTGCAACCAAGCAATCGGAATTGTATGTTTATGATTTCGAGAATTCTAAAGAGTTTTTGCTGTTAAGCGATCCTGACAGAAGTTTCTACCAGCCTTCTGTTTCTCCCAGTGGTAAATATGTGGCATACACAGCCAAAACTGCAGTGGGAAGAACAGAAAAGAATTTTGATATTTACATGATCGACTTGCAAGGGAAGCAACCCATTCAGGTGACTTTCTATCCGGGAAACGACATTAATCCCAAATGGTCGCAGGATGGGAAGTACTTGTATATCCTATCACAAAGAAATTCATCACAGAAGAATTATAACATTTGGAGGGTTAAGGCTTTTTAATTCACAAGAATGCAACTTGCATTTCTTTCTTTGTCTTTTAGTATTCCTAGTTTCCATATAGCCAGATTTGGGTTTTCCGCGTTTTATTTGATTTTATTAACAATGGAAAATTGTGAAAAATGAGGTATAGATATTTATTCCTGACGGGTTTATGTACAATCATGTTTTCATTTAGTGTCTCCGCCGACAGTGTAGATATCGGCATATTTACAACAACATCTGCCAATAAAATGGAAATCAGGATAAAACCTGATTATGATGAAGATGGGACTCATGCTTTGACGGCAATCAGGTTTACGTTGAGGTGGCCAGTGAACGCTCCAGATACAATACTTCCGGGCTCTGAAATATCTCCATACAACCTCCAGCTTGATACTACTTCTGTCAAGCTGGGATACAAGTACTATGTGTTTTCAGGCTCCAGTAATATGCCTGTTCATTGGGTCGCTAATCAGGACATTGTTGTAATGAGCTTTGATTTTGACGCAAGTAGTTGTCCTAAATTCGAGATTACAAACAACAATTATACTCAAAATCTCCTCCAGGGGGAATTCCTCGTTGAGATAGATGGGAATTCGGTCACAGGAATAATTAGCCCGGCATCAGCACAACAATCAGCACCTTCAACACCAGGAATTATTGATGGATTAGCTGCTCAATGCTCTAATGTAACGAATCAAGTTTACTTTATCGATACTGTTTCCGGTGCAACAGCTTATATTTGGTCCGTCCCATTGGGTTGGACGATTACTAGTGGTCAGAACACTGTAATGGTTACTGTGACTACCGGTAGTCCCGGGCAGAATGGTAACATTTCTGTCATTGCCAGCAATAGTTGCGGAGTAAGTTCTTCAGAAACTTTGGCCGTCACCGTTGATATAGGATCACCGGCTGCACCTGGAAGTATTGTCGGGAATGCTTCTTATTGCACTTTGGACCCTAATCAGGTTTATTCTATTAATGCTGTTCCTAATGCTACTGATTATATCTGGTCAGTCCCAGATGGTTGGACCATTACTTCAGGTCAGAATACAATATCGATTTCTGTAACAACTGCTGCTCCAAGCAATGGAGGAAATGTTTCAGTCACAGCCAATAACAGCTGTGGGGCCAGCAGCCCAGCTACATTTACCGTAACACAGAATGATGCTGCGCCTTCAACACCCGGGGAAATCAGTGGAATTTCAGCACAGTGCCCTGCCGTTTTAGATCAAGTTTATGCTATTAGTGCTGTCGCCAATGCAACAGGATATACCTGGTCCGTACCAGCTGGATGGGCAATCACAGCTGGTCAGAATACAATATCTATTTCTGTTACAACTGGTGCTTCTGGCAACAATGGTAGCATTTCTGTTACTGCAAACAACAGTTGTGGAACAAGTGCTGCCGCTACATTGGATGTCACAGTCGACAGTGGAGCCCCTTCCACTCCCGGAGCTATTAGTGGGTCAGCAACACAGTGCCCTGCATTATCGAATCAGGTTTATTCAATAGGTGCTGTAACTAATGCCACAGACTATATCTGGGCGGTTCCAACAAACTGGACAATCACCGCAGGTCAGAATACAACAACAATTTCAGTTACGACAGGCTCCCCCGGAAACAATGGGAATATTTCAGTTATTGCAAGCAATAGCTGCACAATGAGTGCGGCTGCTACATTGGCAGTCAGTGTAAGCAATGGAGCCCCTGCAACACCAGGAATCATTGTCGGGAGTGCAACTCAATGTCCTGCTGTTACGAATCAGATTTATTCAATCAGTGCAGTCACCAATGCAACTGGCTATACCTGGTCTGTTCCTTCAAACTGGACAATCATAGGTGGTCAGAATACAGTATCTATTTCAGTTACAACTGGCGCTACTGGCGACAATGGGAGCATTTCTGTCGATGCATACAACAGCTGTGGAACAAGTCCTGCCGCTACTTTGCCAGTCATTGTGGGAAATGGAACTCCTGCATCACCAGGAACCATTACCGGGACTGCAACCCAATGTCCTGCATTAACAAATCAAGTTTATTCTATCAGTGCTGTTCCCAATGCAACAGCTTATAACTGGTCTGTTCCTGCAAGTTGGACAATCACTGCAGGTCAGAATACAGTTTCAATTTCTGTTACAATTGGTGCTACCGGTGACAATGGTAGTGTTTCCGTCACGGCAAATAATGGCTGCGGAACAAGTACTGCAGCTACAAAGCCTGTTACCGTAGGAAATGGGATACCCGCATCTCCCGGAACGATTATTGGGACTGCTACTCAGTGTCCTGCTTTAACGAATCAGGTTTATTCTATTAGCCCAATTACCAGCGCGGCCGGTTATACATGGTCAGTCCCTGCTAATTGGACAATTATAGCTGGTCAGAATTCAACTTCGATATCTGTTACAACGGGTTCTCCCGGCGATAATGGTAGCATTACCGTCAGTGCAAGCAATAGCTGCGGGACAAGTGCTGCTGCGACATTGGCTGTCACTGTGGAAAATGGGACACTATCAACACCGGGAATTATCAGTGGGACTGTAACTCAGTGCCCTGCTTTAACGAATCAAGTTTATTCAATCTCTTCAGTAACCAATGCAACTGCTTATTCATGGTCAGTACCAGCAAATTGGACAATCACAGCTGGTCAGAATACAGTTTCTATTTCTGTTACAATCGGCGCAACTGGTGATAATGGAAGCGTTTCCATAACTGCAAGCAATAGCTGTGGAACAAGTACTGCCGCTACTTTGCCTGTCACTGTTGGAAATGGAACACCTGCAACACCTGGAACGATTACCGGGACTGCAACGCAGTGTCCTTCTTTAACGAATGAGGTTTATTCAATCTCTGCTGTTACCAACGCAACTGGCTATGCATGGTCAGTTCCTGCGGGATGGTCGATTACTGCAGGTCAAAATACAACATCAATTTCTGTTACAACTGGTGCTCCCGGCAACAATGGCAGCATTACTGTTACTGCAAACAATAGCTGTGGAACAAGTGCTGCTGCTACAAAGGCTGTTACTGTAGGCAATGGAACACCTGCAACACCGGGAACGATTACCGGGACTGCAACGCAGTGTCCTTCTTTAACGAATCAGGTTTATTCAATCTCTGCTGTTACCAACGCAACTGGCTATGCATGGTCAGTTCCTGCGGGATGGTCGATTACTGCAGGTCAAAATACAACATCAATTTCTGTTACAACTGGTGCTTCAGGCAACAATGGCAGCATTACTGTTACTGCAAACAATAGCTGTGGAACAAGTGCTGCTGCTACAAAGGCTGTTACTGTAGGCAATGGAACGCCTGCAACACCGGGAACCATTACCGGTACTGCTACGCAGTGCCCCTCCTTAACAAATCAGGTATATTCAATTGTTGCGGTAACCAACGCAACAGGTTATACATGGTCAGTTCCTTCAGGATGGTCGATTACTGCTGGTCAGAATTCAACATCAATTTCTGTTACAACTGGGACTACCGGAAACAATGGCAGCATTACTGTTACTGCAAACAATAGCTGTGGAACAAGTGCTGCTGCTACAAAGCCTGTTACTGTAGGCAATGGCACACCTGCAACACCGGGAGCCATTTCAGGTACTGCAACGCAGTGCCCTGCCTTAACAAATCAGGTATATTCAATTGTTGCGGTAACCAACGCAACAGGCTATACATGGTCAGTTCCTTCAGGATGGTCGATTACTGCCGGTCAAAATACAACATCAATTTCTGTTACAACTGGTGCTACCGGCAACAATGGAAGCATTACTGTTACGGCAAACAATAGCTGCGGAACAAGTGCTGCTGCTACAAAACTTGTTACTGTTGGCAATGGAACACCTGCAACACCGGGAGCCATTACAGGCACTGCAACTCAGTGCCCTGCCTTAACAAATCAGGTATATTCAATTGTTGCGGTAACCAACGCAACAGGTTATACATGGTCAGTTCCTTCAGGATGGTCGATTACTGCGGGTCAGAATTCAACATCAATTTCTGTTACAACTGGTGCTACCGGCAACAATGGGAGCATTACTGTTACTGCAAACAATAGCTGTGGAACAAGTGCTGCTGCTACAAAGCCTGTTACTGTAGGCAATGGCACACCTGCAACACCGGGAGCCATTACAGGTACTGCAACGCAGTGCCCTGCCTTAACAAATCAGGTTTATTCAATATCTGCTGTTACCAACGCAACAGGCTATACATGGTCAGTTCCTTCAGGATGGTCGATTACTGCGGGTCAGAATTCAACATCAATTTCTGTTACAACTGGCGCTACCGGCAACAATGGTAGCATTACTGTTACGGCAAACAATAGCTGCGGAACAAGTGCTGCTGCTACAAAGCTTGTTACTGTTGGCAATGGAACGCCTGCAACACCGGGAACCATTACAGGCACTGCAACTCAGTGCCCTGCCTTAACAAATCAGGTTTATTCAATTGTTGCGGTAACCAACGCAACAGGCTATACATGGTCAGTTCCTTCAGGATGGTTGATTACTGCTGGTCAGAATTCAACATCAATTTCTGTTACAACTGGCGCTACCGGCAACAATGGCAGTATTACTGTTACAGCAAACAATAGCTGTGGAACAAGTGCTGCTGCTACAAAGCCTGTTACTGTTGGCAATGGAACACCTGCAACACCGGGAACCATTACAGGTACTGCAACTCAGTGCCCTGCCTTAACAAATCAAGTATATTCAATTGTTGCGGTAACCAACGCAACAGCTTATGCATGGTCAGTTCCTTCAGGATGGTCGATTACTGCGGGTCAGAATTCAACATCAATTTCTGTTACAACTGGCGCTACCGGCAACAATGGGAGCATTACTGTTACGGCAAACAATAGCTGTGGAACAAGTGCTGCTGCTACAAAACCTGTTACTGTTGGCAATGGAACACCTGCAACACCGGGAACCATTACAGGTACTGCAACTCAGTGCCCTACCTTAACAAATCAAGTATATTCAATTGTTGCGGTAACCAACGCAACAGGTTATACATGGTCAGTTCCTGCAGGATGGTCGATTACTGCGGGTCAGAATTCAACATCAATTTCTGTTACAACTGGCGCTACCGGCAACAATGGGAGCATTACTGTTACGGCAAACAATAGCTGTGGAACAAGTGCTGCTGCTACAAAACTTGTTACCGTAGGCAATGGAACACCTGCAACACCGGGAGCCATTACAGGTACTGCAACTCAGTGCCCTTCCTTAACAAATCAGGTTTATTCAATTGTTGCGGTAACCAACGCAACAGGCTATACATGGTCAGTTCCTGCGGGATGGTCGATTACTGCGGGTCAGAATTCAACATCAGTTTCTGTTACAACTGGCGCTACTGGCAACAATGGGAGCATTACTGTTACGGCAAACAATAGCTGTGGAACAAGTGCTGCTGCTACAAAGCCTGTTACTGTAGGCAATGGCACGCCTGCAACGCCGGGAACAATTGCCGGGAATGCTACGCAGTGTCCTTTGTCAGCCAATCAGGTTTATTCAATCGCAGCAGTCACCAATGCCACAAGCTATACATGGGCTGTTCCAGCTGGATGGACGATAACAGGAGGTCAGAATACAATTGCAGTTACTGTAACAACAGGCCCTTCGCAAAGTGGAATTGTCTCTGTAACTGCTGGGAATTCTTGTGGGACAAGCAGTGCTAGCATCCTGAATGTTACAGTTCGACCCAATCCGTCTGCCGGGATAAGTGGGTCAACCTCTGTTTGTCAAAACTCAGGGGCTCCAACCATTGCTTTTATTAACCAACAGAATTTGCCAGTTACAATAGCCTATAATATCAATGGTGCTAACCAGACAAACATCAATGTTAATGCAACCAGTACCAGCACGATACAAGCTTCAACAGCGAACTTTGGGTCGTTCATTTACAGATTGGTTAGTGTTGTTTATCAAACAGCTCCGGGATGTTCCAACCTACTCAGTGATTCAGCCACAATTTCAGTGACCCCAGGTATTGGCGTCCCAGTATTTGCTTCAGGGCCTGGTTCAACCCGCTGTCAGGGACAGGGAATCGTTTCTTATGTTGCCACATCAGCAAATAGTACTCAGGTAAGTTATAGCCTGGATGCTGCGTCAGTTGCCGCAGGTAATAGCATAACGCCAACGACAGGGGAGCTTAGCTTTCAGCCGAATTGGACCGGCCCTACAACAATAACTGCAACTTCAACTGGTTGTAATGGACCCCTTTCTTCAACGCATGTAGTTTCCATCACTCCGACTGTCGGGACTCCTGTGTTTTCCTCAGGTTTGCCAGACAATAGATGCCAGGCTGCAACGGCAGTTACCTACAACGCAAGCTCAAGCAATAGCTCCAGCCTCATTTACAGCCTTGATGCCGGTTCTTTAAATGGAGGGAACAGCATTAATCCTGCAACAGGGGAAGTATTGTTTGATGCCAATTGGTATGGAGTTACTACAATTTCTGCTAATGGTATTGGATGCAATGGCCCTGGCGTCGCAAGTTTCAGTGTAACAGTGAATCCGCAATTACCTGTTAGCGTAAGCATTAGCCCAAGTCAAAATCCCGTATGTCCCGGTGATTCTGTGAAATTTATTGCAACTGTGATGAATGGTGGGAATTCTCCCGGCTTGCAGTGGTTCAAGAACAGTACCCTTATTCAAAATAGTGGTAACGAATATGGCTATGTTCCAGCCAATTCGGATCAGGTCAAAGTTATTGTGAATTCCAATGCTGTCTGTGCAACGCAGAATCCGGCAAGCTCTGCCACAATCACAGTGATCGTTAACGCTGTCAATGCTGGTATGATAACCTTTGATCAAACTCTATGCACAGGTGATGATCCTGAGACTTTTTTTGATGTTATTCAGCCCACAGGTTCTGGAGATTTATTCTACCAGTGGCAGGAAAAGCATGGTGTCACACCCTGGCACAACATTCTTTTCGCGGCAAATAGTTCTTTATACGACCCTCCTGTATTGTCTGTCAATACAGAATTCCGGCGCATTGTTACATCTACCTTCCTAGGCTTGTCCTGCCTTGATACAAGCAATTTTCAGTCGATTGTGGTCAATGATGTGACAGCTGGCAGCATTGGAGCTGACAGGGTTATTTGTACAGGGGAGGTCCCTGGAATAATTACGATTGCAGGAGCCCAGACATCCAATTCAGGCCTTCTTTCATACCAGTGGCAAAGCGCTGCAAGTGCGATTGGCCCCTGGATGAATATTGGTGCAAATACCAATTCTTTTCAACCACCGGCAATCAGTGTTGATACATGGTTCCGTTGTCTTGTTAAAAGCACCCTAAATGGTGTTATCTGTTCTTCTTCAACAAATGTCCTTAAAATTTCCATCAATAATGTTACTTCCGGCATCATTGCAAATAATCAGACAATATGCAGCGGGGATGATCCTTCAGCCTTCATTGTGACAACAAATGCTACAGGCTCCGGGGTATTGAGTTTTCAATGGCAGAATGCATCCGCTGATACAGGACCGTGGAATAACATTAACCTTGCCAATACCAGTACCTTTGACCCTGCGGGTTTAACAAGTAATACGTGGTATCGATGCCTTGTAACTAGTACCCAAAATGGGATAGGCTGCGAAGCGATCACCAACATCCTAAGCATTACAATAAATGATATTTCTGCCGGCATAATTGGTGTGGATCAAACTATTTGTAATGGAGGAAATCCTGTTCCAATTACTGCCGTTGTTTCAGCCAGTGGAGCAGGTACTATCACTTACCAATGGCATTATGCAACTGGGTTTTCAGGGCCATGGAATGTTATCCCCTCCGCTATAACAGCGAGTTATGACCCTCCTGTTTTAACAAATGAAACCTGGTATCATTGTGTGGCCACCAGTACCCTGAATGGGCTAAGTTGTTCTTCAGTCAGCAACAATATCGCTGTTTATATCAACAATGTTACTGCCGGATCAATCAGTGGTTCTGCGACAATTTGTGATGGAGAGAATCCGGGTTCCTTTACCCAGCTATCAGCCTCAACAGCTTCAGGGGTTCTGTCTTATCAATGGCAGATGGCTGCCCATGCTTTGGGTCCCTGGAATGATATTTCTTTTGCGACTGATTCTACTTTCGATCCGCCGGCCTTAGCAAGTACAACATATTATAGAAGAATTACAACTTCTTTACTCAATGGGGTAGTCTGTCAGGCATTTAGTAATGTCCTGACGATAACCGTAAATCCACTACCGGAAATTCAATCTGTTCAAGTTGATGATAGTCAGTTTGACGGTGAAAATGATGGAGGCTATTGTCAGGGGGATCCAGGGATCACCATCAATTTATTAGGTACTCAGATTGGAATAAATTACATCCTTTCAATGAATGCTCTGGATGTGAGTACAATATATGGAAATGGCAGTCCAATGAATTTTGGCCTTACTGCCTATAACGCCGGGCCCTATAATGTCAGAGCCATCAATCCTACAAGTAATTGCACAATCGACTTAAGCACGTTTAATATTTCTGTGTGGTCACTTCCTCAGGGAAACCCTACAGCAGTCTCTAAAATTTGTGAAGGGAATGACCTTCAACTTTCTGCCAATACCGTTTCAACTTATACTTACAATTGGTCTGGACCTGCGTTTTCATCCGGCCTGCCAAATCCTGTGGTCATGGATGTTAATCCGGCTGATGCTGGTGTTTATCACCTGACTGTAACAGATTTGCATGGATGTCATACAACTGGCGCTACCAGTCCGGTTGTGGTTATGTCGATTCCACAAACCATGATTGTTGGGGATACCCAGGTTTGTGAAAATGAATATTGGGTAAGCTATCATTCCTTAAACCATTATGATACATTGTCATATTACCTTACATGGAATATCACAGCAGGCAATGGTATTATTTTAACCAATCCACATTCGAATTCTATCTTGGTGCATTGGTTTTCTAGCGGAGGTCTTACGCTGCTGGTTGAGAAGGATGTAGATCTCGGATGTAAATACCTTGCTCACAGTTCGGTAAATGCAGGTCCTGGACAGGCCCCTGATGTAATGGAAGTTTTGCGCATGGAAGGCAACTTGTTGATATGTCCTGAATCTCAAAACTACACCTCTAAATTATGGGGCCGCGAGGCCAAAGACGGCACTGCTACAAGCTTTTACGATGCTTTTAATAACAAGAGTTTTTGTCAGATTCCGGATTTAAATACCCTTGACTATTACTATTTTATCGTTGTGTGGGAGGAGGCTGAGTGCAAAACAAAATCCTACTATAATAGCCCTCCTGTCGTTATTGGAATTGATGATCAAGCTGGAAAGGAAAGTTGTAATTTGTTCCCAAATCCAAATAGTGGCAGTTTTCAGCTCGAACTTATCTCGCCATACATTGGTGAAATGAGAATAACGATCAGAGATGGCTCAGGTCGTATCATTGCTAAAAAAGCAATCCTTAAAACATCAGTAAATTTTGTATATGATTATTTGAATCAATCACTAAAGGATGGGTTTTATATAGTGGAGCTGGAAGACAGTAAAGGGCTTGTTTTCAACAAAAAGATGATTGTCCAATAAGTATTAATATGAAAAATATTCCTATGAAAGCAATGGACATCAAACATCGGGTAAGGATCCTCCTTTTGTTGGGTATTTTATTTGCAGGTATAACTCTGCAAAGTCAAACCTTATCCAAAATACAGAAAGCCTCTGTCGATAAAAAGATTGATAGCCTGGTAGCTCTTTATCAGGACTACGGTGCTTTTTCTCAGGACGGCTCAAAACTTACGAATAGTTATTTTGAACAGTTTTATAAACTTTTCAAATCTGGCGCACTCATTTATGATGATCTTGGTTTTGATGAGACAAAGGTAAATATGATTAGCCCGATGGCCTATGGTGAAATAGTTAAGCAATACTATAAGGATGGGTTGGGTATGGATCTAAATGGCATTATGAAAGTTGAACCCATCTTTAAAAACGATGCTTACGAAGTTATAGTAAAGGCGAATAAGCGTCCTATCGGTTTTCATTCAGAAAAAGGAAAATTGAAAAGGACATCTTATACCATTGCTTTCAGGTTTGAAATTTCGAAAAACCTTGATAAATTCCAGATCGCAGAGATTTACAATGCGGACCTTCAGCCCACAAAACCCGCCATCATTGTAACTGACAAAAAACCCGAAAGAGAAAAGCCCAAAGAGCTGACGATTCCTACTCCGGCTGTGGTGGCTGTTCCAAGCGCTCCAGCTGCTCCCACCAAGCAAGAACCTTCTAAGCTGCCTGAAAAACCAGTAACTCAGCCCACTATTCAGGGGGTTGAAAACCCAGCAATTCAGGCCCCTACGGTGGTGGCGGACAAACCAGTAACTCAGCCCCCTACTGCGGTGGTAGAGACTCCGGTAAAATCAATTCCCAAGCAGGAGGAGCTCATAAAACCAGAGGTCGTAATTGTGAAAAATGAACCTGGTCAGCCTCCCTTAGGAAAAGAGAATCCTCCTGCTCTTTTGGGGAATTCAATAAGCTGCCAAATTCTGGATGATGCAAAGCAAGCCTTATCAAATGCCAAAGTTGTATTAGAGTTTGATGGGATGCCTCAGGCTCAGAAATTTACTCCGCCAAATGGCAATGGGGTGGTCCAATTTCAGGATGTTCCTCCGAAAAAAATGATTACAATAAAGGCAGAAACAGTTAAATATATAGGGCAAATTACGGGTACTACAGAGGAACTGGCCAAAGGTGATAACAAGGTATACACTACCATAAAGGAGTCAGCGATAATCAAGCTTAGCATTGTTGTGAATGTTGTGGATGAATATGCAAACCCGATTTCAGAAGCAAAGCTAATTTTAAAATACCGTAATGAAATTAAGCGCAAAGTTATTACGGATCAGAAAGGTGAGGTTAATCTGGAACTTGTGCCCGAAGACGAGGTTGTTACGATTGCTGCAAAGAAAGATAATCTATATGGTTCAATTTCCGGGAAATCAGAAGATTTTTCAAAACGCAGTCCTGTGGTTCTGACACTAAAGGATACGACAACCTATGTTACGATCAGTTTCAAGGTAAAGAATGCAGAGAATGATAAACCTCTAAAAGGGGCCTTTATTACACTTGTAAGCAAAGATCAGAAATATGAAGGAATAACGTCTTCAAATGGGATTTTTAAATTCAACAAAATCCTGAGTTATGGAATGGTTGGCTATAGTATTAATAAAAATGGGTATGAGGATTTTGAACAGTCTACAGATTTATATATAAATAGGTCTCAGGAAATTGTTGTCAAGTTGAAACCTATTGAAAAGCCTGCTTTTGTTGATTTTTCTCTTGCTGTTGGAAAGGATTATTTTAATGCGGAGGATTTATTCATATTTAAGAATAACACTATTGTTAAAAATGGCACCCTAAAAGGGAATACCGGATTTGGCCTCAGGGCAGATTATACAAAGTGCTTTTACCAGAGTAAAAAGTTGGAGTTTGACTATGGGTTAGGCATTGGGGTATCTCATGCCGCAGCCGATCTTACGATGGATATGATTACAAATGCATATACTGAGCTTGATTTTTATGGCGTAAGCTGTTTAAGATCAGACACCGGCAGATTTGTAAAGGAAAGGATTTCCATAAACAGTATTGATATTCCAATTTTTTTGAATGTAAAGTACAAGTTGAAAGACATCCCAATAAAGCATGTTTACTTTAGGACAGGCTGCCTCTTTTCCCAAAGCTTTAATTCAATAACAAAACCAAGTTTGGGGATTTTTGAATCATCACTTACTTATTCTACAATAGCCGGGCCGATTGTTCTTGAAGGAAATTTATTGAGTAATGAATATGGGATATATAATGATCAGCAAATCAAAAAAACCTCAGCAGAGTTAAACATGAAGACTTTTTCCGTGACGTATGTTGTTTCTGCTGGTGTGTGTTTTGCCCTGAAGAAAAACCTTGATTTTCTGGCGGGTTTGCATTACGACAAACATATCTTTAAGGGAAATGTAAAAGGGGGAACGGATTATCGTTTCACTGAGTCACAAGGGAAATACACTACCCCAATTACGCAATTGAAAAACCTAAAAACCTCTTTTATAGGTCTTGATTTAAGTATCTCTTATAAATTGTAATATATTAACACATGAAAGCACCGAAACTTTTTAAGATTTTCCGCTGTATGATCGCATTGGCATTTTTATTGCTATGCCAGGGAATTATTGCACAGAGTCTTGATCCGGAATTACAGGATAAGTACAATGAGGCTCAATTAAAAATAAAGAAGTCAGACTTTAAGGGTGCTTATCCTTTGTTGTTGGAAGTCGTTAAAAAGTCTGATCATATAGCATCTTTAAAGATGTTAGGGGATATCAATAAAGATTATTACAAGAATTATTCTGCTGCATTAACATATTATAAGAAGGTGCAAGCGATTATTAAAAGTAAATTGGTGTTGCTGGATTCTGAATCCAACAAGAGCGAAATACTTACCTTAAAAACCATTAGTGATATATGCAAATCGAGTGAACAGGAATGTCTCTCGAAAGGTGCGAATCAGATTCAGACAACTTCCTCCAGTGGAGATGATAGTTGGGGAGAAGGTGGAGGTACTGTTGCAACGAATACTGCACCACCGGCAGCTTCTGACGATTTTCTTTTTGGGAATGAGGGAAGTAATCCCCCCCCGCAGGAGAATCCTGTCATTGGAAATGATGAGCAACAACCCTCAACTGGAGGAGCTTGGGATACTCCAACAAACCAGGGAGCTGTCCAACAATCTCAAGGAAATGATGCCTGGGGAAATCCTACCCCCCAAGCGGTTCAGCCATCAACACCTGCCAATGATGCTGAGCAACAAGTTCCACAAGTTCAGACCCAGAATGACGCTTGGGGAAACCAGATAAGTACGCAAACCCAAACTCAGCAGGATGAGCCAGTAAAGTCCTCAGATGCACCCCCAGTTCCAGAACAGGGACAGCAACAGACAGATGCCTGGGGCGACCCAATCGCCAATCCCAGCCCTGCTGTCGTTACGGAGCCAAGACGGACTACAAGTTCTCCCTCCAAGGAGTCGATAAAGGAGTCCAGCAACAATTTCTCAGAAGAGAATGGGGTATTTACGATTAAGGATGAAAATGTTTCTTTCAAATTCTTTGAGCAGGGACAGGTTACCAGTTATACAATATTTGCCAGAAGCGAGTACCCCGGTTTTCGATTACCCTCTCCCAAAGAGTTAAAGACCATTTTAAAAGCAGCGAAGGAGAATAAAGACGGGTATAATTTATTTGAGAAGTTTCAATGGGAAGACAGAAATATAGTTCATTTTCTGACAAGTGATAAATTCACAGATACCAACAATGAACAGAAGGTAAAATCCTATATGTTTATGAAGCATAATTATGAGTTTGAAGAGAGCTCTGTAGAGTGGGGAGAGATGGTTTCAATTATCCTTATTCGTGAATGATATATCACATGAGATATACGAATAAATGTGGTTTTTCCGAAACACTATCAGGACTGGTAATTTTGGTCTTGTTTAGTTTTGTGTTCAGCACTCAGGTATTTGCACAGCAAAGACTAATGGACTTTTTGCCAAAAATAGCAAAAAATAATTATGACCTTTACGGGTTCAAGCCATTTGTCCGGTATGAGGATAAACAACAAAGAGAAGAGTTTTATACAATTAACCACAATAAGAAAATTGTGTTCCTTGAGTATATGCTCATCAATAAATCGGCGTCTGAAAAAATCGACAATTATTTTACCTTCAGGCCAGAAAGCTGGGCATTTGAAAGTACAGGCCCTGAACCTATTGACAGAGCTGTCATAAATCTTGGCTTTTGGGGGATAAAACCCCTTGGGAATCAACAAGCAGTTTATGTCCTTCCTTCAGTTGGTCAAAATCTCAGCATTCATTCGCTTTTTAATGATGTTCTGACAGAAGTCCCTTCCTATTTTACCTCAAAGGAGAGGTATAAAGATTTGCACCTTCTTATCATTAACCTGGAGCCCAAAGAAGGGAAAAAGTATAAGTACTTTAAGAATCAGTTGACAATTTTACATAGCATGTTTATTTATATTCTATGGGACAAAGGAGTTGAGCCTGAGCTTCCTGATTTTGTTACACAGAATGAATATCTTGATTTTTCTTTTCCTTCTTCCAGACTTTATGATCCCGGTATTGTTCAGCTGACATTTGACAATATCCCTGTGCCCTTGAACTTCTCCCTTGAAAATGCGCAGGGTGAACGTCAGTCAGATACCACATCAAAGTATAAGCTAGTGTATGCTGTAAGCAATGAGAATACTTCTAGCCCAAGCAGTCCGGTTAAGGTGAATATTGAAAAACCAAGAGGATATAATATCGTGCGTACCAATCAGGCAGATACATTGCAGTGGTTTAGCCGTTTTGTTGAAATTAGCCTGAGGAAACCGGATAAAATTGGTTTGTGCGGGAAAAAGTTACCTGCATTTCAGTTTATTTATATAGATCCCAGCGGATTCCAAAATACGAAGCGCCTGATGAAGGCCATAAAAGTGAAAATGGAAAAAATCTGTAATGGCCCATATTACTTGTATCTCAGTCATTTATCACAGCCATTTGTAGCACAAACCGGAAATGATTACATCGAGGTTTTGCAAAAAATTGCAGACCTTAATATGGACACCCCAATGGCCTCTGTTGATATAAAAAATATTGCGAAGGAATTCAATGCAGCTGAAGTGATCGGCAGAACCGATATCCAATTTCATTTATTCTTATCAAAGAATATGTACAACTTTTCATTTGACGATTTCGTCAAAGGACTGCTAAATGAAGTAAAAAGCAGTCAGATTACATTTACCATTTACCTTGAGAACGATGAACCCAACAAGAAACGTGGATTCATCTATTCCGACATCAATAAGATATTGAAAAACGAAAAATAAATTCACAGCATATGAGAAACTTTACCAGAATTGTATTGTCAATAGGGTTTGTCTTATTCCTGACAAACCTAGGCATTTCTCAGAACCCTTCACCAAGGGTAATGTCAAAGCCTAGTAGATATTATCAACCCGGAAAGGCTGAATTGGAAAATTACCTGCCTGCTAAAGCAGATGAAGTGCGGCAGGGTACTTATTGGTCTGTTTATTCTGATCGGGATGACAATCCTACTTATACAGAAGCGCAGGGAGGTGTTGTAAAACAAACTGTGAATTATCTTGAGAGCTTTTGGGTTATTGGGGAATCCGGTTCGTTTTTGCACATTGCCAAAGATCCTGACTTCAAAAAAAATAGTGATTACCTTACCTCTGGATGGATTGACTATGGCTGGATACATAAGAGCAAACTCTTGCTTTGGGAGGATTGCCTTTATTCTAGTAATAAAATTGCTAAAAAAGCCATGATTCTCAATACTGTTGAATCCCTAAACGATGTGACTTCGGGTTCAGGTGATTTGGTGTCTTTTTATAAAAAGCCATCCCTGGAGAGTATTACAGACAATCAGACTAACCTCTATAATGTCTTTTTTATTTACAAAAGAGATGGGAATGCGTTGTTACTGGCAAAGGTTCCCAAGATTATGGACAGGCTTAATCCTGGCAATGACCTTTGGGGTTGGGTTTCCATAAAAAGATTGATGGTATGGGAGCACCGGATTGCCATAGAACCCAATTGGGATGAGGACGCTGCCAAAGAGCGCCGTGATAGAAATTCCAAAGCCATCATCTTTTGTGATGAACCTTCAGCCAAAGGTTATAAAGAGAAGCAGACAGGGAATCCGGATTGCGAGGAATACCTTACTGATCCGTATGAAAAACGAAACAAAGGCTCTTTTATGCGATTCCCCTTAGTCGAGAACCGAAGTGGGTTGCTAAAAACGGCCTTTATTGGAAAACCCCAAACCACCTCAGGTCAAAACCTGACTTTGGAAGAAAATGCAGATATTCAATGGAAGTATAATGAGATCAGGGCCAAAAGAAGAAATATCAACATTGTTTTTGTTGTTGATGCAACTACCAGCATGAGGCAGTATTTTCAGCCAATTGCAAACGCCATCGCGGAAAGTGTTGATAAACTGAGTTTATCCAATAACAAGTATAAATTTGGGGGTGTTGTTTACCGTGATTTACCGGAAGGTATGGACAATCTTGTGGAATCTTTTAAATTGAACAATCAGTTTAAAGAGTTTAACAAATGGCTTACCAGTCGTTTTTCGGATGACAAAAATCAAAATGATCTTGACCTCGGGGAGGCAGTAAATTTTGGACTTCGCGAAGCTTTAAGAAGTTTGTCTATTCCGAAAGATGAAACAAATATTGTGATTCTGGTTGGGGATGCAGGAAATCATGCCAGACAGGATGCATCACAAATTGGTCGTGACGAAATCGTGAAATTACTTGTTGAAAAGAATGCAGGATTATTGGCATTCCAGGTTAACAATGCAGGTCAAATTGAATATGGCAATTTTGTGGCCGAATCGAAAAATCTGATGCTGTTGGCCGCACGTGAATTTACAAGCTCAATTTCTGGAACAGCACAGGCTATGCATTTTGAGTTAAAACCTGCCGATTTTGAAAAAATTGGTGATGTCTGGAGGCTTAATAATTCTGTCAATATAGGTAGAGTAGTGTTTTGTGAAAAAAATAGTTCGATGCAACCAAACAGGTTACAAATCGAGTTGGCTGATTTTATCGAATCTACAGCAGAAAGGAATGACAAATTACTCAGCAAAGTTAACAAGGCAGTGATGGATGGTCGAAGGATTGATAATGATCTCAATTCTGAGCAGAATGAGGATAAATATGTTAGCTCATTCGGCCCCAGCATTGTCCATTTTTTAAAACAGCTTAATTTGTCACAGGAGAAATATGATATAATTACCAAAGAAAGGGTTCAGTTTTGCAAGATCGGATATGCTGCCGATAGAATCGATGGGTATAAATATCCCCTGTTTCAATCAGTTTTATTTTTAACACGTGAAGAGTTAGGCGAAATTCTTGGAGATATCCGGAAGTTGACTTCTGTCGGCAATGGCAATGAAGCCCGGAGTGCAATGGCTGATACATGGAGACAACTGTTAAAGCAACACATGGGAGATAAGAATATGGAGGGCATAGCGAATGCTTCTTTGCAGGATATTTCATCCAAGGTATTCGGCTTGCCAAGTAAGAGTAGTTTTATTGCCAAAGTTACCTTGAGTCAAATCATTGATAAAGTTGCATTCCCTGACCATACCTTCGAACAATGGACAGCTGAAATAGAAAAAAAATATTTCAACCTGCAGAAAATATATAACAGCGATAGTTACGAATATTCCTTCCGCTCAAATGACCAGCCCTTTTACTGGATATCTGAGAACAACCTGCCGTAAAATGATCAATGAAACTCCTATATTTCAAATAAGGAATTTGAACTGTACTTATCCTCAACAAAAAAACGGGGTGGTATGGATTGATAATCTAGACATACCGCGTGGAAAACTAATCGTTATCCTAGGAAAGTCAGGTTCAGGGAAAAGCACAATTCTTGAAACTCTTGGATTAATGAACCAAACCATGCAAGTGGGCTCTAGTATCCTCTTTTCCCCTGATCGTGAAGAAGAAAAATATGAGTACGGAGAGGTTTGGACGGCAAAAACCCAAAAAGCGATAGATCATATCAGGAAAGAGCATTTCAGTTTTATTTTCCAGAGTACGAACCTGATGCCCAATTTTACTGCTTACGAAAATGTTATCATGTCACTTTTGATTCAAGGGAAGAGCCAGGAGGAATCCATGCTACTGGCCCATCAGGTTATGGATAAAGTTGGAATGAATGAGGTTGATGTCAGAAAAAAAACGTTTGAACTTTCTGGCGGACAAAAGCAAAGACTGGCATTTGTACGTGCGATAATTCGCGATTTTACTGTGCTTTTTGGGGATGAGCCAACCGGAAACCTGGACGAAGTTAATTCCCGAGAATTGATGGCAATGCTGAAAGAGAACATTCAAAAGGGAAATCGATCAGCAATTTTAGTTTCTCATAACATTGACCTTACGGTTGAATTTGCAGATCAGATTCTGGTTTTGACCAAGGAAAAGGGCTTCGGAGAGTTTTTGCCCGGGAACACTTTTTTTAAGAGCAGCCTTAGTGGAAGTGATAGATGGTTCGATTCTGGGAAGGATGAAATTAAAGATATACACTTAAAAGTGAGGTCACTTATCTAAGCGAAGTTTTTTAGATCATCGAATATAGTCATCTGTTTAACACGATAGCTTAATGAACATTTTACTGGAAAGAATCTGTGGCTTGTTTTCTCCATTAGTAGCGGTTGCACTAAATATGAATAAGGGGTTTACGACTTTGTTTTTTAAACGTGAGACAAAGGAGCTGTTGGGCAGAAATTATATTAATTTGTGGATCTTGTTAGGGATCTTGTTTTTAACCTTTACTGCGATCGGATTTTCGAATGGGAGTCTCAACTATTTGAAAATGAAAATGGAAGATCCTTTTATTCAATTTGTAAATATACCGATTTCTCAAAAGAATGTAGATAGTGTAAAAATTGTTCAAGATACCTTGTCGACCTTGCAAAACAGGAGGTATTTCAATTATAGCCAGGTTAATGGCTATTATAAATTTGATTTGTATTTTCAGAATATGGGGAACGGGGGAATATACAAACGTATGGGCAGAACGATTGAAGATACAAACCCGTTAATTAACGCAATTTTCGACAAGTCGAATTTAATCAAAGGTCGTTCTTTCTCTAATGCAAGGGATTTGGGTGTCATTGTTACACAAGCCTTTGTGGAGAGTTTAAAAGCGGAGGATGCATCGCACATTCTGATGTACTATCCGAAGAGCAATGACCTAAGTCGTTGTGTCAGCCTGCCGATTCTCGCAGTGGTAAAGGAATTGCCCGATTTGTGTGGGTTTGCAGTTACTCCATATTTCTATTACTTGAAAAATGTGGATGAAGAAGGGAAGTTCCCTTTCAGTCCTGTACATACCAAAGAATTTGCTTGTTTTGTAGCTGGTGATTTGAAGAATGCAACTAGTTTCTGCGTGGAACTAAACAAATTTGTCGAGCGGAACTACAAAGGCATGGGAGGGATGGTAAGTACACCAAGGTTGGACTCCTCCTCTTATATTCCAGGATATGAGGTATCGGTGTCATTTGTTCCGGCACCGGATTCTATATCTTTTATTGATAGTTTATACCAAGGATTAAGGTCTTCGGCTGAATTTGCTCCGTATAACTATGTATTGGTTTACAATTATCCTAAAGAATATGCGGATTATAACAGTGACCGGTTTGATTTTCTGTCAATTAATTTTGTCACACTTGACAAGATTCGTTTATTCAAAGATACTTTGTTCCTTAGATATGGGATCAACATAGATATGGCGCAGGTGGAAGCCAAAGAAAACTATTTCTTTGTCACTAATCTTACCCGATTAATTTCTATTATCCTTATTATATTCAGTGTTTTGAGTATTACATTCTTTTTAACGAATGTGTTAAAAAATCATTTGGAGAAGATAAAAATGAATATCGGCACCTTTAAGGCTTTTGGTTTTGATGATACAAGCTTACGGAAAATTTATCTGTCAATACTTGGCCTCTTTGTTGGGACTACAATGCTGATTAGCCTTATGCTGTCATGGATCTTTGGATCTTTAGGCGGAATACGTGCGATACTCTGGATCTTACAGATTAATTTGCAAAAGGATGAAAACTATTTTGAGTTGCTTAGTTCATGGACATTAATTTCAATTTTTGTTATTATCCTTATAAGCTTTATAGCATTAAACAAAATAACGCATAAGATTTTTGCCCAAAACCCGGGAGATCTTATTTATGATAGAGGCAGAGAATAGACAGATTATTTAACTTCCTCAACTTTTTTAGCATTGCTTACTTTCTCCTCGATGATGGGAGCCTGCGGTTTTTTCATGGCAACGGTGTCAATGCTTTTATTTGAAATAGTGGCGGTGTCACTTCCTTGGGGATTCGTTTTGTTACCTGAATTGCAGCCTGCCAATATCAATGTTGATAACAAAATCATGCCAACCCGAATAAGAGTTTTCATCATGTTAGTAATTAAATATTAAAAACAAAGAAATATGATTTCATGAATTGTATGCAAATTTGAGAGCATAAATGTAGTAAAAATTGCCAACATAGCACAGAAATGGCTATCGAGGAAATTCAATTCTAAGATGAGATTGAATGGACCTAAAACCTGGTCCTTGTTTTTATATCAGAAAAAATATAGTACTTAATTTACCAATCCCCCCCCCCATACTTTATGAAAAAGCTTTTGACAATGTTTATTTTACTCTTTGCATTAGGAGTAAGAGTTTATGCAGATTCAATTGATGTTGAAACTGCCGGTTTTCTTGCGAAGAAATTCTATTTGTCTATTCCGGATATTGGTATTACTAAAAGCCAAATAAATGTTGAATTGGCGTATGCTGCTCTAGAAAATTCGCGCACAGCAAATGACACAGATGCCCCATTGTACTATGTGTTTAATATAAATCAAAAGGATGGTTATGTTATAATTGCTGCAGATGATGATGTTTCCCCAATTCTTTCGTATGCCTTAAAGGGACACTATACCAATACTAATCTTCCTCCGGCCTATATAGAATGGATGAATAAATACAAAGCGGAAATTTCATTTGTTAAGGAAAATCAACTTAAGGCAGATAAGAAAATAAGGAAAGAGTGGGCTGATTTAATTGATGTAAATAATGCTGCATCTGGAAAAAGCCTTAACGAGGTGGCACCACTTTTAGCCACAACATGGGGACAAGGAGCCTATTACAATGATTTGTGTCCCTATAATATATTGAGTTTTCAAAATACATTAACCGGATGTGTTGCAACTGCAATGGCTCAAATCATGAAAAAGTGGAACTATCCTCTGCAGGGAAATGGGAATACCTCCTATAATTGCCCCTTCTATGGCCCCCAAACTGCTAACTTTGGCGCTACTACCTATGATTGGTTGAGTATGCCAGATAGTATTCTCTCAGATAATATTGCAATTGCAACACTCATGTATCATTGTGGAGTGAGCGTTAGTATGGATTATGGATTAAATGTAAGTAATGCCTATCCTACAAAGGTGGATTATGCATTAGTAAATTATTTCAATTATTCACCAGCAATTTTAGAGATATTTCGATCTATTTGTTCTGATGAAGAGTGGATGTTGATTTTGAAAAGTAATCTGGATCTCGGAAGACCTGTTCTTTATGCTGGTTATAATCCAATTAGCGGGAGTGGTCATGCCTTTGTTTGTGACGGATATGATAATTTGAATCTATTTCATTTCAATTGGGGTTGGTCAGGCAGCTGTGATGATTTTTTTAATCTTTCGGCTTTAAATCCTGGGACCAGTACTTTTAACAGCAATCAATTGGTATTTGCGAATATTGAACCCAGTCCATCTGTTGGCTTACCGATCGTATCTACCACAGCTATTACTAATGTTACTGAATCCGGGGCTACGAGTGGGGGGTATGTAGTATCAGAAGCAGGTAGTCCCGTAACAGTAAAGGGTATATGCTGGAGTACTTCTCAAAACCCGACTATAGCTGACAGTAATACCTCGGATGGCACAGGTGTGGGTGTCTTTAATAGCACTTTAGCAGGATTAACTGCCGGTATAACTTATTATGTTAGGGCTTATGCGACAAACATTACTGGAACTGCCTATGGAAATCAAATAAGTTTTACAACGTTGTCATCGACAGATTGTTGGAAAAAAGTTGGGGTTGGCAAGTTTGATTCGGAGGGTTTTGTATTAGGATTAACCTACGATGGGAAGCTATTTGCTTGGGGTGATAATGGGGATGGCCAATTAGGGATAGGCAATTACACTTATCAAAGTATTCCAGCTCAGGTAATTGGTAATAATTGGAAAACGTTTGCCGTTGGAGGAGAGTTTGCTATTGCAATTAAAAATAATGGTACTCTATGGGCATGGGGTTATAATGGTGCTGGCCAATTGGGAAATGGAACTAGTACGTCTGTTAATTCTCCAGTGCAAATAGGGTCAGCTAATGATTGGAAAGAGGTAGTGGCCGGGAATAGTCATGTTTTTGCCATTAAAAATAATGGCACTTTATGGGCAGCTGGCAGTAATGGATCCGGGCAAATAGGAGATGGAACAACAACCAATAAAACAATTTTTGTTCAAATTGGGGCAGACACTAATTGGATGCAAGTAGCAGCTGGCAACAATTTCTCTGCTGCGGTTAAACAAGATGGGACTTTATGGACATGGGGCAATAATTCGAGTGGACAATGTGGAAATGGGAGCTATATAAACGTATTAATTCCAACAGTAATTGGTTCAGGCTGTGAGTATGTTTCTGCAGGAAGAGATCATGTCTTGGCATTGATGGATGATGGCACATTATGGGCCTGGGGTCTCAATGGACATGGAGAGTTAGGCCATGATAACGGCTCATCCAATATTCCTACTCAAGAAGAAACGGGAAGCAATGATTGGCAAAAAATTTCAGCCGGTTTTTGGCATAATACAGCAATAAAAAATGACGGTTCATTATGGGTCTGGGGCAGAAATTGGACAGGTGCGTTAGGGTTGGGTTATACCCAAACTCAATTGTCGCACCTGCATAGTCCATATCAAAGTGGAACTTCTTTAGATTGGAAGGATATTAATAATGGAGGTATTAACTCAACAGCTACCAAAAATGATGGTTCCCTCTATTTGTGGGGAGATAATTCAAATGGGCAAATAGGGAATGGAACATATGATACCCAAATAACTCCATTGATGATAAATTGTGCAACCTACCCTCCTGTAGTAAATGATAATTGCCCAGGTGCAATTTCATTAGTACAAAATTTAACTTGTATTCCGATTTCAGGGACAACAATAAATGCTACCCAGTCAACACCTGCAATTTTGTGTGGAGGCAATACAGGCGCAGCAGATGATGATGTATGGTTCAAATTCATCGCTTTATCTACAAATCCCACTATTGTTGTCGCTGGTGGTCCAAATTTTGATGCCGTTTTAGAACTCTTGTCCGGAGCCTGTAATGGCATAAACATTAGCTGCGCAGATGTTTCTGGAGATGGAGGTACAGAAACAATAATTGCGACTGGTTTAACAATTGGGGTAACTTATTATATCCTAGTGTATAGTTATGCTTCAGGTATTAATGGCAATTTTACTATTTGTGTATATGGAACACCACCCCCATCTTCAAATGATAACTCAATGGCCGCTATTGTTGTGTCACAAAACAATACGTGTACCCCTGGCTATGGCTCTACTTTAAATTCAACACAGTCAAATGATATAAATACTTGTGGTGGTAATGCCGATGACGATGTATGGTTTTCTTTCGTCGCACATTCTGAAACGCCTATTATAACTGTTGTTGGTGCTAATTTGTTTGACCCTGTCGTTGAGTTGTTAAATATAAATAGCGAAAATATAACTTGCTCAAATGCCACTAGAAATGGCGGTACTGAAATTATCAATGCCATTGGCTTAGAAATTGATACAACTTATTTTGTACGAGTTTACAGCTTTGGAACAGGTACCGCCGGAACTTTTAGTCTCTGTGTTAGTGGTAGTTTCACTACATCTGACATTCCTGATATTGAAGGTGAAAAAATATTTAGAGTTTATCCAAATCCAGTATCCAATGAATGTATATTGGAATTCATTGGGAATTCTAAAAATGTTAACTATGAAATATTTAATTCTGTAGGACAGCTTGTTTTAAAAGGAAATTTGCTCGAAAAGACCATTGTTCCAACAAGTACTTTTGCCTCAGGCGTTTATTTGTTAAAACTTAATACAGGAACGAAGATCGAATTAAAGAAAATTGTTAAGGAATAGTCATTATTTATAGCTTGGTGCATTGTAGGTTGGGTCAGGAAAAGAGCACCCTAACTACCATGTCCGATAAATTGCTAAGTCCTTTTCTGTCAGCTATAGTGCTATATTAGAAACCCCAATATCTGAGTTATTAGTGGCCTTTTATAAGCAAGTACGTGGTAAACATAGCATAAAGCATATGGTTAAAATAGATATGAATGATATGCGAATATATGTGAAAATTTTGTCTTTTTGATTCTTCAGATACCTGTCAATACAAACCGTTCATACAAAATTCATAACCGCTTGTACAATTGTTAAAGCCAGGCCGATTACCCTATTTATATTTGAAATGATTGCCCTTGCTGGTTTTATATGAATTCAAAATTGGCTGAATAAAGGGCGTCAAATGTAATATGAAGATTAAGTTGATGTCTCTGTTGTGTGTTTTGTGCTCTACAAGGTGCATTGGCAAATGAATTCAGCTGAATATTATTACCTGAGCGACATTATTAAACTGTTTTACGTATGTATCGATTTTCTCCTGTAATGAAACTGATATTCCTTTTTGTAATCATGATATCCGGGATGACGATCCAGGCACAGATGTACATCCTGAATGAGGATTTTGGGACTACGACCGGGACAATTCCGCCTGCCGGCTGGACGAATACTACTTCTGCAGGTCTATCTACGGATCTTTGGCATTTCGACAACCCCGGCAACAGGAGTGTCGGATTCCCTGTTACTGCGCCTTTTGCAATTTTCGATAGTCAGCAGTATTCCCAAAGTGGCGGCCCTGAAGATGTGGTCCTGGAAACTCCCTACTTTGATGCTTCAGTAAGCAGTTATATTTTCCTCTTCATTAACCACCGTTTCTCAGCTGCTCCAGGTAGCCAGGGATTAGTAAGGATCTTCAACGGGAGCACCTGGTTGACGGTTGCGACTTTTACAGGAACAATTAACAACCCCGATACCGTAATGCTGGATATATCGGCCTATGCGGGAGGGATAACCAATGCGAAAATCCGGTTGGAGTGGATCGGCAATGGTGATGGATATTGGGCCATCGATAATTTTAGAATACTGGCTCCTCTATATCTGGATGCCGGAATATCTTCTGTCGATTCTCCTGCAATGCCGTTTTCCGCAGGATTGCTTCCTGTGGAGGTCAGTCTGGCCAATTTCGGATATGCCAACCTCTCAAGCTGTATGATAAATTGGTCGGTTAATGGGATTTTGCAGCCTGCATTTGCATTCAACGGGAATATCACCCATGGCGCAATCCAGAAAAATATTCCGATAGGGACCTATAACTTCAGCTCCGGCAAAAAAGCAAGTATCAAAGTCTGGCAGAGCAATCCCAATGGTGGCAGTGATCAGAATTACCTGAACGATACAACAAACACAAAAATTGTCAGCAAATTATGTGGACAATATACGGTCGGTGGAGCATCACCGGATTTTGTAAGTTTTACTGAATCTGCCTGGGCTGTCAACAACGGTGGAGTTTCATGCCCTGTAGTTATTAAGGTGAGGAATGGAACATACATTGAACACATTGTTTTGCGAGATGCCCCAGGCAGCTCCTCCCTTAATACGGTCACTTTTATTTCGGAAAATTCGGATAGCAGCCTCGTTACACTACACTATAATGCTGTCGATCCCAACAATGATTACACATTGCTGTTTGATGCGGCACATTTTACGGAGATTAGTCACATCGGGATAAAGCGCACCAACGGACAAGCAGTATCTTTTATCAACAAAGCCCATAACATCCGCTTTACAAACAATTTATTTTCAGGAACTGTTACTGCGCCTGAACTTTCTTTGGATACGGCTTTGAGTTTTGTTGGCAATAATTTCATCAGTAGCCCGGTAAATGTTTCACTCCCCTCTACAAGCATGAAGGCAAGCTTCGTTTTTACTGATAATGTGCTAAGTGGCACAAATGCGCTGCTAAAATTGACCAAAATCAATACTGCCCTGATCGCCAACAATCGCTTTAATGTTTCCTCCAACGGATCTGCCGGCGTCGTTCTGCTATCCAATGAACTAGTAAGTTTCATCAATAACAAAATCCTGGTGGATAGTTATACTTCTACCTGTTTTGCCCTCGATGCCAACAATGAGTCAAAATTACTGATAAGGAACAATGCAATAGGGACGCCCGGGAATTGGTATGGCTACCCCTATGGCATACGGTTGTTTGGGGGAAATAACATTTCCGTTTCAAAGAATTATATTTATTTTACTCCCGGTGACAACAGAGGTTCCGGCATTATTACCTCAAATACGATTACGAATCTTAGCATCGACTCCAACAATATTTTCCTTGGGCATTATGGCATTGAACATGCTGCTACCGGAAGCCTGGTAAGGATTACAAACAACACCATTCACAAAATGAGAGGTTCCGGTATTTATGCGACAGGGAGCATTGAGGAGATTCACCACAACTTGATTTATAACATTTCAGAAGGGCCTGCAATTGACATTCGCTGCAGCAATACGATCCTGAGTAATAATTTCATTCAGGCTGCCGGTGCTGCTGTTCCATCGGGAGTAAAGGCATTGTCGACCGCGCAGAACCTGAAATTTTTCTTCAACACCATCCGGATCAAACCCCAAAATCCAGACAATACTTCGGCCATAGAATGTCCGGGAAATACGAACTTTGAATTTAAATATAACATAATTTCGAACGAGGCCGGAGGCTATGCCCTGCGGTTAAATACACCCATAACCACCTTGCAGTCAGATTATAACGACTATTACAGTAGTGGTGATTTTTACTTCTTCAACAATGGCCAGAAATTAGCTGATCTTGCGACATGGAAAAGCACGACCAGCCTCGACAATAATTCTTTTGGAGCTCCTCCGTTTTGTACCAATGATACGCTCCCCCAACCGCATCAGGTTGTGCTGAACAATGCGGCCTTACCATACCCTGGCATTACGACAGATGTGATGAACTTCGCCAGAGATGCCTCAACTCCGGATATCGGTGCTTTTGAATTCAATGAATGTGTCAATGATGCAGGCATAAACGCTGTTTCTTTTCCCGGAAATCCCGTTACTGCAGGCAATAACAACGTCAAAGTAATCCTTCAGAACCAGGGCATTGCACCACTTGTCTCGGTTGACATACATTGGATGGTAAACGGCATCCTGCAGCCTGTTTTCGCATGGAATGGTGCGCTTATTTACAAAGCAAATGAAGAAGTCTTACTCGGAAGCTACAATTTCATTTCAGGAATAACATACAGCATTAAAGCATGGACTGTTGCACCGAATTCCCTTACTGACTGTGACCACAAAAATGATACCATCATCAGGAATAACCTGATCGTTGCGTTGTGTGGCACCTATACCATTGGCGGTTTGAACCCGAATTTCCTGAATTTCACAGAAGCCGTAAATGCTTTGAATATCGCCGGGATTACTTGTCCGGTGATTTTCAAGGTACGTAATGGTGTGTATAATGAACGTGTATGGATAAAACAGGTGACGGGCAACTCCCAGCTTAACACCATTACTTTTGAATCAGAAAGTGGTGATAGCATAGCGGCTCAACTCAATTACAACGTTAATGATGTAGCCAACAATTACAACCTATTGATTGATGGAGCTGTTTATCTAAGCTTTAAGAAGCTGAATATGCAAAGGTCTATTGGCCAGAATATTGTTATTCAGGGCAGTTCTCATCATGTGCAGTTCCTTAACAATACCCTCGGAAATGTGCTTTGCACCGGTGCTACCTATGATTCTGCGATAAGCATCATCAATAACAGATTTCCATCCACCGGGATTAGCTTCACGCAGCCGGATACACTTTTCCCTGCTCAGCTCGAGATCAGGGGGAATGTTTTTTCAGGCCTTGCGGGTTCTCCGGTGTGGTTAGATAAAACGAAGGGCATCATCCTTGAAAACAATAACGTTACTGCCAAGTCTGAATGTATTGCGATTACAGGGTCTTCAGATGTTTCTGTTACCAATAATGTGTTAAATGGCATTCAGCCATCAAACACACAGTATTGTTTGCGATTGGAGGGCTGCAGCCATGTATGGGTTCAAAACAATACAATGAACAGAAAAGGAACCAGGAATATTGGCATTTATGTAAAGAATATCAAAAATGCAAATGTAATCAACAATACCATTTCAGGACTTCCTAGTCAGGGGATCTCTATCAACGGCATTGTAACTGCTGCAAATTTCAGTGGGAATACCATCGTAAATGGGAGTTGTGGCATCTACGGCAATGTGAATTCCTCCGATGTAAGGATTTCAGGGAATCGCATCTATAAAATTCAGGGCAGCGGGATGGACCTCAGTGGATCATCTTATGTAGTGGACGCGAATCGTGTGCTTAAAAACACCCAAGGACCAGGCATTCTTTTCAAGGCAAACAACAGTACGCTGTCAAACAATTACATACAGGTCTCTGGGTCTGATCCCGCCGGCATCAGCATAGAAACCGGGGCAGCCAATTCGAAAGTGGTATTTAACTCGATAAACATTACCATGCCTGACGGATCTCAGAGTAAATGCCTTGAAGTAAAAGCCGGATCAAACATGCAGTTCCTGAATAATATTTTTGCCAATGCCGCCGGCGGATTTCCTGTCGTTATTAGTGCGACTGTCAGTGGTTTTCAATTCGATTATAACAATTATTATGGATTGCAAAACCGCATCGGAAAAGTGTTGCAGACAGGATATACTGAGCTTTCATTGTGGCAGGCTGCAATAGCCGGTGACAGTCATTCATACAATAAACCTCCATTTTTTATGAATGATACTGTACTGATACCAGCCCAATCTCAAATGAACAATAGTGGCATACCGGTTCCCGGTCTCTCCACCGATATTGCTGCTTTTTCCAGAAATGTCACTATGCCTGATATGGGTGCAATAGAAATTGACCTCTGTAATAATGATGCCGGAGCGGAACAATTTTCCTATCCCGGAAATCCTGTTACCCCCGGACTCCAGCCCATCAAAATTATCCTTAGAAACCACGGAAACCTGCCCCTTAACAGTGTTCAGATTAATTACCAGATTAATGGTCTGCTGCAAACACCGGTTTTGTTCAATGGTCTCCTTCTCCCGGGGCTGGAAGTGGAGCAAGTGCTCACCAATTATGTATTTACAACGAAGCCGCTCGCAATAAAAGCCTGGACATCTCTGCCAAACAATGTCACTGATTGCAATTTCTTCAATGATACCATTTATAAGACTGTGGTACCGCCTTTGTGTGGGATCTATACTGTCGGGGGAACGAATCCGGATTTCATGACAATGAAAGAGATGGCGGAAGCATTAAATACCTGTGGAATCAGTTGTCCGGTGACATTCCGATTCAGAAATGGCACGTATAATGAACATGTGATCATGGGCTCCGTCAATGGCAACAATTCCACTAACACCATCACCTTTGAATCAGAAAGCCAGGACAGTAGCAAGGTAAACATCACTTATACCGCAACTAACCCAAACAATGATTATACCTGGCAGATGAATGGTATGAAATATATTACAACTCGTTTCCTTAACATCAGCAGAACAGGCGGTGAGAAGAGTATTGTAATTCAAAACACCTGTCATCACCTTACTTTCAACAACAACAAACTTGGACATATATACTCTCCTGACAATAGTTATGACAGTGTTTTAGTCTTCAATAAAAACTATTTTAAACCAGGGAGTATCGACATCAGGCGATTATCCTCACAATACCCATCGAATATTACCCTCAGCAAAAACTATCTTTATAATAACGATGCGGGGAGTTATGTAAATACCTTCAAATATGCAATTCAATTGTTAAATACAAACAATGTTACGATTGATCAAAACGACATCACAATACAGATTAGCCAGCGGATCTCAGCATTGTATCTTTCCGGAAACAGACACATTACCATCAACAAGAATAAAATAAGTGCTTTGGGCGGTGGGGATCATACAAGTTGTATCAGGTCTTACCTCGACTCGAATCTTATTGTAACGACGAATCAAATGCAAATAAATACGGGGACCAATCTTCACAACAATGAAGGTTATAATGTGCTGGTTTCCGGAGGATATAATGCCCAAATCAAAGGGAATAAAATTAAGTGTTCAGGCAATATTGCCAACCATGTTGGTATTTATGTTTCCGGGACCAACCATAAGGTGGAGATTAGCAATGATACGATATCTGATGCGAGTTCCGGGATTGTTGCCGGCATAATCAGCAATAGCATGACCATCAATCATAACAACATCTCGACAATTTATGGTTATGGGATAAATCTATCGGGAACCGGAGGTGGTAAGATCTTTTCCAATAAGATATTTGAACTTACCGAAAGTACCGGAATCAATATCGGAGGAAGTAATTATGACATTTACAACAATTTCATTCACATTAAGGGAATTGGCATTGCCAAAGGGATTGCCTTACAGTCTTTAGCTTCCGGAAATAAAATCATGTTTAATAGTATCAATGTTCTGTCAACTGACCCGGTAAATGGCCGTGGACTGGATGCAAAAAACATGACGAACCAGGTGATTAAGAATAATATTTTTTCAAATTCTGGTGGTGGATATGTTGCTTACCTTGATTGTGCAGCCACTGGGAGCACCTGGGATTTTAACAATTACTATACTTCAGGCCCGAAATTTGCCTATGTCAACGGAAGTTTTTTAACGGGCATGTCGCAATGGTGCACTACCATTGGTGGTGATGCAAATTCCAAAAACTTAAATCCATTCTTTGCTGCACCAACAAACCCACTTCCATACCAGCGACAAATCAATGGAGCCGGCATTCCTGTAAGTAGCATTATTCTGGATATTGTTGATGTTTTGAGGAATAATGTCGCCCCTGATATCGGCGCAAAAGAATTTATGGTTGATTTTGGAATTACACGGCTTTTAAATCCAAACAATTATTGTATTCACCCGGCAAACGACAGCATCACCATAAAAATGAGGCAGTTTGGTGACATTCCTTTTACTGACCTTAAAATTGGGTACAGGGTGAATAATGGAACTGTCTATGTCGATACAATACCCGGATACCTTTTCAATGACACTGTCTATACCTTTAAGCAGCATTTCGATTTCTCAGCGCAGGGTACTTACCAGATTAAATGCTGGATATTGCAATCATATGATGACAATGTGGCCAACGACACCATTAAAGTAACACGTTATTCTTACCCAAGCCCGGTGATGAACTTTAGCCCAATGCACGCCTGTGTGGGTCAGGCAACTCAGTTTAATTCATTGGTTACGATTCCCAATCCATTCTCGGTAGTTGCGCAGACATGGTATTTTGGGGACGGAGATTCTTCGGTTCTTACAAACCCTGTTCATTTCTACAATACCATTGGCATATATACAGTTAAGCTCAAGGCTGTATCAAGTGCGGGCTGTTATAATGATACCAGTGTACAGGTGTCATTAACAAGCCCCCCCATTGCTGCTTTTGCAACGAATGACAATTGTCTGGGCATTGCAAGTAATTTTACCAATGGCAGTTCGATCTTAGTTCCTGATACCCTGCTTTACCAATGGGATCTGGGCGACGGGAACATGAGCCAGCTGCAACATCCTGTCCATACGTATTCCAATCCGGGTTTCTATGATGTTCATCTCAAGAGCTCGACACCAGTAGGTTGTTCGGATACGACAAGCAAACAGATTGAAATATTCCCTTTACCTCAGCTATCATTCACACAGCTAAACCCCGCATGTTTCGGACAGTCTGGTGGCTGGGCCGCAGTTTCTGCCACCCAGGCGCTGTACCCATATAGTTATCTTTGGAATACCGGCTCAGACAATGATACTGTTTTTAATCTTATTGCCGGGACTTATTCAGCTACTGTCACCGATTCCAATGCTTGTATAAGCCAAGGGAATGTCGTCATCTCAACACCGGCAGTGCTCTCCTCAGCCATGACCGCTAGCCCGGCTTTGTGTGATGGAATCAGTTCGGGATGGGCAAAAGTGATTGTTACAGGCGGAGTCTCTCCCTATGTGTATCTCTGGAGTAACGGTGCTACACTTGATTCTACCGGAAACCTCGCCTCAGGTTCCTATTGGGTAACATCAACTGATGCCAATTCCTGTGTAAGGATCGATAGCATTCAGATTGGTCAGTTGCAAAACCCAAGTGTGGGCAATACTGTCACAAATGTGCCTTGTTTCGGTGGGAATACCGGTCAGGCACAAGCCATTGTGAGTGGTGGTAATCCGCCTTATTCTTATTTGTGGAGTACCCTGCCTGTTCCACAACAACTCTCTCTGGCGAGTAATCTTATTGCAGGCACTTATTATCTGACAGTAACAGATAGTCTGGGCTGTAAGAATTCTGACACTGCGATTATCTCCCAGCCTGCAACCTTAAGCCCGGATTCAATCAACACCTCCTCCGTGAGCTGTAACGGCCTGAACAATGGTAATGCAACTATCATGGTTGAGGGGGGAACACCTCCATATCAATATTTGTGGACAACAATTCCTCCCGCAACAACCAACACAATTGGCAATCTTTCTCCCGGGATTTATACTGTCACCGTCACTGACAAAAACATGTGTGATACCATTATCGCCGTCACAATCACAGAACCTGCTGTGATGACAGTCCAGGCCATTCCAGTCAACGAAGCTTGTCTGGGCAGCTGTAATGGTCAGATAAGCATCAATGTAAGCGGAGGGACACCTCCTTTCACTTATAGTTGGAATACAGTACCTGCCCAGCTTGGTTCAGTCGCTACAGACCTTTGCCCTGGCGAATACTGGCTTACAATTACGGATGACAAAAACTGTAAAGTCACAGCTGATACTGTTTTAATCAATACAAATACTTTTATCCAGGCCGGATTCCAGGCTTCCGACACGATTGGCTTTGCACCTAAAACAATACAGTTCACCTTTACAGGCTCAGGGGCTAATAACTATCTCTGGGATTATGGGGAGGGTGCAGTTGCAGGGCCGGCCACGACAAGCAATGTATTCGAAACAGGCGGGACCTATCTCGTCACGCTGATTGCAAACAGCGGCAGCCCTGACTATTGCGCTGATACAGCCAATATCACAATTGTTTTAAAAAACGCATCCACTGTTAAAATTCCGAATGCCTTTTCTCCAAACAGTGATGGGTATAATGACAAATTCCGCGTTGAATCGGAAAGCCTTGCCACATTGAGTATGATGATCCTTGACCGCTGGGGTGTTAAAATTCATGAAGAAAGCGGAATTGACGCACATTGGGATGGTCTTGTCAATGGGAGTCCTGCAGCTGATGGTGTGTATTATTATATCATCCATGCTGTCGGACTCGACGGTATTGAATTTTCACAACAAGGCTCTGTAACACTGGTTAGATAACACCCACGCATATGAAATCAATATATAAGTTTCTGTTCATTTGCCTGGGAATGCTTCTCTGCTGTCATTTTGCTTTTGGCCAGAGAAACTATAGTCTTGAGGCTGACCAGGCCTTTGACAATTACCAATATTCGATTGCGATCGACAAATACAAAATTGCTGTTGAGAAAATCAGGAAAAACAAAGTAGAAAAGAACCGCCTTCTCTTTCAAATCGGTATTTGTTACAGGCAAGTCAATGATACCAAAAAAGCTGAGGCCCAGTTTGGGCGTTTGATAAAGAATAAATACCAGCTTATTCAGCCTTTGGTGGTATTGTATTATGCAGATGCGCTAAAATCCAACGCAAATTATGCAGATGCCTTGATACAGTACAAAGCTTATTCGGTTCTAATGCCCCATGATGTCTGTGGGACAAATGGGATCAAAGCCTGTGCGCTGGCTGTGGAATGGTTAAATAATCCACAACCCTACATACTCACGAACGAGAAAAGAATCAATTCAGCAAAAGATGACTGGGCACCGGCTTTTGCTGATATCAAGGGAAATAGTTTACTCTTTTCTTCTTGTCGTGATGGCGTTGCCGGACGCGGTACTGACGCCTGGACAGGTGAGTCTTTTACAGATCTGTTCCTTTCTAAAAAGAATAAAAAAAATGAGTGGTCAGGACCGGAAATAATGGATCAGGATCTGATCGTCAATACTGCCGCCAATGAAGGACCGGGTGTATTTGACAAGCAATTTAATACCTTGTATTTTACCCGCTGTGGAAATGAAAAGAAAAAAATCTCTAATTGTCAGATTTATGCCAGCGAAAAGAAAGGCAATTCATGGGCAGAACCTGTTCTTATTGCCCTTTGCCCTGAGGGATATGACGCCGTTCATCCTTGTATCAGCAAAGATGAATTAAGCCTGTATTTCGTTTCCAATATGCAGGGCGGACAGGGCGACCTTGACATTTGGCTTGCAAAGCGGAAAAACAAAAGCACGGCATTTGGAGATCCTGTAAACCTGGGATCCAATATAAACACCCCGGGTAAAGAAGCCTTTCCGTTCCTGGCAAACGATACCATGTTATATTTTTCTTCCAACTATTCTCCAGGTATGGGTGGATATGATGTTTTTGCGACGATGAAGGAGAAAAATGGTTGGAGTCAGGCAGTGAATATCGGGTATCCTGTCAATTCCAGCGGGGATGATTTTGGTTTCATTATTGACAATGCCAATGAGCGAGGTTTCTTAACCTCAAACAGGGCAGGGGGGAAAGGTGGAGACGATATTTATTCCTTCTACATCCCGCCCCTGATTTTTTCTGTTAAAGGAACAGCATTTGATTCTCAGTCCGGGGAAAAAATGAAAGATGTCATTGTAAAGATTTCTGACAACAAAGGAAAAGTGGCAGAAGTTAAAACTGAGCATGATGGATCATTCGTGTTTGACAATGCTTTTTTTGAGCCGAACAGGACCTATGTGATCGTGTGTTCAAAAGAAAATTATTTTAACCAGAAAAAGGAAATTTGTACGATCGGCCTCAAGACGAACAAAGAGTTTCTCGCAGATTTTCAAATGATCCCGATAGAACAAAAACCAATTGTGCTCCCGGAAATTTTATATGATTTTGCCAAATGGGACATTCGGCCTCAGTATCAGGACTCATTGCTTTGGTTGGTAAAAACCCTGAAGGAAAATACGAAATTGGTTATAGAACTTGGTGCGCATACAGATTCACGAAATGATGACCTGTACAATGATGCTTTGTCACAGAAAAGAGCTGAGTCTGCCGTGGCCTTCATCGCTTCACAGGGCATTCCACGCGACCGCATGCTTGCCAGAGGATATGGAAAAAGGCAGCCCAGGCAACTCGAGAAAGACTATACTGCTTTTGGCACGACAATAAAGAAAGAGACAATTCTGAATGATGAGAACATTGAAAAACTGGAAGGGAATGACTTAAAAGAATTTGCGCATCAGCTAAACAGGAGAACTACTTTTAAGGTGGTAAACTCAGATTATCATCCGGATTCACTAAGCGAAGCAGTCCTTCTAAAAAATAAGGAAGTAGTGCAAAAAACGGCTGTAACTATCCCTGATCCTGTAAATGTCACCGCCACAACAACGATGACCAGTGAACTCCAATATACAGTGCAGGTTGGGACAGGAAAGCCCGGCAGTGAAATGTTGAAAAAGTTACCTAACCTGAAAGTTTGTAAAGGGGCCGATGGACTAACTCGATTAATTACCGGGGTATTTTACAACAGAAAAGAGGCCGGCGAGTATTGCAAATCACTGGTACAAATGGGAATCAAGGATGCTTTTGTTGCTCCGATTGACAAAAATCGGATCGATTGCCAGTAATTAAAACTAAGGAAAATGAAAAAGATATTTGCGCTTTTATTGATGTGTTTCTGCCTGCTTGCTGTCATGGCACAACAGCAAGCCCAGTTCACCCATTATATGTATAACAGCATGCTGTATAATCCGGCAGCAGCAGGGGCTTTAGAGCAGAGCAGTTTTACAATTCTTGCACGGCAACAATGGATAGGTTTTAATAGTAGCTCAGACCATGCTGAAAATCCGCGAACAAATGTATTCTCTGCTGACATGCCTGTCAGAATACTTCATGGGGGTCTTGGTGTCTCCGTATACCAGGATGAACTTGGCTTCGATAAGAACCTTGGGATTAATCTCGATTATGCCTATCGCTTTAACCTTGGGCCAGGGAACCTGGCTATTGGACTACAGGCTATCATCCTTAACAAGAAAAGAGATTTCTCTAAATTCGAAGTATTGGAAAGTGATGACCCGGTATTCAGAAATAAAACTGTTCAAACAGTGATGATCAATGACATGGGAGTTGGATTGTTCTTTCAGATTCCTGAAGCATTTCAAATCGGGCTTTCGTCCAGTCAATTGTTGGAATCATCAGCAGCAATGCAGGGATCTTCAATAACGAAGCTCAAACGGCACTATTATTTGTTTAGTGATTACCAATATAAGCTGCCATCATTCACTGACTGGAGTCTTCGTCCCTCCGTCTTTGCTGAATCTGATGGCACAGCCACACAATTCAGCACCAGCCTCCTTCTTGAGAACAGCAGGCATTACTGGATAGGACTGGCTTACAGGAACCAGGATGCCGTTTCTGTTTTGGCAGGTTTGCATTACAAAGGTCTCCGTATCGCTTATGCCTACGACTGGACAACTTCTTCTATGAAAAAGGCCGGCAGCATGGGAAGTCATGAGATTATGCTTAATTATTTCATTAAAATTGAGCGAATGCCTGCAAGGACAATGTATAAAAATGCCAGGTACCTCTGATGAATTCGGGGTTCTTATTTTTAGCAGGATATTCCTACTTTTACCGCAGACAAAGAGGTCTTAAAAAATCAGTAATGTGCTCGTTGCGGTAAACGTGAATCTAAAAAAAGATCGCTTTTTATTTTTACCGGGATTCAGGATATAGTCTGACTATCAAAGATAAAAACATGAAAATATTAGTCATAGGTGGTGCCGGAACTATTGGAAGGAAATTGTGTGAGCGCCTCGCTGTCAATCATGAAGTAATTGTCGGAGGGCGCAACAGTGGTGATGTACAGATAGACATTGCAGATGCAGCCTCTATTAAGCAAATGTATGACGGGATAAAAAATCTGGATGCGGTAGTTTGTGTGGCCGGAGAGGCTATCTGGAAACCGCTTCAGCAGATGAGCGAGGAGGATTTTTATGTGGGGATCAGGAGTAAACTCATGGGACAGGTAAACCTTGTACGTCTGGGTCTCGGCCAGCTCAACAAGGGCGGATCTTTCACCCTCACTACAGGCATCCTGGCTGATGATCCTGTGCTGATGACAAGCAGTGCAGCGACTGTCAATGGTGCCATTCATAGTTTTGTGAAAGCAGCTTCCCTGGAAATGCCGGAAGCGATCAGGCTCAATGTTGTCTGCCCTGAACTTGTTGAAGATGCTGCTGAGAAATATGGCAGTTTTTTCCCGGGTCATACTCCGGTTGCAATGGAAAGGGTAGTTGATGCTTATGTGCAATCCATTGAAGGGCGTATGAATGGAGAAATCATCAGGGTGTATTGAAAATCAGTCTGTGATTTTTGTGGGTTGCTTTCATGACTTTATTATTTAATGCGGGCATGTTGCAATCGGGTTATTTTAGTATAAATTTGATTTTCTTTTTCGCAAGAATTGATTGTATTGTAGTTATATTGATATGAATAGAGTAATTGTTGTCATATTTTTCCTCCTATTTGCAAAAATTCTATTTTCCCAGGAACTGAGTCCTCCGGCTGTCAGGAATAATTTTGCCAGTCCTACATCCTATGATGAATTAAGCAATTATTTAAAGCAATTAGAGGCAGGTTCTAAGCTTTTAAAAGTAGCCGTAATCGGGAAATCGGTGCAGGGCAGAAACCTTTACGGGATGATGTTTTCTGCTTCTGAATTCGGGAAAGACAAAAAGAAAATCAAGGTGCTCATTTTTGCACAACAGCATGGCAATGAGCAGTCGGGCAAGGAAGGGGCTTTGCTGCTTGCACAGCGTTTATTGAAACCGGAATCCGCCTTCCTTTTTAAGAACATGGACCTTATGTTGATCCCTCAGCTTAATCCGGATGGTGCGGAATTGAATACAAGACGCAATGCCAATGAAGCCGACCTGAATCGCAATCACATGACCCTTACAGAACCTGAGACACAGGCATTGCACAAGGTCTTCGATCAGTACCTGTTCGAAGTGAGCATGGATGTGCATGAATACTCCCCTTATGGTGAAGATTGGGTGAAATTCGGATATCGTAAAAATGCCGACATCACCATAGGCGCCACAACCAATCTCGGCGTGGGTGAGGCAATCAGGGATTTATCCAACAAAGATTATATTCCCTATCTTCTCAATTATATGAAAGAAAAGGGCTTTTCATCTTTTGTCTATTGCCCGGGCGGTCCCCCAGGCCTTGATTATTTCAGGCACAGCACTTTTGATGTCAATGATGGCCGGCAGAGTTTGGGAATTCAGCAGACTTTCTCATTTATACAGGAGGGGATGAATGGCAAGGATACCCGCATCGAAAATCTTCAACACAGGGCAGAAGGGCAGATGAATGGGATGTTGGGCTTGCTTGATTATGTTGCTTTGCACAAAGATCAGATTAAAAAAATTGTAGCAGCGGAGCGAAAGAAAGTGATCAGTGAAGCCCCCGGCCAGACGCTTTCTCTGCTATCCACGCATGTAAGGACCGGCGAGGCATTGAAGATCCCTTTGTATTCATATAAAACAACCAGGGATTCCGTTTTTGTCGTCAGTGATTATCGCCCCATGGTGGCCTCATTGCTGGATGTTGAAATCCCACTGGGGTATTTAATTCCGAAAGCCCTTCCTGAATTGACGGAATGGGTAAACAGGCAGCAATTTAAAACTGCTTCATTTCCCCCAGCCGGGAAATATGTAGTTGAACAATATTTCGTGAATACCCTGGATTCTGTCGATTTTGAAGGGGATATCATTGTAAATCCTGTTGTGCGGTCACAGGAATTCAAAGGCAGCATTAATGAAGAGAGTTATGTGTTTATTCCAACAAATCAATTGAAAGGAAAAATGCTGGCCCTGGCTGTAGAACCCAGGTCAATGCTGGGATTGATTACCTATAAAAAATATGCACATTTATTAAAGAAGGATACTTTTTTCCCGATCTTTCGGGTTGTTAAAAAATAAGGTTCATCGTAATTTTGCTTACCTGGATAGGTAAATTCATCAGACAGCTCTAGAGGTGTGGTTATGTAATAAAGTCGATGAAACCCTAATTGTGAATTCGCAGTCCCCTTGAAAAGCCAGCATGACAATATCTTTATAACAAGCATGCAAAACATTGCAATATCAAAGCCCCAGCGGGGCGACAGCTTTGGTGTGCCGGGCATGTAGTAAGCCTAAAGGGTGCGGGGTTTAGCCACCCCAAGTCCCGAAAGAGCCCTAATGACGGGAATCTTATAGCCGAAAGCAAGGGTGTCACGGGTGACCGTGGATCTG
>Ga0247840_10000800_pt1 | contig 64282 bp, 80 predicted proteins | sample LaCruzMarch2015__FD_192404 | JGI IMG/M metagenome (GOLD analysis project Ga0247840, IMG submission 192404) | Freshwater microbial communities from meromictic Lake La Cruz, Castile-La Mancha, Spain - LaCruzMarch2015_17m | ecosystem: Environmental > Aquatic > Freshwater > Lake | place: Spain... | reverse complement strand
TGGACAACATCGGCCCAGCAAGCATTTCATAAATAAGATTTGACAGGATTGCCATTCAGGATAAACTATTTTCAAGGCAGAAGCGTAATCATAATCACTTTTGCCGTTGAGGTTTGTTCTATTAACCTGTTCAAGCCACAGATGAATACACAAATTACGGACGAGCAACGGCAGCAGTATCGTGAAACAGCAAAGGACCGATCCTTGACCGTTACCCTTCACGAGATGACGGCCCTCTTCACGTTAAACTCACTGCTCATCTCAGCAGACGCTATCGTCGCGGCATTGTCGCCATCCTGCTTCAAGCTCTTTCTAGCACCCATTGTCGGATGTCCGGTGCTGTCCCTCGTCCTCATCGTGCGGAACGCCCGTTGGCTGCGCATTGAGTACCGAACAGTGGTGAGCGCAACTGAGGACGTTCTGACTTCGGACCAGAAAGAGGTTTTGGCACGTCAACTTCAAGATGGTGTCTTCATCACGAGGCGGAAAAAGGCAGACTCCAGACTAAACGTTGCATACCTTTTGTCATTTGTTGGAATTGTGCTTCTCGTCTTGGCTCTCGGTCTCTCATGACAAGAAAAGATGAAGGGTTCGAACAACGGCAGGGAGACGTATTTTGTTACCCGCGACCGAGCCACAAGAACATTCATTCATGGCGTTCGGAAACAAAGAAAGGAAACGAAAGATGGAAGGAATCAAGTTGAATACCTTAGAAAATATCGAAAAGGTGATGCCTAAAATCCAGACAATGCTTGCAAACGATTCAAAGTCGTTGGCAATAGGGCCAAAGGTTGTCGCTCCTCTGGCTGAGGCGATTATAACGATTGCAAAGGAACTTAGACAATTGCGTGATAGTAAAAAATGAGGACTTTTCTTTGCGGGATAATCCGTTCTCAGCGTGATCCGTAATGTTGAAACAGAGGGAAACGGATGAATGATCTAGACCCTAATCTTCAATCCCTTGTCGAGAATTACTGGGCGGCACGACATGGCACCTGGGAAGGACGGCATAAATGGATCCTGCGGCGATTTATCGAATTTGTTGACAGGAAACCAAAACCATTGCATATGATCACGGTCAAGGATATGGAACGTTTCATCGCCGATCTGCGGCAAGCAGGCTACACTGCTGCCTATATATCCAATAATTTCGTTTTTCTTCGGAAATTCTTTGACCATTTAAAATCATTAGGAATTGTAGCAGATAATTCAGCACGAAACACTTTTGCCCGAGCTGAGAAAAGGGAACCAAGATGGTTTTCGGACAAGGAGCTGTTGCAGACGCATCGCAGATATCACCCTAGAAAATGAAAGGTCTAGCCAGCGGATTCAAAGCCCCCATGTGGCAGAAAAATAATATGAAACAACACAAGCTCAGAAACATGAAGCCAGGGCAAACATTCCTCATTCCTGACGGAGACATTAAACAGACCGGGCACAAGCTCTTCATGAAACTAGAATTTTCACGGCAAGGTGTTTCTGGGGTCTCCGCACCAGCGGGCACCGAATGGGTATGCGAGGTCTCAGACGGATTAATATGGAATTGCAATGCGGATGCTAAAGTTATCCCCGTTGATTGTTAATGAATAATAAGGTTGCCAATCGGGTCGCGGAAAATGATTAGCTTCCCTCCTGAAGACATGTTTTTCGACAGTCTCGTTGGCTTGAAGGAGAAAACGATGGACGCCCGAACTCAGGTAGAAAGTTTTGTTCGTAACGTCAGAGTTAGAAACCGACGCGAAACCATAGCGTGTCTTATTGCATAACATCAATGTGCCAAAGGAACCTCAGAGGAAAAGCGATGAACATTTCCAGTTCGCAAGACGCTCTCGAGTGGTTTGAGAAAGGTGTTTTACTTATGCAGTCTGGGTCTCTGATCAAGGCGCTCGACGCATTTAACCATACCATTCAACTTGATCCCACTTGTGCCCGCAACTGGAACGGTAAGGGAAATGTCCTATGCGAACTCGGCCGCCATGAAGAAGCGTTAGAAGTATACGACTATGCTATTAAACTTGATCCCGCTTATACCGCCGCTTGGAATGGGAAGGGGAATGTCTTCTACGTATTCGGTCATTATGAGAAAGCGTTAGAAGCATACGAACGTGCTATCCAAATCGACCGCGGGGATCCTTACCCTTGGTATGGGAAGGGGAACGTCCTCGCGGCCCTCGGCCACTATGAAGAAGCGTTAGAAGCCTACGACTATGCCATTCAAGTCGATCCCAATTATGCCGTCGCCTGGAACGGGAAGGGGGTCATCCTAAATGCCCTCGGCCACTATGAAGAAGCGTTAGAAGCTTACGAACGCGCTATCCAACTGGATCCCAAAAATGGGCTCGTGTGGAACTGCAAAGGAAACGTACAATGCAACCTTTACCGCTACGACCAAGCATTTAAGTCATACAACCATGCGACTGAGCTAGACTCAACGCTGCCCCATCCGTGGATTAACTGTGCAATTCTATTGAAAGACCCGAATGCACATTTCCAAGACATCCCTAGAGACGAAGCAGAGGCTCGGTTCCTGAGAAGCGTCCACTTAGCAAGGAAGCCGCAAGACGTTCATCAGCTTTTGAGAGGATTCCTGAAGTTCTCACGGGACTATGTTTGGGTGCCGCTTCTAGCTCGGAAGTTATTTGACCAATGTCCTTTCTTTCAGGACACGCTGACATTCGGTTCCTATTGGCATGAGGTCCTTCAAGAATGCAAGACGCCCGACATTTTGATCGAGGCGATCAGACGTGATGTTGGAGGCGGCGATAAAGAGGGGGCGTTGAAAATTGCGGGGTTGGTGAACTATTTTTTTGGAGATGTCTTCCGTGCATTGGAATTGTTCAATGAGGCGAACTCGCTTGACGATCAGGACTTCCAGGCACAATACTATATTATCGTGTGCATGAGTCGTTTTCTGGAGCCAAACGAGAAGGAACTAGCCTATGCGCTACAACAGGTTGATAAAGCGCTTGAATTATCGCAGACAGTATCTGGTGAGCAATACTACTATGCCGGTCAGTTGCGGTATCTTACGGGAGACCATGCTGGTGCGTTCAAGTGCTTCAGGAGCGCCAACGCGTTCTTGCCGGCACAATACATGGCTTGGCACTGCGCGTCTCAACAACCCGGGCTAGCCTCCCCAGACGATATTCTGAACTCGATTTTGGAGGAGGAATACCGACTTGTGCAGTCTGGGAAATCGGGATATCTCGTCCTTCCGGATTTGGCCGAACTCAATGTCGAATGTCCAGAAGAATGGCATGACGCAATTCTTCATATTGCCCGATTTGGCGAAATAAGCGAGGCTGTGTTCGCCGTTTCGCTCCTGCAGGATCTTGATCGCTTTGCACCCTATGGCAAGCTGTTCCCCAAAATTAAGTCCCGTTTGTTCGATTGCTCGGAACTTCTCGAAGATCAGTTGCGCACATGGAAGTGGCACAGCAGTACCAAGGTTGCATACGATCAAATCCGACAGAAGGCAACCGCTGCCAAGATTGCAGTTTTGGCCGAGAACATCACGGAGCACTTGAAATCATTGGGGTTGCCGCTGGACCCGTGTAACTCGCAGGAACTCGCCACTCAAGTTGGTGAGACTGTTTGGGATAACAACTTCTCTCTGAAGGATCCTCCGTTTGAATCCATCATTCAGTACTACTGCATAAGGGAAATGCTGAATATCGATGACGCGGCTTTTCTGTCAGTATATTGCCAATTGAAGCAGCATTTCGATGTTGGAAAATTAGAAATGCTGCAGAAGGCAAAGGTCGCCGCAACAACTGCCAGCGTACTCACGCCGATCTTGCCTTTATTGCCGGAGCAGGTGATGGAACGGCTGTTATGTGCGGGTATTGCCGTGGGCGCCAACGGGCTCCGGTTTCTCCTCGAATACGCGATTGAAGATGCCAAGAAAAGACAGGGGCAGGCGGCTTTCCCCAGGTTCAATGATTTCAAAGAGGAATTTTATTTGTACGTGAACAAGCTGTCAGATGGGCTTAATCTGCATAATTCTACCGCAAAATATTCGGCTAGGGAATGGAAATGATGATTTTTGAAACAAAGGATATAAAAACGTTTCCAAAGAGATAAAAAAATGATAGAGCCACGATACATAGATGCTGACGGCAAGCAGGTCGTAGTGAAGCTCATGGATGATTCCTGGACGTTCAACATGTGCGTTAGCTCAGCCCCCTTCAAACCCCGGCAGGGCGTAGTTTGGGCGCACCATGACCATTGCAGCAGGCTTCCTGTCCCAGGCGATGAGTTGCCTGATTTCATGAAGCAGATGCGGGATAAATATGGCAATTGTGCCGCTATAGCCTGGCATGGAGAGACGGTTCTTGGTCATATTGTTTTCCTGCCGAAAGAAATTGCACGACAACACAAGGCTACTGGATGGGAATATTACGGCAAAACGGAAAGGGACGACAAAACGCTGGTTGTGGTTAATCTTGCCATGTGTTCCATCAGCGGCCATGAGTTTAGGCGAAAAGGACTGGGCAAGGCTCTTGTCCAGATTATGCATGACTGGGCAAAAGAGAACGGATGGAAAACAATTGAAGTTTACGACACGGCAGGAGGTCTTTTTCCTGCGGACTGGCTTGATCATTGCATTCCGCCGCGTCCATTTTGGGAAGGCCGGGGCTTCAGGGTCTTTGCCAAGCGAGGGGACGGCAAGTTTTCTGTTACAGCCCTCAATAATCTGATAAACGACAACCCAAGGAACAGTCCTGAAGAACAAGCACTTAAAACAAGAATCATTAAGGGCATTAGGGACGGGTCCATAGACCAGGAACTGTATGCATATCAGTATGATCTTCGGTTGGAATTATAAAAAGATTATTTGATGAATCAGGTAGAAGGAAGAAACCATGAGTCATTTTGGCAAACGTGTGTGTCCCGTTGAAATATCCGGCATTCTTGATAATAGAATCCGGCGGTGGCTGCAAAACCCTCAAAAAATACTGGAACGCTATCTTAAAGAAGGAATGACGGCTCTGGATATTGGATGCGGTCCGGGCTTTTTCTCCATTGCTATTGCCCGCCTGGTTGGCAAATCCGGACGCGTTATTGCCGCTGATTTGCAGGAAGGGATGCTTCAGAAACTCAAAGGTAAAATTCAAGGAACAGAACTTGAAAAACGCATTACGCTTCATAAGTGCGAAGAGACCAGAATAGATCTTTCAGAGAAGGTTGATTTTGTTCTGGCTTTTTACATGGTTCATGAAGTCCCCGATCAGAACAGATTTTTAAATGAAGTATGGTCTATATTAAAAACCAACGGTCAATTTCTCATGGTAGAGCCGACCTTCCGTGTTTCAAAGGCGGAATTTGAAAAAACCATTGCAAAAGCCGTAAACCTTGGATTCGCGCAGGTTGAAAGACCAAAACTGTTTCTTAGCAAGGCGGTAGTTTTGAAAAAGGAGTAACCCTGCTGCAAATCCGGATAGATCGTCCACATGAAAAAACTGTGCATTTTTGTCGGCATGACGGTCTTGGGCTGGATTGGATGGTGGTTAGGAAGTAAAATTGGATTCGTGACTGGCTACGTGCTTAGCGGTATTGGCAGCATGGTTGGAGTATACGTCGGCTGGCGTATAAACAGGGATTATTTTGGTTAATATAATAATTTCTTCCTCCCAGCAGTCTTTAATCAGCCAATGCCCCAAGAAAATTCGTAAAAATGCCTGTACGCTCTCAAAATCGTCCAATGCTGTTCAGATATGCCCCAGAATTTCAAATCGTTTTAAGGGCAATCCGTCATTTCCGGCGTTGACTTCTGTCGTGGCGGGTATAGGCTTGGATTCCAATCAGGAATAATAATGTTGGCTAAGTGCGTGTGTAATTGCTTCTAAACGTCATTGTTCGAAAAACAAAGCGGGGATGAAATGAATGTGACCAAAAAAGCCTGCCCGTATTTACTGGCATCGATGTTTTTTTTATGCTTCGTCTGTGTTGTTCCGGCCATTGCGGAAACGTCAAACGTTTATTGGGCGCCGTGGGTGACAAAAACCACGACAAATTCCGCGACCATCAACTGGCGAGGGGAAAGCAATGAGGTGGGCTCAATAGAATATGCCACGTCGAGTTATTATAACGAGCATCACAGCTTTGAAAAAACGATAGCGTCTCTGACAATGACCAACTATCAACATGTACCGCTGACCGGCCTTGATCCAAATACATCGTATATCTACAGGGTGAGACCTTCAGGAAATGAGAACATATTCAGCAACCGCACGTTCCGGACAATGCCGGTCAGCGGCCCATTTACTTTTATTGTGATCAGCGATTCACAGGAAGGTGATAATTATACCGAGGAAAAACGGTTCAAGTACGTGGGCGAGGCCATTGCAAAGGAGACCAATGTGCTTTTTATTCTCCATGGCGGGGATTATGCAGGGCATGATTCCAGGGACTTATGGACCACATATTTCCAGCTTGCCGACGGGATGCTATCGAAATTCGCCATATTCCCCGTCATCGGGAACCATGAATATCACAATGACGTTGAAACCAACGGGACTGCCGCAGCCGATCAATACCATTGGGCATTTGATTTTGATATGGGTGCGCCCTTGAATTATTCCTTTGACTGTTCCGGAATCCGATTTGTCATTCTTGACTCCCCGGATCCGAATAATGCCGATGATGAGTGTCCTACCCTGGCCCATACCCAGAGTCAGGCGCCCTGGCTCAAGGAGCAGCTGGACAATTCCATGTTGGGAACATTCACCATCCATCACCACCCGATTTGGGATAATGGCCGGACAAATATCGATTCTAAGCTTGAGCCATGGGAAAGCCTGTATCATGCGTACAAAATCAGCGCCACTTTCGCTGGCCATACGCACAATTACCAGCGGTATCTGGTAAAGGGGATTCCCTATTTCATTGTCGGCATTGCCGGGGGCAAATGCGGCGACCTCACCAATACGGTCGCAACTGGGTACCAGTTTGGCGAAACAAGGAAGCTGGGGTATATCAAGGTCTTTGTCGATCCGGCAAACAACACGGCAACGTTACAAGAGATTGTCGTAGCTTCCGTTCAAGAGGATGATGACAACGAGACGCCTTACGTTTATGACACGCCGATTATTGATGATACCGTCACATTCCCTCTTAAGAAAGCGGATCTGCGCAACGACTTTGATGGTGACGGCCAGTCCGATCCCGCTCTCTATCACCCCGTTTCCGGCCTGTGGGGTATCCGTTTTTCCGGTCGTAATTATACGCTCGGCACAGGGGTGTTTGGTGGCTCGGATCTTCCTCCACTATCTGCCGACTTCGATGGTGACGGCCTTGCGGATCCATCGGTCTATGACGCGTCGGCGGCCGCGCTTTATGCGCTGCTTTCCAATAATGGTTATGCGTTGGCCTCAGTAACTGGTTTTGGCGGATTGGGTTTCGAGTCCGTAATTGCTGATCTTGACGGTGATGGCAAGGCGGACCCCACGGTTTATAGCGCAGAGTCAGGGACATGGCTTTATCGGCGATCAACCCAAAACTATGTGCCGGAAGGCCTGACAGGCTTGGGTGATGTCGGCTATGCTCCGGTGCCGGGGGACTACGACGGAGACCGCAAGACCGACTTGGCCATCTATCAAGAGGAATCTGGCTCGTGGTTTATGCGTACGGCCAACGGAGAGGTGTTATATGTATGGCTGGGCGGACCTGGTTACCAACCGGTGTACGGCGATTATGACGGAGACTCTCGCATTGACCCGGCAGTCTACAGGGCATCTGACGGAAGCTGGCTGGTCAAAATGTCAAAATCCGGGTTAATCTGTGGGGCAACATCCGGCGGACCGGATATGGTGCCAGTACCGGGCGACTATGATGGCGATGGCAAGGCTGATCTGGCTTGGTATCGCGATTCTGACGGGCTTTGGTGCTTTTGTTTCTCCAGCATGGGTTATATTCCTCAGACGGCGGTTTGGGGCGGTGGCGGTTATGCGCCCCCGCCGACTGCTACTATACGCGACAATATAGTAAATTTCGTGAGGTATGTTAGCCTCAGTAATGTTACCTATTCTGCGAATGGCGGTTATGATATAACGGCCGGACAACCATGGGGAGGTATAAGCATAAGTGAATCGGATGGTAGTTGTAGTATTAATGCTAGGGCCGGACGAAAAGGTAGTACAGGTCCAGCGCAATGGTTTAAAGATAGGGCAAGTGTTGCAATGTCGGCAAGTGGTTCATGGGGTGGGTGGCCACAAAATCTGAATTTTGCTTTTAACGGCACTTTGACAATTGACAGTAAAAGTTATCAATTAGTAGTAGGACAAGGTCATGATGGTGCTCATAATAATTGGTGGATAGGCGGGGTTGGGTATACTTCAGATACTGAAAGTCTAATCACTCCCGATAAAAAGTATTGCATTACTCAGTACGATACGGATTTCAATGGGTTTTATGTTCAGCCCAACTGATAATTGGTGGATAGGCGGGGTTGGGTTTACTGTAAATAGTGACGGGGTATTCACTCCCGATAAGCTCTAAATATATCAACATGTTAAGACGCGTACCCAAAGTGCCCCGTCATCAAGCGGAGGATAAAATCATGCGAAAGTGCACTGCGTTATTGATCACTGCTTTGTGCTTGCTCATCCCGCTTACCACGCGAGCCGCCGAGCGCAACACGCTGATTTTCATCAGCGATCTGCACATGAACGTGGATGTGCCCTACGCCTGGTTGAAAACCAACGCCCCTGCGCTCGCGTCGTTCATCAACCGGGTGAACGCGCGGGAAGACGTGGCGCAATTAGTCATCTTGGGCGACTTGCTGGACGACTGGGTCGAAACCGTTGAGAATGCTCCCCATACGTTTCAGGACATTCTCACATCCTCAAACAACGCCGAAGTTGTCACGGCCTTGCGGACCATTTGCCAAAATCCAAATATCACCGTCACATACGTCGTGGGCAATCACGATATGCTCGCCTTCGATCCGGCAAACAAAGCAGTCATCACCAACCTGCTTCCGGGCATGAAGATCGTTGCCGATCCGCCGGGCCTTGGCTCCTTCTCCATGAACAGCGTGATCTGGGGCGAGCATGGCCATCGCTATTGCATGTTCAACGCGCCTGACATCTGGAGCCGAACACCTGGGCACTTGCCGTTGGGCTATTTCATTTCCCGAATCGCCGCCTCCAAGTCCGCGCGCGATCACACGGTTTATACCACAATGGACGCGCTTGACATGTTTGTTAAATCGTCCGGATCCTATTACACTCCGCCCGCGGGCCAGGAAAACGTGGTGTTTAACGATGAATTTATCCATGTGCTCTTTGACACGTTTGCGCTGGTCTGGGGCGGGTATTTGCCGTGGAACACGTTTATGATGGGTGGGTTGGATTATTTCAACACCGATCCCTCCATGGACGACATCGGCAACGTTTATAACGGGATTTACAGCAACTGGCCGAGTCGCATGGACATCGTAAATCCGTACGAAGCGGTTTGGAACGATGTGGGCCATCTGTCCAGCGCGGCCAATTTGTTGTTTGAGATGCCCGACCGCATCAAGCCCTTATATCCCTTCATCCCTCGCATCGTTCTTTTTGGACACACGCACAAGGCAGCCTTCAATTATTATTGCGACACGGTCAATTCTGTCTACGCCAACACCGGCACCTGGATAGACGGGTCGCCGCGGACCTGGGTGGAAATCGAGACCAACCATGGCGGCAACAAGGATTTCTATACGGTTTCGTTATGGTTCGACGGCGAATCCGTGCCGCGCCAGAGCGCCACGCTGGATGCTTTGATCAGCTCTGTGCCGCCAACCCCTATTGCACTGGTGATTAAGGCGAATGGTTCTACCAATGATATCAGTATTACCAGCTCTGATAATCTGTCAATCGCTGTTCAGTTATATCCAGGAGAATATTCTGGAGTTGAAGTTGACTGGTGGGTCGTTGCTCTTGCCGGATCGACCTGGTATTATCTGGACAGTGCGGCAGGATGGATGCAGTTTGACGGGAATTTTTCTATTTGCCATCCGGTGAACCAGGGTACCTTATTCAATCTGCCAGAAACGCCAGTGTTGAACATGACCGGTTTGCCAGTTGGATCATATACGTTCTGGTTTGCTGTTGATTATCCGATGGATGGTATTTTGAACGTAGATGGGCAGATTTTGCTTGATTCGGTGAAGGTTGTTGTGCAGTAAGGTTGCTCGTTATATCGACCGTAACAGGGGATTCTGACGAATAAGTGGGAGTTCTTTTTCGATTAAAATAATAAATGCTGATTGCATGGATTTTAATGGATGGATATTTTATTGGGGGGCATGGGTTTGAGGGCGTTAATCCACACTTGATATAATACATCTTTTTGTTATGACCGCATCGTTCTGGTTAGGCATTTGACCCAAGCGTGGCAAAATATAACAAATCTGATAGTTTTACGAAAAGATTAATTACGAATCAACCCATGAAAAATCAGGAACAGAAAACCATTCTGCTTATTGAAGATGACCTCGTCATCACGATGGTTGAGACGCATCTGATCAAGAGTTTCGGTTACGATGTTGTCACTGCAATATCCGGCGAAGAGGCTGTCCAAATCGCAACCGGCAATGACAAAATCGCCCTTATTCTTATGGATGTCAACCTGGGCCCCGGCATAGATGGCCCGGAAGCGGCCAAACAGATTCTCGGGAAGCGTAATCTCCCCATCGTGTTTCTCTCCTCGCACACGGACAAGGAATATGTGGAGCGAATAAAGGGGATCGCCGGCTACGGTTACGTAGTCAAGGACTCCAGCAATGTCGTGCTCCATTCCTCAATCGAGATGGCTTTTAATCTCTTTATGGCGGAGGAGGCATTAAAAGAAGCAAAGATGTTTACCGAAAGCACATTAAACTCCATTGCTGATATCTTTTACTCATTTGATTTGAGCGGCAAATTCTTAAGCTGGAATAAAACTTTTAGCAGAATTTCCGGCTATAGCGATCAAGAGTTGTCTTCGAAAAAGCCGACGGATTTCTTTTTAGGTGAAGATATTCAACGTATTGCCGAGTCTGTTGAGAGAATATATAAAGAAGGCACTTCAAAGGTAGAAGCTAATTTTGTCTTAAAAGATGGAAGGCAAATTCCCTGCGAGTTTACCGGTTCAATACTTAAGGACAGCAGGGGCAATATCATTGGTTTTTCTGGAACTGGCAGAGACATCACCGAACGCAAGGCACAGAAAGAGGCATTAAATAAGTCGCTTAAGGATTGGCAAATAACATTTGATTCCATACCCGATTTTATTTTTGTTCTGGATAATGATAATATAATTACCAAGGCAAATTTCAGGTTTGCCGAGGCGTATAACATCAGCCCTGAGAAGTTGATCGGAAAGAAATGCTATGAGTTTTTTAATAAATCGGATAAGCCCTGCACGGGCTGTCCGTATGAATTGACGAAGAAGGATAAAATTCCTCATAGCGCGGAGATCGATGATCCGAATATCAAAATTCCGCTCTTAGTCACCACCGGCCCGATTTTTAACGATAAAAACGAAATCATCGGGGCAATTCATATCGCCAAGGATATTTCAGGTCTCAAGAAGGCTGAGAAAGAAATATTAGCCCTTTCAAAATTTCCATCAGAAAATCCAAGTCCCGTTTTGCGTATAGCCAAAGACGGTGAAATTTTATACAGCAACAAGCCGGGGTTGGAATTGCTTGCACATTGGAATGTTAAGGTCGGGGAAAAGGCACCTGTGAAATGGCGCCGTTTGATTAAGGAGGCTTTAGAATCTGCTAAACCGGGATTGCAAGAAGAAGTAAAAAGTAAAATCTTTTCGATTGTAATCTCGCCGGTAGTAGAAGCCGGATATGTTAATTTATACGCCCACGATATTACCGAGCGTAAGAAGGCGGAGGATGTGGTGGACGTTACTGTGCAATAGCTTGTTATATTCACCCATAAAAGGGGCTCTGACTGAATATGCGGAGCCCTTTTTTTATTTTTCTCCCTTCCCAAACTTCCACGAAGGTTTTATTTGTTTCTTCCTTGAATCATAAATCGCCCCAATAATCCTATGCCCAAAAAATGAACCAAGAAATAAAAATACTCAAACTTTCCAATGACCTTCTGGATTTGGAATATTGCATTAATTATGTGGAACATGACCGGCTCAATATTCTTGGCAATGGCGACCCTGTTTTGAATGATGAAGAATTATGCAGCCTTAATCATCTGCAGCGTAAAATTATGTTCCTGAAAGATGAGCATAATGAAAAGGCGGCAGAACTGGCAAAGATGAAGTCAGCCTACTGCCGAGAAATATCCACTGCTCTTGTATCCCCAGCATCGATTGGATAATGCCCCGTTTCGCCACTCGTCCAGCCAGCAAACCCTAGCCAGTAAAACAATTTCTGCGCCAGGTCTGATTATATCGCGATAATAAAAGCAAATTTATCGCTGGGCTCTCATTGCCGTATCCGGTAGACCTCCCGCATAAGGAAAAGGAAGTTTGCCATGAAATCAGCCCAAACCGAAGAGACGCCCGCCGCCACAAAGCCTGCCAGAGCCAGGCACAACGGACCCAGGAAAGGCAAAGACCGTCCATCCAAGTATCAACGCCATCCCCGGAACCCGTTCAGACCTGGCTCATCCTACGCGTTGATATTTGACATTCTTGCGACCAGAAAGGACGGGATTGGGCGTGACGAGTTGATAAAGCTGTTGCGAAAGGAAACGGGCAAGGATGAGAAGCGGGTTGCCTATGATTTAGCCATAATATTGTCGGCAAGAGAAAGCCCTGCGTCTGCCCGTCACCGCAGTTGCAAGGATGGATTTTGGATCAAGCGGGAATGGCATCATTACACGCTGATGCTCGCGTAATCCCGTCATCCACGCATACCAGGGGGTTTTACTTTTTAAAAAACCGAAACCCTCTCGTATTACTGTCATCGAAATCCACATGTAAATCAACACAAACGAGTTATGAATTTTGGGCATTTATTGGCCGGCAAAAACAAGCCGTTTTTACCGATTCATGTTGTTGTCCGAGCGCCTTTTTATTTTTTTAGGAATAAATGTCATTAACGATGACAGCAGTCGGATGCGTTTTTTTGGGCGCCGCTTTGGGCCCATTCGGCGGGGGAAAGATGGAAATCCATCGCACTAAATGAAGGTGTATTTCAGGAATACAACATATGGCGACAACCGATATAGCGGAAAAGAAAACAGAAAAAGAATACGAGGTTTATCCTGTGGCCGAGCTTGTGAACGCCGTCAACAGGATGCTTTCAGAGAAAATCCCAGTCAAAATTGCCCTGGTCTCATCAGAGACCGGGGATGTGGCGTTCATGGCAGAACTTTCTGAACTTGGCATCACACAACAAGCATTTGATTCCCATCCGTTCTTCACCAGCAATCTCTGGTCTGATCTGTTGGGGCAGCTGCTGATCCGCCAAAACATGGGCGCCTTCTGCGACCGGGTGATGAACAAGAGCATAAAATACGACTCCCTTGTCAAGGCATACAACCACACCGGCATGGGCTTAAGGCTGGTAAAAAACGACAAGCTCATGTTTCAGTTTCACGTGTCATTAATCTTCAGGTTATTCAACGAGCTTATAAGCCATGAGATTGCCGGCGAGGCGTCCAAGGTCATAATTTCAAGCGCCCAAAAGATCAAAAGGGAAGAAGAGGCGCCGTCCATAGTTTCCTTTTCAAACGATGCCCATGGTCTTCGCCTGATAGTCTCAAACCATTCTTCCGTCAGGCGCGTTTTTGAAAAAGCCATCGGATCAATCCTTGATTTTTACAGCATCAAGAACAAGGAGATTTTGGTCATCCAGAACGCTCTCAGCTACGAGATACAGATAAAAGATGCGGGCAAATGAAAACAAGGAATAAAATCCCCTGTGGAGTCACGGTTGAGTTTGACGGCGCCATGTTCCTGCAAATCCTGGACAGATACGGCGTGACGGGCTGGAACAACTGGGTTGACGCAATGCATGATCAAAACCTGATATACCCAAGTTACGAGAAGGGAAACCCGCCCCCTCTGCAGATATCCTTTGACCTGACCGGCATTGATTTGTCAAACAGGGACCTGGACGGCATTGACTTGCAGCTGGCAGATGCTTTCAGTGGAATATTCTGCCATTCCTCACTTTATGGGGCAAAAATACTGCTGGCAAACAAGTGCAATTTTATCGGGTGCGACTTGAGGACGGCAACCTTTGAAAGTTGCGATGTTTCCGGGGCTGTTTTTATTGACGCAATGCTGGACGGAATCAACTGGCACAGGGCATTCCATTACGTTGGCATGCCGCCCATTGGATTGCCTGCTGACATAATGAGCCGGATTAAGCAGGAAAAGCCGGATGATGCAGATGTTGCCGGTTCTATCCCGGCTGAAGAAAAGAAAATAGTCTGTCTGGCTGAAATGAAAGATGCTTAATATTGGGTCAAATGGAATAATGCATGGCTAGAGATTACATACGCCCCTACGCCATCCCGGACACGGCAGGGGTTCGGATTTTAATTGACCCCACGTGGAAGGAACTCTGCGCAGCCCTTCAACAGGTTCAGAAGGGATGCAGGTTAAACCGGATACATGCGTCGCAACTGAAAAAGCTCCAGGAACAGGCTCGGGATGAGGATTTCTTCAGTGCCTGCTTGATGACCGCAGAAGAAGCCCCTTCTGGTTATGGATTTGACTACCGCAGCACCCAAGTGGCTGCCTGCCGGTTGGATGACGTGACGGGCTTCGTGCTGAAAAGAGAAGCCACCAGCCAGGGCGGCTACGTAAAATCCCCCGTCTACCCTTTGACCCCCAAGGATGACGGCTTCAACTACCTGGACTGGCTGGATTCCGTTGCCAGGATATTTTGGACAAGGCTGAAGGATGATGAGATAGATTTTCTGCAGATGAAGCCTATAGTGGAAAAACTGCTGAAGGAATACCAGGACAGGCTGGCGGCTCAACATCCGGACAAGAAATGGTATGCCGCCCAGCTCAAGAGACTCAAGCGCCGGCCCCTTGCGCCCGAACAATTGTCCAGGCGCCGTCAGAGGGAAGATGAGCGCGCTGCGCGCCGGAAGGCGGAACATGAGAGCCAGTTAAAGGAAAGACAGGAACAAAAATCCCATGCAGGAAAGCAAAAAGAACTGGAACGCAGGAAGAACGAAGAGAATAAACTCAAATTAATTGGCATCATGGTAAATGGCAAGGAGCCCACGTTTGTCAGTTATTGGCAGGACAATTACGAGTCCATTCTTTTGACGCTCAAGGCTGAAGGAAAGGGCAGCGTCTCATGGAAGGAGCTTCAACGGCGCTGGACATCGCTGACCGCCACATGCGCCCGGCACATCATTCCACTGATTAAGAACGGCGCGGTGTCCCTGGCTGATCTGGCGGATGTCGAGCCGGTCCCCATGTTCAGTCTTTCCATTGGGCTCTGGACGGGCTCTCAAAGGCTTTTCCAAAGGAATCCCCAACTGGTATTCAGGATCAACTCTCAAGGATTATACACCCTATTCGCCGGCGAAAACCTTGAGACGCGCATGGCGGTGAACGAGGCGCTCTTAAATGTTTCTTCCGGCCACCCTGCTGATGAGTGGAACGTAGGCTGGCTTAGGGTCCACAAGGATGGGGCAAACAAACTGGCTTTTATTGACGAGGTTCAGTCGGATGCCCTTGAAGAACTCCGGCAAACCTATCGCCCATGCAAAGACAGACAACAATATTTAACCAACGGAAGAAAGAAGCTGGAATTCCTTGATGGGCAGGAGGTCCGTCGGATTGAGAGGGCTCTCCGGCCTTGGAACCTGCACGGCTTTGCCTCTGTTAAGCATTGGGCGCATTCAATCGGGTATCGGGCAGCCATACACAGCAGGGAGTCCGCGCAAAAGAAGCCGGGCATGACCCCAAGCGACAGGAAATGGAACACCTATTATGCCCCCATCATCTCGCAATACCGGCTGGCTGCTGAATCAGTCCCAGGGTATCCGGCGCAGATTATGGTTGAGAAGGGATAATGTCTTTTTATTATGCCATTAATATTCTTGCCCCAATATTTCTTGCTCAATTAAAGTCGCAAAAGCACGTTTTAGGCTTGATTTTACGGTGTTTTTTGATATACTCGTGCTTGCCATGATAGGGATGGGATGAGCCTGTGCAACTCTGGAGGGACAAATGAGCCTTGCGAAAGAGAACACCAGGAAGTTGATGGATGAGATCAGGAAAAACAAAGGGCGACCGTTAAATATCGGCATTCAGGTTGGCAAAAGAAACCCGAAGATAGATTACTACTGCCATAGCTGCCAGAGACTTATCAGCCGGCATCAGTATAAAATTGGCAAAGGTTTATGTAAGCCCTGCATTCGTTAATAATTAGTTTTAGGAGGCAAATTAAATGAATATAGCAGAAATGAATGATGGAAAATTACTGGACGAGATAAAGGGACTCCATAATGCAATCTATAATATGGATTGTTTTGGGGCTGGGGACGTTTTGGCGTATGAAGGAATGTGCCGGGAACTGGAAAGACGGGGATATTGTCAGGCTTGGAATGAAGTTTGGATAAGGAAAAATAACCATGCAAAAGAAAATTGCTTCTCTTTATTGTCGTCTAAAGTATGAAATTTCATCCAACGCAACAAAATGCCTATTCTGTTGCATTCGAAAAGGGACTGAACTATGACAGAACGCCAACAGACCCTGCAATTCCTGACCCAGAATGAACTGAAAGCCCTGTTAAATAAGGCTAAAACAGAAAGCATCAGGAATTACTGCATGATTTTGCTGGCATATCGGCATGGGTTGAGGGCATCAGAAGCATGCAACATTACAGTCGGATCTGTGGAATGGGAGTCTAAAAATATCAGATGTGAGCGAAAAAAGGGCTCAATTTCCAACTGGCAACAACTGGCTGATGATGAAGTTAAGGCGATCAAGGCTTGGCTGAAAAAGAGACCCAAAACAAAGAACCCTTGCCTATTCATATCCCGTAAAGGAACGCCTGTCAGCCGCAGCCAGTTTTTCAGGCTGTTCAAAAACTTGGCAGAGCAAACAGGGTTGGCGCCGGAAAAAAGGCATCCGCATATCCTCAAGCATTCGATTGGAACCCATTTAGCAAACGCAGGAGTCCCCCCACAGGTAATCCAGAACAGGCTTGGGCACAGGAATATCCAGAACACGATGGTCTACATGACGATTTCATCGGGATTTGTTGACAAAATGGTTTCTGCGGCGATGGCAAACGGAAATGTCGTCTGAAAACGCGTTAAACGACCGCCCAAGACAGGGACAATTGTCCGGATTGGGCGCGGTGTTGGCTTGAGAACATGGTCAAGCCAGCCAGGGCGGGAGCGGACACCGGGATTTGCACAATGTGTTCAAATCCTGACCGCGGGAGTTCGTCTTCGGGACAGGGGCGTCAGCCTGCGGGCTATTGCCAACAGGATCGGGTCGGAAGCGGAACCGCCTACCGGGTCCTTGCGTCTCTCCAAAATAACCCTGAAAATCACACCTTGAAATCCCGGTAATTTCGGGCGTTTCCTGGCGCGAAAACAATGCCCAAAAAACATTAGGTTGCGGAACTCAAAAATGATCGCCATTCCAGAACCAAAGAGATTTCCATTGGGCAGGTTTCTTGCAACCCCCGGCGCGCTGAGGGCAATTCGTGATACCGGGCGATTCGCCATTGACTACCTGGCAAGGCATGCGCGGGGGGACTGGGGGGATGTCTGCGCTGAAGACTGGGAAGCCAACGACCAGGCTTTGGAACAGGGGACAAGAATATTGAGCGCCTACAGTCTGACCAGTGGCGTTAAAATCTGGATTATAACAGAGGCTGACCGATCTGCAACTACTGTCCTGCTGCCGGAAGAATACTGAAATATGAAAACAAAAATTGCTCTTTAATCGCGATTGTCTTTCTCTTTGGATTTCTCATTTGCAGCCAATCGCAATCATAGGGGCATCAAAAACCTGATCACCTCATGTGTAAATAGGTCAGGAGCCATTCGTATCGCCAGGTGTCCTTGTCCTGGCAACTCGGCAATCTGACTATTGGGCAAGGCGGCGTGGAGCGTCTTGGCGATGGCGTGCCAACGCGCGGGACTCTTGCCACCTACCAGCAGCAACGTAGGTGTCTGCAGGCACCGAAACCGCCGGGCATTAAAGGCATACTGGTCTGCACTCCGTAGTTCGCGAGGAATCGTGTGGGCTGCCGCCACACGCATAGCCCAAGTTGGCAAGGCTTGAACGGCGGAAATCTCATGGGGTGGTAACTTGACCCTTTCGCGGAGAAAAAGCAACAGTGCTTCTTCCTTTTCTCCCTTCTCCAGTAATGCTTGCATACGCGCGTCAAATGCGGCAGACCAGTCACTTCTGCCAACTCGGAGCGGGGGTTCGTAAAGAATCAACCGATCCACGTTTGTGCTCAGGAGGGCGGCTTCCAGCGCACACAGCCCACCAAAGGAATGTCCAAGCACATGCACTCTGCCGCCGATGGTATCAATGACGGTAGCGATATCTTCCGCCTCTCGCTCGAACGCATAGGCGGCCGCATCGCCGCTGTGACCATGCCCCCGTCGGTCCAGTATCCACACGCTGAAGTGACGCTCCAAAGTCGCTTGGACTGAAGCCCATGCCGTATGGTCCACCGTAGCCCCATGCACGAGGACCAGCGGTGTTCCCGACCCGCTGTGCCACACAGCGATGGGCGTGCAGTCCTTAGATCGTATCATCTCCATACAGATCCTCCATTATGGCAAGGATACTCGCCCGCCGTGAGCAGGCGAATCTTAATATATAAACGTTCTAAAAATCAGAATGCTTTTTTGTAAAAAATGATATTTCATCCGGCTGACATGTCAAATAATTATTCTTGGCATGAACAGGAGGACTGGAACGAGGTTTTTGAGTGCCTGCAAAGTAAAAGATGGAACCAAAATATTGATAATGACCGAATCTGACCGCTCATCTACTTCCATCCTGCTGCCGGAGGAATACTGATCATCTGAACTTAGATTTTGAAACGGCATTCAGATAAGTTATCATATTCGCATCGGCAAATGTGTCTGTGGTTCAAAAACGACGCCCCAGTATTTGTAAAGTGTGCCCCAAAAGCCGTCTTCAGACTTGAATGACGGCATGTTCGGGTCGGGATAATTGGGCTTTTTCTGCTTGCTGTCCAATTCCATCATGGCTGCCATCGTATAAATCGTGCTCCAATCCAAGTCCTTTTGCCCCTTTTCGGCAAGAACCTTGACGGATCGCACCCCAAAATATAGCCCCTTTTTAAACGCCTCCTGCTGGACCAGAGTAAGCTGGACGCGGTCGTAAATAAAAAGCCCGAAAAGAATCGCGATGATGCTCATAAGAAATATTTTTGTTTTAATGGCGTGTCCCCCTGCTTGTTTTGTTTATAATTAGGAGAATTTATTCTAAAATCATTAGATTTCGGAACTTCAAATTGCCTATAAAAATAAATTTTATTCTTTTGCATCAACGGGCAAAGTTCCCTGTCCCCCAAAAGACCATAGGACAAACAATACCATCAGCCGGAACGGGATTTGATTGAGTTCCGTTTGTTTTTACCTTCCATCCTGCACTTTAACCGCCCCCGTCAACCAACTGACGACGATTTTTTTCACTACTATGTCCGGTTTCCTGACATCCCTTATTTCTATTGGGAACTCGGCATGCATTACTTGTTCCAATCCCCCGGTGGACTGAAAAACCAAAGTATTTCCAGCGCCAATTTTAAATATTATGCCATCAAACACGACAGGGTCAGAAAGATTATCGAAAACAGCATGCCTTTGAACACTAAGGGGAGAGCCATTTTTATAGACACGATAATTGGCTAGTTGAAAACCTGTCTCGCCAGTGCTTGCAACAAAATACTGTGTAAGGTCAGCAACCACCTTGCCAATGGCGTTTACGCTGCCATTCAGTATGTCTGCTTGAGAGACGAGATTGTTTGCGTCCCCGCGGAAGGCGAAAAACATATTGGTCTCAATGATAACCCCTGCTGTTTCCTTGTGCGTGACTGCCCACTGGCGCGTCAGGGTTATGGTCGAGCACAAAGACCTGACCGTTCCGCTCATTTCGGCACCCCGTCCCATGCCTATGAACGCGGGGACGGTCATTCCAGCAATAATACCCATGAGAACAATTACTATTAAAAGTTCTACCAGTGTGAAGCCTTTTTTATTCATAATGCACCTCAGATTATGCGATAAATAATCCAGACATAGAGCAACACGCAACCAGCATAGACGGCATAGGGAAGGGTTGTCAGGGCAAGCAGCCTGCGGTTGACCTTCCACGCCTGCCCCTGGATATGGACTTCTGGAAGTTTGGTTCTCTTGGCCACAACGACTTCCCGCAGGATTGGAGCCAATTTTATCAGGCAGTAGGCATACACGGCAAAGGCAATGGCTACCACTGTTGCCAGCGAGACTGTGGGTGTAATGGTCATGGTTATCTCCTATGGTTTTTATGCTTCAACTTTTTCTCCATCTATTTCTTGAACAAGAGCCTGAACGCCGGTTTCCTCTTTGTTTTTGGCTGCCGCTTCATCTTTCCTGAGCTTTACACGCGCACCGTTGATCTCTTTGATTTCCCAGGCGACAACGGCTTTAATGGCTTGATAGGCAATCATCGCTATGAACTCAGCCCATTGCATGGTAAGCATGAAATAAACCAGCAGGGGGAAAATCAGGACATAATCCCAGAATCTGCTGACGATGGATTTACAGGATTTTCGCCAGCCAATTATGTCATCCGCAATCCGGCTGTTGTCCCTGGAGCAGGCATCTTTGCTGTTTTTGATCCTTTCAAGGCGATGAACCCGGTAAGCCTCCAAGACGACAGACAAAGTCAGGGTCAGGTCAAAAGACATGCGGAAGAACTTTTCCAACAGGGAGTCCTGAAAATAGAACCTGGAAATAACCAAACCAGCGGCAAGGGCAATGTTCACGCAGAGATAATTGTATGTTTTCATTTTTCGCTCCGTCCTGTAGGGATTGCTTCCATTATCTTTTGAGAATTTTCCTTAATTCCTCAATGTATTTTGCCACATTGCTCTTGCCGTCGTAGTTTGCCGCGGCGATTTTCTGACCCTTATAATTCAGCACCAGCACTGTTGGATAACTGTTGACCCCATATGTTTTTCTCAATTTGCTGTTTTGCTCTTTGATTTTCTCCGGCGTAGCCTGATCCTTGGGGGAATTGTTGCGGGTCAGGTCTGCCTCAAACGGGACAAAATTGGAGTTTATGAAGCTTTGGAATTCCGGCTTTTTCAGCACGAGCAAATCAAACCGCAGGCAGTCTTCGCTGGTGTCAGAGGCTGAAAAATAGGCAAAAACCGGCACGCTTCTATTTGCGGCGGCGTTTGTTGCCGCTGCAAAGTCGGTTGTCCAGCCAATGCCTCCCGCTGTTGCCGTCAAGGAAATGCCTGCCGAAATAATCAAGCTTAATGCCGATATTTTGTTGTTCATGATGCCTCCCGATGTTTTGTTGTTATGTTTTCGCGATGCCTAAAAAAAGATGAGAGACCGAACGTAAAAATTGTCCCGGAAGGGGTCTCTCCATACTATTGCAACCGCCCTTTGCCTTGCCGGGTTGGAAGGGATGTTTCCCCCCGACGCGACCTGGACTTCAACAATGACGACAAACAGGTTCTGGCGGAGATTGAGAAGCTTTTCGGTCTTGGCTATCAAAACGGGCTTGTCTATATAACCTGGGATCGCGGCGGAAGTTAATATGTTTGACTGAACCTGCTGAAGCGTCATGTAGCCCCGCCCCCTGCCGCTCATGATCGCATCTGCAATTGCTTGAGCATCTGCAACGGTGGTCGCGTCAACGCCGTTCGTGTGTGCCTGCACCTTGTAAAAGGCCGCCGCCAGCACGTCGCGGATATGCGTGTTGGGGTTCACCAATCCTCGCGTAACAGAGGACTGGTCCAGGCAAAAATGGTCGTAAACCGAATGTGTCGCCGGATCAATGGTTGTCCAGGGCTGTGCTGAGTAAATGAGGTGGGTCAACTCGCCTATGGATTGCAGGGGACGGTTGTTTGCCTCCATCGCCATTGTGCTATCGCAGCCAGGATGTGACAGCCAATAGCCCCTGGTGATTAAATTCTCGTCCCCTACGGATGACTGGCCGGCAGACCAGGCGCTCCACTGATTGGTGGAGTCGGCGTCCCAGTTGAAACGCGGGTCAACGCATTCCTTGTCCATTGCAGACACGAAGTGGGTTGGTCCCAGGGGAAGGCTTGATGTCACGGTGCAGGACAATGAATTATCCAGCTGATCCACGGTTTGCCCCGACCACTTCACCGTTGCCCTGGTGATCGTCTCTTTCCATTTTAATTCAGATGGCGGCGGCTGCAATGGCTGCAACACCACGTTGTTGGTGGATGTAAAGGTCAAGATTTTGAATGATGCCGACGAACAGCTGACCGTGCTGCTCATGCTTATGGGCGGCAAGGTAAAATTCGGGTAACTCGGATGGTCTGGAGCAAAAGTGGCGTCCAGCTCAATGTCAAACGGCGCCGTATTGTTGAAGCTAAAGGGATAGCTTAATTCAACGACAATATTGTTGACCAAATAATAATTGGACGAGCCAACGATGGTCACGGTGTTTGAAAGCATGATTTCGTTAACCATAGGGACAGCCTCAACGCTGGCATGCAAGTCGCGAGGCACAGAATCAGGATCAACGTAATCAAGAAGATTGGTGTAAGCCGTTCCCGCCTCGCCGGCATTGGTTAAGCCAGACCCTGCAAAGGCTGCCATTATTGAGTTTTGGTTTGCCCTTAATTTATCCGCATCGCCTGATATGTCAGCCTTGCCGCCCGTGGCTCTGACATCAAGGTTGTCTTGAACCCACTCGTTTTCAAGGAATCCTGAATAACAAAACAGGTTTGAGGGCTGCCAGGAGGTTTTCCAGCCTGCCAATTTCGGCAGGGTTTCAAATGATCCGCTGGCAGCGCGGTAGTCAATGAAACTTTGCTTGTCCGCGTCCCCGATTTCGGCGAGATACTCAATCGCGATTTCAGCCGGATGCGTGCCGTCAGCCCGGTTGGACCCGCCGACGTAATTTGCGTCCAAAAGCCCCGAACAGTTGGCGATGAGATAGGCAACCCGCCCCACGGTCGTGGTTTTGCCGTTCGCCGACGCCTCAATATTGATCCAGTAATTTGTCTGCGATGCAGCGTCAGCCACGGTTACCGATGATATCAGGCTGGCCGGGATATATTTCAGCGCGTCGTTTGTCAGGCTGACCGGGCGCTTTACGCCGTTCGTGGAATATGAGGCAATGGCTCCCCACGGAGGATATGGATATCCGTTGGTAGCCTCGCGTTTTATGATTCTGGTGTAAGCGAGGCTGTCATAGCTTGAAAGATTTATAAATGTTCCGTTTGTCGCGTCAAGGGGGCTGGATGCGATCTGAATGACATTCGGGGGGATGGAAATGGCATAGACAGGATTGCTTGTCCAGAACACGTTATGCAGCGCCACATGAGCCCCCAATGGATACAGGGAGGCGTTTGTCACAATAATTCGGCTGCCGGCGATGTCCACGGTGCATGTTTCGCGCTCAACCATGTGGAGCCGCTGATATATGTCTGCCATTGCCAGATGAAGAGCGGTTCGGGCTAACTGGTTGGCTTTGACGCTGTCCAGGGAATTGCCGGCGGCGAGTCGTTCGGTTCGCATGGCGACGGCGAATGACACCGCCATTATTATCATGACGGACAAAAGCCCCAGAACCATTATCAGGACAACACCCTCCTGGGGGGAAGAATTGCGTTGCCCGTTTTCAATTATCCTGGTCGTTGTATTTGTGTTCTTCATATCCTTTTCTCGTTTGGAAATAAACCCTCGTTGAAAACCAGCGGCTGTTGCTTGCTATGAAATTTGTCAAACTGATTCCCGACAGCTGGCCGGCTTTATTTTTGTCGCCGGAACTAATCAGCCTGATGCCGATATCAAAACAATACGGCAGATTTGTTGTCAAATGACAATTGAAGGGGTCGCCTTGTGCATAGCAAAGGTTTTCATGTTTTTCATAGGCATAAAGCTTGAGATTTACGACGTTCCCGATCAAAACGGCAGGGTCGTTTGCCTGGTAGCAGTAGACGAGGTTGGATCCGTCATAATAGAAGCGATTTGACTCAATGGCGTCGCTCACCGAGTCAAAGGTCACGTCCTCTCCTGCGGTCAAGGCGAAGGTTCGGTAAGAAGACGACGGTTCCGCAGGTCCCGCGATGGCCTGTGACAGTTTCCTGGACATAAAATTGAGGGCAGCCCGTCCGTCGGTTTCCATTTCGGCGCGATCTATCCCGCTGTTGGACGCCGTTGTGGCATCGGAGAACATATTGGCAACCATTAGGATGATTATTATTGTGATCGTCATGGCCACCATGACTTCAATCAACGTAAAGCCCCGTCCGGATTTGCCGTATGTGTTATTTTCCATGTGAATTCCTATGGGTTTTGCAGTTGATAGTTGAAAAGACTCATGAAAAAAACATAAGGATTGTTCGTGGAGCCATATTCGCCGGGATACACGCACAGGGTCGCTGATTTGGTGCACCTGTCCCTGCGCTCCACGTTCAAGCAGTAGCGGAAAGCCCGATCCGCGATGTTTGGATCTTCGCTTAAATGATAAACATTTGTATGGATTTGATTGTCAATAACCGCACCAAGCGCTGCGGGACTGTCCCAAGCAGTGTCTGCCGCCGCCGTTAAATCGGTGGTTCCGCCGCTGGCGCCGATGGCAGCCCAGTCCCTCTCGCTTTCCGCCAGCAGCCCGTTGAACACTTCTTCCGCGAAGAACGCGGCCTTCGTGTCGTCAATTGATCTTTTGTTTTGATCCAGGCCTGCGGTAAACATGCTCAAAACGGCTAACATTCCAATGCCGATAACCAAGATTGCCAGGCTGACCTCAACAAGGCTGAACCCCTGGCTTTCGCAATCGGACTTGTCAACGTCCGCTGCCAGCCTTTTTCCACGTAAACGCCCAAGAAAATTATTTTTCATTTTTTCTGTTCCCAGATTTGCACTTCACCAGTAGATTGGCATAAAAAAAAGAGGTGCGGACATTCCTACGTTGATGTCTCGTCTGAGCTACCAGCAAGCAGCCATCCAAAAACACCAACAAGGAAGCCGCACCCTTTTTATAGGATGCGTTCCTGTCGGCATCGTTTTTGGATACAGAAAATTGCTGGTTTTCAGATGAAACGACGACGCAAAAAACGCTAATTTATCTCAATTTTTTTAAGCTATCTTATTTGTCTCCTGTTTTTTTCGCAACGAACTTAATCCTTTTTCGCAAGTATGATATCAAAAACCGTGTGAAAAACAAGCCCAGAAGCAAACAAAATTGACGCTGGTAATTTTGCCCCTTTCACCGGCTCAATTCCCGCAGTTTTTTCAGGATCAGCACCATTCCAAATGTGTCCAGACGGCAGTATTTTTCCAGATCCCCACGAAGCCCATTGCTTTCTGCTTCGTCTTCTGACTCCAGCATTTTTCTAAAAGTCCAGCCAGCCATTTCCCCGTTTTGAACCTGCAAATGGTCGTATTTCTGTCCAGTTAGAGCTGGCAAAACGGATTTCAAAGACGCTGACCCATGCTGTCCCGGATGATACAGAACAAAATTCCTGAACGGCACCAGCAAGTCAATAAATCTCTCCAGCACCCCATCCAGCCAGTCTCCGTATTCAGGTTGCATCTTCACGGCCATTTTCAGCACGTTTTTCTCAAAGGAAGCATTATAGGCAATAATACTGCCCGTCTTGCCCAGGAATTGCTTTAATTGGAACAGCATACTCTGCCAGATCTCACCATTGCCGCCCCAGATCCAGCCGAAGTCATAGGGGTTTTCTTCCGGGGCATCCAGTTTGTGCAGGGAAAATTGGAAAGGCAACTGCTGGTAGGGCTTTGTCCCGTCAATCCAGGGAACAGCGGGAGCCACTGTCTCAAAGTCCAAAAAACTTACCGGGTAAATAATTCCATCTAAAAATTCCTTCAATGCCTTCTTGTTCAGGTGAATTTGTCCCGTTTTTTCCGCCTGAATTTGTATCCTTTGTCTGGGCATCAATTTTATTTTGGCGGGAATATCGGCGTTTCTTGTTATGCCCTGATTAAACAACGCCCATTTGGCATCTGCCTTCATTCTGTTCAGGGTGAAAATATTATAGGAAGTATTATCAACCTTTTCCCAACAGACTGATTTCATGGGGCATTCATAGGGGCAATCGCAATGGGCGCCAATCTCAACTTCAGGGCATTCTTTTGAGCCAATTACCTCTTTTACCATTGAGATTCGATGCCCTATTTCTTGAGCCAGATTATCAACCCCTTCGGTGATGTCGCTTTTGTTGAACAATTTATTTGGCTCAATTTCCCCGTAACGGACATACTTGTTGTTTATGGCAAGCAGGTAGGCGTGGTTGATTTTCAAACCTGCACTGGTAAGGACACATTTTTGGAAGGCAATCTGGGGCAGGTAATGGTCTTTGGTTTCAGTGGAACTTTTTACTTCATACAGGTCAAAGTCCCCGTTTTCCAGAGGCAAGAGAATGTCAATTTCTGCGATCAGCTCTTGGGCTTGGATTATAGGATTAAATATTGGTCTATTGAAAATCGGGGCTAGAAGGGCTTCCCTGCTCTGGGCAAGGATTTCCATTAGGGGAACATTCCGGGCTATCTGTAGGGCGTCATGGAATATCCGTTGGGCATATTCTTCAACCTGCCGCCCTTCCTGCTGCCGGAGTTGATCCAATTGCCGGGGAAGCCAGGGAATCTGGACCGGGGCGTTGGATGAGGTCCAGAACAGCTTTTTGCACTGGAGATATTGGATGAAGCTAGTTTTTGAAATAGTCGGCATGCTCGTTCAGGTTGATATCGGGGAACCTGTAGACATTCAGCCTGTTCCATTGCTCTATTCGTTTTATCTGTTCGTTCTTGTCGTCAATCCCGGACAGGTCAAGATGGCTCCAGGTGATTGAAAGGTTGGTGGCAGCCTTGATTTCATCGGTAAAGTATTCCTTGATTTTCTTGATTTCGCCGGCAATTTTGGCTCCGGGAATTGACAATTTGCCTTGGACAGTTCTGCTAATACAGATTTTACCCTTAAAAGTCTTCATTATGTGGAATATATCCATGAGCCCAGTTGACCGACGGATGACGAAAAAGACCAGAACGGTTTCCATGTCCGGCGTTTGGTAACGGATGGGACAGGAAGCGATGACGGCATACAGGCGGTCTGATGCATTCATGGTGAAGGCGGCTTCCTGGATCTCTGGCTTTTGGTTAGGCTTCATCCAAACAGTCCTCCGAACCTGCCTTCAATCTTGTCCAGTGCGAAGCCATCGCGCAGGCTGACCTCCCCGGTTTTCGCGTCCCGGACAATGGGGTCAATCCAGCAGAATGACCGGCCGTCCCTGGACTGGATGGCCGTGAACAAGGCTTCCCCCCTGTGCTCTGGCCGGAGATCGCTGACGCCAATCTCGCCCATCATGATCTGCTTCGTGATGTGGTCATTGTTGCCGCCAAACCGGGTCCAGGCCTCGCAGACGTGGACAACGCCAACAACATCGCTTCCCCGAATCAGTTCCTTAAGTTTCTCAACGAACGCATCCCGGTTGCCCCGGACGAGCAGCAAGAGACCTTCGCCAGCGGATCGGAACACGAACATCATCTCGGCATGTGTCTTGTCCTTCAGGAACATCCACTTTGCCTTCTGGTGCAGGGACTCGGCATAGCGGCGAAAGGACTCATTGGGATTGGCGGCATCCCAGCAGGGCTCCGTCGGCTCGTGATGCGTCTCTGCTTGACCCGTTGCTGTTTTGTCTTTCATTTGGATTATTTAATGCTGGTTTTTATTCTGAACAAACCCCTCCAAAATGTGGCTGTAGCGGGAAATCGCGACCATTAGATCCAACAATTGCCGTTGGTCAACAATCTCCTTTTTTGGGGGCATTGTGTTCAGTTTTTCAATGGCGCCGTCAAAATTGCGGTTGAACTCTTTCGTCATGTTCAGCATCTGGGATGGCTCGTAATTCGCATCTGCTTCCCTTTGGATTTGCTGGACTGATTGTTCTATCTCCCGGTCATCTGCAACCAAGGGGCATAGTTCCTCTCGTGGAATGACGGCGGGCAAGTGTGAGCAGGGGATTGGCTTTGGCTTGACAGGCAGATTACGGGCATAATCAAACGGCCTGGGGCTATTACGCCCAGCCAACGGCAACGACCAACTGCATGGAAACAGACCTGCCATTATATGTGTCCCTTTATTAGATTCGGTTTATCCGCTTATGACCCAGATATCCAAAGTCCTAGCCAGAAAAAATGCCCCGCAAAATCCGTTTATAATCCCAATGAAATAACTCTCAAAATGGCTGGAAATAAAAAAAGAGACGAAGCATACGATGAGAAACAGGCAACAGGGCAAGTGCATCCCGGAGATGTCAACCTGGACGCCGATTTTTGCGAGAAACCAGGCGAGCCAATACAAAGCAATGCTCGCCGCCAAGAACACGACTGTCCAAAAGATGGCGGAAACGACGGGAAGGATGAAAAGCGTGATGGCAACTAAAATCATAGGAAAACCTATATTGGATGTTTTTCCCCGTCTAAGCTTAATAAAACCATAGCGCAAAACGAGGCTGTGGTCCAGATGATTCGAGAAAAATCTGGCGAAACCAGTGGAAATTTTGGGCAGGGATGTTTTCTGGGGCGTGACCGGAAGATGGCGAACGGATTTCAAGAAGGACGGGATGGCTGATCAGCCCGCGAGCGACGCCTGATCTCACCACTGGAGCTTCCCGCGCGCCTTCTCATTGGATCGCGAAAACCTCGCTCCCCGCCGTGAAGCGGCACGATCACCGTCCCGTTATCGCCCGCCACCGATATGCTGATGCCCGCCCCTTGGGCGATCCGCCTGGAAAGTTCCTTGGCAAGGCTGGTGGCCTCTTTCTCGGTCAGCGTCGGACTGCGGAGCGTCTGACCGAGCACGTCCAGCTCCACCCTGTGCGTCGGCGGCGATCCGCCCGTCTCGCCGCTCCCCGAAACGCCAGACGTCCTGATCGCCTCACGCTTGGCCTCCGGGATCGTCATCCTGCCGCAACGCACGTCCTCGATGAGCATTGGCGAAAGGCGGGCGATCAGCTTGGCGTCCTGCACATACCGGGCAGACACAGTCGCAACGCCCGCCGTCCGATCCCTGGTCGTCCCCGAAATTATGGCAATCTTGCCATCTTTTCCGTCCTTTCTAGGGCGTCCCCTGACGGTTTCCCTGGCGAAGACCTTCTCGATCTCCACGGCAATCGCCGCCCGCTGGCTGGGCGTCAGGTGCCTGCGAGCCCAGTTCCGCGACATGACGAACCGGATCGGCGTGCCGCCCTCGCCGTCCCAGTTGCGGAAGCGGGGCTTGACTCCCGCAATGCCGCAGGCGCGGAACCTGTGGACACCATCTAGGATCTTGTCCGCGAGCATCACTATGTCTTCGATCAGTCCGTTCTTCCTGATGTCGTCGGCGAGGGCGTCCAGTTCCTCCCGTGGCATCGGCGGGAACAGCAGGGCGAGCGGGTGGATCGGCAGATCGTTCGCTTTGTCAATCTTGCCTTCTATGGCAGCAACGATCTCCCGCCCAGTGTCTTGCGGCTTAGGCTGAATTCCCAGTCCCCCCAGCACGGCAAGTCCGATGACCCGCCCGAGAAGGACTGGCACGGCGTTGCCCAATTGCCTGTAGCGGTCGCTCAGCGTGCCGCAGATGACACAGTCGTCAGGCAAATCCTGGAGCCTCGTGTATTCCTGGATGGACAGCGGGCGGTGCTGGTCGGGATGGCACAGGCAGGTCTTCCGCATCGTGGGGCTGGTCATCAGCGTCGGCGACGGCTCGTCCCACGCCAGCCGCCGGCAACATCCTGTGGTGCCGCCCGGGAACTCGATCAGGGAACCCAATGCCTTTGCGTGGTGCTCCTCGGGCAGGTTCTGCCAGTTCTGACCGGGCTTGAGCATCATCAGCAGATCGAGCTGCCGCGGAGAGAACCGCACGAAGTCCTTCGGCTTTTCCGGCAGATCCCGAACCGCATCCCTGAAAGTCCTCCAAGGTGGCAGCCCCCGCCGACCACGCCCGTCGTGGGTCTTGATCAGCCTTGGGAATCCGCCCCGGCGCCACCCGAATATGACCACCCTCTCCCTCGACTGGGGAGTCCCATAGTCGGCGGCGTTCGCCTTCACGTGCCCCACGGAATATCCGAGCCCGTGCAGACCGTCGGAAATCCGCCCCATCACCCTCGCTCCGTCGGGAGTCTCCGCCGTGAGGATGCCGACTACATTCTCTATGATCACGGCGCTGGGCGTCAGTCGCTTCACCACCTCGAGAAACTGCTCGTAGAGCCAGAACCTTGGATCTTCGGGATCTTGGTTCCCCGCCAGACTGTAGGACTGGCAGGGGACGCCCCCCACCACGACGTCGCACTTGCGATGCTTGAATGGCTGGCAAACCTGTCGCTTGGGAGCCTCGAAGGTCAGATCGCCCTCGACGACGACGGCGCCGGGATGGTTATGCCGGAAGCTGTCGGCGGCGGGCTTCCAGATCTCGCAGGCAGCCACGATGTCGAAGCCGCCGGTAGATGCGAGCCCTGCGGACAGCCCGCCCAGTCCGCTGAACAGATCGAGCACTCGGAGGCGATCTTGCCCGTCGGTGGAGGAGCGATTACTCATGCTACGGCAACACTACCAGCCTTCCGCCACTGGAGCAATCTTTTCCGTTTTGGCGCGACAAGCCCACGCCAATAATCGCCATACTCCCCTTTGCCCTTGGAAAATTGACCGCAAACGGGACAAGACTCAGGCTGTATTTCCTGTTAGAAGAATATTTGGATTGATTGGTGGGGCGTCCAGTAATATCGCGAGGCATGTTGTTCGGCTTCCCCGCCTCCCCGCTGTCGGAGCCAAGGGAATAATGGTAAATGAATATCGGGACGTTTTATTGGGGGCAAAACCGGCAGGGATTATTTTCAGATTCTCATCGGACGTGAACAGGCATTTGCTTACTCAATAACGATCATGCCTCGGATATCATCTTCCGACTCGATAGTTTTGCAACCGTCAGTTGAAACGTCAAACTCACCATCTTCAATCGCACCGGTCTTTGTGGGCGTGACCGTAATGGTAAAGCCGATGTCAGTTTCGCAACTTGGGCATTTGACTACGCATGTTGCGACCTGGGTTGGCTCAAAGTCGTCGGCCACTCCATCTGGAATCTGCTGGGGCACGAACACCAGGGAATCCAACAAGACTGGATTTCTGCACCCACGCTTCTTGTGCGCTTTGTTTTTCCGCTCGCATAGTATCGTGATCTCACCGGCAGCCCTTATTTTGTGCATCTGTTTGCTCCTTTGGTTTTTGCTCATCTCTTGTTGGCAGTCCAATTGCAGTAAAATATCAGCCGTTTCCAGAGACCGCCAGCCATTTCGCCATAGAACGAGTTGAACATCAAGTCACCGCCTTCTTGTCAGCAGAACCATTTATGCGATGGCAAGCGGGAATGTTGTTTAGCAATGGTTGGGTATTGCGGGCGGGAATGCAAGGGAAAAATGCCAATCGCATCATGACTTTACGTCACCCTCTTGTCTGTGCTACAATGCCCAAATGCAACTTACCAAAGAACAACGCATTGCTCGGCACAAAAATTTCCTGAAAGCCAACTGGGAACTGATCTCCGCCTTCGCCTGGGAGCATTACCAGACAAAGGGGACAGGGGCTGTTCTTGTGCCAGAGGAAGATTTTGTCCATTCCGCCGCCCCGGAGCTGAAAGGGCTTCGCTTCCACTACTTGCCCTTGTCGGACAATGACAAGGCGCCGTTCAAAGGCGTTCTCGCCGAAAAAGAGCTGGCGTGGCTGAAATCCATTGATCCAGATGAGAAGGTTGTTGTCTGCGTCATTCGGGATGCAGGCGTAAGCTCCTACCTGTTCGGCGGGTCAACGAAGCCGTCCGTGGCGTATGCAAGGCAGAAGGCGAAGGACAACTGAACCGTCATGCAGCGAATTGCGGGTGTCACAGCTTGCCAGGCAATCTGTCACTGCTTGACTATGAAATAATAATTGCCAAACTACGCACATAACACAATTTGCTTTATATATTCGGGAAAACGGTGCATATTAGAGGCAAGTGAAATTGCGATCTTAGGGTCATGATTGATAGGCTCTCCAAATGAAGAAAAAGAGAAGAATTTCAATTAGTCTGTTCTCTGGTGCTGGCGGAATGGACATCGGTATTAGAGATTCAGGTTTTGATATTTTAGCCGATATAGAGTTTGATGAGCACTGCTGTTCAACGCTTCGAGCTACTACTGAACGGGAAAAGACCGCAACGCAAGTCATTAAGGCAGATATCCGACAAGTTGATCCAAAAGCTTTACAGAAGGATTTAGATATCAGACAAGGCGAACTGGACCTTCTTTTTGGCGGTCCTCCATGCCAGTCATTTTCCCTTGCAGGAAAACAGCTAGGACTTCTTGATGCACGAGGTCTTCTCCTTTTCGAGATCATACGTTTTGCTGAAGCGTTGAAACCAAAGGTTATTCTTATTGAACAAGTAAAGGGGTTGCTTTCCTCAAAAGGGATTAATAATCGGCGTGGAGAGGTCTTTGATAAATTTATCTCTGAACTTGAACGAATTAAATACACACCAAAGTGGCGTGTCATTCTCGCTGCTGACTTCGGCGTTCCACAGTTACGGGAGCGTTTATTTGTGATTGCAACTCGTGGGCGTAATGGATTTGTCTTTCCAGAGCGCACCCATGCCCCATCACAGGATCGCAATGTTTTGTTTCATTATGAACCTTATGTCAGCGTGGGTAAAGTCATCGGGGACTTAGGAAAACCTGAGAAGAAGGTTCGTGGCAAAACATGTTATGACCGAGCCGACAGCCATGTTGATGTTACGCCACCGAGGGATAAGGAGCGCATTGCACAGGTTCCTGAAGGTTCACATCTTGCCGCACAAACGCATCTCGGTGAAGATCTGCGAAGAGGTTTAACACGCAAAGACACCACCAAGTATCTTCGTCTCCACCGTAAATACCCGTCAAATACGCTAAGGTGCGGAGAAATATTCTATCATCCTACGCAAGACCGATACTTAACGCCACGCGAGTGCATGAGAATCCATGGTTACCCAGACGATTACATACTTAAGGGTCCCATACGTTCTCGAACTGGTTCAGTGCGAAACTTAGATCAACACCGACAAGTTGCAAATTCAGTCCCGCCACCTTTAGCCAAAGTCCTTGGACTACAAATCATGAGGTTTTTAGATGAGCAAAATATTTGAGCTCTTTGGATACAGACTGGACGCATGGAATACTAAAGCAGACCGAAACCGAGCCAACGCTTGGTGTCCATTCATGAATGCAGAATGTGATGGTGGCGGAAATAGATATCTATCTGCTATTGAAATCAAAAACTCCCCTCGCTTGAGAGATCATTTCCCCGGCAAACAAATCGTTCAAGCTGGCATTTGTTCCCTTCGCATAAGAAAGAATGAACAACCGTGGATTGTGTGTCCGCGTCGGCTGTTGTCACTCCGTTCTGAAAGCAACTCTGTCTATCAGGACCATGTTAAGCAGCAACTCGCTGAACATGCTGGCCTAAAGCCAGGCAAAGCATATAGGGCTTGGTCCGAGGTAAAGATGAAAGTGGATACGACAAATGATGACGACGAGGCCAAATATTTTGACTACTCGTTTGACTATATTATCGCAGGCTCAGTGCGGAAGCCTATTTCTGAAATATCAGCTCTTATCGGGAAAACTGAACGAGCCACCCTTACAGCCGCAGAATGCGCAGGGTATACAATTGGACGCCGCGATGGAGGGCTTTGGGTGGATGACTTCCCATCTGACCCTATTATTCTTGTCGAGATAATGACTTCAAGCACTTCTGGTGGTGACAAGAAGAAACGCACCCAGATCGCTATGGCTTTTGAGGACGCAATTGTTAATCCGCAACAGCACAACGGTCCAGGGATAAATTATCGACAGGTGTGGGCTCGAATGGTAAGTCAATTGATAGTGAAGTCCCAAGTTGGGCTTTCATGGGGAGGGAAGACTTTCTGGTTACTGCAGGATGTGCTGGCTCAATACATTTCAAGCAGCACCGCTCTTGATTTGTCCAGATATATAGCTCAGAACTCAAATGAAGTGAATATGCTGGCATTCGGATACGGCAACATTGATGAACGGGAACCAGAGCCAATATCAAGTTTGAAGGATTCAACTTTTTATTCTGGTCCTATAACAGAAAGTACGGGGGATAAACAAGGCGGTGGCTTTGCTGACATTATCAAAATTGGTGCTCCGCCAGAAAAGAAACACCTCTGGCGTTCCCTGTTCAAGAAGCCCCCTTGCGGGACTTTACACATCTAAACTGGTATCTGCTCCATTCAATAAATCAACCGAACCTTGTGTGTGAATTGGATACTGTCTCTAAAAATGATCGCTCTCGCATAATGGCTTGTGTCAAGTCATCGGGCAATAAATCTACGGAACAGAAATTCGTTTCGATATTGAAAAACGCCAGAATTACAGGATGGCGACGCAAATATACCGCATACGGTAATCCCGATTTTGTATTTCCATCAAAACAAGTTGCCGTGTTTGTCGATGGGTGTTTTTGGCATTACTGTCCAAAACATTGCCGTATTCCGTCGACCAATGTTGAATACTGGGTTAAAAAGATTTCGCAAAATGCTAAACGCGACCTACAGGTTACTATTGGTCTGAAAAAAAGAGGATGGATTGTAATCAGGTTTTGGGAGCATGAACTGAAGGGAGGCAAAGATTTTATTCAAAAGATTGGAAGACTGAAAAGAATTGTCAACAAAACAAATGTAGTGTCGCGGGGCTTCCGTCAAGATTGACCAGGCTGGGATTGACACACTGGCGCGAAACTGCTTCACTGATTCAAAAGCATTTAGCAATTTACGGGTCATCATGAACGAAGAAAAAGCGAATAAAATAGCAAAAATAGTTGGTGGCAGTGCCTTTCAGTCTGGCGGTGATATTTGGGTCGTCATCATTGAAAAAGACGAAGGCATCGCGGTAATCAGTGACGAATCTGTCTGCTCTTACTCCAGCGAAGACGCATTTGTTGAGGGAGAGAAGCCGTTGGACTCGGTAATCTGGGCGGATGAGTGAGGCGGACGGATTACATTGCTTGCCCACTCTTGTTCGTCACCACAACCGTCCAGCCGTCAAAGCTTCCAGCTTGTTTTCCTCTTCATCGGGCAAATCCGCCAAAAAATCCAGCCCCGTTTTTCGCTCAATAAAATCCACATTCGTCAGGAAATTGGCGAATTGTTCCGTCCCGTTCACGTCCTGTTTTATTATAAATGCCAGCACTCTTGGCTTCCCGTCCTGTTCATCTACAAGAATTTTGTAACAGTTGGTTGGGACTGCAATTCCAGAAGCCAGATGTTCGTTGGTTTCAAAAATACCACCCGTTAAAACCCAAATTTCTTCCAATTCCTGGGCGTAATTCCTGATTTCCATTTGCTCTAGGTTTTTCCAAATGCCCCGGTTTAGACTGGGCTTTTGGGGAATTATATTGCTCATCAGGAAGGTCTGGAGCTGTGCCTCCTGCCCGTAGCAAACAGCAATGGCGTAGTTAGGAGCCATGTGTCCACGATCATAGCCGGAACCGGTATAATCAGCGGAAACAACCCTGGCGGAAGTCCTGGCATCAACCATGAACTGCTGGGGTCTTTTGGGAGCCTGCATATTGGAAACCTTGAACAATCTGTATCCCACCCAGGCCGGGTCTTTCCGTTCCTCGCAATAGCCGACAACATAGCCGATATTTGTCAGGACATGTATTTGATACGGGAATGCCGGCATAGGCTTGGGATTACCGGCATAGACAAAACGGCGGTCAGTCTTGGGTTTGACAGGAGCGGCAGTCTGCTCAGGCCTGTCTTGTGCCTGCTGTTCCTGGCGCTGGCTAATATACGAGACGCAACCAATGGCAACGACGGCAACGCTAACGACCAGAGAAACGGCGATAATCCACCAGAACCAGAGGCGTTTATTTTGATTTTCTTCCGGCATAAATCGTGTATCCTTTAACCCATCTGAAGAATATCATTTTTTTGGGGCAATTTCAGCAAGATTATGGGAATCGCAGAGCACACAAGGCAATTTGGCAAAAAATATGTCCGAATTCATGACAAGGAAAAAGACGATATGAAAACGCAAAAAGTATTATTTGCCAGGATTGGATGGATGAAGTTTTACTCTGGAAGCCAAGAGGGAGACGAAAAACCTATCGGGGGCGGCAAATGGAATAAAAAGCGTATTGGCGGTGAGATTTTCAACTTCTTAAAGTTAGATGGTAAATATTATGGATATTTGATGCCACATGCCCGTCGCCACGATAATGATGTAAAAATCTCCCTTGAGCGAATTTGTCCACACGGCATCAATTGCGCAGGAAAGGGCGACCATCTTGACCATGTTCTGGTGATTTTTGTAGCCAAATCAAAAGACCTTGGGCAGGTTATAGTTGGCTGGTATAAAGATGCAACAGTTTACAGAGGGTGGCTAGAAAAACACAGAAAGCTTCCCGGATATGTAAAAGCTCATTGGTATAATTTGGTGGCTGATTCATCATCCTGTGTGTTATTGCCGACAAACAAGAGAAGTCATCCCATACCTTCGCATCGGTCAAAGTCAATGGGACAAGCCAATGCGTTCTATCTTTACGAAAGCAATGGCGAACCAAAATGTCTAAACAACAGAGGTCATGAATGGATAACGAGAGCCATAGAATATGTTAATTCTTATAAAGGCGAAAACCTTGTTGATAATCCTGACGCGGAGATTACGGCTGAACTTGAAGAAATATATGATCGCAACATGCGTTTCCGTTTGGGACAGGGTTTTGACATAACGCCAGTCCTGCGCAAAAAGATAGAAGACTATTCAGTGGGTAAAGCGAAGCGTTACTTTGAAAAACAGGGTTTCAAGGTTAAAGATGTCGGCAACATTCGCCCGTATGATTTGGAATGCGAGAGAAGAAACAGGAAGCTGGCTGTTGAGGTTAAGGGAACGACTACAGAGGGAAAGACAATCTTATTGACAAAAAACGAAGTGGAAAACGCCGAGAAGCGCCCCACGGCTCTGTTTGTTCTCCATTCTATACGTGTCACAAAAAAGCGAAGGGAATGCAATGTTTCAGGGGGAATTCAGCAAGTAATTATGGCATGGAAACCGCATCGTCACAATCTTGTTCCCATGACTTTTAATTATTACCTGAAATAGGGTAAATCAGCAATATTATGCCCATCATAAAAATCATCAGTGGCGGACAAACCGGAGCAGATAGGGGCGGGTTGGACGCAGCCATCACCTGCAGAATTCCCCATGGCGGGTGGTGTCCCAAAGGCAGACGGTCAGAGGACGGCATAATCCCTGATAAATACCAGCTCCAGGAAACGGCTTCATCGGGTTATCTAAAACGAACCGAACAAAATGTGGTTGATAGCGATGCCACACTGATTTTCACCATCGGAAAATTGTCGGGCGGTTCCTTGAGAACAATGGAATTCGCCCAGAAGCACAACAAGCCCGTTTTGCACATCAATCTGGCGGAGTATCCCAGGAAAGAAACCGTTTGCTGGATTCTGCGCTGGTTTCAGGGGGATATAAACAAGCCAACCCCGCCAAGAAATTGCGTTCTGAATGTAGCTGGTCAAAGGGAGTCCAAAGCACCGGGAATTCAGGAGAAGGCGAAAGAAATTATCGCGGACGTGCTGAAAATTGTTAATAAATATTAATTATTGTAGTTTAGTAGATGCTACCTTATCCATTAATATATCAAACCACTCTTTCCCGTGTTCAAGTTCAGAGGGAATAGTTCCGCCAATATGATAATAATTCATCCACATCATCAGGGCTAAAGAAGCAATACCCCAAAGATTATCAGTTTCGTTTAATGCCATCTTTGATATCTGCCTTTTCAAGCGGTCATCATTATCTGGATGCTCATTGCCGCCTTTCATTGTCTTATTCATGAAGATAATGGAGCACAGAGCGATAACTATTCCAATTTTTATCGTTTTTCCTTTGGTAGTATTGAATTGATGTTCCATTTTACAATACGCATAATCATCGCAATCATATTCCTGTTGCTTTTTTTGATCGTCATTTGTTGCTGAAGAAGGTAAATGACCATAATATTGATGGGCAAATTCGTGAGCCAATATAAACACTAATGCACTAATAAATGCCCCGTTAACTTTGCAAACATAATCATCGGAATCCGGATCATATCTTTCCGGGTTGGGTTGCTTAAAATATATGACGTCATTATATTCGTTAAGCAAAAGAAGCCCGTTATTGAACACTTCTACAGCTTGCTTTATAAGCGGGTTTGACAGATCAAGATATCCCCTAAATTCATTATTATGTTGTGGCTTGATGATGCCCTCATCAAGCAACGTAATTAATGAATAGGCGAGATTCCAAATGAACTGGATGAAGTTCTCGCCAAGGACTATTTGATGGCTTGGCGTAAGCCCAGCAATCATCTTAGACTCTTTTATGCTCGTCTTTTCGTTGTTGATTACAATCGCTTTCTGTAAACCATTTTCCCGTTGTTCCAGAAGAATCGCATTAATAAAGTCAGGGGCAACCTCTTGAAAATCCTTGAGAATGTTCAATTGCAATACTCTCACCGGGAGATATCCGACATGAAAATTGGGATTATAAAAATTTGTTATCATAATTATTTATCTCATAAATCAGGCAAAAAGGGATGGACAAGGAAACAAGCCCCATCCATCCCCATTTTCGGCTTGGGCTAACTGTTATCGCTTTGAGTTCCCGATGCAATAGGCACAGTTGTCGTATCTATTGCGATGGGCTTCATCCAGAGTGTCAGGAATGAACTTGACGGCGTGACGGGCTGCAATAATTTCGTTTATTTGGCATTGCGCCTTTTCGCTCTGCAGGTCATGCACTTCCATGTTGCCTGGATGGCTGTTGCCCAGATATCGCTGACCGAATTTAGTTGTGGTCGGTTGGACAGACATTTCTCTCACCTCCTTTCTTTCAGTGCTTGGTGTCCCGTGGAGGGCAAGGGTCGTTTCCGTAGCTGTCTTTGTCCCGGATTCTCCCGTCCCTCCCGTGGATCACCACTTCACTATGTTGATGCTTGGCGATGGATGTGGCGACTCGGATCGCCCTGCCTTGGGTCGGCGAAACAGCGGTGTCCCGACTGTTCCCTTCGCCCTTGACCGCCCAGCCATCGTCTCGTTTCACTACGTGTTGGTTCTTTCCCATGCATATCTCCTTGTGTTATAGTTACGGCTCATATAAATGCAGCATGAGCCACTATATTAACATGCGGCAAAAAACAAATAATCTGTGATTGAATCCCATAATTTTTAATATTCGCCGCATATACATATAGCCAAGGAACGATGATGAATGACGATGCTCAACAGCCGAATGGCGACGAAGAGTGGCGATCCTTGTCCTTGAAGCTGTTGCGTTTTGCGTATGGGCAGGCGAAAACCAAGCTTTTGGCACAAGCTTGCTCTCCTGAGGACGCCGTCCAACAAGCCATGCTACTGTTTCTGAAAGGCGAAAGGAAATGGAGCCCCGAAAATTGCGGGTTTGCGCAATTTATGCGCGGTGTAATCATGAGCATAATGAGTTCCAAAGGGCTGACGGGCATGAAGGCGGACAAAAACATTGATGTTGCCTACGAGCAGGATGACTTGAAAAACATACCCGATGAACGCGCGAATGGCGTGGCGGATAATGACAAGGAAAAAGCCTTTGAGACACTCCTTGCCTGCATTGGCGATGACAAAGAACTTCAGGACCTTGTCGCCGCCCTGCAGATGGGATATGAAAAAACGGCGGAGATTGCGGAAATCATGCAGATACAACCGCAACGCGTATCGGAATTGAAGCGGAAGTTGGATAGATATAAGGCTAAGGCTGCATCGGTATTTAAGGAAAAGACAGGAGGCGCCAAATCATGACAATAAGCGAGAAAGCCCGATCCTGGGACAAGGTAATGACCTTCCTTGAGGATGACTCGGATTTAACAACAGAGCAGATCCGTTTTGATTTAAAAGAGCAAGGGGTTGACGTGGATGCTTTCCTCAAGCGAGTGAGCGACACTGTGCGGAAAGGCACCCAATATCAACTGCGGCTTAAAGCGCAAGCCGAACGGGAGGAATTAAAGCCAAACGTCAACATTGCCGAGATTCATGCGCTTACAAAAGAAAAGCTCTTGGAATGGCTGAAACAGGCGCGGGACGGCATCCTTGGCGAAGATTATCGCGTTGTAGCCGCCGCCTGTTATCGGAACAAGAGCGGGGAAGAACAGACAGAAAAAGAGCTCCGCTCCCAAATTATTGACATACTCGCCGCTGTCCAGCAAAAGGAACGACAAAAATAATGCTTAATGGGCTCCATGACGCCGAATGTCGCTTTAAAGCCAATGAGGCGTTGGACAAGTTCCTAGTCCAATCCCCTGATGACATTGATTTGGATACTATCGTATGGCTCGCAGGCAAGCTGAGGATTGAATATGGCGAACTTGACACGGCAGATGGCAGGCTCACGGCGGCAAACAATGGCGGGACGATAAGGGTTAAATCCAGCATTGCAAACGAGGGACGGCGGCGTTTTGTAATTGCCCATGAGCTAGGTCATTATTGCCTGCACAAGGCGATGTCTGCCTATGATACAGCGGAAGATATACGCACTTGGGATGAGGGGTCAAAAGAAACCGAAGCAAATGTGTTTGCCGGTGAATTACTCTTGCCTGAAAATCTCTTGAAGCCTCTTTTGTATTCTTGCGCCCCAAGCCTTAAAGCCATTGACTTGCTTGCCGATAAATTCAAGATCAGCAATCTGGCTACCGGTGTTCAATACGTTACTTACACCATGGAGCCTTGCGCGCTAGTCGTCTCAAGAGGCGGTTCGGTATCGTGGGCAAGAAAAAGCAAAGACTTTGGATATTTTATCCCACGAGGGCAACCAGTTTCGTCATGTTCTTCGGCTGGAGAAATACTTTCAGGTAAAAGCGGCGATACAAATGGCATGGTTAAGACTCCGGCCTGGGCATGGTTGCCAAACATACATAGAAACAGCCGCGCAATGATTATGGAAGATTCACGGCATATAGAAGCCTATCAAATGGTCGTGACGCTCTTGTGGATTGACGAGATCCTTGAAGATGATTAGCAGGTCCTTTTAGCCCTCTGTCACCCTGTTTTCTCCGGTTTACGACTCTTTCCCTGTGGGTCTTCAAAAGCTCGCTCGTAGTAGACTTCCACCCCTGTATGTTTAATGGCATTGTAGAGCCGTGCTGCCAACGATCTGCCTTTGCTGTTAAACTCGTCCCAGGGAAAATTAGGATCATTGTCCTCCGCTGTCCCAAACCATGCCGCCCATTCTTCCAGTTCTTTTTCAATCTCCTTGACCTCTGGAATATCAGGGAAGTTGTAGTCAAGTCCGATGCATGTGTTGTTTTCATCCCAAGCATATGCAATGCCGTAATCAGCCAAAATGCAGATTTTGGATGGTCTTGATTCTTTCATTCTATTCCGCCCTGATTTTCATTTCTGTCGGCAGAAAATAATCCCGAAAATCGCAATGAACCTTGATAATCTCATCCGTCCGGCACAGATCTCCTTCATCTTCTTCCATTCCGGCTCTGGCAAAAACAAGTAGAGTTTTTTCTTCCCCGTTAAAAATGTAATAACCGGTTGAAATATTTTCTATTTTCTCTTTTAATTGATAAACCTGTCCCGGAACAAACTTGCCGCGAATTTCCTTGTAGGCTTCCAGCGGCGTAATTCCAAGTTTCTCTGCCGATAGCTGAAGACATATTGTTTGTCCTTTGGAATCTGTAATCATCAAAACCAATTCTTTTTCTGGGTCATATTCCGTAATCATTTCAACGGCATCCAAAGGTATATCGTCTTTATCAGGGTCAAATGGGATGTATTGCAGATGCTTGTCCAAGGTGGCGGCAGAGAATGGCTGACTGGTATCTTGCTTTATCAGGACAGCACCGAAACTCTTCTCAAGGTAGGAAGCATAAGCAAAAGCGGCAAGTTTTTTCCAATATTTTATATCGGGTTGCACGGGACTAAGGTAGCCGATCTTTCCGCAAAAGTCAGTAGGCGAACAGAGAAAAATCACTTGAAATCCGGTCAGGAAATCGATGTCAAGAAATAAATCTGCACTTATTATCGATTTTCGTCCTTCTGGGAAGGCTGTTTTGCGTATACATATAGTAGGGGGTTGTGTATGGAACGGCTAAAACAACAATATTGGGGGATAAGACAGTTGGGGCTTATGTCTAATACGCTTAATACAAAGAGATTACGCTAAAAGAGGCGTTTTATGGGCATGGAAAAGTTGATTGCGGCGCTGATAATGGTGGAGTCTTCTGGCTATAACGACAAGATCTGTAATGAGAAGCTTGGCTGTCTCCAGATCAGTCCAGTAATCGTGGAGAATGTTAATCGTCACTATGGCACAGACTTTAAACATTCTGACGCCTTGAACCGCTATAAGGCGAAGGAAATCGCAGAAAAATATATACGGATGCATGCCGTGCCGGAACGGGTCGGGCATCAGCCAACCGATGAGGACAAAGCCGAAATTTGGAAGACAGGACAAACGGGATGCAAAAAAGAAGACACGAAGCCGTATTGGAAGAAAGTTGACAGGGAATTGAAGCGTTTGAACAAAGTGCCTGGCTCGGCAAATAATGTCGTCCAAAGAATAATAACAAAACATTAAATCCAGAATGGAGGGAAAATAAAATGCAATCAATAGTGCCGATAGAAAAAAAGCCGTTGCGTGATCAAATAATGACCCTTGTCAACAAGAATGAAACAATCTCTTCGGATGATGGAATTAAGGCGTTAAAGCAATGTGTGTCCCATATTCAGAATACGATACAGGTAGAGCAGATTATTGTGCAGAGCGGGCTGTCGTATGATGATCTCATTACGAATGATAAGCTGGAACTATATTTTGATCTTGTCCGTCTCAGCGACACCAAGAAGGTCGGCTACATAGCAAAGGGATGGGACGATCCGGGATTCAGGATTGGCGATGTAATTAGTCTTGAAGATCAGGAAGAATCAGAGCAGTTCAAAGATTGTATTGCGGAAATATCTCGTAATTGCACCAGCAAAGGCATACTCATGACCGTCAAAGAAGATGGAAATGGGTATATAATTAATTTGGAAGGTCTTATTTATACCGAAGGGCTGAACAAGGATACTTTTAACAAGACATTGGAGGCTTTAATTGAATGTGCTGAATTGGCGCGTGCGTTAAAGTGCGCTATGCTTGGCTATCCTAATGAATTGTCCTAAACAGGCAAGGAAGCAAGATTAAGCTCAAAAAATCAATTGTGGAGAAAACAGAAAATGGCATATAAAAAAGCATATCCTTCAACGTTAAGTTTCGATCCTAAAGGCGACACACTAAATGTTCAATTTTCAGAAAAAACAAAATATTGCCCCGACCTTTGGAGCATTAAATATTTGTTCGACAAAGGCAGGGGTAATACGCCCACAAAGGTTTGCATTGACGGGGCAATATCAAATAGCATGGCGTTGAGGATGTATTATCTCAAAGGTTTGTTCCCTGATGTTGAGTTTCATGATGCCAAAGGTGACAAATATATTGCCTGCGCTGATGAGATTATACGAAATGTCGGAACAAAGTATATTACCTATAAGTCAAAAGACCATCCCTTGGAGGGCAGAGGCACCAAAGAGAAGCTGGAGTCTCAGATTGAGGATGAATTAGCCCGTAATCTGTCAAAGCATATTCCTGATTTTTCCATAGGAGCCCCAGTTAAAAGGCAATTCCCTGCCAATGTCTTTGAAAATACGATCAGCAAGGAAAGCAGGGTTACAGATAAGCTCTGGATAGATATGGTCTCGGTAAATAGTGCACAGGAGTTGTCTCCCATTGAACTGAAGGTCGGCGGAAACATCCCGCTGGATCTATTTGCGCAAGGGCTGGATTATGGAATTTATTGCCATCTTTTCAGGCAACATATCATGGATCAATGGTTTCATGGACACACCGGCACTAAACAGGACAAGGTAACTATTTATTATGTCGGGGAGGAGTTCCACCCAGCCCTGGTCGGCAGGGATGAGGAAAAAGGGATTGATTCTCTTATCAGAAAGAACGACCTGTTTAATATTGTTTTTGTGAAGATATCTGTAGATGAAAAAGGACATCGCATTACAAGCTCAGGGGTTATTTTTGACACAAGGAAGCAGTGAACATAACAATCCATCGCGGCACCAAGCAAATTGGCGGGACCTGCGTTGAGTTAAGCACGGCAAGAAGCAGGCTTATCATTGATTTCGGGATGCCCCTTCAAGATGCCGGCGGCGCTGATTTCAACGCCCGCGCCCTTGATGGCAAGTCATTACCAGAACTTATTGCCGATGATGTGTTGTTTGATATTAAGGGATTGCATCGTGACTCAAATCCTTCTGTAGACGCCGTCCTCATTTCGCATTCCCACAAAGACCACTACGGACTGCTTCCATACATCAACCCTAAAATCCCGGTATACATCAGCAAAGGGGCTTACGAGCTGGTGAACGCCCTAAATGATTTCCTGCCGGCGTCAAGGCATACCACTATTAATGCCCCGGAATATTTACGGAACCAACAGCCGCGCGAAATAGGCGACTTCACGATAACGCCCTATCTGGTTGACCACTCCGGCTTTGACGCCATGGGGTTTTTAATCCGTGAAAAAGCCGCCGGGAAAACTGTTTTGTATACCGGGGATTTCCGCGCAGGGGGGTGGACGCGGAAACGCTACTATGATTTCATAAGCAGCCCGCCCAAGGGAGTTGACTGCCTTTTGATGGAAGGGACCATGCTTGCTCGCGAAGGCGGCAAATACCCTGATGAGCCAGCCGTCGTGCAAGGCGTCATTGAGGCTGTTAAAAAAAGCCCGAACGCGGTCATACCCGTCTATTGCTCCGGCCAGAACATTGACCGCGTTGTTTCCCTATATAAAGCCGCGCGCAAAGCCAGGGCGCTTCTTGTGGTGGATCCCTATACCGCCTGCATGCTCAAGGTGGCGGGGAAGGTATCAAAGAGCATTCCCCAGGTTGAGTGGGACAATATAGGGGTGTTCATCGCCAATTACGGACACGGTGACATCTACATAAATAAAATATCCAATTCTAGCAGTCTCAAGGACATTATTCCCGGTCTCGGCAGGAAGAAGATCAAGGCGCTTGATTTTGGCGGTCTTAAACAAAAATCCCTGCTGTTGATGCGCAACACGATGATTCCGGTAGTGGAAAAGATACCCCAGATTAAGGGCTCAACACTTATTTATTCTCAATGGGCAGGATATATTACGAGAAAAACCGCTGACGCAGAGAAGACATGTGAGTTTATAAGACGTAACAATCTGCATATGGAGCATATTCACACCAGCGGACACGCAACGCTTGAAATGCTCAAGGAGTTTGCCATTAGAGTCAAGGCACGGCAGATTATTCCAATTCACACCGAATACCCAGGAAGATTTAAGGAGCATTTCGGGAATACCGTGGTTCGCCATGAGGATGGGCAGCGTTTTGATGCATGAAGTTTGCGATAAACATGGAAATTCGTTTGATAATGCTGTTTTAGATAAGCAGGATTTTTTTTTATTAAAGTGCTAACCAAGGTGGAAGAATGAAAGAAGATGTTAAAGAGGACCTGAAAAAGGCAAGGGCATGGTTTCGCTCTCTGACTGAAGAACAGAAAATGATAATCTATAATGAGAGCAAGAAAGCTTTCGAGAAGACGGGCATAGTTCCAAAGTCTGGGGGAAAAAGTAATCTTATTTCCATAAATGCCCCAAAATTGAAGTTTTGCAGGCAGGACAACGCCATTAGGACGCCCCACGCTTGGCTGAAACAACCCGCCCCTTGTGAGATCAGGCGGGGCAATTGGCAATTTTATTCCCTTTCAACGCCACAATAATAAGGTTATCCGTCCGCCTTTTGAGAACAACATCTTATGGAGGGGAATGAACATATCCAAAAAAACCGAAAAAAATGAACGTTGAGCTGGAAGACCTGTGTTTGGACTTGGACGACGCTTCTTGGGTTCTAAAAGATGTAACCGTTACGGTCGAGGCGGAAGGCGATCTGCCCGAACAAAAATATGAGGGAAAACTTATTGTCAGCAGAGTTCCGATAAATCAAAATTAAAAATCTTTTGGGGCTAGGCAGACTTGCGCAGTTCTTCGGCTTTGACAACATCAACTGGAACTACCGAAAATATCTGGTTCTGTCGTTTCTCCTGAATCAACCGCCCCACCTCTTTCTCCAAGCAAGACCAAAAACCACTACTGCCAGCCAAGATGTCATTCTGGGATAGGACGCGGCTAACGTAAGTCTGGCTCATCTCCGTAGCCTTCGCGATTGCAGAAACGGTTATTCCAAAAAACTGCATAACTGCCCGTAGCTTTGTTACATTGTCTGAACTCATAATCGTCTCTCCTATGCCATGTAATGGTTTTTAAGGTCGTTTGCGAGAGCCAGACGCCCATTCTGGCGTCCAGTCATATCCAGCCTTACAACCAAACCATGTCGGGCCAAACTGAAAAGACCCAGCAAAAAACGCGACAAAATTTCAAAACAGGAGTGGAACTTTTCTGGGTCATTTTTCCAAGCCCTGTTACCAGTGATAGTTTTTGCCCCGCCAGGATCTTGCCTCGTTGCCCTGGATCATTCCGCCGCCAAAATGTTTCTCCGCCCACCGCCAGGAGCCCCCCCCCCCATCCAAAAAATCCCGTTTTCCATTTCCAGGGGTTTCCTTTGGGACAAGCCGCCCCCGTTGGTCTTCCCAGCTCAATAGGTCGCTCGCCGAATTTTAAAAATAAAAGAAGGAATCGCATCCGCAAACCGGGTATCAATAACTACACAATCATCATAGGAGATTATCATGGAACCATATGTAATGGATGCGGCGACAAAGGAAAAGTTCAGTAAAAGGTGCGGGCTGACAATCAGAGTAAACGCCCTTCAGCACCAGATCTTGTGGGAGGCGGCATGGCAGGAAAGACGCTCGATGAGTGCCATCATAAGGGAATGCGTCGCCGAATATTGTCGCCTGAAATACAACTGGAGTTTCCCGGCGGTGCTAACGGACCTTTCGATTGAAGAGCAAGGCTGTGAAAAACAGTCGTAAATAAAAAAAGGGTTTTGAAAAGATTTATGGAATACATATACAACATTACAACTGGGAGGTTTATCAATGCAAAAGTTGCCAGAAACAGAGCAGAAAAGAAATTGTTTGTGCATCAGATGGAACGACGAAGACATGAAGCGGGTCAGCGACGAGGCGTATTCAAAAAGACAGAGCTGCTCGGAGCTTGTCAGGGGCATTGTGCTGGAGCGGCTGCAGCTGAACAAGCAGGCGCAACCATTAGGGGATGTCCCGGCAAACATAGAAAAAAAAGCAGGAGCTCAGCCCGCAACTTAAGAATATGATTTGCATGAGGAAACATATGACATAGGAATTGTTTTGAAACCTATGGGGGGTAGCAGAAAAGGTGAATAAAGTAGCCCGCTTGAGCCCCTTCAAGAAAACACCCCAGAGATACTGGGACGCTCTTCACCCAGCTTTGCGATTGGGTCACAGGGCAGAAAGTAAGTCGCCTGGAAAACGGATGGCGATGCCTAACGGTTCTGGTTTCGCAAGAGACGAAGGCAACAAGTAGGCTGGTTAGCAGATTACCCAGCGCTCAAAGCAGAGCAACTTGTTTTTTTGCCTTTCCTAAATAGGGAAGGCAAACTCCGCCCTGGCGTAGCAGCAGTATTATTATTTTAAGAACTTACCATTATGTTGGCGCTTAACTCCGGGCAGTTAAGCCAAGCTTCTTCGTATTTTCAAAATTCTTCACAAAGCTTCCGAATTTCAAAAACACGAACAATCAGGAAACGATGATACTTATCAGTAGAATCATTTGAGATAATTCTGTCAAAATCAGCTTGTTCAGTGGTTGATGTCGTTCTAACTGTTGTGTTTTCCTAGTAGTTTTCCTAAACAAACTCATCTATCCAGGTTATCTCTAATCGGATTTATCCTGTTTTGTGATGACAGCGTTGCGCGCCGCCGTATACCCGCATTCTGTGTTTCGCAATATTCCCAAATAATAAGTCCAAAATTGTTCATTATGGTGTATAATCCGACCAACAATATCATAAAGGAATATAAACTATGAAGATTACATTACCGTTGAAACAACTCAAAGATGCCGTGGAAAAAGCCAGCGTGGCGGCCTTGACGCAGAAAGCCCAGGACAAAGACAGAAAATTGACCAAGCCAACGGACTCCTGCGTCAGGGTATCGGCGAGCAAGGACTCCATTGTCTTCGAGTCCTCGTCACAGGGGATATCCGCCCTGCATTCCGTCCAGACCGGCGGCGGCGTGTCCGTCGGCCAGGAGGGCGCCTGCTGCGTCGAGGCAAGCCGCTACCTGAGAATCCTGCAAGCACTTCCAAAGGGCTGTTTAATAGAAATCTCCCAAGAGGACAAAAAGGGTTGCGTCAATGAGTCTCCTGAAAGCAAAGTTATTGAACCAAGCGGCACAATAACGACCGTTGCTTTTGAGAACAAATCCGAAAAGAGAAGAGGGAATGACGATACATTTCCCGTCGATGGTTTTACGCAGGTTGATTACGCCGGTGGCAGGGTCCTGTTCTCCATTCAAGCAAAATTACTCACCAAGTGCGTGGACCGGGTGTTGTTCGCAATAAATTCCAATGACATAGCTGGCCTGTATGACAACGTGGCCATATTGGTTTTCGACAATAAAATCCTTTTTGTGGGGACGGACGGCAGGAAGTGCGCGGTTTACTCCGTTGTCGCGGACGAAAAAGATTGCGCAACCATATTGGACGGTCAAGAGATATTGGTTGGCGGAAAATTGCTGAAAAACTCCTGCAAGTCTTTCGGCAATCGCGAGATAATCGACGTGATCGGCTGCGAAGACGGGGAGCACGTCATCCTGGCCGGTGAAAATACCAGGGTTAGATTGCTTATGGCACCCGCGAAGATTAAACAACAATATCCGGACGCCGCTAACCTGCTTAACCTTGCCTGCCCGGTGTCAATAGTGGTCGACAGGGCGGACTTGCTGGAGGCCGTTGAGGTTTTGAGCCTACGCAATCCCGGCAGGTCCATCTATCATATCAAAAAAGGCAAATCCCAAATCAGGATTACAACAGCCGCCAGAGGAGACGATCCTGACCCTGACATGGCTACCGCGGAATGCGAGTCGATTGCGGCCTCGCCGACCAATCCAGTTGCTCTGGAAAATGAGTTTGTTGTAGATGGGTGCGAGAAGATTGCCGGAAGCAAGGTGAGAATCTCCTTCTCCAAGGACGAGAAGAAAATAAGGATGGAATCCCCAAGTGACGCCCGCTTCGTCTATTTTTTCCAGGCTTCCACCGCGTGGGGCAAGCTTCCGATCTTCAAGGGTAGATTTGCACAAGTTGTGTAAATTGGCAAATCATTTCTGCCCAACCTTCATTCTCTCGGCGACGGAGGACAGTTTTTGAAGCAAATCCGTTATGGCTTTGGAAATATCCTTGTCATAGTAGCAATCAGGTATTTTCTCAATGTAATTCATACCCTCATTCATTAATTTGAAAATCTTATGACAAACAGCCTTATTGTCCATTGCTTCCTTGAACAACAGGGGCGATTTAACAACCTTTTGAATGGAATTTGAAACCTGCTCAAGATTCTTCTCGTTAATAATTTCGGTAGGCTTTTTGGGCTTTTCAGATTCTTCTTCTTGAGATTTTTCTTCTCTCTTGCCCATTCGCTCTTCTTCAATTTGTAGTTTTAATGAGACCCATATTGCAATATGATTAATGGACATTTTTTCAGCAACAGCCTTTTTCGCCGTTTCCTTGACCAGTCCAATCTTTTTCTCTTCAGAGAGTAATGGGCTATTCATAATTCTCGCCAGCTGGTAAATGGCAGAAGGGGTTTTGCTCAACGATTCCAAGTCGGCGTTGAGATAGTCCTTGTTTGTCATAAGCCTGTGGAAATTCAAACAACGCCTTAGATGGAACTCAGAGCAATTGATGCCAGGATAGCTTGCGATTCTTTTAAGAGTCCTGTCGCCATACTGGATGCCATTGTTCATTTTTATCAGCTGGTCGCAGTATTCCCCGATTTTGCCTACCAATTTGGTGATATTGCCCTGACATTTTTTGATGCTTCTAATCAATTTCTTCTCTTGGTCAGAGTATTCCTCACCGCTGGCTGACGTCGCTGTTTTCTGTTTGTCGCTCATTGTTTTTTTCTCCCGTATTTTTTTTTGTTTCGCTTGGTCAAAAGCTTGCCGGATGCGAACCTTTTCCAAGTTTAATATATTATACAACAAAGATGGAAATAACGGTTCTGAACTTGCCAGAAAATTTCTTACAGTTTTTTCTCCGAGTTTTTTTTTCGATTTTCTTGACGGGATTTGCCGGGAAAGTGGTATAATAATTTCTGACATTCGCGGATTGTCTGCGGAATAGTCGAAAAAAAAGAGGTGCAAGATGAAAAATATAGGAGTTTGGGACGAGCTTATGGAGTGGGAATGCGCGGAGATGGAGAGCATACTGTCTGCATTTGAGCAGACGGTCCTGTGCGAGGGCATGCTCCATTTCGCCGGCACCCGCGCGGGCGCAGATATCTGTTTCGTGGGCTGGGACAAGATCGGCATCGTGTCGCGATGCGACACGAAAGACTTCTGCAATTGGAGCATAAACTTTGAAATCTGGTCGCTTGACAGGCAGGTCTTGCTGGACCAGCGCAAGACCACGGAAAAGAAGGCTGCCGAGATCAGCTGGATCATGGAGATCCCTTATGTCCTCCCGATCAAGTTTGCGGAGCGTTTCGAAGGCGTCGGTTGCAATCAAGCGGCCAAATTCTACAAACAGGAAATGGTTTTCGAGAAAGGAAAGGAACTGAATGTCGAGCTGCTGAGCATATGCTGTGAGGATTGTCCCCGCGAGATCTATGCCGGCGAAGACGATTGCAACGCAAACTATTTGAGCGGATCCATCTACACGGTGGCTGTGGCCTCGTGCATGGGATGGCAACGGATGGACATACCAAAGAAAGCGTTCGACATCCCTCGGAGAGCGGATATGGACAAAAGGGCAACGGACTGGCTGAGATACAAGTTGGACCGCCAGAACATCGGAAAAAAATGCTGGATAAAGTTCGACAAGGACACCGACTACACATACTACACCGAAGACGGATGCTGGGAGCGCAATGAGCTCTACTCTGTCTCCTACGATATGAGCTTCAAAGCGGGCGAAGCGGTGGAAGCGGTCATTTTCTCGGAGAGCGCCGTCGATGTGGACATATGGCTTTGGCACGAATGCCTGGATGGCAATGCCTACGGAATCAAGAAATCCAGCTTCCACCTCCTAACGGAAAAGCAGGTCGCCGAAGAGCAAACGAAGATAGAAGACCAGAAAAGAATCGGAATCGCTGGAAGCATCGGCAAAACAATTGACAAGGTAGCTTGTTGAAAACGATGATACATAAACAATATATCGCGAGAGCAGAAGCAAAACGGGGGAACATTGAGCTATCGTGACATATTTATACACTTTTACCGAACATGTTGATTTCCCGCCGTTCGCCAACCGCGACTGTTGGCTCAAACGTTCTTCAAAATAATTTCCGCCCATAACTGCCCGATGATTCTTGCCCGATTTTTTCCGCCCTCCAAAAGACCGCGCCTTTTCTCCGCCATCATTCCCGCGCCTGCCCTAAAAACCGGCCAGCGTAATTCCATGATCTTGCCCTGTCCCCGTCCCTGATTTCCCTTGCCCGCTTGACTTTTCTCGTCAATCGAATCGCCCGCGCCAAAAAAACAGGCCAGATTTTTTGCGTTTTCCACTATAATGTAAGATGGAAGACCGAAAAAATAGTCTGGGCCAAACAAATGATATCCGCGAAGCTGAATCCGCAGACAAAGACCGATCGCGAAAATATCTTAAAACGCGAGAGGCGTCGGATTATCTGCGGAAGTCGGTTTCGTGGCTTATCAGGCGGAAGGACATCCCTTACCTGCCGGGCAACCCGAACACATATGCCCTGGCGGATTTGAACGACTGGTTTGAAAAAAATAAACATACACCGCTGTTATAAAAATGGCTGTTTACCAAAGAGAATATTTTAAGCAGGCGATTGGCAAGAAACCGTGGTTCTATTGCTTCAGGTATAGGAAGCAGAAATTTGTTCAGTCAGGTTTCCTGACCAAGGCCGAAGCCCAGCTGGCTGAAGAACGGGTGCGGAAGACTGTCATATTGGACAACAAGCCTGTCACTGTCGCCACCAATTACACCTTTGAGCAGTTTTTCAACCAGTTCATCGAGAATCGGCAGTTCACCAACGCCCCTGGAACGGTTGAGCGTGAAAAACGCAGGGTCAAGCCGATGATTCAAGCCTTCGGGTCGGTTAAGATGGTGAGAATTACGGCGGGGGACATCCACGGATATGTGCGTATGCGAAAAAAGGATGGGCTTGAGAATCGTAGCGTCAATCTTGAGCTGACTCTGTTGCGAAGCATTTTTAAATATGCGTTGGAGATTATGGCTACTGTCAACAACCCTGTCAAGGATGTCAAGAACTTGCACGAAACAAGAAAAAAAGTTTTTGTTCCGACGCATAAGGAATTTCTCAAGTTTATCCAAGTCGCCAGCGAAATCCCAAATGGAGACCAATTCGTGATTTGGCTGTGGTTTCGTGCTTATTCTGGGACCAGACCGAGCGAATCCTACGCCGTGAAGTGGAGCAACATTGATTTCAACAACGATGTCATAGCGGTTGAATCCAGAAAAGGCAGGCAGGACGAAGAGATTAAAACCCGCCTCGTGGACATTCACCCGAACCTCAAGCCCATTTTGCTGGAGTGGCGACAGAAGTGGGAAAAGGCTTTTGAGAAAAAAGGCAGGATTCACGACTATGTGTTTTTTAACGCCCACACCAGGAAAAAAATGTCCTGCGGATTTGGAAAGATATTCAGGGAAGTAAGGGAAAAGGCAGGCTTGAAAAGCTTGACCAGCCACGGGTTGAGGCACTATTTCATCAGCCACGCCTTGATGAGCAGGGTCCCCAAGGACACGATTAGGGAATGGGTCGGGCATACCTCCACGAAGATGATAGACACGACCTACGGGCATCTTCAGCGGGAGTTCCAGCGGGAGCAGATGAGCAAATTTGCTTTTTATCAGCCCAAGGAACCAGAAGCTTCGGCAGAAAACGGCGGTGCGAACGCGGTCAATCCGCAATCACAAAAACCATCCGGGAGCCCCGAAGAAGCCCCGAAGCCCAAAACGGACGATGGGAACGACAATGCAAAACTTACAGCAACAGCCTGATAATAAAGGATTAAAGGAGGGTGGCGAGACTCGGAATTGAACCGAGGACACGCGGATTTTCAGTCCGCTGCTCTACCAACTGAGCTATCTCGCCATGAAGCGTCTTTGAAGCATTTAACTATGCGTAGGCTAAGCGATGTCCCTTCGGTTGAGGAATAGGATCACCGAATTCCTTGGCGGTTTTAAGCCACAATTGCATAGCATCTTTGATATTTCGAAGCGCGGCATCATGAGAAGCGCCATGTGCCATGCATCCCGGCAATTCAGGGACTTCGGCAATAAAAGCTTGATCTTCTTCGCTCCAGTAAATAATTATTTCGTATCTATTCATACATTATCACCTGTCATTTTATATTTTAGAATAATATTGCGAACCTGTCGTACTTGATATGGTTTGGCTTTATTTCCATCTCGCTGAAGATTTATTCTTTCTTCTATACCCTGCTGCCGAAAGATATGATGACTTCCGCTTACCCGCATGTCAAAACCTAACCTATGCAATAAATGACAGAGATCATTAAAACCAACATTAGCATCAGACTGACCGCTTAATATGCGCTGAATCAATCTATCATGCTTGCTCATAAAAAAAAGATATATTATTGCTCATCGCCGTTCAAGACTTAAATAAATCCTGCGTGGAGGGAGTGGGAAAGAAGGCAAGGTTGGCACCGTCGTTCAGGATTCCAGATAATGCCGGCATATTTGGCATGATTGCTGGAAAAACCTGTCAGATATAGGGGGGCTATTTTTTTGGGATCAGCGCCGCTCTAAGACAATAGATGTTTTACCAACCGCCAATCTTATTCAAACTGAAGCGTAACATGGATAGGCGTGTAACCGGCCGACGATAACATTGCAATCCATTCATTGCCGGTGGTGCTCCTGACAGCCGGGTCGGCCAGGCCGTCGCCGTCATAATCGGCCGGAACGGGAATATAACCGGTTCCGCCCAGGGTCTGCGCCAATGCGATTTCAACATAACCAATGCTTGATAATTTAAATATCCAATAGCCGTTGCTTTCGCCGTAGATCGCCGGATCGGCTTTACGATCACCGTCATAATCCGCCGCAACGGCCATGTAGCCGGTCCCGCCCAGCAGGCCGGGTTTATCAATTTCGTAATAATTTGCCGACGAAAGCAAAAAATTCCAGTCCCCTCGTACGCGATGATATACTCCCGGATCCGCTAAACGGTCACCGTCATAATCGGCCGGCATTCCGCTGTAACCTGTTCCACCAAGCGTCTGCGTCAGGACGACCACCACTTCGTAATTGGCCGAGGAGAGCATGATCTTCCAGGCGCCCGCCTGCCCTGAGCCTGCCTGCGGTGAGCTTGTCGAACCTGCCGAAGGGGTGGCCTCGTCATACACGGCCGGATCGGCTTTCTGGTCACCATCGTAATCAGCGGACACGGATGCGTATCCGGGTCCGCCGAGACCGTTAAGAGTCGTCGTAACCAGGTAATAATTCGCTGATGACAGCTTGAATTTCCATGTCCCGGTCGATTCATCATATAAAGCCGGATCGACCAAACGATCGCCGTCATAGTCGGCGGAAACCACGTACGAAGGCAATTTTTCGCCGCGGATATTTACCAGGAAAGGCGTATTCGTGCTGTTATTTGCAATCGCCACTATAGCCGTTTGCATGCCGACCATAATGGGATTAAACGTCACGGTAAAATTACTAACACCCCCCGCACTTATGGTTCCGGACATCCCGTTCACGGCAAAGCATGCAGCGCCAACCCCGCTGGTTGTCACAGCAATGATATGCAACATTTCCGTTCCGCTATTCGTGATGGAGAAAGTATTTGTGACCGGGAAGCCGGCCGAACTTGCCCCGAAATCAGTGCCCTTGGCGACATTCGCCGCCTCGCCATTGGCCATTAACGCGCCGTTAGCGCCCAGAACATTCATTGAAACCCTAGAGGTCCATTCGGCAATTAAATTGACGTTTACGCCGCCGGCTGATCCGAAGTCGCCCCCGGCGTATAATTCGCCATTAATGCCTATGGTAAGTGACCAGACCGCACTGTCCATCCCACTCCCCAGGCTGGTCCAGGATGTGCCGTCCCATTCTGCGATTCTCCGCATGACCACTTCGCCGGTATTGGTAAAATTACCCCCGGCATATAATTCGCCATCCAGGCCAACGGCCAGGGCCATGACATTGCCCCCGCTGAAGCCGTCATCAAGATTCGTCCAACTTGAGCCATTCCACATGGCAATATAATTGGCGTCTACGCCTCCCGCCGTGCTAAAACTACCCCCGGCATATAATTCGCCATTTTCGCCTACGGCAAGGGCGTTAACGCGAGAATCCATGCCGCTGCCCAGGTTTGTCCAGCTTGATCCGTTCCACATGGCTATATAGCTGACGCTCACTCCGCCGGCATTGGTGAACCAGCCGCCGGCGTATAGTTCACCGTTCGTGCCAACGGCCAGGGTCTGGACGCTCTGATCCACGCCACCACCAAGGTTGGTCCAGATTGAACCGTTCCATCTGGCAATGTTGCTGGCAGCCACGCCGCCGGCATTGGTAAAATACCCACCGGCATATAATTCACCGTTCGTGCCAATGGCCAGGGCATTGACTTCATCCCCCAATCCACTGCCCAGGTTGGTCCAACTTGCGCCGTCCCATTTGGCGATATAATTTACGCTCATCCCGCCGGCGTTGGTAAACTCACCGCCGGCATATAATTCGCCGTTCGTGCCAACGGCCAGGGTTTGAACAACACCTTCATCCATGCCGCTACCCAGGTTGGTCCAGTTTGCACCATCCCACCTGGCTATTCCATTGATGACCAACCCGTCTACCGTGGTGGGGAACCCGCCGCCAGCGTATAAGTCACCGTTCTCGTCCGTGGCCAAGGCAAGCACGTCATCAATCATGCCGCTGCCCAGACTGGTCCAGCTTTGCGAGGGGGCATTCTGCGCCACAAGCGATAAACTGACCATTAACATTTTTATGCAGATTTGTCTTAGATGCTTCATGAAGAATATTTCTCCTGTTATAGTTGTAACTTATATTTATTGATAAATTTTGTCTTTTTTGCCCGACAAATCAAGCTTGAAAATTCACTACTGAAGAAAAAAGTGCGGCGATGTTGGCAGGATCTTTTCAGAATTCAAGGAAATGCAGGGGAATGGCGGGATTGATGGGAAGCCGTGTTCAGTGAGTGGTCTTTTTAAAAGGTAACAGCGGAAATCAGCGGCGACGATTAGCCATCCGCTACGTTGATTTGTTGGCTTTTGTTTTCATAATCAAATACACTGACAAGATGCCAATGTTTACAATAGGGACATTTCTCATAGCATTTGTGAAGTAAATTCACCTTGAACCACCATATTGGACGCTGATAAATATTTCCGCATTCCGGACATTTCATTTTGCCCTTGAAAAGTTTCTGAATCCATTGCTTCCCATACGCCAGATAGGCAAGAATAAAGCCCATCAAGAAAAAATAAGATAAAACCCATATTTGTAAAATAACCATCCAGACACTCCAGACACCTTGGCCAATAGAGATAAGATTCTTCTGCGCAAGAAAAAATATCGGAAAATTGGCGATAAAGTGTAAAAGCATGGCGGACAACAATCCGATGATCACAGCTTTTCGCTTGATGATGAAATATAGCGCAACTCCTGTAAATCCGGAATGTATGATACATGTCATCAGGCGTTCGCCTATGTATCCTCCGAGCATATACCAGGAATACATCGCGATTTCAGGCGATTTTGACAGCAATCCAGCCACAGTCCATGCTTCGCCGACTCCAAAACCAAGACCAATCGCAATGGCAACGCTGACGAGATTTCTGGATCCGATACGGCTATAAATCCATGGAACAAGCAATGGCCAGAGCTTGGCAGGTTCCTCGGTAAAAGGAGCATATAGTACTGTAATAAATTGATATAACTCACTGCTTTCTCCGAGTAATGTTGACAACCAGGCATCAATAGGCATCCGAACACAATGGAAGGCCAGTGCGTTCATTGGAAGCATCAAGAGCACCAGAACTGCAAGAAACGCCCGGTCCTCTTTTGATGCGCGGAACAAAAGCAACCCGCCAATTAACACCAGCGATAATGCGCTGGTGATTATGGCCGCAATATAAATATCAGGCATTGTATTCATTTTGTAAGCCAACGTAACGGATTTGATGTAGTATCCTGACATTCGCCATTTCCCGTCCTTGTCCATCATCGGAGTCACCGTCTCGATTGTCGATATTGTCGTTTTCTTGTTCTCGAATGAAGCATTGAACTGGATCACAACACATTCGCCAGGGATTCCCGGCAATGATGTGCAATAACGCTTGGATTTGAGTTCCCTGGAGATATTATTTCCGAAAGGTTTTCTTTCGGCTTGCATTGTCTGCACCCATTGCTCCTTTGAAACAGCGCCCTTAAAGAGCTCGGCAGCTTCGTCCCAACTTTCCGCATATTTTTCGGCATCAATTAGTGATAGCCAGCCTTTGGCGGCGGCAACGGCTGCCGTCTCTGCCTTAGGATTGCTTGCGGAACTGCATCCAATACAACTGACCATCGCAACCAAAGATAGGAACATTTTCATCTTCTTCATTTTCGTATCCTTTCTTTGTTTTCCTGACACCTAACTATGGAAAATATTGAATGGAGCACAGGTCATCTCCTGTAACTGAATTAATTTTGCGTCATAAATTTGATCATTACAAAAATTCCTGTTTTGGATATCACTTCCGCAATAATCAGGCAAATAATAAATGAAATGACGGCCTTGGCGCCTTTGAGATTACAGGATACGGCATATGCCCGGTACATCAGGGCGACCATCCAGACCAATATAACAATGACGATGATCATCGTTGCGGCGAAAATAGCGGTATCGGCCGGCGGCAGCGCCGGCAGTTGATTTGGATTTTGAACCATTGGCATCAACCCATCCAACACCCTTTTATTTGCCGGCAACAGGGATACCGCAACGGAAATCAAGGTTGGCAATCGGCAAAAAGCCTGGGTGCCGAAAACATCAATAATACGAAACGCGGATTTGGAGCAAATCCATCCGGCGATAAAAAGTAATACCGCAAAACTGAACCAGTCAATAAAACCCTCCGCGATAAAAAACCAAACCGGGGTCCTGGCGCCAATATGCATGTCCAGCACGCCGTCGAAATGAATGTTTCCAAGCGAGCCGATCAGACTGGCTGCCACAATCCCTATTAAACCGATAATTAGCGCCTCCCGTCCGGCGATGTACATAAATGGATTAAACAGCCAGGTTATAACAGGATTATTTTTTTCAATCCAGCCAACGCATTCATTTGTTTTTCTCCCTGGATTCTTTTAAGACCGTTTTTTCAAACTGTCTGATTTTGTCAATGATTTCATCCAACCGGTTGCGGAGGGTGGGATAACTGAGTTTCATCAAGGCGGCCATGTCCTTCAGCGATCCGCTGCATTTAATAAAGTCAATTAAGAACATCTGCTCCTGGGCGTCCAGGCGCATCAGTAAAGGCAATTCATAGCGGCCTTCCACCTGGGTTTGACAAACGTCGCAGACCAAATGTCTGACCTTGAGCTGTTCTTTGCAGGCCGGGCATTGGATGGGTAGATTACTCATAAATAATTCTCTTTAATTAAAAGTTTTATTAAAGCAAACATGAATATCATTAAATATATATTCAATAATGTCAACTATATATTTAATATATTTTCTTATGAATCTCATGATTCATTCCCTTAATATGTAATCCCCCTGTCGCCCATGACAAGGACTGCGGCGCCGCGGATTTCAACGGCCGGGAAAATAAAGCACCTCGGGACTAAAAAAGGTCATGTTTCACTTGTCTTGCCCAACCGGATCCCCTTCGGTTACTTTAAACATCGCATAGCGGGCATTGTAAAGGTACGGAGACTCGCTTTTATATAAAGCATAAAAACAATCCCGATTGGTCGCGGTCGGCGTTAGCACCACGGCCAATTCCAGCAGCAATTCCCTGGCGTCCGAATCAATACCCAGCAGCGAAAGCGGAACGATCGCTTTGACTTTATATCCGCTCCCGGCCAAGAGTTCAAATGTGCAGGGCACTTTCGGCTCGGCCATCAATTCGCCGTTTTGCATCAGGCGCAACGTATCCCCTTTGCGTTTTGGATCAAGCATAAGCTGCCGGATACCGGCGCTGCGCGGCAGGGAACAGAACAACTCCACCTGCGTGCCGGATGGCGCCGTCTTCCACACCGCGTTGGTCTGGGTCACCTGCGGATCAAACACATCCACCTCAAGCCCAAGGGCCGAACCCACGATTGCAAAACGGGCTTCGCCCACGGTTTGCTGGTCAGATTTCACCGCGTGCTTTTCCGACTTTTTCAAAAGACCCGCAAGCGCGGGCATATCCGCCGCAACGGCGTATTTCGGCATCACATACTCCCGTCTTGCAAATACGTCGGCTTGGGAGGGATATTTAGTATGGATCGACGAGACAACGGCCTGGTCCCGGCCGGGTTTAAGCCTGATGAACAGTGTTTTTACCGTTTCCTGGCCCGAGGCAAGATCGTATCCAAGGGCATCCCCACTCTGAATGTCCACGTTCTCGCCGGCATCTATTGTGATCGTTCCCTTCGCCGTCCCGGAACCGCAATTTTTAAATTTCACTTCCAAGCGGGCAGGTTGTTGCTCGCCGACCAAGCGGATGACCGCTGATTCACGCACATAGATCGTGCAATCCACGATCTCCGCCGGTTTTGGACTTGTTTGCGCGGGAAACGCAATGGCGGCCCATATCGGCTTGTGGTCAGACAGCGGCGTTTCCATCTCTATAATACCCCCTTACACGGCGCGGGCATTTGAGTATCGGTTATAAAGGATATGATCAATCACGCCGTCTCCCGGATCCTTCCCCCAGGCCGATTCCCAGAAAGAGGGACAGGTGCGATAGCGGGTGACGTCCATGTTCAAATCCGGCCAGATGGGAGTCAGATCTGCTATGTCAATAGTCCGGAAAGCGGTCTCTTTCATCGTCTGATTGAAGTCGCCCATCACGATAAGCCGGTCGGTTGTCAGCGCGGGAATAATCTCCCGGGCCAGATAATAAATCTGGCTGTCTTGTTTTTGGCGGCAACTGCATAAATGCAATGAAATCAACGCAATCCGCATGCCCTTGACCTCAATATCGGCCTTGACCGCCGACGATTTCCAGCCGGTTCCACTGACCGGATACTCCTGCATGCCGGACAGCGGATAGCGGCTGAGAATGGATTTATATTTATCCTTGTGGCCGGCCGACGATATGGCGCCCACATACGCATACGGCATGCCCAGGACCTTTCCGACCCTGGCTGTCCAGTCGCCTTCCGGAACCTCACAGAATCCCACCACGTCCAACTGGTACGGCTTAAACATAGCCCCGATTTGTTCCGGCGTTCCTCTCTTGCCAAACTCCACGTTATAGGACGCCACCCGCAGAGTGACGGCCGCACGCGCTTTCTCGGAGTCGGCTTGATTCACACCGCGCTTCCCGCCCGTCATGCAGGATGTCAATCCCATTATCAACGATATGAAAACAATACTACGCAACATATTGTTCATGGAGGTTACCTTTCTTTATTATGAATTGATTGCGGCGGCATTTTTATAAGCAATTTTAATCAAACAGCTTTGCATAAAAAAACACGATATGGAAAATTGAATATAAAACCAGCAGGAGTGATCTTAAACAAATCCGGCCTGTTTGAACAGGTCCGCCGTAGGTCGGCCTCAATCTGCCCGAGCGTCTTCGGCGAAACACCGTATCGGACACCGAGTTCCACGGAAATCATTTCCACTGGAGGTACGGGGAAATCAGCGTTTATTTTAAACCCGGCTTGAACCAATAGCCGCACGAGTGCCTCCTTATGCGGCACCCATTTATCTACGCCCATTAGTTCAAACAGGACATCCAGTTCCAGAGCCCCTTCAACATCTTCAGAACATCCGGACTGGTGCACGAACCATTCGCCCGGCTTCATCTGACTGCGCACATGATTGAGCCACGGTTTCTGCCCGAAGATACCGGCATATTGCAGAACCGAGCGGCAAATCAACATCATGCTTCCGGTTTCGTCCATAATATCCGCGCGACGGAACGACTGGAAAGCGCCCTTCATAGGAATGATGCGCGGATGAGAACACATGGCAAGCTGCGATTCGGACTCATCAAGGATGACCAGTTTGACATTCTCCGCAAGGCCGGCCGCGATAAGCTGTTCAAATATGAAACCGGTTCCGCCTCCCAAGTCAACAATAGCGGAAGGTTTGCAACTGCGCGCCACGCGCATAATCGCGGCCACATAGTCCTTTGCCATGCGCTTGTCCGAAAAATATCCGAAGGCCACCTTTCCCCACAGCTTCCCGTGCACATGAGTCTCGCGCTTTATTTCGTAGCTCATATTTACTCCTAGACCTTTTTCTCTTTAATTCAAACCTGCAATAGAAACAAAGAGGGATCTATTATTGGAATCCGGACATGGCGGGTGTTGTATACTCAATCCTTCTCGTTAACCTCTTATAATGAGTTGTCCCGTCTCTGTGGGCGGATGAGTTAATTATTTATTATTGCGCGGTCTTTTTCGGCGCCGGCAGGTTCTCTTTGATTTCCACCGCCACAATGCGCCATTCGTTTGCGGGCATTTTGACCGTGTCCCATACGGCGTCTTTTTTAACGACGGTTTTATCCTCTAAGTCTTTTTTGTAAAACTCATAGGAACCGGTTCCGTTTGGTTCTTTGGCAACGGTCTTGGCAAAGGATATCAGGTCGGTAAAGGGCTGGAATATCGGATCTGTAAATATGTTCTTATTCACCTGGGCGGGATCCTGGTCGTAGATGCAGAGCCCGTCGGTCTGCATGACCCATATTTTGCACGGCTTATCCTTCACCAGCGGGGCGATTACTCCTTCCAGGAGTTTGTCGTGGCTGACAAGCAGGCTGACCGCGCCGACAAACTCACCCTTGTCGGTGATAATCGGATACTCAAAATCAATCTTGTCTGAGCCGTCAAGCACCTTGGAGACCTTTGAAACAAGTGGGGACTTTGTTTTAAAAAGTTCCTTCACGGGTGCCTCAAAACTTATGTCGGCGCCCTCATACTTCCGGGAATTCTCGGACTCAATGAGAATGAGTTTGCCATTCATGTCCACAATTGAGCAATCGTAGACATAAGCCCTGCCTTTACAGACCGCGGATAGAATCTTGCGCGCTGCGTCGCTCTTGCGGTCAATGGCCGCGAGTTTTTTGGTGGCGTCCGTGAGATCCTTGTCAATGGCCGTGAGCGTGGCCGATAGCTCCGCCTTCGCTTTTTGCAGCACCGGCGTCATATCGCCAACAGTAGCGGCCAAAGCTTCTATTATCATAACCGCGGCAATATTCATGATAACAATTGCCATCTTTTTCATACATGCCTCCTGCGTTTGATTGTCCGGTTCCTATTTTTTTATTGGCATATCTCCCCATATTACTCAAAGAAAAAACTGTTGTTTGCCCTGAAAATCGGCGTTATTCATAGTATGCTGGCGCGAGATTGAACTTGGCCCAGGCAACGGGATCGTGCCCGGTAATGATTCGCACCCCGTTAACCCGGCGCAGGTCGCGCATTTTCCTGATTGATTTCACGGCATCAGGCGGACTGTAGACCAAGCCTGGCAGGACGTCTTCCTCCAGAATTTCCTCCGTGTAGACACTGTCGCCCGTCAACAGAGTTGGCCCCCATTTCTCAAGATTAACCAGCAAAGACTGATGGCCAGGACTATGGCCCGGTGTAAACACGATCCGAAGCTTGCCATCGCCAAAGACATCGTAAAAATCATCCCGGTATCCCTCCAGGAAATGCCAATTGAGATGAGGCTTATCAAAGTCGGCGCGAATATAGGCTCCCGCCTGAAAAAAGTCAGGCATGTAAGCATATTGCATCTCAGCGCGTTGAACGTAATAAATTGCGTTCGAAAATTCACCCGTACCGCCGGCGTGATCCAAATGCAAATGAGAATAGATTACATGAGCTATCTCTTCCGGCTTGACGTCAACTTTAGCCAATTGGGCGACCACGTAGTCGTCTTTGGCCATGACCGGATCATAGGACTCTACGACCGCGCCCCAATGCCCGGCCTTATTGTTGACCACCGCAAGAGCGTTACCGGTGTCAAAAAGCACGTTGCCCCGGGGATGCTTAATAAGAAAAAAAGGAACGGGAACGTCAAATGGTTGTCCTATACCGCGTCCCATTGTAATGAGATGCTTTTTGGTCTTAAGAATACCACATTGGAACATATAAAGTTTCATTACGCATTTTCGTCCATCTTATTGCTTGGGCATCAGCATTTATAAAAACAAAGTCAATGCGCTGCCATGGCGGTGATATGTTCAGTTGATGAAAAGAAATGTACTGAAGGCAGGAGTCTGTGGCAAGCATTAAACCGTCCGAAGGCCTGGACAAAGACAGGAACACCATGCCTTGCCCACATGCGCTTTATCCTGATCTTGACTTCCTATCTCGATTCCGGCATCTTGTTCACCATGAAGGCGCTCCTTCCGGCCGGTCCTCATGGGTGTGTGCCCGTACCGCCCGAAAAGCGATTTCTTATCAGTTTATTTCTTGATCTTGAATTGAATGCAAAAGTCTTTCGTTTAATCCGTGTCCTCCGCAGGGAGCCGTGGATGCCCAAATGCTGTTTGTTGTCTAACGTGGGCGTTGCCCACAACCCAAGTAAAATCAGATTGACCACCGAGGTCACTGAGACACGGAGGTCGGAAAAAGATGAGGTTTGGCAAATTTGTGAACAACG
>Ga0247840_10000795_pt1 | contig 64464 bp, 72 predicted proteins | sample LaCruzMarch2015__FD_192404 | JGI IMG/M metagenome (GOLD analysis project Ga0247840, IMG submission 192404) | Freshwater microbial communities from meromictic Lake La Cruz, Castile-La Mancha, Spain - LaCruzMarch2015_17m | ecosystem: Environmental > Aquatic > Freshwater > Lake | place: Spain... | reverse complement strand
CAAATCTTGTGTGGCTTTCCGCGAAACATTTTGAAGATACAAAAAACCTCAAAGAATTGAAAGAGTTTGGAGGAATTTTGGTCCCGGGAGGTTTTGGAGAAACAGGAATTCAAGGAAAAATAAATGTGATTGAATATGCACGTAAAAACAAGATTCCATATTTTGGACTTTGCTACGGAATGCAACTTCTTGTGATTGAATATGCACGAAATGTTTTGGGACTCAAAGATGCAAACACAGAAGAAATCAATCCAAAAGCTAAAGATTTAGTTATTCATATCATGCCTGATCAAAAAGAAAAGCTTGCCCGTGGTGACTATGGTGGATCAATGCGACTCGGTTCATATGAAGCAGTTTTGAAAGAGGGAAGTATTGCGCAAAAATCATATAAAGCAAAAACAGTTTTGGAAAGACATCGTCACCGATATGAGGTAAACGAAGAATACATCGAAGCACTTGAAAAGAAAGGTTTGGTTTTCTCAGGAAAATCTCCTGACGGACACTTGATGGAAATCGCAGAGCTTCCAGTTGAAAAACATCCATTTTTCTTGGGGGTTCAGTTTCATCCGGAATTTCTTGCAAGACCTCTTGCTCCACATCCACTTTTTTCAGCATTCATTCAAGCTATTAAGAATAGGGAATAAAAAAATGACAGGAATATCCCTGTCATTTTTGCTATCCGCACAATCTGAAAAGTCTCATACTAATTGTTTGGGTTCTTTATTGATTAGAACAAAGCTTTCTTTTTCTGTTTCAATTTCAATTCTTCCTTCAACATAAAAAGACTCATTTTCCCGTTTTAGTATTCCTTTAAATTCAAAGGTGTTGGGAAGATTGTTTTCAAAAAATGAAGAGATTTTAGAAAACCTAATCTTCTCAAGGATTGTTTGACCAGTTTCTGTTTGTGTTCTGAATTCAGTTGCTTTAAAAAGTCCTTCTTGTATATTTTGCCTTGTTGGAAACAAAAGAATTCTTTTTTCCGGTTTTTCTTTGGTTACTGTTTCTTCTGCCATGGTTTTGGATTTTTATTGGTACTTTATTTCCCATGTATTATCTATCTTCTGGGTCTTTTGTCAAATAAAAAAACCACCAGAAATTCTGGTGACTTTAATCTGATAGGGAAATCTACCATTCAATTTTCAGATGACCCTTTCCTGTTTCGATGTTTGCAAAACCTGAAACACTAACAGACTGATTATCGCTTTGGAGAAAGCCTGTAAAGTTCCATTTATTTGCGCTTCCATCTTCTTCTTGCAGTTCTGTAATCTTGATAGATTCTCTGTTTGATACAGTACTGTTTTTCTTTCGGGTTGCAAACATGAATCCTTTTCCGAAAAGAGCTTCGGTAAGATTTGCTCTTGTTACACCTGTAAGTGTACGTTCCTCGATCTGGGGTTTTGCAGCAATTTCTGCCATAGAAGTATTTGTTTTAATTGAACTTAAATTATCGTATAAATATATAACATATAAATATAATTTTGTCAAATATAAAATACACCTTTGTAGGGTGTATTTTATTTCTCTCGAGTTGGAGATTTTTTGATTGTTTCCATGATAAGGTCTTCGTCGTCGGTAACCATAAACAAATCCATATCTTCTTGAGAGATTGTTTTGTATTGTTCAAACATGGTCTTTCTGAAGAAGTCTACAAAAGGTGTCCAGAACTCTACTCCCACAAGAATAATTGGAAGCTTTTCCATTTTTCCTGTTTGTACAAGTGTGAGTACTTCTGAAATCTCATCAATGGTTCCAAAACCGCCAGGAAAGGCAAGAAATGCGTCTGCAGCAAAGGTCATGGAAACCTTTCGAGTAAAGAAGTAATAGAAGGGAACCTCGTGAGTTACAAAAGGATTTGTGGTTTGTTCCATTGGAAGCTTGATAGTAAATCCGATTGATTCTCCACCAGCTTTGTATGCTCCTTCATTTCCCGCACCCATGATTCCAGGTCCTCCACCTGTCACTACTGCAAAATCTGTTTCTTTTGCAATTCGCTCAGCAAGCCGTTTTGCTTTTTGATAGTATGGGTCGTCTACTGGTGTTCGTGCTGATCCAAAAAAGGTAACAGCTCGTCCTGTTTCTTCAATGGTATTCATCCCTTGTCGGAATTCTTCGTCCATTGCACAGATTCGAATTTCTTTTTCGTTTCCTTTATTTGCATAAATACACCCTTCACGAATTTCCTCGATTGTAAGTTTTTTTGGTCTAAATCGTTCTTCTGACATAGGTTTATTGTAGCATGGTTTGAAAGCTTTTATAAAAACATTTCTGCAGGTTCGGATACTAATTCAGAAGCTTTTTTGTTGGTTTTTTGTAGATATTCTTTTACAATCTTGAAACCAATTGCATATCCTGCCCATTTTGGGATATTTTTTTCTTGTGACCCAAAAAACCAGTCACTGTGGTTGTATTCTCGATTGTTGAATTCTAAACCTGCAACTTTTTCAATTTCTATTATTTTAGAATCTGAAAGTGCTAGAGACCAAGGTTTTGGTTTTCCTTTATTCATTTCAATATCAAAATGATCAGCTAAACCTTCAGTCACCATAGCTCCAAGCAAAGTGTCTTGTGTCCAATCGAAAGTTCTATTTCGGACTACATGGTGAAATTCATGACTGAGAGTACTCGCGATTTCCTGTTTTATATTTTTCTTAAAGTTTTCATGTTCTAAATCATAATATATAAAAATAGTATGAGAATCTGGCGTGAAACCACCGATTCCAGTTTCAGGAATTATTTTTTCTTTATCTTCTATTACATGAACTGACACATCATATACATTAAAAATATTTTGAACTTTCTCTAGGGTTTCAGTAATCGCAGACTCTATTTTCATTCTTTTGGTATCAATATCTTTATGGGACATATATTTATTTTAGCATGGTTTGGAAAACCTTTAAAAAACAAAAAACCGGATACATATCCGGTTTTTTATTAACTTACTTCAAAATACTTTCTCTTAAGAAACTCCGTAAAATCAAACATTTCTTTTTGAAATGCTAACAGTCTTTCTTTTTTGGCTATTTCATCTTGTTCTGTCTCTTGAAGATCTAATCCTCCATTTGATATTCTTGTTATACCAAATGGTGAGTATTTCAATACTATTAATGAAATATCATCTCTAGTTTTATCTTGATAAAACTCATCCAATAGTATCTGTAGATGGTTTTTTGTTTCTAGATCCTCTTTTCTGATCTGTGTTTTAAGTGTTTTTAAATCTTCGTCATTATCTATTTCAGGATTATATATCTTGTCTTCTATTGCTAAGTCATCTAGTTTTTCGAAAAGTTTATTTTCTTTCTCTCGTAATAACAAATATTTTTCATAATCTGATTCTTGTAAGTCATTTATCTCTTTTCTTATGATATCTATCTGATGTTCAATATCTTTATATTCTTGTGTTTTGTATGTATCTCTTCTTGTTTCGTACTGTTCTATGGTTCTACTTGTTGAAATATCAACATAAGGATATGCAACTCTGTCTATTTTTCCTTCATGAGATTGTGTTGTTTCAAAACCAAGAAGACGCAAAGCTATAACAGTATCTTTTATACCATCATCAATATGCATACCAAGTCGATCTGTTATATTATCAACTATTATTTTTTCTTCTTCCCATTTTTTCTTTTTCAAAATCTCGGAATTTTCTTGTGGTATTTTTTCCATATTTTTATTATATCAAAACCCCTCTAGATTAGAGTAGAAAACTAGTTCGAAACATAATATCTTGTGCAGCTGCCCGACAGGGATTCGAACCCCAGTTACCGGTGCCAGAAACCGGTGTCCTACCACTAGACGATCGGGCAATACTCATATCCTACCCGAAACGGGGGCTTTTTTCAATCAAAATATAAAGTACAATAGTCTCATGGAACAATCATATTTTGTATATATCCTGGAATGCTCTGACGGGAGTCTCTATACTGGCTCAACCAACAATCTTGAAAAAAGAGTGAGGGATCACAATACTTCAAAAAATGGTGCGCACTATACAAAAATAAGAAGGCCTGTGACTTTGAAATATTTTGAAGTATGCGAAACATATGCAGAGTCTCGAAAGAGGGAAGCGGAGATTAAAAGGCTTTCTCGAGAAGAAAAAATGCGATATTTCAAAAAGACAGATTCGTGATAGAATGGAACTAAACCATTACCTTTCTGTATGCAGAAAAACATTCTTTGGGTTTCTCGTCATCCGCTTTGGGCTGGACAGAAAACACTTCTTCTTTCAACGCATGGTAAAAAATGCAAAATCGAAGAACAGAACTTTCGATTCAAAAATTTTGAACACTTCATTGATTTTCTAGAACAAAACCAAGAATCATACTTTGTCTATCTTGTTGTTTCTGAAGTCTGGAAACAAAAAGCAATAGATATGGGGTATTCGTTTGGTGTTGTTTATAAACCAAAAAAGGGAAAGATGCACAACAAAAAATGCATCACATTCAGTCTTCATTTTTTTGGAGCTATTCATGTTCAAGAAAAAATAAAGAAAAAAGTTCTCGGGTCAAAAGGATACTCAAGACCCAAAACCAAAAATCAAACAAAAAGAAAAGCTCACGCGAAGTGAGCTTTTTGTTTGATATACTATACACATGGCAAAACATACAAAAATTCATCTTGGAAAAAATCTTCTTACGATTCTTGGTATTGTGCTCGTGTGGAGAGGGGTTTGGTATATTCTCGATTGGGTTGATGACTTATTTTGGAATGGTGATCACACGTGGACTGCTGTGGTTGGTGTTGCTGTCGGACTTTTGATTTTGTATATTCCTGACAAGGATTTGAAGGAGATTGAGAAGTTGTAAAAGAAAAAGAAAAAGGGTTCGCGCAAAGCGCGAACCCTTTTTAAAGTTCAATCTCAAAAGATTTTTCCTCTGCCACAGTCCCATCCTTTTTTTGGATAAAGATTGTAAGTTCATGAGGTTTCTCATGAGCAAATTGTGGGATCAAGAAGGTTTGCTCCAATTCAAGGGGAAGAGTGTTTTGTTTCTGAGGATTCTCAGAGTCTTTCGGTTGAATCTTATAGAAAACCTCCTCATCTTCACCAAGACTGAGGATAATGACAGTGACACTGTCGTTGTGAACAGAGAGTCCAATACGGCTTCCTTGAGCTTGAGCGCCTCTGGCGAACAAAAGCAAGAACCCTGTTACAAGAAGAACGATTACTTTTTTCATAGGTCTAGAATTTGAAAATCATTATATAATATATATATAAATATGTCAAATATAGTAAAAATACCCCATATTTAAGGGGTATTTTTACAAAGTTCCAAAGCACAGCTAAATTGGCTTTCGGTGAGGTTTGATTCAGATCCAAGCATACAGGTTTCTTCAACCTGTGAAGAGTTTGCTTGTCCGTCAATTACAATTCCTGTTGAATCAGAATAATTACAACTGTTGTGATTAAAGGTGAGTGACTGCTCAACCCCAGAAGCGTTAACTCCCTGGAGAGTAATGATTGAGTGTGTTTCGTTGCCTTCTCGAGATTGAGAATATATGATTCCTCCTCCAACAATTGCGCCACCAATCAAGGTTGTGATAATTGCTTTGTTCATACTGATAATAGGTTAATTTATAACTACCTGTAGTATATCACAATCAAAAGAAACAAGTTGTCAAAAAAAGTTTTACACAGAACCTCTCCTGTAAAAGAGGTTGTATAATACAAGTGTCGTTATTACATTAAATTTCTTATATCTATGGCAAAGGGAAATGATTCTCGAAGAAAAGAAGTAAAAAAACCAAAGAAGGCTAAAAAGTAATATAAAAATCTCCAGACCGGAGATTTTTATATTACTCGCTTTTTTTGACATTTTAGGATAGTATAGCAGTCTATGTCACACGGAGAAGTAATACTCAGATTTGAAAATGTGTCTTTCGAGCACAATCCAAATAAACCCATCTTGGATGAGGTTTCTTTTTCTGTGCGTCGAGGAATGAAGGTAACTATCATGGGACAAAACGGAGCGGGGAAATCGACACTCTTCGGACTCATGACAGGAGCTTTTTCTCCAGATGAAGGGGTGATTAATATTTCAAACAAAATCAGTGTTGCACTTTCACGCCAGGTAATTCCTCGAGACGAACTTGAACTTACCGTGCGAGACTTTTTTCAAAAGTGTTTCAAAGAAAAAATATATGATATCGATCGAAGAATTGATGAAGTTCTTGAGATTGTTCACTTGGTGGGTCACGAAACAATCCACGACAGAATTGTAAAATCATTTTCTGGTGGACAACAAGCACGTCTTCTTCTTGCGTCAGCACTTATTCAAGAACCAGATATTCTTTTGCTTGATGAACCAACAAACAATCTTGATAAGGCAGGAATTGAGCACCTTACAGACTTTTTGATTAACTACCGAAAGACAGTGATTGTGATTTCTCACGATGCGGAATTTTTGAATGCTTTCACAGATGCTGTGCTGTACTTGGATGTCTTCACTCGAAAGATAGAACAATATGTCGGAGACTATACCGATGTACGAAACCAAATTGCTGCGCGAATGGAACGAGAGAATAGACAAAATGCACTTCTTTCAAAAAATATTCAAGCAAAAAAAGAACAAGCAAACGCCTTTGCGATGAAAGGGGGAAATCTTCGAGCAGTGGCAAAAAGAATGCGAGATCTTGCAGAAGAACTTGAAGATCAAAAAGTTGATGTTCGAAAAGAAGATAAGGCAATTCGTGATTTTATTATTCCAGCTCAAGAAGATATGTCTGGAGATATTGTTTCTTTTTCTTCTGTTACTGTACTTAAAAACAACACTCCAAAAAAGAAGAAAGTAGAACTTCGACTCAAGAAAAAAACTCATCTTCTTTTGAAAGGTCCAAACGGAATAGGAAAAAGTACTCTTCTTGAATCAATTGCAAATGGAACTGCAGAAGGTGTTGTGATTGATAAGAATGTTCGTATTGGATACTACAGACAAGATTTTTCAACTCTTGATTTCAATCAAACTCCATACGAGTCTCTTGCTGCTGCAATGTTTGAACTTGCAGGGCGAGTTGATGAAGAAAAAATTCGCGCTGTACTTGCAAGTTTTCTTGTCACTCGAGAAATGGTGGGAACAAAAATTGGTCTTTTGTCAGAAGGGCAAAAAGGTCTTGTTGCCTTTGCTCGTCTTGTGATTGAACGTCCTGGAATTTTGATTCTTGATGAACCAACAAATCACATCAATTTTCGTCACTTGCCTGTGATTGCAAAAGCACTCGATGAATATCAAGGTGTGATGATTCTTGTGTCACACGTTCCAGAATTTGTGGAACAAATTCGTATCGATGAAATTTTAGATTTAGCAAAATAAAAATCACTTCACACATGAAGTGATTTTTATTTTTAATTTTTTTTCATGATACAATATTGCATGTATGAAGAATTCCAAACAAGAAATACAAAAAATTTCTCACGACGTGACATATCACGCGTCTCGTCGTTTGGATTTGTTTCGAAAATATGACACACCATCTCAGGTTGAAATATTTTTTTCGCTTTCTCCTCATGTACAACAAACAATTCTTGAATCACTTTCAATCAAAGAGCTTGTAGCCTTTGTTGATCAGCTTGATCTTGATGAAGCAGGAAAAGTTCTTGCTCGTATTAAAAATGAAAAGAAACGAAAGAGTGTAGCGGGGCGTTTGAAACAAGAGCTTAAAGAAAAATCAGAATTCTTTTTGCAGTTTTCTCCAAAGGCAGAATTTTCTCTCCTCAACTTTAACTACATTTTACTTTCTCCAAATGCAACGATTACAGAAGTTTCAAACCTTATTGATTCACACTATAAAGAAACAGGTAAAACTCCTGAGGTTCTTGTTCAAGAAAAAGGAATTTGTATTGGTGAAGTTCCAACAGGAACTCTTGTTCGTGAGAGAAATACTGCAAAACTTAAAAAATATATAACACCAGTGGTATCACTTCACTACAAAGCTTCGCTTCAGGAAATTAAAAAGGTTTTTAATACAAAGAATCAAAAGAAGAAGGTTGTTGTGACTGATACCGATGGAAGTGTGATTGGTATTATTTATGTTGACGATGTTTTAAAACTCTTTAAAAATGGTGCAGCTGAGGCACTCTATGATTTTGCTGGAGTTTCAGATACAGAACGTGTATTTGACCCTGTTATTTCAAAAGTTGATCATCGCTATAAATGGCTCCTTATCAACCTTGGGACTGGATTTCTTGCGGCTTGGGTCGTGAGTTTGTTTGAAAATACTCTCAATGAATTTGTCTTACTTGCAATGTATATGCCAATTGTTGCGGGTATGGGAGGAAACGCAGCGTCTCAAACACTTGCGGTGACGGTTCGAGGAATTACCATGGGAGAGGTTTCTCTTATGAATGTGAGACAAGCTATATGGAAAGAAGTAAAAGCTGGATTTTTAAATGGTTTTATTGTCGGAGTCGTTGTTGCTTTTGTTTCCTCATATTTAAATCATAGCCCACTTCTTGGTCTTGTTGTCGGAATTGCACTCCTTCTCAATCTCGTTGTTGCTGGTTTGTTTGGAGCTCTTGTTCCTGTGATTATGAAATCTTTTGGAAAAGATCCTGCGACATCTGCAATCATATTTGTGACAACAGCAACAGACGTTTTGGGATTCTTAATCTTCCTCGGACTCGCTTCAATATTTGTTGTATAAAAAAACCGCATGTCTGCGGTTTTTTTCTTAAAGATCATTTTCATTGTCATGACCACCTTTTTTTGGTTTTGATAACCATGTCATTGTTTTAAAATAAAATGTGTACCAATGTTTGCTTGATTTTTTTGTTCCAAAGGCGATACCTGTTTCGGTTTTAAAAAGAAAGACAACACGTTTCTTTTTTTCAAGATCTTGAGGGAGTGGAATTTTAACCAATAAAGAATTATTGGTTTTTGTATAATAAAGAACATCTGGAAAACCTTTTTTTCCTTGCGCTATATACATCATATGGCAGTTTTTTTCTCCAATGTATATTTCAGTAATTTTGTAAGGGTATTCAAGCGAAGATGTATCTTCCGGAAGAGGAGTTATTTGTCCATTTGAGACAAAAGACAGAAAGAATAAGGAAAGTAGTGGTAAATATTTCATTTGAAAATATGTTTTGGTTTGTGTTAAGTGTACTATGCTTTTGTCTTTGTGATAGACTTTGGGTGTGAAAAAAACCTATCAAAAATTTCAGAATACTGTCTGGGATTTCTATCAAAAGCAGGGAAGACAAACACTTCCTTGGAGAAAAACAAAAAACCCATACAAAATATGGGTTTCTGAAATCATGCTCCAACAGACTCAGGTCACAAGAGTGATTGAGAAATACACATCTTTTCTTAAAAAATTTCCCACTATGCAAAGTCTTGCTGAAGCTTCACAATCTGAAGTTTTGAAAGAATGGGTTGGACTCGGATACAACAGACGTGCGCTTTTTTTGAAAAAGGGTGCTGAGTTCGTGATGCGAGATTTGAAAGGAAAATTTCCAAAAGAGGTTTTGGATCTTCAGAAAATTCCAGGGATAGGACACTATACAGCTCGGGCAATTGCAACTTTTGCTTTCAATCAAAAACATTCTTTTGTGGAAACAAATGTTCGCACAGTTTTTTTTAATCACTTTTTTAAAGATACAAAGCAGGTGAATGATATAGAAATTTTAGAGTTGGTAGAAAAAACTCTTCCTGAAGAAAATTTTCGTGAATGGTATTACGCAATTATGGATTATGGTTCTTTTCTTAAGAAAGAAGGAAAGGGAATGAATACTCGTTCAAAGCATTATGCAAAGCAAAGTAAATTTGAAGGTTCTGACAGACAGATACGTGCCGCGGTAGTGCGACACCTCACACAAAATGGAAAAACAAGTTTTGATGATATTTTAAAACTTCCGTTTGAGGAAGAAAGAATCGAGGTCCAAATTCAAAAACTTCTCGATGAAGGAATGATATTTTTGAAAAAAGGTTCCCTTTCTCTGGATGAGACTGATTGACATAGTATTGTAATATAAGTAGTATGTACGAAACCAAAAAAGTTACTTACTATGAAAATATTTATCTCTACTAAAGATTTCTCAAACACTAATGGGCTTATTGAATTATGTGAATATGTATTTAAATATGGTTCGCAAAATCATAAAACCCCGTCAATCTTAGTTGGGGAACCTAATCAAAACTTTTATGAAAAAGTACCAAATGATCAACCTTTTATCTTTATCTTTGATAGAGTGTCTAAAGATGATGTTAAAGAGGGAATCTCTGCACTATTGAAAAAATATAGCAACAATAATCCAAGAGTATATATTTTTGTTATTGCGGAAATGTTTTCTAATGATATGCCACCTTATCGAAAGCAAAGTTTTTTCTATAAAGACCTTAATTTTACCCCTCCTGTTTCTGTTGGTTTCTCTAAAAAAAGTTTTCAAGGATTTAATCATACTTGTTTTTTTACTGATGAGAATTTTAAAAAAGGAATGTTGGAAAAAATAAGATATATTATAGATCTGTATGAGAAATAAAAATACCCGCACGAAGTGCGGGTTTTTTTATTTTCCTAAAGCTTTCAAAAAATCTTCAAGTTCTTTTCCTTTGAGTTTTCGATATGTATTTGGCTTGAGTTTTCCGAGAGAAATATACATGATTCGGAAACGCTTAAGTTTGTTTACTTGGAATCCAACAGCTCCACACATACGTCGGATTTGTCGGTTTTTTCCTTCACGAAGAATAATATCAAAACTATCTCGAGAAGTTCTTCGAACTTCTGTTTTTTTGGTTTTGTAGTTTCTTGTTTGTCCTGCTTTTCCAATCTGTACTCCTTGGGAAAGTCTCACAAGGAGAATGTGTGATACTGGTTTGTCTGTTGTAACAGAATATTCTTTTTCATGTTTTGATGTGGGAGAAAGAAGAGCTTCTGTAATTCTTCCATCGTTTGTCATGATAATCAAACCTTCTGAGTCTTTATCGAGTCTTCCAAGTGGGAAAATATCATCTGGAAGATCTGTAACATCTTTGATTTCTTTTTCGCCTTCTTGCGCTCCTATTGTTACAACTCCGCGAGGTTTGTAATATGCATAGTATTCAAATTCTTTTGCTTGCATTCCTTTTACCTCAACCTTGTCGTTTGGTCCAACCTTGTCTCCAAGCACTGCTTTCTTTCCATTGATAAATACCTTACCTGATTCGATAAGTTCATCAGCACCTCGACGGGACGCATAGTTTTGTTCTGCGAGATATTTGTTGAGTCTTGTGTAATTATTTGATTCCATTAGTTTTTAAGCTTGAGAGCTGATATTGAGGTGAGTAATACTAAGACTGAGACAATAATAAAGAGTTCATTGTAGCCAGTGAAAAGTAAGATGATACTACCAGTAACTGGACCTAATAGCAAGGCAAGTGGTGCCATGCTTCTATAAGCACTGATCATATTTGTATTGTTATCGTTGATTTGTTTAAAGAAAAAACTTTCATGAGCTACTTGTCCAAAAGAAGCTCCAATACGTGTAATGATCAATAATAACGCCCACAGTATGAATACAGGACGTTCTATGAAAGCAACTCCAAGGAAGGAAATACTGATGATACAAAGACCAAGAGCCATGAGCAGATTTTCATTGTTTTCCTTATCTGCAATTTTTCCAATGATTGGTTCAAGAATAATGTAGGGAATATGCATGATTGCGAACAAAACTCCAATTTGTTCCCAGTTGAATCCCATGATTCTATTCATATAAATTGTTGTGAATATTGCCCAAATAGCAAAAAAGAATTCTACAACAAATCCAGAGATGTATGCATTTCGAAGATTTTTTTCATGCCATAGTGTATTGAAACTTTCAATAATTTCACGACGCTTTAGACTAGTTGTTTGTTTAAAGTCTCGAAATCTTCCATGAAAAAACAACACCATCACAAGAATTGTAATTGAGGCAAAAAAGTATATTGCAGAAATACCAAATTCTTCTGCGATGAGTCCTGCAATTATTGGTCCTAAGAGAAAGGCAAAATTTCCAAGTGCGAGATTTACTCCACGAATACCGCCGGTATATTTTTCTTTACTAAATCTCTCAATTATAATATCAAAACCAACAACAATAAGTGCTGTGGTACTTACTGCAATAACAAAAGCAATAATGGAAAGCAGGGGATGAATTGAAAGACCCATAATTGCAAGCATGATAGCGTTTATAATTCCAGCAATACTTGTTCCTTTTTCCACTCCCAATTTATGAAAAACTGTTGGTGAGAAGACGGTCATGATAAGTCCTCCAAGAGAACCAAAAGCAAACAAGATTCCCTCGGGAATTTTTGTTCCAAGAGAAAGAAGATAACTTGAATGAATGTATGCTGTTGCTGCTATTGCGATAACAAGAATAAAATTTGCTTCATAGATTACTTTTAATTTTTTGAGTGCGTTATATAACATATCTATATTGTACCAAAAGAAAAAACCCTTTCGGGTTTTTTCTTGTTATGAACTCAAAATTACTGGGATAACTTCTGGTCGTTTTCCTGAAGCCTGCATCAAAAACTTTGTAAGTTTTTGTGCCGTTACATCTTTAATGTAATCAAAATCAATTGGATTCATATTTTGTGCTGTATCCTCAACAGTTTTCTTGATGAGATTACGTGCGTCTGTAAGAAGATCTTTGTTATTTTTTAACACAACAAATCCTCGAGAAATAAGATCAGGGGACTTTTTGAGTTTTTTTGTTTTTCGATCGAGCATTACGATGATTACAAAGATTCCATCTTCTGCCAAAATCTTTCGATCTCGGATTACTAAATGTTGTTCTTCTGAAACTGAGAATCCATCAACGATTCTTGGGTCACCAGGAACCTTTTGTTCTAGTTTAATGATATTTTCTCCTCCGTCTCGAATTTCAATAATTGAACCATTGTCTGGCACAATTACATTTTCTTTTGGACATCCAAGCTGTTCAGCAAGTTCTGCATGCATTTTAAGCATGTAGTGGTTTCCGTGAATAGGCATGAAGAATTTGTACTTGATCTGATTGTGAATCCAAGTAAGTTCTCCTCGTTTTCCATGTCCTGATGCGTGAACTACGTTGTCCATATAGGTTACGATTCTTGCGTCTGTTCGATACAGATTATCTTTCAACTTTGTAACAGCAAAGTCATTTCCTGGTACAACAGAAGAAGAGAGAACAATGGTATCTGACGGCTCAAGAGTGATTGTTCGGTGAGTTTTGTTTGAGATACGCATAAGCGCAGCAAACTCTTCACCTTGAGAACCTGTTACCACCATCACAATTTTGTGTGGAGGATAGTTTTTCATATCATCTGCTGAGATCACATGTGAAAAGTCAGCGAGTTTCAATTCTTTTGCAATTCCAAGGTTTGTGTTCATTGAACGTCCTTCGATGACAACATATTTTCCATACTTCTTTGCTGATTCAATGAATGCAATGAGTCGTTCTACTTGAGATGCGAAAGAAGCAATAATAATTCGTCCCGGAGCGCTTTTAATCATTCCGTCAATTGTTTCAATTACTTCTCGTTCAGATGCTGACCAGCCCGGGTGAGGAATCCCTGTTGAGTCCATTGTCATGAGAAGTACTTTTTCGTTTTTGAAAAGTTTGTACTGCTCAATTTCTTTTGGAAGAGGAACTCCGTTGTCGTTATCTACTCGAACATCTCCAGTTGAAACGATTCCACCAAATTTTGTTTTGATGATAACTCCCGTTGAATCTGGAATTGAGTGAGTAAGTCCAAAGAATTTTACTTTGAAATCGTCAGAGATTAATACATCTTCTCCATCTTGTCCGACAGTTACAATTTTTGGATCAACACCAGGGAATTCTGAACATTTACTTTTAATAAGAAGTGCTCCGAATTCAAGTGTGTAGATTGGTGGTTTTCCAATTTGATTATAAAGATAGGGAATCGCTCCAATGTGATCCAAGTGACCGTGTGTAATCACGAGTGCTCGTACCTTGTCTTTGTTGTCTTCAAGGTAAGTTGTGTTTGGAATCATGTAGTCGATTCCTGGCGTATCCTGATTTGAAAATCCAATACCTGCATCGATAACGATGATTTGATCATTCATTTCGATTGCTGTCATGTTTACTCCGATTTGTTCTACTCCTCCGAGTGGGATGATTCGAATGACATCTTTTTCAAGTTTTGGATATTTGTTTGGTTTCGCGTTTTGGTTTTTTGTGAGAATCACTTTTTTCTTCATCGGTTTCATTGGACGATTTTTATTCATTCGTCCTCCTGAAGGCTTGAAGTGTTTCTTTGGTCCTTGCGAACCTTTTTGTTGTTGGTTGTTTGAAGAGTGTGGTTTCTTGTGAGGATTATTGTTTCTCGTATGGTATCCTCGTCCACCATGTCCAACTCTTCGATTATTTTGAGGATTGTTAGTTTTTTGTTCCATAATTTTGTGAGCGTCTTAGTCTTTGGTAGGGAATACAAAGTTTGTTTCCGTGTACCAATTCTCAATATTGAGTAATCGCTCTGATGAGTTTGTAATAGGAGATAACACAACATCTTGAACATTGCCACGAACCGCATAAATGAGTTCTGGGCTATATATAAATGTTGCTGGTATATCTTTAAAGAATTCAGTTTCAAACCGTGAATACATTTGTATCCTTTGATTTGTGTCAAATGTTTGAATTATTTGCTCAAGAAGGTTGTCAACAGTTTCATTTTTGTATGAAGCAATATTGAGACCAGGATCACTTGTTTGTGATGAGTGCCAGAATGCAAAGATGTCGGTTTCTTGGTTGAGCATGTTACCAAATAAAAGCACTTCAAAATTTCGAGATCGAATAACATTTTGGTTGAGGTCATTAATAGAAAGTGTTTCTATTAATACTTCAATACCAAGTTGTTGTAATTGTTCTTGAATATTATATGCTGCGATTTCAAGTTCTGGAATAGACGCTGTTGTGATTGTGATCTGAAGAGGTTTGTTATTCTTGAAACGAATACCATTTTCTCCAGGAATCCAACCGGCATTAGTCAGAAGTCTCGATGCTTCCTGTAAATCACTTTCAAGAATATTTTTATATTCATTGTCAGTTTGAATCGTTGTTGGCACTGGACTTTTGATTGGTTCTCCAAAACCTTGAAGTGCATCATCGATAATATGCTTTCTGTTGATTCCAATATCGATTGCTTGTCTGACAGATTTTTCTTGTATCGGTGAAGTTTCTTTCTGGTTGTAAAATAGTCCAAACATTCTGTGGAGTGTTGCTGTGTAGATTGTTGTTTTCTTAGGGAGTTCATCTACAGATTGAGGACTAATTCCAGAAAGTGCATCAATACTTCCTCGTCTCAATGCTCGAATTGCTTTTTGTTCATCGTCAAAGAAGTAAAATTCAATGTTTTTGATGAATGGTTTTTCACCATTGTAATACTTTGAACTTTCAAGTATGTACATTTCAATACTGTCTTTATTTTTTTTCACTGAGATAATTTCATATTTTCCTGAACCAATAGGTTCTGTATTGAATTTTGAAAAGGGAAACTCTTCAGAGCTTACATCTTTCCAAATGTGTAATGGAAGAATACCGATACTTGTATTTTCTAGGAAACTAATGAAAGGTTGCTTGAGTGTGAATCGAACTGTTTGAGAATCAATTTCTTGAACCTGTACTCCTTCCCAGAAAACTTGTTTTGGGCTTTTTATTTCAGGATTTTGAATTGTTTGAATTGTGAATACAACATCAGACGCTGTGATTGGTGTTCCATCTTGGAAACGCGCGTCGTCACGAATTGTGAATGTATAGACAAGATTATTTGAAGACACAGAGAAATCTTCTGCAATATCAAGTGTGATTGATCCGTCGATATTTTTTTTAGTAAGTCCAGCAAAAACAAGACTCTCTAAATCTTTGTCTGTTTGAGTAAAAGAAAGTACTGGATTTACAAATCGCGGTGTTCCAATAACTCCTTCTTGGTGTATTCCACCAAACACTGCTATTTCTTCTTGAAAAGGTTGAATAGCTACTTGGGCAAATAATGAGATACCACTTACAAAAAGTAAACATAAAACACAAAGGAAAATAATTTTCCTTTGTTTCGGGAAACTTTTAACAGCGTTAATACATTCCTTGATAGAAGGAATTGAGCTTCTTGAAAATATATTTTTTATGTTCATGTGCGTAATCGGCTTGTAATCTTATAACAAGATTGAAACCCACGTTAAAAAACGTGAGCTATTAAAGCGCAATCACCTGTACGAGCGTAAGTGCCACGAATGCTAGAGACGAAACGATTGTTGTATAGAAAAGGAATTTTTCAAAACCTCGTTTTGTGTGATATGTGGTAGATCCGTCGTTACCAGTACCAAAGGCACCTCCGAGCCCTGAGTTTGATTTCTGAGCTAAGATTCCTAGGATAATGATGATTGCTAGAATTATTTGAATCCAGAGTAGAATACTATTCATGTCCATGATTATTACAGAAAACGGCTTTTTTTGCAATACCCCGGAATTAACACTCTTTAAAGGGGTTGTGAATTTGTTTTGATTTTATTTTGTAGTATTATTCATATATATGGAAACATTTAAAGCATATCTACTCATACTTGGTTTTGTTGGAGTTCTTGGTTTTGGAGGATATTGGGCTGCAACATCATTAAATGAACCGGTCCGAATCGCTGAAACAGAAGAAATTCAAGTTGTTGCTCAGACTCCAGTAAGTGGCGTTGTTGATTCTGGAAATTCACAAACCGAGCAAGTTGAACAAAATGAAACACAAACAGAAACAACTACTCCAACACCAACAAACACCACTCCTTCTACGGCCTCTGGAGAATATTCAGATCTTATTGCACGACTTCAAAAACTAATTACTGACAATATTCTTATGAAAGAGGGAAGTCGAGGAACTCGAGTGGGAACAGTACAAGAATTCCTGAACGTATACAACAAAACTTCGGGCGGACTAGATAACGACTACGGAGCAGGAACAAAAACAAAGGTTGCTGCTTTCCAAAAAGCACAAGGTCTCACTGCTGATGGGCAAGCTGGTCCCGCAACATACCAGAAAATGATTGATTGGCTTAATAACCAATAAAAAAACGACACTTACTAAGTGTCGTTTTTTAGTTTTAATTTTTTCAGGTCTCATTACGTATAAGATTGCCATAAGAAAAAACATAAAAATAAACCCTAAAAATCCGTAAAAAATGTTGTTTTTCATAGTCTTTTTGTTCACTGGTCTGATTGGGAATATAACATATATTCTTTGTGTGTCAAACATCTTTGATTTTGTGTAAAAAGAACTTACAAAAAGCTTGACATTTATTTCGCTATGAATATACTTGTATTTGCGTCTTAAAGAAGGCGTTTTTCTTTAAAGAAATTTGAGGGAAACTACCTTGAAAAAAGAATACCTATTCTTCATATATTAATTAGGATATGAAGATATTGTTATGCAAACGATAAAAAACAAGTATATGGAAATATACATGGTGAATCGTGTGAATAACCCTTTTATTAAACAAAGCAACAAATTATCTTTTTTGCTTTGTTTCGTTTCAAATTAATAATTTCGATTATTAAGTTTATTGTTAGAGTTTGATCCTAGCTCAGGATGAACGCTGGCGGCGTGGATAAGGCATGCAAGTCGAACGAACCTTGTGGAAATGGAGTCTTCGGACAAAGTTTTCACGCTGGTTAGTGGCGAACGGGGTAGTAATGCATAGGAACGTACCTAGAAGTCAGGAATAGCCCACCGAAAGGTGGATTAATACTTGATAGTCCCTCCGGGGTAAAGATTTATCGCTTCTAGATCGGCCTGTGTGGTATCAGCTAGTTGGTAAGGTAATGGCTTACCAAGGCTATGACGCCTAGGGGAGGTGAGAGCCTGACCCCCACCATTGGAACTGCGACACGGTCCAAACTCCTACGGGAGGCTGCAGTCGAGAATCTTCCGCAATGCACGAAAGTGTGACGGAGCGACGCCGCGTGATTGATGACGCTCTTCGGAGTGTAAAAATCTTTTATAAGGGAGGAAATTTTTGACGTTACCTTATGAATAAGGGGCTCCTAATCTCGTGCCAGCAGGAGCGGTAATACGAGAGCCTCAAGCGTTATCCGGAATTATTGGGCGTAAAGGGTGCGTAGGTGGTTATATTAGTCGAATGTTAAAGACTCGGGCTTAACCCGAGGAATGCATTCGAAACGGTATGACTAGAGAATGTGAGAGGTGTACGGAACTAACGGTGTAGGGGTGAAATCCGTTGATATCGTTGGGAACACCAAAAGCGAAGGCAGTACACTGGCACATTTCTGACACTGAGGCACGAAACCGTGGGTAGCGAATGGGATTAGATACCCCAGTAGTCCACGGCCTAAACGATGCAGATTAGCTTTTCGGAGTATCGACCCTTCGAGAGGCGTAGCTAACGCGTTAAATCTGCCGCCTGGGAAGTACGGTCGCAAGACTAAAACTCAAAGGAATAGACGGGGACTCGCACAAGCAGTGGATCATGCGGTTTAATTCGATGATAAACGAAAAACCTCACCAAGGTTAGACATCTAGACGACGATTTTGGGAAACCAGAATTTTCCTTCGGGACGGCTAGACAGGTGTTGCATGGCCGTCGTCAGTTCGTGGCTTGAGTTGTACCCTTAAGTGGGCTAACGAACGCAACCCTCATCAGCGTGTTACAAGTGTCACGCGAGACTGCCCGGCCCAAAGTTCAGGAATGAATCATCATTCGTGGATTGTGGGCTGGGAGGAAGGAGAGGATGACGCCAGGTCAGCATGACCCTAGACGCCTTGGGCTACACGCATGATACAATGGATGGTACAACGGGTCGCGACGTCGTAAGACTGAGCCAATCCTTAAAAACCATTCTTAGTTCGGATTGTGGTCTGAAACTCGACCATATGAAGTTGGAATTGCTAGTAATCGCAGGTCAGCTATACTGCGGTGAATACGTTCTCGAGTCTTGTACTCACCGCCCGTCAAGTCAAGGGAGCCGGGGGTACCCAAAGTCTCTCCTCACGGAGGGCCTAAGGTAAATTCGGTGACAGGGACTAAGTCGTAACAAGGCACGGGTAGCGGAAGCTGCTCGTGGAATAATTCAATTTGAAAATTGTCTTTTTTGTTAAAGACAAAGCGTCGGTTACTCATCTCGATGAGTATGCCTTGATTGGAGGAAAACCAATCCCAATGTTTTACTGGAAAGATAAAACAAAAATCCTTTTACAAAGCTACTATACAAGAGTACTTGTAGCCTCTAGTAAACAAGGTTGAAGCGAAACAAAGCTAAGGAGATAATATGAAATAGGTATTCTTTTTAAGACAAAAAATAAAAACCAGCATATGCTGGTTTTTATTTTTTGTATTTTTGCTACAATACACCCATGACACAAAAAAAGAAAACAATATATTCTCTGGTACTCCTCTTGTTGGTTGGATTTGGTTTTTTGTTTGCTCTTACAAAAGATACAGATTTTCATTTGTTTTCTGAGTATATGCGATATGAAAAAGATACCATTTCAGTATATGGAAAAGAAGTAGAGGTGTATCTTGCTGATGACCCACGAATAAGAACAAGAGGACTTTCAAATAAAACATATTTACCAGAAGAAAAAGGAATGCTTTTTGTTTTTGAGAAACCAGATCAATATAGTTTCTGGATGAAGGAAATGAATTTTTCAATTGATATGGTTTGGATTGATGAGGAAGGGGAAGTTGTTTTTGTAAAAGAAAATGCAGCGCCTGAAAGTTATCCAATGCTTTTCACTCCACCAAAACCGGCTCTGTATGTACTTGAGGTAAATGCAGGATATGCAAGAGAGTTGGGACTTACAGTTGGAACAAAGGTGGATATAGATTTATAAAAAGAAAAAACCGCTTTGAGGCGGTTTTTTCATATGTTGTTGCATCTATAAGCCGGATTCTGTAATAGACAGTCATTTATCTTGATTGTTTGTTACCAAACAATTCTCTGCGTCACTCCCAGACAAGCTGGGCACGGACTTGCACACAGGTAAGGATTTGGCCGTTTCACTTCTATGTCGCCATAGAATTCATCCACAGGGGATGTCTTCACCTTTCGGATCCATCGTCACTGCTCGCACCTCTCAAACATTCTTGGACGGGCGTTACCCGCTACCATTCTCCTGCAAAAACAGGGTGTGTCCGGACTTTCCTCCCCGAAGGGTAACTATCCGATGCTTGTATACAATACAAAACTTGACACTAAAAGTCAAACCTGATACTATACAAATGTGAGTTAAAAGACTCCCAACAAAATAACATGAAAAGACCTCTCGCGTGGAGGTCTTTTCTGTTTGTGGATTATTCTATTTGCTATTCAAGAATATTTGCATACAATATACATATGCTTGTCTTTAATCACAGCGAACGGCAGCACTCACATTTATTTTGTTGGAGTTTTGCTCCCGTTCGCGTTGATTGAAGAGAAGAAAAATAAAAAGAGATTCGCTTTGCGAATCTCTTTTTATTTTTACAATTGCTTAATAATATATCGAAGCATACGAGAATTTTTTCTTGAAAGAAAATATACTGCTTCATTTAAATGTTGATCACGTTCAATAATTCCTGCATCTAAAAGTATTCGCAAATGTTTTGATGTTGCTTTCACATTACTTCCAATTTTGTTTGTTATATACCACACAGATAAATCAGTTTCTTTTTTAAGAAGTTTAATGATTGCAAGTCTGTGATTGTTTGCAAGTATTTTAAAAACATATTCCATTTGTTCAATCACTCGTGTATCTTTCATGATTGATACATTACACAAAAAGTTTTCGCTTTGCAAGGAGAATGTAATTCGCCAAAAAAGTAGAATAGTTATCCACAAAATAAATAAAAAAAACTTTTTTATTTTTTAAATACGCTATAATTATTTACGTACATGTATAACACTTTACAAAAATACATGCATGTATGGTCGAAGTGTTATTTTAATAGATAGATATTTAAACTACGATGGCAGCAAAAAAGAAAACAGCTAAAAAAGTTGCAAAGAAAGCAGCAAAGAAAGTTGTAAAGAAGGCAGCTAAAAAAGCAACTAAAAAAGTTGTAAAGAAAGCAGCTAAGAAAACATCACGACGACGACGATAATTTCGCTTCGTTATTATGTATCTACCTACCTAACAAAAAAGTCCTTTCGAGGACTTTTTTGTTTTTTGTATAGGGTTTTTTCTTGGGCCTCAATATGGTACTATACTGTCATGTCAATATTAGGCAAATTCAAGAAGCTTTTTGGTGATGAGAGTACTTCTTTTATCAAAAAAGCTCAAAATAAGATCCAGGAAATCAATAACTTTGAAGCTGTGATGAGTCAACTTTCAAATGAAGAACTCAAAGCAAAAACAGCCTATTTCAAAGAAAAACTTCAAGAAGGCAAAACACTTGATGATATTCTTGCGGAGTCTTTTGCTGTAGTTCGGGAGGCTTCAAAAAGAACACTTGGAATGAGACACTATGACGTTCAGCTTATCGGAGGTATGGCTCTTCATTTTGGTGCTATTGCTGAAATGCGAACAGGAGAAGGAAAAACTCTTGTGGGAACTCTTGCTGTATATCTCAATGCATTAACTGGAGAAGGTGTACATGTCATTACTGTGAACGACTATCTCGCAAGACGTGACGCTGTGTGGATGGGACAAATTTATAATTTTCTCGGACTTTCAATCTCTGTAATCAATCAAGAAAATACTTCATACATATATGATGAATCTCTTGCTACTCGAGAAGATGACAAAGAACGTGATTCTCTTGGCTCATTTAAAGTTGAGTATGAATACCTTCGTCCTTGTACAAGAAAGCAGGCATACGAAGCAGATATTACTTATGGAACAAATAATGAGTTTGGTTTTGATTATCTTCGTGATAACTTGGTAACAAGTAAAGAACAGCTTAGTCAAAGAAAACATGCTTTTGCTGTAGTTGATGAAATAGATTCTATTTTGATTGATGAGGCAAGAACTCCACTTATCATCTCAATGCCTGGCGAAGAATCAGGTGAGCTTTATACAACTTTTGCAAAAATTGCAAAACAACTTACCAGAGAGCAAGACTATGGAGTTGATGAAAAACTTCGTGCGATTACACTTACAGATTCTGGAATAGAAAAAGCAGAAAAGCTTCTAGGTATTACAAATATATATACTGAGAAGGGGATGAAATATGTTCACCATCTTGAAACTGCTGTTCGAGCAGAAGCAATTTTTATTAAAGACAAAGAATATGTTGTAAAAGATGGAGAGATTGTGATTGTTGACCAGTCAACAGGGCGTATGATGCCAGGACGACGATTTAACATGGGACTTCATCAAGCTCTTGAGGCAAAGGAAGGAGTTCAAATCAAAAGAGAAAGTAAGACTTCTGCTTCAATTACATATCAAAACTATTTCAGGTTCTACAAAAAACTTTCGGGAATGACCGGAACAGCTGAAACCTCAAAAGAAGAGTTTCTTGCTGTATACAATCTCCCTGTGATTACAATTCCTACAAATAAAAAAATTGAACGAATTGATCTTGAGGATCTTATCTTCTTTAATAAGCAAGCTAAATTTAAAGCAATTGCAAAAACTATCCAAGAGGTAAATAAAACAGGGCAGCCTATCTTGGTCGGTACAATTTCAATTGAACAAAACGAACTCTTGTCTGAATATCTTCGAGGACTTGGAATCAAGCACGAAGTATTGAACGCTAAAAAGCATGAACAAGAAGGTCAGATTATTGCACAGGCTGGGCGACTCGGTGCGGTTACAATCGCAACAAACATGGCCGGTCGAGGAATCGATATTAAACTTGGAGGGGAACCTTCAACAAAAGAACAAGCAGAAGAAGTTCGAAAACTTGGAGGTTTGTTTGTTCTTGGAACCGAGCGACATGATTCTCGAAGAATTGATAATCAGCTTCGAGGTCGAGCGGGACGACAAGGAGATCCAGGAAAAACCCAATTCTTTATATCTCTTGATGATGAACTTGCAAGAATTTTTGGAGGAGACAGACTCAAGTCTCTTGTTACAACTCTTAAACTTCCAGAAGACGAACCTATTTCAAGCGGTATTGTTTCAAAATCAATTGAAAGTGCGCAAAAGAAAGTCGAAGGATTTCAATTTGACGGTAGAAAATCAACTCTTGAGTACGATAACGTTTTAAATACTCAAAGAAATGCGGTATATGCAAGACGAAGAAAAATGCTTCTCGCAAGTGATGATGAGGTAAAGCAATATCTTCTTGAGAATTTTCCAAAAGAACTTATTGATGGAATTATTCAAGAGAAAACTGCTCTTGTTGGAGAAAATCAATTCTGGATGATAGTTCGAAGAATAGTGCTCCATTCTACAGATATTCTCTGGGTTGAACATTTGGAATCTATGTCATATCTTCGAAACTCAGTGGGACTTCGTTCTTATGGACAGCGTGATCCGATTATTGAATATAAACGAGAAGGGCTTGTAATGTTTCAAAGAATGGAAGAAATGACTAAGAATCAGATTGTTGAATTCCTAAAAACTATCCATGTTGCAGAACAGCAGCAAGTACCTCAACCAGATCCTGTGGTAATAAGTCAAGATATTTCTAAAAAATATGACAGAAATGACAAAATTACCTTGGTTCGAGGAAGTGAACGAATTGAAGTAAAATTCAAGAAAATTGACGAATATCTCAAAGATGGTTGGACTATAGCAGAATAAGCAATAAAAATAAGGCTTTTTACAAGCCTTATTTTTATTGTCTCAATGTCAAATTTGTGGGATTATAAAGAATACTTTTTTTTCTAGAACTTTATAAAAAGCCTTATAAATAAGGCTTTTTAGTTTTTTTGACCATACTCAATCATTTTTTCGGGACTTTTTTATATACAAAAGACTAAAAAACCTTATAAAACAATATCTTTCAGGTATATTTTCTGGCTCGTTTCTGGGTGTATTGACAGTTTTTAGGGTCCTTTGCTATACTCAGGGAGTCTTAAAAGACCCCCGCGAGGGGCCTTTTTTATTTGGTTCATTACATTTATGGTGTCTTACGAAGAACATATCTAACTGTGTTTTTACAAGACGCCGTAAGGCGTTTGTGGGTGGTTTTCCCTACGGGAAAACGGACAGATGTTGAGTTGAGGGAGCGAAACCCTCGTTTATGTATAGCAAAAAACAAAAAGGATTCATACAAAATACACTTCATTCTTTTGTGGCGCTTCCACTACTTGTTTCAAGTATTGCGGGTATTAACCCAAATGTGGCAGAGGTTACAAATTCTTTGTCTTCGTCATCAATTATGGGAGAGGAAATTTCTTCAGACCTCTTGGTGTCAGATGAAGCAAAAAAGATTGACGCATATTTTAAAGATCGAAATATGCCACTTGAGGGATACGGAGAGGTTTTCGTACGAGAAGCTCGTAAGAATAATCTGGACCCATTTCTTGTTGCGGCAATTTCAGTTCGAGAATCAACAGGAGGACGTCATGCTTGTAAAAGTGTAACTCACTCTTTCCTTGGATGGGGAAGTTGTAAAATAAACTTTAATTCTCCAGAGGAGGCGATTGAAATTGTGTCGTGGAATCTTGGTGGTAATAATCCAAGAACAGCAAGTTTCTATGCTGAAAAATCTACAAAAGCAATTCTACAAACGTATAACCCACCATCAATTGTTGCAGAATATGCATACGAAGTGATGGATATTATGGATATTATGCGAACATATGAGATTTAATTCTCAAAGAAAAAACCAGCACGAAGTGCTGGTTTTTTCTTTGAGAATAATAAAAGCCAGAACACTGTCTGGCTTTTATATCTTTTTGTACCAAATCTCTTGACTGATATTTTCTTTCTTCATGTCGGGTGGAATAATTGAATCTCCACATAAAAGTAGAAATTGATTTTTTTCAAGTGGTACATTTCTCTGGTATATTTCTTGAAATAACCATTCTAGAGCAAACAAAGATGCTTGATGTTTGTCATCACAAAAATCAGTGTCGGTCGCAAGTTCATATACTACTTGCTTTGAAAGATTTTCAATAACGTCAAAATCAAGTGTTTCAGGAAAAAGCGAAAAACGTTTTTCTAAAATTGATTTTGCTGTTTTGTACTTTGGGTCAGAAGCAAAATCTAATCTTACATTAATAGTGCTTACTGTCATGGGAACTTATTTTTCTTTATTGTACACAATTATTTGAGTTCTTTCAATTTATCCACAATAATACTTTTTTCTCCATTTCTGATTGAAATTTTACCTCTCACAACAACAAGATTATCTCCTGTGAGGAAGGCGCGAGATTCTTTATAGAGATCTGGGAAAATAACAGTTTCCATAACTCCAGTATGATCACTTACTTTTACAAAAGCCATTTGCTGATTCTTTTTTGTGATAATCATGCGAACATCATCAATGTGACACGCTAAAACAATATCTTTTTTATCAATTCCTTGTTCTAGAATTTTAAAAATAGTTACTCCTTTTTCTTGAATTTTTTCTCTGTAGACATCAAGCGGGTGACCAGATACGTATACTCCGAGTAGTTCTTTTTCCCACGCTAGTTTTTCTCGAAGTGGAAGTGGGTCACCAGGGACAAGATGAAAGTTTGGTGTTTCTCCCAAATCTGCAAAAAGAGAATTCTGATTCGCGTTTTTTTGATGGATTTGTCTATTGTGATCCAAAAGAGATTCCATATTTTTAAGAATGGTTGCTCGGTCTACAGAAAGACAATCAAGTGCACCAGACTTCGTGAGTGATTCGATTGCTTTTTTTGTCATTCCTTTATGGTTGACACGTTCAATAAAGTTTTCAAGAGAAGTATATTTTCCACCACGTTTTCTTTCTTCAATAATAGCGTCTGATATATCACCTCCAAGATTTTTAATTGTGTAGAGTCCGAACAATATTGATCTATTTCCAAGTTCTCCAACAATGGTAAATCCTCCAAAACTTTCATTGATGTTTGGTGGGAGAACTTGAATATCCATGTTCTCACATTCACGAATAATTTCTGCAATTTTTTCAATGTCTCCAGATTCAGCGGTGAGAATCGCTGTCATATATTCAACAGGATAGTTTGCCTTCATGAAGGCAGTTTGATACGCTACTCGTCCATAACTCGCGGCGTGAGCTTTGTTGAAACCGTACGCAGCAAAAGGTTCGATGAGAGCCCATAGTTCTCGAATTTTTGCATCTGTCATTCCGTGTTCTTGCAGTCCTTTGAATAGTTTTTGTTTTTGTTCTTCCATGAGCTCTGGAATTTTCTTTCCCATCGCTTTTCGAAGTTTGTCCGCTTCAAGCCAAGAATATCCTGCGAGTTCAATCGCAATCATCATCACGTCATCTTGGTAGGTGATAACTCCAAAAGATTGATCAAGAATACTTTTCATTCGGTCATCAAGATAACTCACCATTGATGGATTGTATTTTCTTTTAATGTACTCCGGAATCATTTCCATCGGTCCTGGACGATACAGCGCCACCATCGCATTAATATCGTGGATCGTTGTTGGTCGAAGTTCTTTGAGCCATTTTGTCATTCCGGAACCATTGAGCTGGAACAAACCGATGGTTTTTCCTTCAGCGAGAAGTTTAAATGTTTTTGGGTCATCGAGAGGAATGTTTTCAATATCAATATCTTTCCCTTGAAGTTTTTGTACAAGATCAACAGCATCTCCCAAAATTGCCAAGTTTCGAATTCCAAGAAAGTCGAACTTAATAAGTCCTGCATCTTCAACTCCACGCATGTCATACTGAGTGATTATTTTTCCACCTTTTGGATCTTTTTGAGTTGGTACGAATTCTTCCAGAAGTCCAGGTGAAATAACCACTCCGGCAGCGTGAACAGAGATGTGTCTTACGTTTCCTTCAATTCCTCTCGCGTAGTCAAGAATTTCTCGAACATCTCGTTCGTTTTCATAGGCTTCGCTTAGTTCTGGAATCATTTCCAAGGCTCGATTGATTGTCATCGGAAAACCTTGCGACCCCATTGGAATCATTTTTGAAATCTTGTCTCCAACAGAATATGGATATCCAAGAGCTCGAGCAACATCTTTCACAGAACCACGAGCTGCCATGGTTCCAAAGGTACCGATTTGAGCAACTTTTTCTGTTCCGTATTTTGCTCTCGCATAATCAAGCATTTCGTCTCGTCTGTTATCTGCGTAGTCCATGTCGATATCTGGTGCGGATGGACGTTCTGGGTTCAAGAATCGTTCAAAGGGAAGTTTGTAGTCGAGAGGGTTTACATTGGTAATACCAATCAAATAGGTAACCAAAGATCCCGCAACAGAACCTCGGATTGTTGTAACGATATTATTTTCTCTTGCGTATTTCAAAAGGTCTCCCACAATCAAAAGATAAATAGAAAAACCCTTCAGTTTAATAACCTCAAGTTCATACTCGATTCTTTTCTCAACTTCGGCAGTTTTTTCAATTCCTTTTTTTTCAAGACCAAGGTAAGTGATTTCCCGAAGTTTGTCATCTGCAGAAACATTTCCTTCAATTTCAAAAAGAGGGAAGGTCCAATTTCCCAATTCAAGTTCTAGATTACAAGCATCTCGAATCTTAAGAGTGTTTTCAAGAGCTTCTGGGTAATCTTTGAAATCTTCCCAAGCTTCTTCTGGACTTTTATATGAATAGTCTCCTTTTTTGAAATTGATTTGAGTACGTTCCTTTTCGTGTTTTGAAGAAATATCAAGAAGTGTCTGATGAATATCTTTGTCACGCTTGTCTATGTAGTGAGTATTGTATGTTGCAACTATTGGAGTATCTGTTTCTTTTCCAAGTTGCACCAAGGTTTCTCTTCGTATGGTGTCATGCTCATCTTCAGGATGGTAGGTAATTGCAAGATATAAATTTTCACCAAAAACTTGTTTGTATTCTTCTATCCATTTTTTTGCGTCTTCAATTTTATTTTGTTCAACAAGATGAGCAAGTTCACTAAACTGTGTACCAGCAAGAACAAAAATATCTGAAGATCGTGAAAACAAAACCTTCTTGTCTATCCGTGGACGATACGAAACACCTTCAGTGTTTCCAATTGTTGCAAAGTGAATAATATTTTTATACCCATGTTCATTTTTCGCTAAAAGTACGAGATGAAATGTTCTGTTATCAAGTGAATCATCTGGTTTTGTGTGATCTTGAGATGCTAGAAAAGCCTCCATTCCAACGATTGGTTTTATTTCATATTTTTCACAAGTTTTATAGAGATCGATTGCATTGTAAAGGTTTCCGTAGTCTGTGATTGTAAGTGCTCCAGATCCATATTCTTTTGCTTTTTGTGCCAAAGCTTTAAGTTTTGGAAGAGCCTCAAGGAGAGAATAGTGAGAGTGTGTATGGAGATGGACAAATTCCTTTTTCATCGTTTGTTTATTATACCACTAGCTCATGGTAGGATAGATATTGCATGAACTACAAATATATTGTCGGAGTTGATGAGGTTGGAAGAGGACCACTTGCAGGGCCTGTATATGTGTGCGCTTGTAAGATTCCTGTTGAATTTTTGGAAGATATTGTCCAAGGTACTGATTTGCCGATTCGAGATTCAAAAAAACTCACTGAAAAAATGCGTCAAAAATGGTTTTTATATTTACTTCAAAAGAAAAAAGAGGGCCTTGTGTCATATAGTCTTACAAAAGCGCCCGCTTCGGAGATTGATTCAAAAGGTATTGCTGTTTGTATTAAATATGCCGTAGAACACGCAACCAGAGCCTTGGTTTCTGAAGATACGAGAAAGGATACTTTAGTACTTCTTGATGGAGGACTTTCTCTTCCTCCCGAATTTGCCCAGCAGACAATCGTTAAAGGAGATGAAAAGGAAAGCGTTATATCCTTTGCTTCAATTATTGCAAAGGTTCTTCGTGATGAATATATGTCTGATCTTCATAAAAAGTACCCACATTATGGATTTGATGCGCATAAGGGGTATGGAACAGCCTTGCATATTAAGGCGATTCGAGATTTTGGGACAGTTGAAGAACATCGAATATCTTTTCTGAAGTCTATTGTATAGTATTGACAAATTTGTATATATATGATAATGTATATGCAAAACAAATAGAACCTTAAAAATACACAGAAAAATGAATAAGAAAATTTTCTCTTACTTTGTAGCCTTTTTGGTTACAGCATTCTTAGTTGCTTGTAGTGGTTCAAAAGATACTACCGCAACAAAAAAAGAAAACACTGGTGAAAAACCTGCGCTTGTAAAACTTACCCTACCTCTTCTTCAGTCAATTAATCCTTCTGATGTTGCTAATGTTCGTTTTCGTTTTGAAAAGGAACTAACACTCACATTGGTTGAAGAACCAGGAAACGGAGTTTATAAAGTGAATGGAGACGGAAATCTCGTTTTGCTGAATGATAAAACAGTTCGTTTTCCCGCGACTAAGCTCGGTAAATTTTCAAATGCTGAATCAGCGCTTCGTAAAGATGCTTCTTTCCAGATTACATGGGAGGAGGAAAGTTATGATCCTGAACTCGGCTTGTCTTCTTTGACTGCTGAGTATGATGACAGTCTTCGAGTTGTGATTGTGCCGGATGGTTTAGTGAAAGGTAAACCTTTTGTTACTTATCAAAAAGCAAAGTATTCTCTTCCTCAAGATTACAAACAATATTTTCTTGTTGTTGGTGAAATTAAGAAGGGCTCAGGAAAAGTTGTTTCAGGAGTTAAAACTCCAGGTCAGGAAGCCGACGGTAATTAACCTTGGAGTTTTTGGGTGGAAAGCGGTTCGCATTTGCGAACCGCTTTTTTTAATGTAAGCTAATGTGTACATGAATATAATTCAAGAAAACCAAATATTGCCAGAGATTCTTGTGATGGATAAACCCTTCGGTATTTCTTCTTTTGATGTGATTCGGATTATTCAAAAACATTTTGGAAAAATCAAAATTGGTCATGCTGGAACTTTGGATCCAAGAGCGACTGGTGTTCTCGTTCTTGGTATAGGTAAAGGAACGAAAAAGTTAGCTGATCTTGTTGGTTTGGATAAGGTCTATATTGCAGATATTTTGCTTGGTAAAAAAACAACAACAGGGGATTTGGAGGGTGAGATTTTGGAAGAACAAAAAGATATCTCATACTCAAAAAAAGAAATTGAAGAAAAAGTTTTGTCTTTGGAAGGTATTCAAACACTTCCGGTTTCAGTTTTTTCTGCTTTGAAAAAAGACGGGAAGCCACTATATCAATATGCACGTGAAGGAAAAGATATTGAAAGTCCGGTTCGAGAAATGAAAGTATATCAAGCAAATCTTTTAGATATTTTTGAACAAGAAGGTTTTGTCTATGTGAGAGTTCGATTTTTTGTTTCCAAGGGGACATATATTAGATCGTTAGCAGAAGAGCTTGGGGTTCGTCTTGGTTTTCCAGCAACTCTAGCAAGTCTTCGACGTATGAAAGTGGGGGAATTTAGCATTGAAAATGCATATTCTCTCCCAAGAATTTGGATTCAAGATTTTAAAGAAAGGAAAAAAGCACTTAAAAATAAAGATATATAAATAAAACACAGGTTCTAGAAACCTGTGTTTTCTATTGACAAAATATGTAAAAAATGCTATAAATTGCAAAACCCAAAATTTATTTAAAACAATTAAAAAATGAAAAAAAGTTCTTTGTCACCCTTATTCTCTTTTGAGAAATTTTTTACCATTGCAATGCTTTGTATTGTTTTGGTGTTTCAGGCTCGAGCGCAGAACATTACTGTTCAACCGAGTGTTTCTACAGAGTTTAATATCTACTCAGATATTTCTCTTTGGATTCAAGCTCCGGCAGGACAGACTGTAAATGCACAGTTCCACTATTTTTCTTCAGGAGATACAACCTCAACCGCAGTTCAATCAAACCTCGCACTTGGATATTCACAGCAGTATACCTTTCAGGATATTGTTGTTGACTGTGATTCACTTTGGAATGGATATGTTAATGTCTGGCTTTCTGGGCAAGATACAATTCAATCTAATATGATCTCATGGAGCTTTCCTTGTGCTGGTCCTGTTTCTGTACAATTTCAAGTAACAGAAATCGTTAATCTTGGGATTGTTGTTTCTTTTGATTATAATTCTGGTGGAGCGCCTGCTGCTTTGTATTGGTTTACTTCCATTGATGGGGGTACCCCTTTTTTACAAACAGTTGAAGTGTTTGGAGTTGGAACATATGCTGATACTCTTGAAATTTCTGCTGGACAAACATATGAAGTTTGTAATCCAGAGATTTACAATGGAACAAGTATTATGTTTCTTCAAGAATGTGAATCCGGAGTCATGGATAGCTTTGTTGCATCTGTGCCAGATGTTACCCTTACAGCGACAGCAGAAAATGACAGCTTGTTCGTAAATCTGACAGTTGTGAACTCGGGAGGTCCGAATTCTGAATTTGTTGTGTCTGTTGAAAAAATGCTTTGTGGCGGTTCTTTTGAACCTTATGAAGAATATTCTTTCAACTTTACCAATGAAATTATTATTGACTCTCTTGTTTCAGTTCCAATTTTGTTCAACCTCCCAAGCGCACCAGCGTGGCGTGTGAGTGTTTCTGCTTCAAACGATAGTTTTGAAATGAATTCTATTTCAACTATTGTTGATGTTGCATTAACAGCTAACCCAACCGTTGGTCTTGATCTGAATGATCTGGGGAATGGTTTCTATGAAGCTGTCACGACCTGGAATGATGACAATGCTGGGAATACTACGCTTTTCTATTACGTAGGTGATTCACTTGTGGGGCAAATTGTCCCGACACAAAACCCGGCAGTCTTTGAGCTTCCAGTTCAAATCAGTTCGTATTCGAGTGGAATTGTTGAGGTTGTTCTTGAATCAAACGCTTGTTTGGTTTCTGCTACACTCGAAACAGTTCCAGCATGTTCGAGTAACCCAACTCATATTCTTGAGACAGCTACCAATATCACAACAACTTCTGCACATGTGCAGTTGGCATATGTGAATTTTGGTGGATGTGTAGAAGAAGCCATGGTTGGAATTATCCTTGTAGGAGTTGATACGGTTTGGACACCTCTTTCTGTTAATACAGAAATGAGTTCAAATTATTTGATTCAACTTACAAATCTCGAACCGGGCATGACCTATGTCTATCTTGGAGTTTTGTATGCAGAAGGACAGTATTTTAATACAAATTTCTCACTGTCGTTTACAACACTTTCTGATGAGCCTGTTGAGCCGGAGTTTACAAACTTTTCTGTGAACTGGGATATGAGTATGCTAGTTACTTTGTTCATGTACTATGATCTTGGTGACTTCAACTCTGTTGGACTTCGTGTATATCATGATAGTCCAACAAATCCTGCTGTTGAAATTATGGATCTGACTGTTTCAAATCAATATACATCTTTTGATTACAGTTTGGCGGGACTGTATGGAACTCATATGTTCTGGGCTGAGTTGTACGATACTGGTACCAATGTTGTATTGTATACAACAGATATTTCAATCCATACCTATCAGGAAATTGTTTCAGTTGAAGAAATTGGAATTCAAGAATTTGGATTTTCTATTGAACGTTTCGATCGTGTAGAGATAATTAATCTCGCTGGTCAAATAATTCAATCTTTCTCACGCGGTGAAGTCCTCGATCCAAAAAAACCCTCAGAAGGTATTTATCTCTTTGTTGGTTATAATGGAAATAGTCGCACAACTTCCAAGTTGAAGTTGTAAGAAAAAGAGAATAAGTTTTTAAAACCCTTTGCAAATGCAAAGGGTTTTTCTTTTGTGATATACTCAAGAAAAAAAGGAGGTTTACTATGAAAAAGTTCTTTGTATTATTGCTGATTATTTTCTTAGGGCTTTTTGGTAAAGCTCAAGATATCTCTTACAATTTTTTGCCATTTGATGCATCTTCGGATACCTTTCAAATTACTACCGGTATTCGTTTTGGTTCGGTGAAATTGTCGCCTATTCCTGAAGATAATTTTAGGAAAAAATTACTTCAGAATGATCCAAAAAAAATTGGTGTTGGAAATTTTATTCTCGACACCAGAGTGCGAATTGTCTCCGACAGTCTTTTCTCACACGACGGTGTCTTGGGAATGAATCTTTCTTTACTTCGTTCAAAAATGTATCTTGGATACCAGTATTCAAGACCAGTTTGGTATGCAAGTGTTCGTTTCGGATATGAAATATATCGAATGAATAATGGGGAAGTGAGAGCTCACACAAAGTTGTTTTCTGAAAATATTCCAATGCTTGGTTTTGAGTGTGGATTTACTCCACAGATATTAAATCAACTTTTTCGTTTCAGATTTTTGTCTGAATATGATTTTGGAAATTTTGGTTGGTACGGATCAGGGATTGCAACACTTCGTGTGTATCAAACAAAAACAACTCGATTTGAATGTGGGACGCAATATGATGGTTTGTATGGGTATGGTTTTTTTGGATCTGTGCTTTATAAAAATACACTTCTATATTGTTCAACATTTCAAGGACAGTTTCCGTTTCAAGAGACTCGTTTTCCTGAGCAGAAATTTGGGATGCAAAAAGGAATGTCTTTTGGTATTCAGCAAAATTTTAGGTAAAACAAGGCCGAACCCTTTGGGTTCGGCCTTTCTTGCATTTTTTACTCTTTTTTTGTATTATTTGAGAGTCCTTTTTATTAAGAGGATTTTGTTTATATTCCCCGATAGCTCAGCGGTAGAGCAACCGGCTGTTAACCGGTAGGTCCTTGGTTCGAATCCAAGTCGGGGAGCTTGACTTTTATGAAAAAAACTGTATTGTGTAATCAATACAGTTTTTTTTGATTTGTATTTGATTGGTTTTCAGAGATCCTTTACAGGGTTTGCGATAACCAATTAAATAAACAAAACATGGTGTTACCAACAATCAATTTTAATGGTGGTAAACGTTTGTATTTCAATGTACAAGCAAAAATAACTACTACTTCCCTTGAGCGACATTGGAAAAATCTTTGGTTGAAGAAAACAAAAAAGATCTGTTTAGAGGTAATTTCAGAAATACCAACAAGCAGGTTTGAAAATCTTCATGGAAATAAAATAAATTTTCCTGTAAAAATCTCTATACATGATTTTGCCAACGAATTTACCAATGCCTTACCGGGAGATTTACTTGAAATACAAATCGGCTACGCTGACCAAAATCAACAGTATTGGCATGGAGTAAACGCCTTCAGTGCATCTGTTGTAAAAGGTGAACAAGTTTTAGAACTTGTTTAACTTATTTTAGTAAGTATAATCCTCATCTTTATTGGTGAGGATTTTTTACGAGTTCTGAAGTGTAATCATTGGAAACAATTCAAAAATCTTAGAAACTTCCAAATCACTTTTAATTTTAACCCAATTCAGAATTCTGAACTCGTACACGAGAGGAGTTCTCAAAAAGTTCTTGTTATGTAAGGGCTTTTTGTGTGGTTTGAGTAGGGTGGGGAACCAGCTTCCTTAGATATGTTATAGTTTTAATATGAAATTTAACTTTGAGAAAAATTTTAAAAAAGAGAATAAGGTTGATAATCCAGTTACATATCATCTTGAATCAGGTTTGGACGCAGAGATTTCATACAAAGTTTTTGAGACACAGGAAAGTCAACCAGACGAAGCTGTTATATTTTTACCTGGGCTTAAAATGAATCCCGAAGATGGAGTTATGGAAAATCTAGCCAATTCATATACTCAAAGTTCAAAAAGAAATACCTATGTTGTTAAGTCGGAACTTAAGACAACATCACAGGGTGATTTTCAAATACAAGAAACATTATTTTATGAAGAAGCGAGGGCTATTAATAAATTTATTGAAGAAAAAAAACTTAAAAATATAATCATAGCGGGATATTCTGTTGGTGGTACAAAAGGAATCGATCTAGCCTTCATCCTTCAAGAAAATAAGAATATTGTTGTGGAAGGCCTTGTTTTGCTCAGTGCTCCTGGTTTATATGAACAAGAAGAGGGTTCGCTTAGGTTAAATCTTATTAAAGACTCACTGGCAACCCCGAAAGCTGTGATTTCAGAAAATAAATATCCCGATGCATTTAAACGGGGCGCACAAGGTGCGGGTAGTTTGGCAAAAATACTTTTAAATTCTCTTAATCCTATAACTGGTGAGAAAGTTAAGAGGGAATTTTCAGAAATGGAACAGTATAATTCTCGTGTGGAAGAACTGGAAATACCAGTAGTAATTATTCAAGGTTCACAAGACCAAGTTGTCGAGGCCGATCAGATTGTCCCACCTGAAGTATTACCCTCAGAAAGGGAACAGTATTTAAAAGAATATATTTTCAAAAAGAGTCCTTATGTCAAAATGGTAACGGCAGAAAAACTAGGTAAACATGGATTGCCTGTTTTTCGCGCAGAGTCGGTTGCCGAGGTATCTATAGGTTTACTTAGAAGATTTAATGAAAAATCTCAACCGTTAAAAAATTCATCTGGTAATCAATCAAAACAATTATAATAAACCCAGACCTTACGAGTTTGATTTTTATGAAAAAGAACTGTATTGTGTAAACAATACAGTTCTTTTTCTTTGTATTTGATTGGTTTTCAAAGACCTTAAGTTTTGAGATTTGTGAAAACCAAATAAATACGAAATATGAAGAAAGAACATGTTGCTTGCTTGATTGCTGATAAGGGATTGGCAAATTTGATACTTAAGAAATTTGATGAGATTTCTGATTGTCCAGAGATTGATCTAGAAAATGAAGTCTGGATTAATTCTTGTGGTCTAAAAGTAAAAATCGGAGAGTACAAACCTCGTTTGGTTAATAAGTCAGATATTATCGATATTCGATTTGTGTTTGACTATACAAATTATGACCATCTTACCAAAGCCTTCAATATCACCGCTGATTTTCATCGGTAATATTATTTATAGACCCGTTTTCAAACTGAGACGGGTCTTTTTACTTAGTTCTGAAGTGAAAGATTTGAAAATAGATTAAAAAGTCCGCTTAATTCAAAATCACTTTTAATAGCAATCCAGTTCAGAGTTCTGAACTTGTCCACGAGAGGGAGCCAATTGAAAAAGTCGCATCGTCATGATGTGACTTTTTCAATTCTTGTATCTTGGGATTCGAACTTTCGGTGTCAATTTAAAAAGAAAGAAGTAAAAATAGACGTCTACTTTGCTAAAATGTACGGTGTCTTTTTTTTGTCTTCAAGTAGACATTAGTTTTGAGTTGGGAATACTTGACATAAATAATCAATAATTGTAATATATCAAAAAACAATTTCGTTCACTTAAATCAATCAATATGAAAAATTTCCTGATTTCAAATGAGGGTTTTTTAAAAGCCCTTGCTTCTGCACAATCTCTTTGTAAACAAACAAAGGGAAGAATTGCCACTATGGCTGACCTAGCTTTAATGCGATCAAAAACAGATACAGAAAGTTTGTTTTGGAATGCCTGGGCTTTAACAGCGACAACTATTTATTTTGGCTCTTATAAAGGAGAAAAGTTAATTGTTGTTGCTCATCACTTTGGACCACTGTTAACTGAGGAACGTATTATGACCTGGGCTTCCAGTGGACAAAAAGATGAAGGAAGCGATAGGGAAAAATATGGTTTCGAAGGTTCCCCAAAGATTACCCAAGAAGAGTTTAACAACCTTGTTGAGGGTGTGTATGGGGAAGTAAAAATCATTAAGTTCGATGATCATTATGAGGTTTACAAAAAAGAGCTGTCCGGAAGTCAAATTATATTTGATTTTGCTTCCAAAGATCCTCTTTTAGAAGCTCTCCTTGGCAATAATCGTTCTGATTATGAAGCGTACCTGCAAAAGTGTTTAAGTATCGCGCAAGATTACGCCAGAGAAAATCGTAAAGAGGATGGCGCAGAACAAAAAATACTCCAACTCAGTATAGAGGATCGGTATGGATGGAGTCTGCTAAGTGCAGACAGTAATCCTGTAGACTTCCCTGAAACCCCAGTTGCTTTAATGTTTTTGTTTCAAATACCAAGCCGTTACGGTAATCATGACCTGAGTATTTCCACTGAACTCCACACTGAAGAAAGTATCAACGGATACATGCAAATCATTGTGTTGAATGATGAAAATGAAGATCTTGTCAGAATTGGTTTTGATCCTCAAAAGCATTGGGAGAAATGCTTGGTTCCAAGTGAGGAAGAGTTTACAGAAACTTTCTTTTCTTTAAGAGGGGACGAAAATCTTTTTGTTGAGTATCCAAAGCCGATTGATGGTGCGTATGGAGACACCAATGAATATATGTTTCCTTTATCAGAAGTGAAAAAGATTGGAGAACCAACAACTTTCACAACAGATGATTGCTTGTTCTTTTTGAAGTATCACATTGATGAGGTTCGCAAATTTGCGCCGGAAGGAGCAAACGCATACCACATTATTGGAGACGTTGAAGGAAGAGGAACTGTAAAAGTCCCTATCCAGTTTTACTCAGTTGTACCATTGACCGAAAAACGCATATTGCGAAGAAAAGAAGTAATGGACAATCTTAATCTTTTGCTTGAAATTAATAACATTTTGATTCCTGCATAAATTCATTTTTTATTGAAAACCATCCTTCCGGATGGTTTTTCTTTTTATCTCAACAACTTCTGAATCTCCTTTAAAGCCAAATTCGGAAAAGAGCATCTTGAAACCCAATCTATCGTTCTAAAGTCGTCAATCAGTGCGAGCGCTTGATTTTTACGAAAAAAGCTGTATTGTGTAAATAATACAGTTCTCTTCAGTTTGTATTTAATTGGTTTTCAGAGATTCTTTACGGATTTTGTGATAACCAATTAAATATTTAAAACATGACACAAATAAAAAAGGGAGATACTGTGTATCTTCAAGATGATCATTTTGATTTTAATCAAAAAGGTGTACCTAAAGAATATAAAGATATTCAAACTCCTAAAAAAAATGAACCCTATACTGTTAGAGAATTAGTGTCAACTCCCGATGGTGTAGGTATTCGCTTAGAAGAGATTGTAAATAATAAGATATGGCATGATGTCGGTGGTCTTCAAGAGCCAGTGTTTGCCATAGAAAGATTTTTTAAAAAATCATAAAATATTTAACTCAATAAAAACTGCCCAAGGGGCGGTTTTTTAGTTTAGATTACTTAGATATTTCAGCTGATGTGAAAGTTGCTATATTTAGTTTTTATTAATTTGGATTATATATTAAACCTGTGGTGGACGCCAGAATATTCGCTCCAAGATTCCATGTTTCTTTCCTGTGAGAATTTGTTCTCCAAAACGCTGGCCTCTTTTTTTACAGATCGCAAGAACTTGTTTGTTTTTGAAAGCGTGGACGTCTCCAGTGTAGTATGCTCCAAACACCTTTGCTCCAAAATAGAGAAAAACTCCTCGAAGCCAAAAGGGAGGGTATGCAAAAAATAAAATTGTTTCAGCCCATTTCGGTGTTCCTCCGGAAACAAGAAAATATGTTCCAAGGTAGTCTAGTTTTCCGACGGGTTGTTTGAGGATATTTTTCTTATTCATATCAAGAGTAAAAAACCGTGATCTGTCGATGAAATTTTTGAGATGGGCTGGAACAGAGAAGTTGTATGTTGGTGTTGCGATCACGAGTCCGTCCGCTGATTGGATTTTTTCGACTAGCTCTTTGAACTTAGTTTCGTGAGGAAGTGTGCCTGTGCTATTTTCATAGGTGTAGTAGTCAATTGGAATATCAGAAAGATAAATTTTTTCTATAAGAAGATCCTTATTTTTTTCTGCACCATACATAAAAGCATCGAGCATTGTATCTGAGTTTCTTCCACGGGAAGGTGAGCAAGAAAGCGCAATAATTTTTTTCATATAGGAATTATATCAAAAATAACAAGTTTTAAATCAGGTTGCTTTTTCGTTTGTTCGTGGTAATATATTTAAAAAGTTTTTTGTCTAACCAAAATCAATACGCCCTATGGTTTCAACTCAAGATGACGGTGTTTACACCAAGACAGCCGCTTATAATCTCATTAAGAGACTTGTCGGCATTAAACCAAAAGACACATTAAATAAACAGGTATTCAACCTCTGTTTTTCAAACCATGATCATGTGTATCATCCTAAAAGACGAGAATCAGAAATGGTAGAAATTTTCCGTAAACACAATGTATTAGAACTCAATAAACAATATTGGGAGCTAAAAAATAAAAAGCCTGAACAGGCTAAAAAAGTTTTTGATACAACCATTTCTTTGCTTGAGCCAGAGTTTAAGCAAGTTGCGTAGTGGTAAACTATGATGAGCCAGGATTTTTCCGTAAGGAAAAATCCTGGCTTTTTTGTTTAGTTCGCTGGTATAATCTCACTATGAAAGAAATAATGCCAAAAATAGAGAGTATTTCAAAACCAGAAGCAGAACCTCGAGAGATTGACACTTACGTACATGAGTTTTGCTCAGGGTGGAAACCGGAAACAGATGAAGAAATAGAAATATTTGAAAAAACAAAACAAAAACTTGAAAAATCTCTCCTGGAATTTGGACAAAAAGGTTCAAGAGTTTCTTATGATAAGCACAAAAAAGAATTCAAGGCAGATGATGGGCGAGTGGTACCTAAAAGTTATTTCTCAGTTGCTCCTATTTGGGGAAAGAATTTTTCTTTTGAAGATGTTGAGAATATGTCTTTTGAGTATAAGCAAATGAAGAGTATGTATCGGAAAGCATGGGTGAAAGAACAAACAGCAAATATTTTTTCTCCTACAATTGCAAGAATACAATCCCAGCGAGAAAGAAAACAAGATGTGTTTCTCTCTGAGGCATATTCAAAACTTGCAGATCGTTTTGAGCAAGAAACAAACGGAGTTCGTGAATCACTTGGGTCTCAGGCTGAGCGGGTGGTGAGAAGTTTTTTGACTCGTATTTCTGCACAGATGCAAGATTTGAAGATTTCAATTCATCCCGCAAACCCTTACCAGGATGTATCAGAAAAGATTGATTTCATTATCGAAGCAACATCAAAAAAACGAGGAGTAGGAATTGAGGCAGATGAAAATATTTCCCAAACCGTTGGGATTCAGTTTACGGTTAATAATTCAAAGCTTGAATATAAACAGGATCAAATCAATAAGGCAAAAAATAGAGCTTCGGATGTTGATGATATTATTTTAGTTTCAATGAGTCAGGATGTTCTTTCAAAGGCATTAGATTCTTGGCAGAAAAAAGGTGATTTATTTGAAGAGCCCGCTGAATCTATCTCTTCTTCTGTAAGAGAACAATTGATTAGACAGCTGTTTAGAAGTCTTGTAAATGAAGAAGAAATATCTCTTATTGTTAAGAAGTATTGCTAGTTATAACATCGTGATATACTAAAAACATATGAAAAAATATAAAATTTTATTCTGGATTACAACCTCTTTGCTATTTATTTTTGAAGGTATGATCCCGGCACTTACATCACATACAGATATGGCAGTTCAGGGCATAACATCTCTTGGGTATCCAGTATATTTTGCTGGAACACTCGCTCTGTTTAAAATGGCTGGTGCTCTTGCTCTTATTATTCCTCAAGTTCCAGCTCGAGTGAAAGAATGGGCATATGCTGGTTTTGGTTTCGATTATATTTTTGCTTTCATTAGTCTTACAACGGTTTTTGGTTTTAATGGAACGTCTCTATTTCCAGTTGTGACAGCAATTATTCTTGTCTTGTCATATATTTCTTACCATAAGGTTTATAAGAAATAGATTACTTTATTTTTGTATATGGAAAATCCAAATAAAAGATATCAAGAAATGGTAAAGAAAGCTCAGCAGGAAGCTCAAAATTCAATTCCACCTCTATCTTCTTTTGAGGAGCGAAAAAGAGTTTGGGATGAGGCAAAAGAAAAACAATCAGCAAAATTTGACCCAAAAAATCTCGAACAAAAAGAACTATTTGATTAATACAAAAACCATGGAAACATGGTTTTTGTATTGGGCAAGAAAAAGATTACATTGTCACTATTGAAAGTTTGTCAAAAGATTGAAATATAAACAGTTCTCGTTGACTTTTATTTTTAAGTATACGATGATAGAGGCAAGGATATATTCTATATTTCCTTATTAATTACTAATTATTTTCACATAGTACTATGAATAAAGGAGTAATTTTCTTTATCGTTATCGTACTTGCTGTGCTTGCGATTGTATTTATTCCAAAGAATAAAGACGGTGTAGCGCCAGTAATGGACGAAACAATGATGACAGAAGAAATGTCACAAGATATGCAAGGTGCTGCAATTGAAGCACTTGATGCAGAAGTTATGGTTGAAACACTAATGACTGACGCAGCAGCAGAAGGAGTGGTTGAAGTTCCAGCAACTGAAACAACACCAACTGTAACTGAATAATATCAATCAAAAATACCCGAAAGGGTATTTTTGATTTTTGGGGTTTTTGCTCTTGCTTTATTTTTTACGCTGAATATAATTCAGGTAATTCATATCCTGCCTTGGTTATGAAGTTGATTATTTTATTATTATTGTAATTTAAGATATAACAAGTTGTTTAATCAACTACAAAATAGTATGGCACATTTGCTTAGTACGCTATTATCAACACTCTTTCCGCAAGTTGTATATCAATCTGTGGATATGACGTCTTCGGTAAATCTTTTTTCTTTTGACGATGAAGAAGAAGATTTCGGAGGAGATGCTTTCGGATCTGAAGAAGATTTTGATGGTGAAATTGATGACGAGGATGAAGATTGGTTTCCAGGAGACGATGAAAATGGAGACGATGATATGGGATTTGGTAGTGATGAAGATTTCAACTACTAATAAATAAAAAACACACCTGTATGGTGTGTTTTTTATTTACATTTACCTCGAATAATAACTTCTATTGAATCAGGGTCAAAGTGAGAAAGTTCAGGTATTTCTCGCAAGACTTTTGCAGGTAGAGTAATGTGCTTGATATTACTGCAAGAATCACAAATTGTGTGATGGTGTTTGTGTTCACTAAACTCATAAGCAAATTCTTGGTGGGGAAGTGAAATCTTTTGTATTAGTCCTGAATCTGAAAATCTTTCAAGGTTTCTATATACAGTAGTGAGATTAATTTCCGGAACTTTTTTATGAATTTCTTGTGCAGTGCAAAAACCCTTCATGTTCTGAAGGGTTTTTAAAATTAATTCACCTTTACTTGTAAGCTTATTCATGTGAATGATTATGGTCTTCTTCTGGTAACAAAATCTCTTCATTTTCATGATGGTGTATATCTTCTGAATCTCCATGTTCATGTGTATGAGGCATTGAGAAACCGACAGTGATCATAAGAGCAATTCCGAGTAAAAATACCCCAATATAATTCCAAGAAGCTTTTTTGTTTATTTTTCTCATTGAATCATAAGGAATAAGATCGTGAAATACAATATGGAGAAATGCTCCCGCAGATATTCCCAAAAGTATTGCTTGAAACTCTGGGTCTTGCGTCAAAAGAAGTCCAACTATAACTCCAATAAAAATAGAAAGTGATGAGATGAAATTAAGAATAAGTGTTTTCTTAATTGAATATCCAGAATTTCGAAGAACAATATATTCTGAAATTTCTTGAATAAACTCATGAATTGCAATACTGAATGTTGCAATAATACCTACTTCTTTTGAAACGGTAAAAGCTGCAACAAGTACAATACCGTCAGCAATATTGTGGATCATATCACCTACTAAAAGTTTAGGACCGCTTTTTGGAGATATGCAAGATTCACAATCTTTGTCGTGATGGTGGTGGGTTTCTGGAAGAATTTTATGAAGAATAAGCATCCCAATAAAACCACCAAGAATAGAAATAACAGCTGTGTTTTTTGGAAGAAATTCAAAAGTTTCACTCATAAGTCCTAGTGATGTCATAGTGAAAACACCGGCAGCAAATATTGTGAGGAATTTAATTTTTTGAGAGAACCAAGAGTTAATCTTTTTGAATGAAAGTAAGGCACCTGAAAAGGAAAGTATTGCAATCCCAAGTGCTGTAATAATAGCTAAGTTTGTATTCATATGATTTATTTTTTAGTGGCTATACACCATAGTATACATATTTGCAAATCATTTGCAAATATTGCATGAGGTAAAAATATTGATACAATGACATTATATGAAAAAAATATTATTTCTTTTTGGTTTTCTATTGATGCCAAGTTTTTTGTTTGCTCAAAGTGACGAACAAATTAATTCTACGGTTCAGATCATAGAAGCAGAAGTTATTGAAGTAGTTGAACAAGTTCCTGTTGATGTTGAATTTCAAAATGGTCGAGATTACACAGTACAAACCATTAGAGCTGTATTACGAGAAGGGAATTTTACAGGAGATGAGATTATCGTTGAACAAGACTATCTTGGTCTTTCAAAGGGAGATAATTTTTTAGTCGAAGAATATCTCGAAGAAGGACAAAATCCTGAGTACCGTCTAGTTGATTTTGATAGAAGAAATGGACTCACTTGGCTTGTTCTTGCTTTTGTTGTCCTTATTCTCGTATTTGCAAAATGGCAAGGACTTCGTTCGCTTGTAAGTCTTGGAACGTCAATACTTGTCATTGTGTACGTTCTTGTTCCTCTTCTTTTAAAAGGCGCACCTCCAATTTTGACGAGTGTGATAATTGCAACTGTTCTTTTGGCGCTTGCAATATTTCTTACTCACGGTTTTAATAAACGTTCTCTTATTGCATTTTCTGGAACAGTAGCGACTGTCGTTGTGACCGGAATAATTGCTTCTTGGGCTGTTTCTGGAACACATTTGAGTGGATTTGGTAGTCACGAGGCAACTTATCTTGATTTTAATAGCGGTGTTGCACTTGATTTTGTGGGGCTACTTCTTGCAAGTATTATTATTGGAGTTCTCGGAGTTCTTGATGATATCTCAATCACCCAGGTTGCTGTGGTGAGAGAGTTGTATAGTGCGAATCCAAATTTAAACAGAAAGGATGTATTTACTCGGGCGCTTCGTGTTGGAAAAGAACATGTTTCGGCTTTGGTTAATACTCTTGTCCTTGCATATGTTGGAGTTGGGCTTCCGCTCATACTTTATGTTTCAACTCTTGGTGTTTCAGATGTTGGACTTGTTTTGAATAGTGAGGTTTTTGCAACGGAAATAGTAAGAACAATTATCGGAAGTATTGGACTTATTTTGTCTGTACCTCTCACAACATTTCTCGCCGCTGTATTTCTTGAGGATAGTAAAGGTAAACCCCTGAGTGAAAAGGAAAAACATGAGGGTTGTGCTCATACTCACTAATATATGATATATTGATACCGTATGAATAATATTTTTATAGTAAATATTTTTGCGATAGTTTTATTTCTTATTAGTAGCATTGTATTTTGGTTTGGGTGGAGAAAAAAAGAATTCAATTCAGCATTTATTGTAAGTGCTATTACGACCGTGTCTTATACTCTCATGCTCCAACTCGGTACCGCACCATATATTAGATGGATTGGATACGCTGTGAGTTGTGCTTTACTTGCTTGGGTTATGGCTCAGTATCTTGGAATAAATAAAGATAATACACGTACTATTTTATTTGTTACTCCCTTTGTTATGTTAACAGGCGCACTTGCTTCACTTTCACAAGGTATTGTTATGATCGTCTGGTTTGTGATTGGATCACTGTTTTATGCTGTTATGGTGCAAAAATTAATAACAGGAAATAAAGAATTATTTAAACGTGTTCGTCCATATATTATCTTTGGATGGTCTGTATTTCCCATTATTTTTCTCTTGTCTCCAGAGGGGTTTGGTATTATTCCACTCACGTATGCAATGATAGGATACATTATTCTTGATATCTATACTAAGATAATTTTTTATAAAACAATACAAGAAAAAAACCAAGATTAAAGCTTGGTTTTTTTCTTATTGCGACAGGTATCGCTGCAATATAAAATATTTTCCCACAACCCTCTCGACTCCCATTTTTTTCTATTATGGAAAGGTCTTTGGCATGTTTTGCATAGCTTGATTTCTTTTCTTGGATCTTTACTCATAAGATTATATTTTTTTCTTGCAGGTCTTGCAATGTGAGTGTCTGCTTGTTTTGTAAACTTCTATAACTTTTCATTCTCGCGATACCGATCGCATGATCTCCAGAAGTTTTTATAATTTTATAAAATTCAAGTTCGATATATCCAATACATTCTCGTAGATAAGTATAAGAATTATGTGTTCCCACAGACTCTTCTTTTAGAATTTTTTTCATTTTGTTTGTCTTGAGAGAACTTTTCTTACCCAATTGACGCACGAGATGATCTTGGTCTTTTGCTAGCAGTTGCAGGAGTCCATGTTTTGTTTTTGAAATATTTTCAAAGGTTTGAGTATTGTAATATATCCCAACAATAAATTCTTTTGGTTTCATTGAGATGGGAGTTACATAACTGCATATATTCATATTACATTTTCCTTCTCTATCTAATGTTGACAGACTCCAAATAGGGTAAGGTGCATGATTCCATAATTTTCTCATAGTAGTTGTTTTCTAAAATCTCTTAGTATTTTTTTATGGGACTCTAGCTTTTGATTGTCCATATCTTGAGCTTTTTTTGCGATGATATTCATACGAAAATTTTTAGCTAAAGTAGTATGGTGTTTTGAAACAAACACCCAATACATACTATCCCACACGTCACACCAGGTATCTTTTTTAAAGTCGCTCATTTTCAAGATGTAGTTTGAGCCAGATATGTAGGGTTTGGTTGTGATTAAGTCTCCAACACTATTTTGACTCATTGCGTAAATATTTGGCACCATTACCCAGTCATAGGCGTCAATAAACATTTCCATGAACCATTTGTAAACTTCATCAGGTTCTATTTCAAGTAAAAACATACTGTTTCCTAAAACCATAAGTCTTTCAATATGGTGACAATATGCGAGATTATTTATTTTTTGTATGGTTTGATCAACAGGCACAAGTCCAGTTTCTCCAGTGTAGAAAGATAGAGGTAGTTTATTTTTGTGTTTCCAGATATTTTGTTTCCTCATCTTTGTTCCATGAAGTTCATATACAAGACGCATGTATTCTCGCCAGCCAATAATTTGCCTAATAAAACCTTCAATTGAATTGATGGGGATATTATGTTTGTCGGCATATAACAGTGCTTTTTCAACTACATACTTTGGTTCAAGAAGTCCAATGTTGAGAAGTGGTGAAAGTAGGGAATGATAAAGAATTGAATAATCTTCGAGTATTGCATCTTCATATGGTCCAAATTTTTCGAAACGTTTTGAAAGAAAGTCATTGAACCATTTCTCAGCTTCTTGATGATTAGTTGGATATATAAAAGTTTCTAAATTTCCGGGATTATTTTTGAAATTTTTTTCTGTATATTTTTTAGCTTCTTCTATATAGTCATTTGTTCGAGATTCAATTTTTTCTGGAATATTTTTATATTCTTTTTGAGGAATCTTTTTTCGATTATCTTCATCAAATGACCATTTTCCACCTGTAGGTTTTCCCTTTGAGTCAATCAAAATATTCAATTTTTTTCTCTGGTGTACATAGAAATTATGCATGAGAAGTTTAGATTGAGTTTTGATGAATTTTTGATTTTCTTCTTTGGTATTTATAAAAAGAGGATTTTCAACGAAGGTTGGAGAATTAAAACTTTCTCGAATTCTTTTTTCCAATAGGTAATCTGTCGGATCAATCACAAATATTTGATGTCTTTGTAATTTCTTTGCAATATCACGAATAGTAATTTCTTTTTTATAAGAAATATATTCAACAGAAATATTTTTCTCTTTTAAAAAATCTTCGTAGCTTTTCATAGTCGCTCTATGAAAAGCTATTTTCATTTTATGAAAAGAAAGATGGTTATGCTTATCTCCAAAAAACAAAGAGTCTTCTATGAGATATACAGTATCAACTATTTTGAGCAGGGGATTATTTTTAAAAAGTTGATGGGGAAATATAAGTCCAATTTTTTTCATAAACATATTATAAATCGAGATAGACTTTTACTTTATTGACTTACTTATTTTTACGGGTTAGAGTAATACAAATTAAGCATCATGTACACAAAAGCACAAAAAAGATTCTGGGTTGTCCTGATTATATTTTGCCTACTATTTACCTATGTCTGGTATGAAATATTCTCCATGTCAGAGATAGAAATAAATAGAATTCTTGGAGCAATTTTTATACTCACTATAGTTTCTGGAGGTATGCATTGGTGGGGAATTGCAATTGCAAAAACGGGTAATTTCTGGTCTCGGTCTTTTGGAGATAGAAAAAAGCCAGCATCTTGCGAATCATGGAAAACTGTTCAAAAAGGAGTTCCTGGGGTGAATTTTATTTTGTTCCTTGTTCCTGTTACCGTTGCCTGGATCTTGAAAAGCCTGCTTTGATGCAGGCTTTTCTTTTATGGTATACTAAGCTCACTTATTATGAATTTACAACAATTTTCCCAAGAATTTGATAAACGTTTTTTTGTTTTTACGCATAAAAAAATAAAGAGTTATAAAATGCTTGCAAAAGATAAGGATATCGAAGCTTTTATTGAGCATGTTGATTTATATTTACAAGGAGGAAAAAGGCTTCGTCCATATAGTATTTACATTGGTATTTTAGAGTCTGGAAAAAAGCTACAGGATTCTCACTGGTTGGTTATGATAGCTGTTGAGCTTATTCATGCATTGGCCTTGATTCATGATGATGTTATTGATAAGGCTTTAACTCGAAGAGACGTCCCCTCGATAAATGGGTTTATTGAAAAAAATCAAAAAATTGTTCGTGGTGACAAAACTCACTATTCAAACTCACAAGCAATTCTCGTGGGTGACCTTTTGTATGCTGCAGCTTTCCAGGCGCTCTCTGAATCAAAAGCATCTCAAGATGTTTTTAGTGAAATAATCCAATTACTTGATGAGGTTATTGTTGGTCAAATGATTGATGTAAAACTTGCATCATATCCTCAGGCTGATACTAAATTAATTACTAGAAAAACAAAATATAAAACAGCGTTGTATACTTTTTCGAGACCATTTCAGATTGGTTGTTTACTTGGCAAAGTTTCTGAAGATACACAGAAAAAAATGTTTTCTATAGGTGAACAGATTGGGATTTTATTTCAAGTTCAAGATGATTATCTTGATATGTTTGGTTCAGAGCAAATTCTTAAAAAAGAAATAATGAATGATATTCGAGAAGGACAACAAACCTTACTTACTGATCATTTTTTAAAACATGCAACTGAAGATCAAAAAAATATTTTTATGAAGTTTTATGGAACATCTTTCTCATTGAAACATAACGTAGTAATTCAAACACTCTTTGAAGAAACTGGAACTAAGATGTTTACATATAAGGAAATGGAAAAATCTTTCAAGAAAATAAGAAAATCTATCGAGATTGGAAATTTTTCAAAAAAGACAACAGAGGCATTTTTAGATGTCCTTAATCGATTGGAGGCAAGAATGTAAAACACTATGACATATAAGGAAGTCTTACAATTTTCTCAAGATACAATAAAGCGCTATGGTGTAAATTATTACCGTGCGACAAATTTTTTCCCTCGAAAAATTCGTGAGGTTGTTTTCCTGTATTATGCGTGGGTTCGCACTGCTGATGAATATGTTGACGCGCAAGAAAACCAAAATGTACAAGCAGAACTTTTACATTCTTGGATACAGGACTGGCAAACAACTTTGAAGGGCGAACGAGATATTGAAGATATCCATTGGTATATGAAAAAGGCGTTTCAGCAATATCACGTCCCACTTGAGTATGCAGATGCTTTTTTGAAAGCAATGTCTCAAGATATAGGCCAAAAAAGATACTCAAATTATGTAGAACTTGAAGAATATATGTACGGAAGTGCAGTTGTTGTCGGTTTTACAATGCTTTATTTCTTTGGTTTATATGATCAGAAAAGACTCAAGAGCGCACAAGCTTTTGCTGAAGCTATGCAAATGACAAATTTTTTGCGTGATATACAAGAAGATTTTGAAATATTGGGAAGGGTGTATATGCCAGAAGATGAAATGAATCATTTTGAAATTTCCTTGGAAGATATCAAGCTTAAGAGAAACTCAACTGCCTGGAAAAATTTTATGAAATTTCAAATACAAAGATGTAGAGATTTGTATCAAAAAGCTTGGGTTGGAATTGAAGACTTACCTTGGAAACTAAAATTCCCACTGAGGGTTGCTGCTCGTAAATACGAAGGAATATTAGACGAAATTGAAAAATCAAATTATGATATTTGGTCAAAAAAGCATGTATTACCATCATGGAAGAAAAAAATTATAACTGTTATATCAATCTTTATATGAAAAAAGAACACATTGTAATCATCGGAGCTGGAATTGGAGGACTTGGAACTGCTTGTCTTTTAGCAAAGCAGGGATATAAAGTGACACTTCTTGAAAAAAATGAAACCACTGGAGGCCGAGCTCGGCTTTTGAAAGAGAAAGGTTTTACTTTCGACATGGGACCTTCATGGTACCTCATGCCTGATATTTTTGAACATTTTTTCTCTTTACTTGATGAAAAAATAGAAGATCATCTTAATCTGATAAAACTTTCTCCGTCGTACAGAGTATTTTTCCCAGGAGATAAGGAATTCCCGGTCCTTGATTTATACTCTGATCTTTCAAAGGATCTTGATACGTTTGAGAAACTCGAAAAGGGTTCTGCTGAAAAAATTAAAAAATATCTAGAACGTTCAGGAAAGCAGTATGACTTAGCAAAACGGCAGTTTATGTATCGGAACTATAATTCAGTTTTTGATTTCGTTCAAATGGATTTTTTGAAAGAAGGTCTCAAGATGAACCCATTTCAAACGATGGAATCTTACCTTGATGGTTGGTTTCAAGATGAACGATTGAAAAAAATTCTTGAATATACTCTTGTTTTTCTTGGTTCAGCGCCAGACAAAACTCCGGCTTTGTATAATATTATGAACTTCATAGATTTTGATATGGGTGTGTACTATCCAGAAGGAGGAATCTATAAAATCATAGAAGCATTAGAAAATATTGCTCGAAAAAATGGAACTATAATACGAGTTGGAACACCTGTGTCAGAAATTATTATCGAAGATAAGAAAGCAACTGGTGTTAGGTTGGAAAACGGGGAGGTTATTTTTGCTGATCATGTTATCTCAAATGCAGATATGCATTTTACAGAGACGAAACTTGTAAAGGAAGAAAAAAATAGAACCTTCCCACAAAAGTATTGGGATAAGGCAGTGATGGGACCGTCGGCATTTATAATTTATCTTGGATTAAATCAAGAGGTTAAGACACTTACTCATCATAATCTTCGTTTCTCTGTAAATTGGAAGGATAATTTTAAAGACGTATTTGATAATCCAAAATTCCCAGACGATCCATCTTATTATGTTTGTTGTCCAACAAAAACAGATAAAACTATTGCGCCAGAAGGTAAGGATTTGCTTTTCGTTCTTGTTCCTGTGGCCGCAGGACTCGAGTTTTCTGAATCTCAAAAGAAGGAATATAGAGATAAGATCATTGGAATGATGAAGCAAGATTTAAATATTCCAAATCTTGAAGGCATGATTGAATATGAAAGTTTATATGCTCATCAAGATTTCCAAAAAGATTACAATGCTTTCCAAGGTACCGCGCTTGGACTTGCTCATACACTCAAGCAAACATTGCTCCGTCCTGGAAATAAAAGTAAAAAGATTGATAATCTTTTGTATGTTGGCGCTGGAACAAACCCAGGAATTGGAATGCCGATTTGTCTTATTTCTTCAGAGCTTGCATATAAGCGAATTAGAGGAATTAAGCACCCAAGACCACTCAAAGATTTGAATGATATATAAAAAATCCCCTTATGGGGATTTTTTATATTGAAATAAGTGGGTGAACCAGAAGTAGTGAAATGGTCATAACTGCACCCGCTACCAGATTGATATATGGAAAATAAGTATAGATTTTAAAGAGTCCGCTTCCTCCTGGTCCAACTTTTTTGAGAGAAATAATCATAAGACTTATATATACAAGTCCATACATAAGAACTCCAATTCCTAAGACTGTTGATCCGAGATATGCTGATATTCCATAAAGCATGAGACAGAGTATGAGAGTTCCTTTTTCTCGAAGTACTGTTGCGATAGTTTGAAGTTTTGCATCCTCATCTGCTTTGATATCTGGAACTGCTGAATATGCATGCATTGCAACTGCCCAAAGTATTCCTGCGACAAAACCAAGGGTTGGAAAAGATTCACCACCAAGAAGATAGTATCCGAATACTCCAGTTGCAATGTAGTGACAAGCTGAGAATAGCGCGTCAAGGAAGGGTCTTGCTTTTGCTCGAATTGGTTTTGCTGAATAGAAGCTTGCAAAGAATATAAAAGCAAAGAATGAAATCATTGCAGGTGTTTCAAGAGATAAGGCTGCAATTATAAATGGGAAGTTTGTGAGAATAATCCACCACCACACTTTTTTTTGATCTTTTGGTTCTAGTAATTCTTCGTATTCAACTTTCTTGGGGTTGAGTTTATCTGTCTCATAATCAAAAATATCATTGATCCCATAAATAAGAATATTTGCAGGGATAAGAAAATAGAAACCAAAAATGATAGTTTGTATGTTTAATAAATTTGAAAAACTTGAAAAGGCTGCAATTGCCCCAAAAGCAAAAGTTCCAAATTCATATATCCAAAACCTTGGTCGACTAATTGAAATAATTCTTTGTAGTGTCATATTTGTATAATAGCATAAATTATGGTGTTTTAATAAAAAACTAAGGTTTTTTGATATAATATTTGTCTATGGAATACATGCGTTCAATACGCAAAAGAAACCTTGTATATCGCGGAATCACCGTGATTGCTGTTGTTTTTGTTTCTTTGTTTATCTCTACTTTTTCTGGATCTTCTACAAATGCACGTGAAGAATCTCAGTCTGTTAATCAAGATCCAGATTTAATGGAACAAAAAACAGAAAATCAAAAAAGAACCTATACTATTCAAGAAGGTGATACCTTTCTTGGAATATTTCAACTCCAACTAGGTATTTCTTACGAGGATTCTCTTGTTTTGATTGAACAAATTAAAGAAGTTTTTGATATTACAAAAATTAGAAAAGATTCGATTATTTCAATTATTGAAAAAGATAGTGTTCTTATTTCTTTTTCATATGACATTAATAACACAGAAGAGCTTTTGATTTCAAAAACTGAAAATGGTTTTTCTGTTGAGAGAAAAGATATTGTCTATGAAATAAAACAATCTGTTGTGAGTGGGGTGGTTTCTGAGTCTTTTTATTCATCTGGACTAGATGCTGGATTGACTGATCGAATGATTATGGAACTTGCAACAGTTTTTGCGTGGGATGTTGACTTCACTTCAAGTATTCGAGAGGGTGATCAATTTTCTCTTGTTTTTGAAAATAGATATAGAAACGGGGAATTTGCTGGAACAGGAGACTTGCTTGCTGGGCGTTTTGTAAATGAAGGAAATGAATTCTTTAGTTATCTTGTGAAAGATTCAAAAGGCAATAATAAATACTACAATGAAGATGGTGAAGCAACACAAAGACTTCTTTTGAAAACACCGCTTAGTTACAAACGAATTTCTTCAGGATTCTCACTTAATAGAAAACATCCAATTTTGGGAACCTTTAAAACTCACAGAGCGATAGATTTTGCAGCCGACACAGGAACTCCAATTGAAACAGTAGGAGACGGTACAGTTGTGTATTCTGGATGGAATGGTGCCTATGGTAATTTTGTAAAAATTGATCACGGGCAAGGATTTGCAACTGCGTATGCCCATCTTTCAAAAATTTATGTAAGCAAGGGAGCAAAGGTAAAACAAGGAGATTTGATCGGTGCTGTTGGTTCAACCGGAAGATCAACTGGTCCACATCTTCATTATGAAATGTATAAAAATGGTGCTTTGGTTCACCCTCTTGAAACAAAGTCTCCAAGTGCGGCGCCTATTCCAGAAAATCAAAAACCAATTCTTGAAGAGGCTATTACAAAATACAAAGAGCAGCTTCTATAGCTGCTCTTGTATTAATTGTGGAGTTATATTTTTATCTGAAATGCTAAATCGAATCTGTCCAAGTCTTTGGCCTCTTTCTGTCTCAATAATAACCTTCCATTTTCCAGGCCATAAGTTTTGTTTTCTTGAATATCCTCGAAATCCTTCATCTCTTCCACCAGATATTGGAATTCTTATTCTGTCTGTTTTTACCCAACGGACGTTTTCTTTATCGTAGTAGTGCCATGAATGATATATGTCAGTTTCAAGTCTGGTTGGTGCAAATACAGAAGCAAAAACATACACTGGAGAACCTTCTTCTTTGTGAACTGTTCTACTTCTTGTTTCAAAAATGTTATACCAAGAAGCTTCTTCGTATGTTCCAAGGTAGCTGTTATCTCCAGTTTTTTCTATTGAGTGATAGATCGCTTTAAATTTAAGTGAAAGAGGAACGGGGGGAATGATATTTGTAAAATAGAGAATATTAAATAGAACAAAAATTATAAATACTCGAAGTCTGATTTTTGGAATATACTCTCGAAATATCTCAGTATTAATTTTCTTGAGAATTTGAAGGTATAAAAAAATTGCAAATAAACTGACAATACCACTTACAAGAAACATTAAAACCCCAACTTCAGCAAATAACACAGGAAGGAAAAATATAAGATAAGAAAAAATAGCAAGATAGTAGAAAGAAATTTGGAATACTACATTTTCATAATACGCGCGTTTAATCTCTGTTCCAAGCATAAGTCCAAGAAGTAATAGGAGAAAAGGCCAACTTGAAAGAAAAGATCCACTTCTTCCATAAAAGATTATGAATCCAGAAAAAAGTGCACCAAAAGAAAATATTACAAGTGTATTAATAAATCTTTCACGTTGTGCAATTTTGAATTTGATTCCACGTTCTGTATTTTTTGAGAAGAGAAGAGCAATACAAGTCCCAAGAATAAGAATATGGGTTATAAAAATTGCGTTATCAAAAACACGGTCGATTTGCTGAAGTGTGAGCGCGTCAAGAATAAAACCTCCAATAATCGCTGCTATGATAATAGTGCGTTTATATTTTTTCTGTGCTGCTTTTACTTTTGAAAACATTTTTGTATTTTAATTGTAACAAGGTATTTAAAAAATAAAAAACGCATACGCGTTTTTTATTTTGCAAATTTTTGATTGTAGAGTTCAATTGATTTTTCAACTGCTTTCATTGCTTCTTCTTTTCCTTTGTATCCAAGAATTTCAACTGATTTTTTTCCATCATCTTTTTTCAAATCTTTATATGTTTCAAAAAAGTGTCGATATTCTTTCAGGTTATGCTTGTTAAGATCAGAAAGATCGTGAACATCATCCCATCGTTTGTCATCAATAGGAACTGCGATGATTTTGTAGTCAGATTCTCCACCGTCAATCATTTCCATAACAGCAACAGGTCGAACTCGTACAAGAATACCAACATTGAGAGGGTAAGTTGTAAGTACAATTACATCAAGCGCATCTCCATCATCCCACAGTGTTTGAGGAACAAAGCCATAATCAAATGGATATGGATGTCCCGAGTAGTTTGCTCGGTCGAGTGCGATAAGTCCAGTTTCTTTATCAATCTCATACTTATTTGGTGAGTTTTTTGGAATTTCAATGATTACATTCATCTCGTTCGGAGTGTTATCTCCTCGAGAAACATCATGCCATAGGTTCATAAGTGTATATTTTCTATTATTTCTAACTCAGGTATTAAAGCACATTTTTTGATTTTATTCAAATTCTTTCTTGATTCATAAGTCTAAATCAAGTACCATATGGATATATGAATATGTACGAAAATAAGCTTAATACTCCAAGTGGATTTCGAGATCTTCTTCCTTCTGAAGCTGCTGGAAGACAATATATTATTGAATGTATTACTCGAGTATATAAAAGATTTGGATTCTTGCCCCTTGAAACACCAGTTGCAGAATTTGAGAATATTTTAATTTCTGAAAGCGCGAGTGATTTTAATTTGTTTCGTCTTGAATCAACAAGTCAACGTTTGAGTGGAGATAAAGAAGATGTTGCTTTGCGCTTTGATCTTACTGTTCCTTTGGCTCGAGCAGTGAGTCAATACGGAAACGCACTTCCAAGACCTTTTAAACGATATCAAGCAGGATATGTTTTCCGGGGTGAAAGACCTCAAAAGGGAAGATATCGACAGTTTATGCAGTTTGATGCAGATATGGTAGGAACAAAAAATCTTATTGCTGATTCAGAAATAATTTTCATGATTACTGAAATTATGAAAGAACTACAGGTTTCTGATTTTGTTGTTCGTGTAAACACTCGAACAATTCTTAATATTTTGCCACAGTTTATTTCATTTCCTCAGAATCTTTTGAAAGAAGTTTTAATTGTTCTTGATAAGGCTGAAAAAATTTCTCAAGAAGAACTTGTTCAAGAATTAAGAAGACTTCGAATTGCTGAAGATGGGATTGAAAAAATAAAACAATTTTCAAATATTGCCGCAAAACCACAAGATGCAATTAAAGAACTTAAAAAATTTTTTGGTGATTTTCAAGATGCAGAGGCCGGAATTGTTGAACTTGAAACTATATCAGAATATCTAGAAAATTTCGGAGTGGAAGATAAAGTAATTTTTGATATGAAAATTATTCGTGGATTTGCATACTATACAGGTCCGGTGTTTGAAACAAACCTTCTCTCTGCTCCCGAATTCGGTTCGGTGGTTTCCGGTGGAAGATACGATAATCTTGTTGAAAGATTTACAAGTCAGTCACTTCCAGCGGTTGGAGTTTCTGTTGGTGTTGATCGTCTCGAGACAGCACTTCGAACTATCGGCATACTAGAAAATCTTGTGATGGATAAAAAAATTGTAGTATTTTCTCAGCAACCAAATTCATACACCGCGCAAGTTGCTTCGGAGCTTCGAAAAAATAATTCTGCAGTTGATGTTTATGTTGGTTCAAAAAATGAATTTAGAGATATTTTTACCTACGCAGAATCTACACAAGCAACATATGTGGTGATTCTTGGGACTGAGGAAGAAGAAAATAGAACTGTATCAATTAAAAATATTAAAACTCGAGAACAAAAAACCTTCGAATTTTCAGACCTTATAAAACAAGCTATTGATTTTTAAATATATATGAAAAAATTTTTACGTATTCTTGCTATTCTATTTCTTTTGGTAGTTATCGTTATTGTTATTAAAAGTGGTATTTTATCAGGAAATGATAGTAGTGCTTCTGAAGTTGTAGAAACCGTCCCTGAAGAAACAGTTTCTAGTGAAGAGATATCCGCTGAAATTTCAGAAACAGAAGAAGAAATTCAAGACATTATTAATCCAGTTTCAGAAGAGGATGACGGAGTTGTTATTTTAGGAGGGGATGGAATTCCAAATAATTAGTATATGAAAGCACCACTTTTTTGTTTGCTTGATGAAAACAATAAAGAGCATTGTCTCACTGACTACAAAGGTCAGTGGATTTTGCTTTATTTTTATCCAAAGGATGATACTCCAGGATGTGCAACAGAAGCATGTCAAATTCGAGATTCTTGGGCTGAGTTTAAAAAATATAATGCAATTGTCTTTGGGGTTTCTGGTGATAGTGTTTTATCACATAAAAAGTTTAAAGAAAAATTTAATTTACCATTTCCTCTTCTTTCAGATACGGAAAGGGAAGTTATGAAAAGTTTCGATGTTCTTGGAGAAAAATCTATGTTTGGTAAAATGTTTATCGGAATTAAACGAGAGTCATTTTTGATTAATCCAAACGGTGAAATTGTGAAGCATTACAAAAATGTAAAACCAGCAATTCACGCAGAAGAAGTTTTAAGAGATCTAGAATTAATGATATCTCACACGTAATATGAATTATAAAGAAAAATATTTACCAGAATTTATCTACGGAGGAATTGACGGAATCGTAACAACTTTTGCAATTGTTGCTGGGGTTGTTGGTGCTGGTCTTAGTCCCGGAATTATTCTCATTCTCGGTTTTTCCAATGTGCTTGCAGATGGTTTTTCGATGGCATCTTCAAATTTCCTTGCTTCACGAGCAGAGCAGCGTCTCGGTGGTGATGATTCAAAAAAGCCACTTAAAACAGCTTCTGTAACATTTGTCTCATTTGTCTTACTTGGTCTCGCGCCATTAGTTTCGTTTGTTTTTGAGATGGCGTTTGGTTGGTTTCAAGGGCAACAGTTTTTGGTTTCTTGTATACTCACCTCCGCTGCCTTTGTTGTAATTGGTTTCATTAAAGGTGGAATCACAGGACAAAATCGTATTCGTGCATCTTTCGAAACTCTTTTAGTAGGAGGAGTTGCAGCTCTTGTTTCGTATTTTGTTGGTGCGTTTTTACATAACCTTGCGTAATATATAAACAACATACAAAAAATCCCGAACAATTTGTTCGGGCTTTTTACATTCAATTTCCTCGCCTATTTAGGCTGGCCATTTTCCAAAATCTTTTTTAACAACTTATTGGTTTCTTGAATCCCAGAAGAAACATTATTCATTTGGTTTGCGATATCCATTCGCATCTCCCGTGTTTCTTGAGTCATGTGATTTTTGACTTCTTGGTTTCCAGCGTTCACATAGTGTCGAGTTTTTTCGTTTTGGTCACTTGTGTGATGACGTGTTTTCTCAGCTTGTTCGCTTACATGGTGTCGAGTTTTCTCACCCTCTTCATGGATTGTTTTTATTAGAGTTTCAGGTTTGTAATCTTTATTACTACTTTTCCATAATAAAAAGGCAATCAAAAGTAAAATTGCTAAAACTAACCAAACCCACCAAGGTGTGTCTATTGGCCAACCAGTTGGTAGGGTCGATGGAGGATAAGCGGGATCATTGTTTGGAGGACATGGAGATGACTGAAAATTATTTTCACAATCAATGTTTTGAAGTTCTGTCACAAGACGATCTCCAGAAACCATATCGACAACACATTTGATATGGTTAGGGCCTGTTGGTGACTTCCAAACAACTGATTCTGATTTTCCTTGCAACGTGTCTAAACGAAATGGTAAACGAAGTAAGATAACATCACCTTGGTATAGGGGAAGACTTACATATTTTATCTTTGTTGGATCGCAAGGGTCTAACTTTTTTACCAAATTACGTTTTGCAATCAATGGATTATCCAAGAGAAACATTTCTTTGGTATATCCAGGATTGTTTTTTGCATGGTCTTTTACGATACCATTTACAAATTGACCAGTTGCAATTGTTACCTCTTTGGCGACAATGGAGTTCCATAAAGGTTCCTCGACCAATTCAGTATGACACTGAGGCGTCGTTTTTTGCGGTTGAGAAGTTTGTACTTCATTGTTTTCACAAGAGAAAAGGATTACAGAGAGTACTGTAAAAAGGAAAATAATTGAATTTTTCATAGAACTTCGGATTAATTATTGGGTTTTGATTTAGTAATAAAATAACATATTTTTATAAATAAGTCAAGTATTATGTAATTATAAAAAACCTTATTTTACAATGATTTTTATGATATTATTCAAATATGTATGTAAAAATTACAGCTCTCACAGGCCAAAAACAAGAGTTTTTACGAGAGGAAAATAACGGAAGATTTGTTGTTTCTGTCAAAGAAAAACCCGAACAAAACATGGCAAATAGAAAAATACTTGAAATAATAGCTTCATATTTCAAAGTTCCAGTTTCAAAAGTAAAAATAGTATCTGGTCATCATAAACCATCAAAGATTTTTGATATTGTCGATAAATAGTCTTTTTTACTCGTGATATAATGAACATGTCGGAGTTTAATAGTTTTAAGTGGAAATTTACCTTATGAAATTATATATCCAGTCTTATAACAATTTTGAGATTACCGATACTATTGATCAGTTTGTGAAGTCGAAGTTTTCTTTATTAGAAAAAATAGTTTATGACGACTCTTCAGAATGTTTTGTTTCTTTGGGAAGAACAACCAATCATCAAAAACAAGGAGAAGTATATCGAGTTTTTGTTGAACTTAAAAAAGGAAAAGAAAATTTTCAAGTAGAAGAAACTCACGAAGATTTGTACGCCGCGATTGATATTGCAAAAGATACTATTGAATATAAAATAACAAGTCAGTCTCAGAAGAAACGTTCAGTATTCAAAAAAGCAGCAATCGCATTTAAAAATTTATTACGAAAATAAAAATCATGTCAAAAGGAAAAACAATATTTCAAATTCTTGCTTTATTTATAGTTATTATGGTAATTATAGTGAGTACAAGAAAAGATACTACAACTGAAGAAATGTCAGCACAAGAAGATGTTTCGGCAAGTGTTGTGTCGAGTTTAGAAAATAATCAAATAACAGAAGAAACAAATACTATGGAGCAAGAAACAATCATGGTAACAATGGTTACCTCACAGGGAAATATTGAAATTGAACTTTGGAAAGATAAAACACCAAAAACAGTAGAAAACTTTATCACTCTCGCACAAAATGGTTTTTATGACGGGACACGATTCCATCGAGTTATTGAAGGATTTATGATTCAAGGTGGTGATCCACTTTCAAAAGATACAGCACAAATGGCTCGTTGGGGAACAGGAGGTCCTGGGTATCAATTTGCAGATGAGATTCATGCTGAAAACAAAAATATTGCAGGAACAATCTCAATGGCAAATGCTGGTCCAAATACAAACGGATCACAGTTTTTCATAAACGTTGCAGATAATAGTTATCTTGATACAAGACATACTGTCTTTGGAAAAGTTATTTCAGGATATGATGTTGTAGAAACAATTTCTCTCGTGGATACAATTCCTGGCGTGGATCGACCGGTTCAAGATGTTGTGATTCAATCTATTGAAATAAAATAAAAAATCCCCTAAAGGGGATTTTTTATTTTTTAAATTGTTCCCAAGTTATTTCTTTTTTTCCTTCTGGAATAACTTTTTCTATAATAAATTTGTTGTTTTCAAAACGAGCTTGGGTGATTTTAATTCTTTTTCCATTTTCATCAAAAAAGAAAAGCCCTGGCCAAGGGAAATATGCTCTCCATTTTTGCCACAAAATTTTTGGATCATCTGAAAGATTTATTTGGCCATCTTCTTTTGTAAGAATTTTTGCTCGAGTAACAAAATCTTCATTTTGTTTTTTGGGAACTATGCTGCCATCTAATATTCCAGGTAATGTTTGTATTAAAAGTTTTGAACCAATAACACTTAAATTTTCTCGCAAATCTTCTCTGTATTCCATGCCGGTAAGTGTTATCGTTTCCTCAGCAAAAATATCTCCAGCGTCAAGCTTGAATACCATATTTTGAATAGACACACCTGTTTCTATGTCGCCGTGTAAAATTGCAGATTCAACAGGAGTTGCTCCTCGCCATTTTGGAAGAAGGGAATAGTGAACATTGAGTGTTCCTTTTTTGGGAATGTTGATAATTTTTTCTGGGATAATTTTTCCATAGGCAACCACGATTGAAATATCTGTGTTGAAAGATTTGAGTGTTTCTTCAAAATTCCCATCAAGTTTTTCTGGTTGCAGGACTACAATATTTCTCTCCTTGGCCCAAAGTTTAGGTGCTGGAGCGGTGTAAATCTGCTTCCTGCCGATTGGTCTATCTGGAAGTGTAATAACAGCTGAAATGTTGTATCCAGCTTGTTCTAGGTCATTTAAATAGGTAAGGGTAATATCAGGAGTTCCCCAAAATATAATATTAGTATTGTTTGTAGCTTTCATCTTGCCAAGTTTCCTCTGCTTTATCAATAAAAAGTACTCCATGAAGGTGGTCGTATTCATGTTGAATAACACGAGCGTAAAAACCAGTCGCTATTTCTTCAATATGTTCACCTTGTTCATTTACGTATCGCAGTGTTATTTTTTTCGGCCTTGTAACTTTTCCGTATACTCCACGAATTGAAAGACATCCTTCTTCCATATCAACCATTTCTTTCGAACTATCAATAATTACTGGATTGAAATAATATTGGTTTGGAATTGCTGGGTTTGGTATTTTAGTTTTTCCTGATTGATATTCTGCATTAAAAACAATTCCACCGATAACAAAAAGTTGCTTTGTTATTCCGATCTGGGGCGCAGAAATAGCCACTCCATCTTTTTGTGAAGCAAGGGCGTCGTCGAGGTCTTTCATGAGTTGTTTTGTTTCTTTGCTTGTAATTTCAAGATCTGGGATTGGTTCACATACAATCCGAAGTCTTTCATCGCCAAGCTGAATAATCTTTTTTGACATATGGAATTTATACCATAAAAAAAGACCCCGCGAAAGCGGGGTCTTTTTTATTTAATCTTTTTCAATTCCTCAATCATTTTATCAATTTTTACTGTTTTCTGAGATCTGTTTTTCATTGCTCGAATGATAACAGTTCCTTCAAGTGCTTCTTTGTGACCAAAAATAATTGTGTATGGAACACCAATTTTTTCAGCTACAGAAAGTTGTGCTTGAAGACTGTCTTTTGAAAGTGCTTTCATGACAGGAATTTTTGCTTTTCGAAGATGTTCAAGCACTGCAAGACTTTTCATTTTCGCTTCTGTTCCAAGTTGAATGAAATATACTTTCGGTTCTTTGAGATTTCTTGGACTGTGTGGTTTGAACCAAGGCATAGACATGATTGATTGAACATAGATAGATGCTCCAACTGCTGGAATGTCTTTCTTCGATCCAAGCATTTTAATCAAGTTATCATGTCTTCCACCTCGCGCGAGAATAACACTGTTTACTTCGTCATGATTTCCTTCCTCGTCTTCTGAGTATCCTCGGATTTCAAACATGGTGTGACTATCAGAATCAAGTTCATGGGTAATCTTTTTGTCTATTCGATATGAGATTCCAAGTTCATCAAGATATTCAAGAACCTCTTTAAATTGTTTCTTACATTCAGTTGTCAGAAAACTAAGTGGATCTGGAACATTTGCATTTACTTCTTTTGTTCCTTCTTTTTCTGAATTAAGAACAAGAAGTGGATCAGTTTTCAAAAGTTGCCTATCATCTTTATCAAGAGAATTAATATGTTTTCGATAGTAGTTTGAGAGTTCTTTGATATAGTGCTGTCTACATGTTTTGTCTCCAAGAGAATTGATATGAACAAAAATATGTTTTCCTCCAAGTTCTTCGATAGATAAAACAGCAAGTCGTATCAAAAGAGCATCCATGATACTTTTTTCTGATCCCACAACTTCAAGGTCGAAGGTGAAAGATTCATGAGTCCCATTTTTTTGATTTTGATATCGTGGACCAAAACGGTACATCATAACCGGTTGTGGAAGCGCAATCATGTTTTCGTCGATATATGTTCGAATGAATCCTGGTGCTGTTGTTTGAAGAAGACTAAGCTTGTCGCCACTTTTTGGTTGTTTGACACCATAGAGTGTTTCTGTGATTTTCTCAGGTTGTTTTCCAGCAGCCTTTGCTACGAATTCTTCATGTTCAATCATTGGAAGATGAACAGGAATAAATCCATAATACATCACGATTTCTTGAATTTTTTCAAACATTCCTTGAATGTTGTAGTATTCACTTTCTTGTATGATCGGAATATTTGCGTGGGTGAGTCTCCCAGAATCTTTTTGTGCCATGAGTGTTGTATAAGCTAATTATAATGAATCAGTATCTTGATTTGTTTGGTGATATTCTCCAGGAAGAAAATCTATTTTGCTGAGTGGAAGGAGCCGCATGTATGCTCTTCCAACGATAAACTCTTTTGGTAAAACTCCCCAGTGTCTTGAGTCAGAGCTGTTTGGTCTGTTGTCGCCCATTACAAAATATTCATCTTCTCCAAGGGTAACGCTAATGTTGTTGTTTGCTTCAAATTCAATATAGGGTTCGTCGAGTTGAATCTTTTCTTCTCCTTCTTTTTGAATATACACTTTGCTTCCTTCGATGGTTACAGTTTCTGTTGGAAGTCCAATTACTCGTTTGATATAAAAGTCTTTTGGGTTGAGAGGGAATCGAAAGATGATAACATCTCCGCGTATTGGTTCTTGTGTTCGATATGTAAGTTGGTCAACAATAAGGTATTGGTTAGTTTCAAATGTTGGGTTCATTGACGCACCGTTTACGATGAATGGTTGAGCGATGAAAATTCGGAAGGGAATAATGATGAGACCAGCTATAACAATAAATCGGATCAGTTCAAAAGTCTCTCTTTTAATGTTGAAAATTTTTGAAGTTTTCTCTTCTTGTTGAGTGTTTTCCATGACAGTATTGTAATACAAAATAAAGTATTGACGCAAACCATGAAAATAGGGGATACTAGTACATATGATTATTGCACTCCTTGGAAACCCAGGAAAAAAATATGAAGATACAAAACACAACGCAGCTTGGATTGTTTCTGAGGCCTGGTCTTTAGAATGGAAGGAAAATAAATATGCAGAAAGTATTGAAGCGGAGAATAATGCTGTTACTTTCATAAAACCACAAACCTTCATGAATGAATCTGGAAGATCGGTTGCTTGGTATCTTTCAAAACAAAATCAAAAATCAGAAGATGTTGTGGTTGTGTATGATGATGTTGACTTACCTGTTGGGTCACTTCGTGTTTCTTTCAATCGAGGCTCTGGAGGACACAATGGAATTAAATCTATCGAGCAAGCTTTGGGAACCTCAGCTTTTACTCGAATTCGTATTGGAGTTGCAAGAAAAAACGAAGAAGGAAACGCACTTCTTCCAGAAAGCCGAAGAGATTTTGTTTTGGCTTCTTTTGGTCAGGATGATAAAAAAGAAATTGAATCTCTTTCGGATAAGGTTATGAAAATTATCAAGACTATTCAAAAAGATGGAGTGGAGAAGGCGATGAATGAGTTTAATTGAATATAAGCCCTACTTTTTTCTTGATAAAAAAGTAGCAAAAACTCAAGACCCCTTGAAAAGACTAACTTTCGGAAAATTTCTCTAAAACTTGCTAATCGCTTCGCTTAAACGCAAGTTTCTTTACGAAAAATTTTCCGAAAGTCTTCACGTCTTTTCTGTGAAGGGTCGAAAAAGAAAAATCGTGCACTTAGCACGATTTTTTCAATTAAAACTTCCATAATAAAGGACAGTGTATTAGTAGATATCTTGTATCTACTTTGTTTATTTTTATTCAGTTTTTAAAGTACAATAGCTAGTGCTATTAAAAGTACCAGCAAATGTGCTGTTTCTTTCATTTTATTAAAACCACTAATCCACATACTAATTTTTTACTGCTTGCATTTAAGCTAGCGCTAAGTTAGTATATAGACAGAGGTATTTTAGCTAATAGTCTGCTCTAATCCACTCCAAGATATACAGCATTGACTATATTATACCATATTTTTGGCAGTACTTATCTCTTGTCATAAAGAAATAAGTATTGTCGGAATCAAAAAACAGCTCGCAAGAGTTGTTTTTTGATTTTTGAAGAATCTAAATATGTTCATGATATACTTTAAAAAAGTTTCGTTTTTATTATTTAGTATTTTAAAATATATGAAAAAAGAATTATCTTGGAAATTATTAATACCGTTAGGTTTAGTGCTTTGGCTTATCGGTAAGTTTGTTTTTGTGGGAATTGTAGGTAGCTCTCTAACATTAATAGGTTTTATTATAGGTATTATGGGTATAATAAGTTTATTTAAAAAGAAATAATTACCTTCTCTATATGTGGTTTAAAATAAAAAGAATTCTATTTAAGATATTATTCTTCATAGGTCTTATTTCAGTGATTGGAGGTATGAGCGAGTTGGAAGTTTCTGTTGTTGTAGGTGGAGGTATTTTCATTGGTTTGTCTCTATTCATG
>Ga0247840_10000794_pt1 | contig 64470 bp, 59 predicted proteins | sample LaCruzMarch2015__FD_192404 | JGI IMG/M metagenome (GOLD analysis project Ga0247840, IMG submission 192404) | Freshwater microbial communities from meromictic Lake La Cruz, Castile-La Mancha, Spain - LaCruzMarch2015_17m | ecosystem: Environmental > Aquatic > Freshwater > Lake | place: Spain... | reverse complement strand
AATATCCCTTTGGGCATTCTGTCAGAGCTGCTCTTCTATGCAGCCATTGTACGCGACATGGTCGCTGGACGTATTAAAACCCAAAGACCATCAGATAATGATTGTTATGATTCCACAAATCTAGATGGCAAAGAAATCATAAATGCCTGTTTTCTGGCCCCAGACTTCCACCCCCTTTTGATAGAGCCCATAATTGATAATCTTAACAATGCATTCGCTCAGTTAAAGAAAAGAGACAGCATGTGTACGGTTGTCTTTCACAAATCTATAATCGATATGGATAAGACTGGAAAACTTTTCATCATTTGAGAATATCAAAAAACCCTTATGAAAGAATTTGTTTGCATTAGGGATACAATACATTTTTTCGGGCAGGGTCATTGAATGAATCGAGCGGGTCTTGAAAACACTAAATTTGTTGAACTTTGCATCCCTGTGAAAAGGAGAAAGATATCTCATGAGCGAAATGGAATTCTGGATAGGCGTGGATCTGGACGGCACGCTGGCCGAATATCATGGCTGGATCGGAATCCATCATATCGGGAAAGCGATCACGCCAATGATTGTGCGTGTTCAGCGATGGATAGGCGAGGGGAAGAAGGTCAAGATTTTTACTGCGAGGGCTTCTGAAGGACCGGCGGCTATCGAATTCATTCACGCCTGGCTTGATAAACAGGGGCTCCCAAAACTCGAAGTCACCAATGTCAAAGACTTCGGCATGACGGAATTGTGGGATGACCGCTGTGTTTCCGTAGCAACGAATACGGGGCAGATAAAGAATCACACTGTTTGATAGAGGAAAAAACATGAAGAGCGCAAAAGCCGATTTTGTCCACCTTCACGTTCACACAGCATACAGCCTGCTTGACAGCACCCTCCGCCTTAGCGATCTATTTAGAAAAGCTAAGGAATATAAGATGCCGGCCATCGCAATGACCGATCACGGCAATCTTTTCGGTGCCATCGAATTTTATCAACAGGCCCAAAAAGCCGGGATCAAACCCATTATCGGATGCGAGCTGCATGTCGCCCCTAAGAGCCGGTTTGACAAATCTCCTTACGGTATTGATGAATCGTCTCGCCATCTTATCGTTCTCGTCAAAAACATGCAGGGATATCAAAATCTCCTGAAGCTCACCACGGCAGGCTATCTTGAAGGTTACTCCTATCACCCCCGGGTGGACAAAGAACTCCTTCATCGTTATTCTGAAGGACTGATTGCAACAAGCGCTTACCTGCACGGGGAGGTTGCCGCATATCTCCTGAAGGGCGATCGCGAAGCCGCTATAAAAGCCGCCCACGAATACCAGGATATCTTCGGTCAGGGGAATTTCTACCTTGAAATCATGGAAAACGGTTTGCCGGAACAAAAGATCGCCAATGAAGGCATCATGGATATCAGCCGTCTTCTCTCCATTCCTGTTGTTGCCACCAATGACTGTCATTATCTACAGGCCGATGATGCAGAGGCCTATGAGGTGCTTCAATGCCTCCAGGCGGGAAAGACCCTTCACGACAAGGAACAGATACGTCCTAAAACGAATCAGTTTTATCTACGATCACCAGCAGAGATGAAGAGTATTTTCTCTTATTGTCCCGAGGCTATCTCCAATACCGTCCTGATTGCGGACAAATGCAACCTATCTCTCGAATTAGACTGTCCTCGCCCTCCCCAATTCCAATTGAAGGATGGGAGTACCCTTGATGAATGCTTGGCAAAAATCGCTTACGAAGGACCCAACAGGATGCTGCCCGCCATCGCTACAGATTTCTCTCCGGAAAGGCGTGATTACATCATCCGGTATGCAACGGAGAGATACGGTGTTGAACATGTAGCCAAGATCATCACCTTCAGGAAAATGAGGGCGAAATCTGCCATTCGCAATGTTGGTCACGCCTTGAATATTCCCTACGCAGATGTTGACGCCATCGCAAAAATGGTTCCCAATGGTCGAAATATCTCTCTGGATGATGCCTTTAACAAGGAACGTCGCTTGAGAGAAGCAGCAAGAAAGAGCGAGAAGATACAAAAACTTTTATCCCTTTCATGGGCTCTGAAGGGCTTGATTATCCATTCATCCACCCATGCCTCCAGTATGGTCATTTCCGATAAGCCCCTTGTGGACATGGTTCCCCTATGCCTTGATTCTGAAAACGATCTTGTTACGCAGTATTCCGTTAACGACCTCCAGAGCATGGGGGTTTCGATATTCAATTTCCGCGGCAGGAATTCATGACATGAAGAAAAAAGAAAGGGAGGAATGGTCAATGAATACTAACACTAACAAATCAGTCGTCTTATTTGCAGTGGTTTTCTTATTTTTCACCAGTCTTGTGGGATATGCACTGGCACAGGAGTCAAAGCATCCCCTTGATGTATGGTTTGCGAACTGCGTGGCGCAGGACGACTCCACGGCGGGCCAGCGAAATTGTTACGGGAATGCTTATGGTCTTTGGGACAAAGAGTTGAACGTGCATTACAAAAATCTTATGAAACGACTTGACCAGAATGGCAAGAAGGTTCTGAAGACTTCGCAGACGTCCTGGCTGAAGTTCCGGGATGCGGAGTCAAAGTTGTCAGACCTGATCGTCAATGGCAAAGAGGGCACGATGTGGCTAATTGTCGGCGACAGCGACCGGATGGAGCTCATCAGGAAGAGGGCATTGGAGTTGAAAAGATACCGGGAGATATTGGATGAATAACCGCCAGATAGAGAGGTTCAGCGCCGTCGCAAGAGCTATGAAGATTGTCCTTTGTGTACTTGCCGGATTGATCCTCTGCTTTTCGCCCTTCTTTGTTGATGCTGAGGAACCGGAAAAGACGATGAAGGTCATTGTCACAGGGATCGGCGTCGACACGGCCGCGGCCAGACTGAACGCTATCAGAAATGCCGTGGAACAGCTAATCGGGGTTTATGTGTCGGCAGACACTCTTGTGAAGAATCATGCACTTCTGAAAGATGAAATTCTCAGCTACAGCGGCGGTTATGTCAGATACAGTCGGATCGTTTCTGAAGAACATGGCCGTGACGGGCTTGTTGTTGTTACCATAGAGGCGGATGTTGTCGCCTCAAAATTGAAGCGAAAGCTCGAATTCCTGAACATCGCAGTCCGCAACGTAGAAGGGGAAAAACTTTTTGACGAGGCATACGGCAGGTTGGAGGAAAAGCGCTCCGGGGCCGCCCTGCTGGAGAAAATCATCTCCAAATATCCACAGGCTGCCTATAATTTTGAAGTCGGCGCCCCGCAGATCAAATCCGTTGATCAAGCCTCGGGCAAGGCGACCATGAACATTTCCCTGAACCTCCGCTGGGACCAATCTTTTCTTGATGAACTGCGGTCCGTAATGGAGCAAGTGGCGAGGCAAGAACTCAAAATGGTTGATATCCTATCCTTCAGCCAAGGCGTCAACAATAAGTACCTCAGAAATGGTGCTGTTGTTTGCTTTTCCTCCCAAAGCCGGATCAGGGCAGGCATGGCGGAAAACTGCATGATTCTTGAAAATCAAGATCTTGATTTTCTCTCCCGTAATGGCGACAAAAATCAAAAACAAAAGGTAACCCATACTGACAGGCGGAGATCCCTGATCAATCTGCCTGCCTTAGCCGACGCTATGTCGCTCATGCTGACGTTTAAAGACAGGGCCGGCAATGAGGTCCATAGCATTTCTTATGCCTTTAAACGACAAGACAGCGATAGCTGTGATAAGCAGGGAATTGCATACGAGCGAGGCAATTCCAGAAGTTCCACGCTACGTTTTGTCCTTTCCGGGGAAGGCTTCAAACCGCCGAATATACTGTGGCGAGACCTGCGAAACCGGCGGCTCCTGATTGTCACGGACGGCGTTTTCAATATTGATCTGCCGGTGCGAATGGATGCAAAGGTCCTCAAGGAGGTTCAGACCATCGAAGTCAATATAAACCCGTGGACGCAATAGAATGCTGAAAAGGAAACGCCAAAAATATTATCGGACTCCGACAGGGCTTTCCTGATGAAATAAATCATTGTTTGTGTTAGAAGGCCGCCATGATAAGGTAAAGAAGATTTTATGGAAGAGGGAACGTATCAGATCTGCCCGGAATGTGCTTATTCGACGCAGGATGGGGAAGAGGGCAATTGTCCCAACTGCCGGACGGAGTTGCTCCGTAGCTGCCCTCTATGCCTTCATCCATTCCGGGAAAAAAGGAGCATGTATTGCTTAAAATGCAAGGAGAAATTACGAATATCCTACGTTCCGATTCAATAACCTTAAGGATGGCAAAGTGAAATGTTCATGACGGTGTCCCGTTACAAAGAAGGATGAAAATGCGAGACCCATCCCCACCTTGATCCTCCCCTTGAAGGGGAGGAAATAATTAGATCAATGAATTCTATTATTTAGAGGTACATTTTTAGGCGAAATTAAGCACGCAGAAAGAAGTGAAATGAATGATCACACCGTAGGAATCGATGTTGGCTCGATCACATCTAAGGCGGTCTTGATGAAAGAAGGGGTAATTTTGGCCTCCAAGGTCATCTTTACCGGCTATAACGTAGAATCAGCAGCCCGCAAAGTATTTGATGATGTCCTCGCGGAAGTCGGCCTGCCGCCGGAGGCGGTTGGAAGGATAGTGGCCACTGGATATGGCAGGAAAGGGGTCTCCTTCGCTCATGAATCTCTGACCGAGATTCTCTGTCATGCGTCGGGGGCTTATTATCAGAATCCGGAAATAAGGTTTATTATCGACATCGGGGGGCAAGACAGCAAGGCGATCCTGCTGGACGATGGGGGGAGAGTAAAAAATTTTACCATGAACGATAAATGCGCCGCCGGGACGGGACGGTTTCTGGAAGTTATGGCCCGGGCTATGGAAGTCAATCTGGAAGAATTCGGCGATCTCTCTCTACAGGCTCATGTACCGGCAAAAATAAGCAGCCTCTGTACTGTCTTTGCTGAATCGGAAGTGATCTCGCTTATTTCCAAGGGGGCGTTACGGGAAAACATAATCGCCGGCATCCACGAATCCATCGGCGCCCGCGTGTCGGCGATGGCAAAGAGGGTGGGGCTGAGGGCGCCCGTCATGATGACGGGCGGGGTAGCAAAAAACGAGGGGGTCGTAAAGGCGCTGGTAGAAAAACTGGGCCTGCCGATCGAGGTGTCGCCCTATGCGCAGGTTAACGGCGCCATCGGAGCGGCTTATCTGGCATGGAAATAAAGTTGATCGCGGAACAGAATATAAAATGATGGACGAAGAGAATCTGGAAGGAAAAATTAAAGGATTGATCTTATCCAGAGTCGCCATGGCGACCTTTTTGCTGGGTATTTTCATTTTCCTACAGATAAAAGCCCCGGACTTCTTAACCCAGAGATCCATATCCTATTTTTACGGAATTATTGTCCTAATCTATCTTCTCTCGCTGGCATTTTCCGTCCTCAGCAGAATATTCACAAACCACCGGATTCACATATATCTCCAGACTATTACCGACGTAGTTATTATCACTGCGCTCATCTACGTCACAGGTGGAATCAGATCAACCTATGCTGTATTCTATCCGCTGGTTATTATTTATTCTGTCCTTTATCTGGGCAGAAATGGCGGTCTCATCACCGCCTCGGCTGCATCGATTTTCTACGGACTTTTGATTGACCTTGAATATTATCGCGTTATCACCCCCCTTTCCCATCCCTACATATGGGAAATCCCCGATACGGCCGGTCATGTATTTCTCCGCATTTCCATTAACATCCTTTCTTTTTACCTCATTGCCCTCTTGGCAAGTTTCGTTGTCGAGAAGGAAAAAAAGACAAGAGCACTCCTTGCCGAAAAAGAATCAGCTTTCAATCAATTGGATTTGCTTTATCGATCCATCATTGAATCCGTTGATGCGGGTATTTTGACAATAGATCTGGAAGGAAGGATCAAATCTTTCAACAGAGCGGCGGAGCAGATCACCGGATGGCGCTTTGGCTCTTTAGAAAACCATAGTATCCAGAACATATTTCCCGTCTGGAAAGAATTATACGTCAATAGCGTTAATAATGATGGGAGCTTTAAGGGACGTATCGAAATGCCTGCCGTAGTGACTCAGAATCGCCGTTTGATTTTAGGTTGCGCCCTCTCGGCGCTCCGAGATAATAGCGGCCGGAAGATAGGTGACATTCTGATTTTTCAGGACCTGACGAAGGTGAAGGAAATGGAGGCAATCGTAGAGAGAAACCGTCGTCTTGCTTTCGTCGGTGAAATGGCGGCAGGGCTTGCCCATGAAATCCGCAACCCCTTGGCCTCCATCAGCGGTTCCATTCAGATGTTGATGAAGGAATCAAGTGTGGGAACAACGGAAGGACGGCTTATGCAGGTAATCATGCGCGGCAAGGATCAACTGGAAGGGTTTGTCAAAGACTTCCTCCTCCTGGCCAGACATCACCGCGGTCCCCATCAAGAAGTCCTCATTGGCGATATTGTCGGGGAGGTTCTGGAAGCAGCGCTGGTAATGCCTGATTGGAACAGTAATATTGAGATGAGCGAAAATATTGAAGAAGGATGTGTTATCAAAGGGAACAGGGAAGAGATGCGCCAATTGATATGGAACCTCATCCTCAACGCTGCCCAAGCAATGCCGGATGGGGGACATCTTGCCGTCAGTGTCCGAAAAAAGAATCTGGAGAACTACGAAGGACTTGAGATTGAAGTGACAGATAACGGCGTAGGGATTAACGAAGAAAATAAAAAACTGATATTTGAACCTTTTTTTACTACTAAAGAGAGGGGTACGGGGTTAGGTTTGGCTATTGTAATGAGGATCGTCAATAGCTATGGTGGAAATTTGATATTTGAAAGTACATCAGGTAAGGGAACAAAATTCGTGATCCAGCTCCCCGAGGCGGGGTTTATCCCAGGAGGTAATAATGGCGAAGATACTCGTCGTTGACGATGATCAGGGCATGAGAGACTTTCTCGACATTATGTTGAGTAAGGAAGGGCACAAGGTATCCTGCTATGGGGACCCTGAAAAGGCCCTCATCCGCTGCGGTAAAGAAAAATATGATTTGGTGATTACGGATCTTAAAATGCCCAGGATGGACGGTATCGCTTTTCTCAAACGTCTTAAGGAACAGGAACCTGAATGCCAGGTTATCCTGATTACCGCTTTTGCCTCAGGTGAGACCGCCCTTTCCGCAATGAAAGAAGGGGCATACGATTATATCGAGAAGGATTTCGACATCGATGATCTGAAAAAGATAATCCGTGCCGCCCTCGATAAAAAAGGCATTAAGGCTGATGATGCGAGGTTCCTGAAAGACATTGAGGATGGTGTTGCCTTTGGCGGTATGATCGGTAAAAGCAAAGAAATGCTGAAGGTTTATGGCACAATCAAAAAGGTGGCGGAGACCTCAGCCAATATCCTGATTCTCGGAGAAAGCGGCACCGGCAAAGAACTAGTTGCCAAGGCTATCCATGAAAACAGTCCCAGAAAAGACATGCCCTTTGTTGTCATTAACTGTGGCGGTATTCCTGAAAACCTTCTGGAATCGGAGTTCTTCGGTTATATGAAGGGCTCTTTTACCGGTGCCTTTACGGACAAGGCCGGCCTATTTGAAGTTGCAAGGAAAGGAACAATATTTCTTGATGAAATAGGCGAGTTGCCACCATTACTTCAAGTAAAACTTCTCAGAGTTGTGCAGGAAAAAACCTTCAGAAGAATCGGGGGGACAGAGGACATCAAGGTCGATGTCCGGATTATCTCGGCGACGAATCAAATACTCGAGAATAGGGTAAAAGAAGGAACCTTCCGAGAAGATCTCTACTATCGCCTGAATGTCATTCCCGTCCATTTGCCGGCCCTGCGGCATCGCAAAGAGGACATCCCCGTTCTGACAAAGTATTTTATAGAGAAATATTCCCGTGAATTTTCCAAGGATGTCATAACGATATCAACATACGCTCTTGAATTATTGATTGATTATCCCTTTCCAGGAAATATAAGGGAACTTGAAAACATTATCGAAAGATGCGTCGCTCTGGAGACCACCAATATCATCCTGCCGGACAATTTATTCATAGGCCTTAATACGGAAACGGATGCAAAAGAACTTGATTTAAATTTTACTGATGCCGGCATTCAACTAAATGAGGAACTTGCCAATATGGAAAGACGGCTCATTCAAAAGGCTCTTGTCAAATCAAATGGTTCCAAGACCAAAGCCGCAGAGCTACTGCATGTGAGTTTTGATTCCCTGCGCTACCGGATCGAAAAATTAGGCATCGAAAATCAGTGATCAGGAAGAAAAAGCTTGACATTAGCCATCCCATTTATTACTGGTAAACCACATCATGGAGACAAGTCAGGCAAAATCATGAACAGGCAAATCAGCAACATCAAGATTAAAGGTTTCTTTTTTAGCTTTTTTGGGGAGGTCTGCCGACCGCGCTCGTGATTTGAGACAAACCGAACGAGCCGTGGGCAGACCGAAAGGGCGCCCACGGCTTTTTTAGTTTATGAAGGCCGTGGAGAAAATCCCGGCCTTTTTTTATTTTCACCGGGGAGAGGTGAAGATCAACAAGGAGGATAAAGCATATGAGCAGGAAAACGGGACCAAGATTTCTTATCACTATCCTTGCAGGGATGATGATCCTCTGCCTATCAGGACTGTCGTCTGCAAAGACAATCAAGGTTGGAGCTGCTATCAACATGACTGGACCGGCCTCCACCTGGGGACAGTATCATGCCAAAGGACAGCAGGATTATTTCCGCTATGTCAACGAAGTTAAAGGCGGCGTAGCCGGAAACCGCATCGAGATGACCCTTGTCGATACGGCCTACAAAGTGCCCGAGGCCGTTGCGGCGGTTCGAAAATTTGCCGTTCAGGAAAAGGTTGATATGATTGCCACCTGGGGCGCCGGAGAGGGGCTTGCCGCCAAGCCGATTATTCAGACCTACAAGATCCCGACCATCAACTATTCGACCAGTTGGGAGATCCTCGAACCACCCATCGATTACATGTATCTCCCCTTTGGAAGCTACAAGATGGATTGTTATGCAATCCTTGATTATATCCGGGCCATTCACAAAGGGAAAGATGCACCGAAGGTCGGTTTGCTCACCTTCAACAACGCCTATGGGCGCTCCATCCACAAACCAAGCCGTGAATATGCAAAAAAAATCAAGATTGACATCGTCGCCGTAGAAGAATTCCCGCCAAAGACGGTGGATCTGACAACGGAGCTTCTCCGGTTGCAAAAGAAGGGGACCCAGTATGTTGTCATGCAGATGCTCCCTTCGGCCATCATTACAACCTTCAAGAGCGCCGATCGCATCGGATACAGCCCGATGTTTTTCGGGACATGGACCTCGACTGACCCCGATTTCTTCAAGCTCGGGAAGGGAATTATCAAGGACAGGTTGTTGATGCAATTTCCCGGCGGCCTGCCTTCCGATGGCGGCCCCGGGATGAAGATCATGACGGATTTGTGGAGCAGGTATAAAACCGTCTCCAAGTTCGACGCCTCCTACTGGGAGGGAGTGGTTGTGGGTATGATTATGGAGCGGGCATTTATCAGAGCCCACGAGAAATTCCGGGATATTAACCCGGAAACGATAAATAAAGCTTTGGAATCCTTCAAGAATGAAGATTTTGGAGGACTCTTTCCGAATGTTACATATACGAAAACAGATCATGGCGCCTCTTTCAAGGCGAGAATCGTCAAAGTCCAGGAAAGTGGGAACTATATTCCAATGACGAAGTTTTTCATTCCCGGCAAAGAAAAAATTCAGCTTTTAAAGTGAGCGTGACAAAAAGATGAAAGCCTATCGTGGCCAGCCGGAAATCTTTGCGGCGAGGCAGGAAAAAGACCGCTATGCCGAGTTGGAGATCAAGGACTTATCGCTTAATTTCGGCGGTGTGAAGGCCCTGACCAACATTGATCTAAAGGTAAGAAATGGGGAACTGTATGCCGTGATCGGACCAAACGGGGCCGGCAAGACGAGCCTCATGAATTGTATAACCGGCTTCTACAAGCCCAAGAGCGGCCGGATTATCTTTAACGATCGGGACATCACACGGATGCACGCCCATAACCTTGTCAAGATCGGTATCGGTAGAACCTTTCAGAATATCGAACTTTTCCCAGGCATGACCGTCCTTGCCAACATGCTCCTCGCTCGTCATCTTTATTGTCGTTATTCCTTCCCGGGGGCAGGTCTCTACCTGCCTTTCGTGCGCCGGGAGGAGGTTCGCCACCGCAGACTGATCGAAGAGCTGATCGATTTCCTAGAGATACAGGCCATAAGAAATAAAAATGTGGCCTCCTTACCCTACGGGTTGATGAAAAGAGTCGAATTGGGAAGGGCGCTGGCCCTTGAGCCGCGACTGCTGGTGCTGGATGAGCCTTTTGCCGGAATGACCCTGGAAGAGAAGGAAGATATGGTTCGTTTTATCACGGAAATCAACGAGGTTTGGGGGCAGACGATTATCCTTGTTGAGCATGACATGGCCATCGTTATGAGCATTTCCCACCGGATTGCCGTGCTTAATTTCGGAGAAATGATAGCCGAAGGTACGGCGGATGAGATCGGCCGGCATCCGGAAGTTATTCGGGCGTATCTGGGATGAAGATTGACGGCTTCATAAAAAGTCCGGATGCCGCGTTGCGCTGCATCCTTCGTCACTGCGGCGTACGACAAGTACGCCTCATGACTCAGTCTTTGCGCGCCTTGCCTGCGAATCTTTTTACGAAGCCGTCGATTATGGATGATTTTATGAACTTTGGGGTCCATAAAGATTATGCTTGAGAAAAAAAATGGGACCATTGACCATCGGATGTTCACCTTGCCTCAGATGCTTGCGCAACGGGCAGGAGTATTGGGTAAAGACTTTACGGCCATCAGAGAAAAGGCCTACGGCATCTGGCATACATTCAATTGGGAAGAATATCTTCGATATGTGCGCATTACCGCCATGGGACTTGCTGCCCTGGGACTTCGTCGTGGTGAAAATGTTATTCTGGTTCTGAACAACCATCCGGAATGGTTATTCGCGGAAATCGGCGCCCAGGCATTGGGGGCCGTTACAATGAATGTCTTTACTTCGGCTACTCCCGAAGAGCTGCAATCATCCATTCAGAGGACAAAGGCGGCCCTGGTGATTGCCCAGGACCAGGAGCAAATAGATAAACTCCTTGAGATTCAGGGTAATATCTCTCATGTACGGCGGGTTGTATACGTTGATCCCACGGGCATGCGCTCTTACCTGGGAATTTCATGGTTACAGTCTTACGCGGAATTGCTGCAGGTGGGGGAAGAACTGGACAGCAAAGATCCTGACCGTTTTTCTCAGGAACTGAATAAAGGAAAACCCAAGGACATTGCATTGATGATCCAGACATCTGGTACCACGGGAATGTCGAAATTAGCCATGCTTTCTCACCGAAGCATGACCTCAATCGGTAAACAGTGGACAGAGGCTATATCCTTGAAGGCCGGAGAGAATTGGCTTTCCATGTCTCCCCCGGCCTGGATCGTGGATCAGATGTGGGGATTCGGCGTCTCCCTGTATAGCGGGATGACGATGAATTTTCCCGAAACCCCTGAAACGGTGACCGAGGATTTTCGTGAGATCGGCCCTTCGGTGATTATCACCGCCTCCCGTTTCTGGGAGGATTTGGCCTCAAAAATTCGCGTCAAGATGGCCGACGCCGGATGGCTTAAGCGCCGTCTATTCCACTGGGCGGAAAAAACGGGTCGCGCCGTGATCACAAAACAAACCGCCGGAGAAGAGGCGGCATGGCATCATAAACTCTTACATCGCTTTGCCGCTTGGCTTGTTTACCAACCCCTCCTCGATCGGATCGGCTGCTCACGCTTCCGTAATGCCTACACGGGCGGCCATCCCATCAGTCCCGATGTTATCAGGTTTTTTCAGGCGATTGGGATGAACCTAAAACAATGTTATGGTCTCACCGAGGCGGGGGGCATCTTTCAGGTGCAACCTGACCATCAGGTCAAACCGGAAACAGTGGGAAAACCCCTGCCCGGCGTTGAAATCATGCTCGATGCGGATCAGGAAGTTATGGTGAAGAGTGATTCCCTTTTCTCTGGTTATTACCGTGATTTCCAGACAACGGAGAAGGCATTCCAGAATGGGTGGCTGAAGACGGGCGACGCAGGCTATATCGATCAGGATGGACATCTCATCATCATCGGACGCAAGGAAGATATCATCAAGAACAAGAGCGGCCAGGCGTTTTCTCCTGATTTCATCGAAACTCGCCTGAAATTCTCCCCCTATATCAAGGAGGCCGTTACTTTCGGAGAATCAAAACCCTTCATTACGGCCATGGTCAATATCGATATGGAAAATGTTGGCAACTGGGCTGAGGAAAGGCTGATCCCTTTTACAACTTACCTGGATCTGTCCCAGCAAAAAGCTGTGGAAGACCTGATCGGCAATGAAATAAAGGAAATCAACAAGCAATTGCCGGAGATCATGAAAATCAAAAAATTTCTGCTTCTTTATAAGCTTCTCGACGCAGATGATGAAGAACTTACACGTACCGGCAAGGTTCGCAGACGTTTTATTTATGGACTCTACCTTCAACTAATCGAATCCATGTACCGTGAAATCGCACAGGTTGAGACTAAGGGTAAGATCCGTTACCGTGACGGCAGGGTAGGGGAGATCACGACCAGGGTTAACATATTAACCGTTTAAGCCCATCCCCACCCCAACCCTTGGAGGGGAGCGGGGATATTTGTTACTCCTTGCAATAGAAGGAAGACAGGTGACCAACCGTTAAAGATAAAGGGATGATATCCGTCCAGAACTTGAAGGGAAGAGGAATTTAAGGAGAAAAAATGGATTTCTTCATACAACTGGTAGTCAATGGTTTGAGTGTCGGTTTCATCTATGGCATTTCCGCCATGGGTTTTGTAATGATCTTCAAATCATCGAGCGTGCTTAATTTTGCTCATGGTGAATTACTGGCCATGGGGGCCTACATCTTTCTCGTTCTGGTAACCTGGGCGGAACTGCCGGTTTATGCCGCCTTCCTGTTGACGATGGCCGCATGCTTTTCCCTCGGATTCATTGTGGAGCGTCTCTTTTTGCGACCCTTGATTGGGGAACCCCTGATTTTCGTCATCATGCTTACCGTGGGTCTGGCTGCCATGTTCAAGGGTTTGATCCTCCTGATCTGGGGAGGTAATCTCCACACATTTCCCGATTTTCTCCCTGCCTGGTTGAGTCTGACCTGGGGAAGCGTCTCAGTGCAACCGGTTTATACACTGGCCCTGGTTGTCGGTACGACCTTTCTTGTTCTGTTTGGACTTTTCTTCAAATTCTCATCCCAGGGAATTTATATGCGTTCCGTTGCCGATAATCAGCGGGCCGCCCTTTCCCTCGGCGTGAATGTCAAAAAGGTATTTGCCCTCTCTTGGGCGATTGCTGCATTAGTTGCAGGCATGAGCGGAATTATCCTCGGAATTATCAACGGGGTCAATGTCCATGACCTTAGCGCCATCGGTCTGAAAGTATTCCCGGTAGTCATCCTCGGGGGGTTGGACAGTATCGGCGGCGCCATCGTCGGAGGGCTAATCATCGGACTTCTGGAGACTCTTACCGGTGGTTATATATCGCCGTCCCTGCGGGATGTGGTGCCCTACATTGTCCTTGTGTTCATTTTGATGGTGAAACCCTACGGCCTCTTCGGCCAGGTGGAAATCGAAAGGGTATGATATGAAAAAAAGGGTTTTCCATCCCTGCGGCAATTATCATGAAAACTATGCAGATCAATTAAAGGTCTATGAGACCGATTATGGCCGGTTCTTTGCCGCTGCGGGACTGATTGTCCTTTTTGGTCTGGCCCCCTTTGTCAGCACCCCCTATATTTTATATATTCTCAATTCCATCGGCATTGCCGCCATCGCTGTGATCGGACTTAACATTCTCATCGGCTACACCGGACAGATTTCCCTGGGCCATGGTGCATTTTTTGGCGTCGGCGCCTATGCCGCCGCATTCCTGGCAACGCGCTGTGATATTCCCTTTCTCATCAGCGTCCCTGCCGCCGGGTTGATCACCGCCTCGGTGGGGCTGATCTTCGGGCTTCCTTCCAGCCGCCTGAAGGGACTTTATCTGACTATTGCGACCCTAGCCGGACAATTCATCATCGAGTATGTCCTTGTCCATTGGGAAGACGTGACTCAAGGAACCATGGGCATAACCCTGCCCAAGGCAAATATTTTCGGATTGGAAATCAGCGGCGATCTTCCCTTCTTTTATGTTATTTTTCTTGCCCTGCTGACGATGTTGTGGTTGGCCATCAATCTCATGCGAACAAAATACGGAAGGGCTTTTGTGGCCATCAGGGACAACGACCGGGCCGCCGAGGGCATGGGCATTCCCATTTTCCCATATAAGCTCCTCGCATTTGCCATCAGTTCCTTCTATGCAGGAGTTGCCGGGGCCATCTGGGCTTACTATACGATCAGTATTACTACGGAACCCTTCAATCTCGGACTGTCCGTCGAATACATTGCCATGGTGATTATCGGCGGTATGGGCAACATGTCCGGGGCGATATTCGGAGCCATATTCATTACCGGCCTCAATGAACTGCTCCGCTGGGCAATAGATCTGATGATGAATATGGGGATGGTTACCCAGACAGGGTTGAATCTGGCGCCCCTGCGGGAATTCATATTCGGGTTGGCAATCGTCCTCTTTATCCTTTTCGAGCCCCGGGGAATTGCTGAGGTTTGGCGTATTATCCGTTCCAGTTTCCGGCTCTGGCCATTTTCATACTGAGGGAGGCAAGCAAGTGCTTTTAGCAGTCAACAATATTTCCGTCGTCTATTCCGATGTCATCCAGGTTCTCAAAGGGGTTTCCCTCTCTGTTGAAAAAGGTAAAATCATCTCCCTTTTGGGGAGTAACGGTTCGGGCAAGACATCGACCCTCAAGGCTATTTCCGGGCTTCTCAAGCCGGAAAACGGCAAAGTGACGGAAGGGGAAATTATCTTTCAGGGAAAACACATTCATAACCAGTCCCCGGAAGTCATCACGCGCCTGGGGATCATTCAGGTCCTTGAGGGCCGCCAACCTTTCAAGTATCTGACTATTGAGGAGAATTTGCGCGTTGGCACGGCAATCAGGCCGAACAAATCCTGTCAGGAAGATCTGGAGATGGTATATAATTATTTCCCGGCTCTCCTGGCACGACGTCGTGCCAGGGCCGGCTATTGCAGCGGCGGGGAATTACAGATGCTTGTCATCGGTCGCGCCCTCATGGCAAAACCGGAACTTCTCCTCCTTGACGAACCATCCCTGGGCCTTGCTCCGCTTATCGTGCGCGAGATATTTGGCATTATAAAAAAAATCAACGAAGAACAGGGAGCAACGATCGTCCTTGTTGAACAGAACGCCAATATGGCTCTTCAGATCGCCCATTACGGCTATGTCATGGAAAATGGGAAAATCGTCATGGAGGGCAAGGCAGAAGAGCTGGTTGAAAATCCGGATATCAAAGAGTTTTATCTCGGTATGGCTGCCTCGGGAGACATGCGGGCATATCGCGATGTGAAATCTTACCGCCGGCGGAAACGCTGGCTGTAGAAATATTTCAGCCCGAAGGAACGGACATATCTTTCATTTTGAGTTGTATTTCGTTGACGCCGTTCCAGTAATTGAACTGAGGGGTGAAAGCGATATCTGAAGTTGTTCCGGAGGTTAGTTGCTTGATGAAATGACCTTTGCTGAACCATATTCCATTGCAGGATACCCCGTCGCCGTTTAATCGCAGCCTCAGATGATTATTACCAACCACGTTTGACGCCGTGACATTGACATTACGGACGCAGAGGATGGGTTCCGGATTGCGGCTGCCAAAGGGGGCAAGCATCGCTATCTGGGCAAGGAGATTGTGATTGACATCATGAAGTTGGCATTGAGCGTCGATGGTAGTTTGTGAGATCATGTTTACAGGTTGAATATCTTCCCTGATCACGCCTTCGAGAAGCTGCTTGAATTCCGCGATATTTTCCTCACGGATGGAAATACCTGCTGCATATTGATGTCCCCCGTAGGATAGGAGCAGGGATTCGCACTTTTTTAGCCCCTGGTAGATATTGAAATCGGCGATGCTTCGCCCGGAGCCTTTGCCGATGCCATTTCGGAGACTGATGAGAATGGCCGGACGATAGAATCGATCCACAAGTCTGGATGCAACAATGCCAATGACGCCGGGATGCCAGTTTGCAGAAGCGAAGACAAGAGATGATTTCAGATGGGGATCGATGGTTTTTGAGATTTCCTCAAGTATTTCCTGGAGGATGGTTTTTTCAATGGTCTGGCGTTTCCGATTATAGCCGTCAAGAACTCTCGCGATATCCATGGCCTCGGTAAGGTCGTCAGTTAAAAGGAGCTTTACCGCCTCACTCGGGGAACCCACCCGGCCGGCCGCATTGATGCGCGGTATCAGGCAGAAGGACGCCTTGTTGGTATCCATGACCTGAGTTTCGATGCCGCAGATTTCCTTCAGGGCCTTGAGACCGACGCGTCTATCTTCAGTGATCAAATCAAGCCCGATTTTAGTAAAGATCCGATTCTCGTCAACAAGTGGTGATATATCTCCGATTGTGCCCAAAGCGACAAGGTCCAGATAGTCTTTCAGGTTGGGGTATGTCTTATTGTTCCAGAATCCCTCCTGACGGAGTTTTCCTCTCAGGGCGATGAGAAAATTAAAGGCGATGCCTACGCCGGCAAGATGCTTGAACGGAAAAGGGCAATCGTGGCGATGAGGATCGATGACGGCGACAGCATTCGGCAAGATTTCCGGGACTTCGTGATGATCAAGTATAATCGTGTCGATTCCCAAACTTGACGCGTAAGCAACGCATTCCAGATCCGAGACGCCGCAATCAACAGTAATAATCAAATCAACGGCCCGGCTCTTCAGAAGAGCGATGGCATCGCGATTCAGCCCGTAGCCTTCTCCGATACGGTCGGGAATATAAAAATCGGTTTCTGGAAGGAGGACGCGAAAGAATTTAAGCATGACGGCGATTGATGTTATGCCATCAGCATCGTAGTCACCGAATACTACGATCTTTTCTTTACGTTGAATTGCCTGAATTACCCGATGAACGGCCTTTTCCATATCCTTCATGAGAAAGGGATTGTGAAGATCGTTCAAGGAAGGGAAAAGGTATTTCTTGGCGTCGGCGAGATTGATGATATTCCTACTCATCAGAATCCTGGACATCAAAGGCAGGATGCCAAATTCATTCGACAATTGCTCAGTAATGTCTTCTTGTTCTAAAGAGAATCGCCACTGGGTAACAGGCAGACAATCGGTATTTTTCAATTCTATCCGTACTTCTTCCTTATATTTAGGTGTTAATCATTGTCATATCAGTGATAATAATGTCAAGGAAGAATTTTGATATTTGCCATGGCGTGTTACATATGTCCCTTTCATTCATATGGTTGCTGCTGGAGCTATGGCTTTGTCAGCAAGGAAAATCAAACTTGTAAAACGCTTGAATGTAATGTAAAAAATTGCAAGGTTACTCTCTCCAGAATGTGGAGAAAGTTTTGGAAAGGAAGAAAAAGAACATTATGAAACCGGTAAGGAGGGAAAAATGACCATGTTGACGGGGGGACAGCTTGTAGCTAGGGCCTTGAAGCAGGAGGGCGTAGAAGCTTTATTTACCCTCGCCGGGGGGCATATTATGGATATCTACAGCGGTTGCATTGATGAAGGTATCCGCATCATCGATGTACGGCACGAGCAGACGACTGTGCACGCCGCCGAGGCTTGGACAAGACTGACCGGGAATACCGGTGTAGCTGCCGTAACGGCGGGACCTGGCGTCACTGATGCCGTTACTGGTGTTGCGAATGCCTTTCGCAATCAGGTTCCCATCGTCGTTATCGGGGGACAGGCGCCGCGAAAACAGTTCCGCATGGGGGCATTGCAGGAACTGGATCATGTGTCCATTATGAAGCCGCTGACTAAACAGTCTTTTACAATATATGACACCGAGCGCATACCGGAGCTATTGGGCAGCGCCTTCCGTGAAGCCCATAGCGGCAGGCCGGGACCGGTTTTTGTGGAAATACCAGCGGATATTCTGGATGCGTCCGTGGCAGAAGAGCAGGTATTATTTCCCGTCCGGTATCGTTCAAAAGCACGTCTATTCGGAGACCCCGAGGCGATCCAAAAAGCGGCGAATCTGCTTAACAAAGCGGAGCGCCCCGTCATCCTTGCGGGCTCACAAATATGGAGTTGCCGTGCCGTGTCGGAGCTTATCAAGTGCGTTGAACGGTCACAGGTTCCTGTTTTTTTGAACGGAGCAGCCAGAGGGTGTCTTCCTGCCGATTTCCCATTATTCATGAGCCGTTCTCGTCGCTATGCCCTTTCCGTGGCTGACGTGGTTATGGTGATCGGCACACCCTTCGATTTTCGTCTTGGCTATGGTCAGCGTCTGTCCCGAGAAGCCAAGGTGATTCAGATCGATTTGGACAGCAGCGAGATCGGACATAACCGTGATGTCGATGTCGGAATTGCCGGCCATGCGGGAGCAATCCTCGGGCAGATTACGGAAGCTCTATCTTCTTCTCATTGCGCTCCGTCTCAACGGGAAAACTGGCTGAAGGCATTGCAGAAAAAGGAGAAGGAACTTAGTGAAAAGGATCAGCCGTTCTTGCATTCCGAAGAAATCCCCATTCATCCGTTGCGCCTTGCCTGGGAGATTCAGGAATTCATGGCGGAAGACGCAATTTTTATCGCTGATGGCGGGGACGTGGTAACAATGGCCGCCAGCACCATTCTTCCCCGCAGACCGGGAAGCTGGCTTGACCCCGGACCGCTGGGAACTCTCGGCGTCGGTACACCCTTTGCGATAGCCGCGAAAGCGGCCTGTCCCGAGCGGGAAGTTGTCATCCTCTTCGGCGACGGCGCCTTCGGTCTTACTGGTTTTGACTACGACACCCTGATCCGCTTCGGGATGCCCGTCATCGGCATTGTGGGAAACAATTCCGCATGGAATCAGGTACGCTATGGACAGGTGCAAAAGTACGGCATGGAAAAGGGAGATGTCGCGAATGTTCTTACTCCCTTGCGTTATGACCTCATCGTGGAGGCCATGGGCGGCCACGGTGAATACGTGACGGAACCGTCCCAGATACGTCCAGCCCTTGAACGGGCCCGTAGTTCGGGAAAAGCTTCCCTGATCAACGTCATGGTGAATCGCGACGTCTTCAGCTCCGGAACGGTAAACCAAACCATGTATAAATAAAAGAAATAAATGACAATCTATTTGAAGCTTTCCAGAAAAGAACTCGTACGGCTGCAATTTTTAATTGAGGGATACGAGAGGATGTCATCCATCACCACCATCGATCCCAGGGAGGCCGTGGTCCGGATAATGATCATGCCTGATTTTGAGGAGGATTTTAAAATAATCCTTTCAGAGCTGAAAAATTCCATTGATTTCCGGATCATCCAGTCATAAAAGGAAACAGCATTTAGGAGGCCCTATGAAACGCCCGCATCGCCTGATTATCCTTCTTTTCTTTATCCCTTTCGTTATGGCCATGAGTTCCCTCGGCGGAGATTCACCAGATAAGATTCCCGTACCGACAAAGAAATTTCAAGGGTCCTTTGTCGATCAGCTAGACGTCATAACGGAAGCTAATGAGATAAGCATTGACGGTGGAACCTTCCTGGAGGGGAAAAAGGGGGAGGGGACATTCACGGTGGCCTTCGAGAACATTCAATACATCAATTTTCTCCTCCGTGACGAAAAGCTGATCGCCATGGTGAAACTGCGGGAAGAAAACAACGTGGAACTTGGCGTCAATAAAAAGGCCAAGGCCTATGGAAAAACAAAATACGGCACCTTCCAGATCAAGCTCCTCGATCTGAAAAGGATGACGATCATCGATACGAAAAAATAACCATTTCGAGAGACGCTTCCCCATGCTGATGATGACCCACACCTGGCTCCTCAGGAATTATCCCGGGGGAGAAGAACTTATCAGGAATCATCCTGATCTCCTGATTTATAATATCTGCCCCGATCTGCTGCCTATTCACAAAGACATCACTGCCGAGGATACCCATGGCATTCCACGTTACCGCGACCTGCCGGCAAAGTATTGGAAAAATGCCTTCGTTCTCTTCCATCTGATGGTTGATGACATTTCCCATTACGGAGCGATTACCAGCCAACCCGTGATGGAATTCAATCCCGACTCGCACGGCTACACCTATCTCAAGGGAAGACCACTCGTGCAACCGCTCCTTGATATCTATGAAAAGCAGGGAACACCGATTACTTACGCTCATGCCGCTTACCAATCCCACATGATTATCGAGATGACATTTGACCTTGCCCTCCATCTGGAACAGCTTGAAGAGAGCGAAAAACTGCTCACCCTCATAAGCGACGCCATGAATTATACCGTAACTGAAAAACTTGCTGAATTCAGTGAAAATATTGCCTGGTTATACGGAATACCGGTGGAAAGTGTCGAAGAGGCGCTGAGGGAAGGGGCGGCGGTATATACCCTGAAACGGATAAGACGGTTTATGACCCTCGAAGGGCGGATCCAGCTTTTTGCAAGCAAATACGGCGTCACCCGTGATGACGGGCTGTCCATCGCCGGGCTTACCGACGTTATGAACCAGGGAATGGAGTTGGTGAAAGACTACGGGGATTTCTTGTCGCCGACCCTCGCGGCAATTCAGAGGGTCGGATTTAATCCTGACGTGTAATTAAACCGCTTTGCGCACGGAGCCGGAACGGAGACAGCGCGTACAAATTTTCACTCTCTTGACGGCGCCACTTTTCTCATCAATGGCGCGTATCTTCTGCAGATTTGGCCGCCACACCCTTTTCGTCTTGTTGTTGGCATGACTTACACTATTACCGCTGACGGGCTTTTTCCCGCATATCTCGCACATTCTGGACATATACCTTACTCCTCAACTTGTAGTGGCGTGGTTGCTACAATAAACGACGGAAATATGCAAGCAAATTTTCGTTCCCTCTTCAATCGTTTTTCATGGACATGGGCTGACCAGTGGATTCAATGACCCGCATCCAGATATTACCCGAGGGATCGACCTGCTTCCCCGACATGACCACCTGAAGAGGCAGATGGACATATTCGCCCCGAAAACGGCCGACCAGCATGCCCGTTTTGCCGGCCATGCCGGCATGGGCGGCATATTGACCTAAGGCTCCGCAATAAATACTGTCGCTGGCGGTTGCCGGGACGCTGCGGATGGTGTAGCTGGGATCGATGTACTTCAGATTGACTTCAAGACCGCAGTTCTTGAAATATTCCTCAATAACGCCCCGCAGATAAACGCCGATGTCACACAGCCGCAGGTTTCCAGAGGCGTCCGTCTCGAGTTTGCCATCTTCCCGGCAGAAAAATTCCTGTCCCGCTCCTTCCGCGGCAAGGATAACGCAGTGTTTACGTTGGCGAAGGCGTATTTCCAAGGCTCTCAGGAATCCTTTTTCCCCATAGAGATCAAAGGAAACCTCGGGAATCAGGACAAAATTGGCATCGTTCTGGGCCAGGGCGGCGTGAACGGCGATATGTCCTGATTGACGACCCATAAGTTTGACCAAACCGATACCCATTGGCGATCCTTTGGCCTCCACATGGGCGCATTGAATGGCCTGAACAGCCTCCGATATGGCGGTGTCAAAACCGAAGGTTTTGTCCACGAGATTCAGGTCGTTGTCAATGGTTTTGGGAATGCCGATGACGCTGATTTCAAGCTTTCGCTTCGATATTTCTTCCGTGATGAGTTCCGTAGCCCGCATGGTTCCATCGCCGCCGATGCAGAAAAAGATATCCACATTCATCCGCTTGAGGACATTGACCATCTCCTGGATGTCTTGTTTCCCCCGGGAAGAAGAGAGGATGCTACCCCCCACTGCGTGCACGTCTTTGACCAGTTCCGGCGTCAAATCCATCATGTCATGGCCGTACCTCGGGATCAAACCCTGGAAGCCGTACTTGATCCCGACGATATTAGTCACCCCGTAGCGGTGGTAAAGTTCCATGACGATGGCGCGAATAACGTCGTTGATGCCTGGACACAGACCGCCGCAGGTCACGATGGCCGCCTTGGTTTTGGGCGGGTCGTAATAGATCATTTCTCTTGGTCCCGCAACCTCGATCGCCTCAGGCAGACCTTCATCCCAGCAGTGTTCCGTAATGTTACTTAAATCATGGTCGTAAAGGATGCGCCTGGTATCGGGTGTAAAATAGCTGACCGTAATCGGCGAGGGAATGGTCGCTTCTCCCAGGGATTGGATGTTAAAATTCAACTTGTTTGGCGCCATATGATTATTACTCCTCTAAATCATCGTATTGTGAGGGAGGGGTTGCATTGCGGCGTGTTCGTCAACTCCTCCGACCTTTTGAGATATACCTTCCGTCCTATAACCTCCAACCTGCCCTCGACGTACCACTGAATGGCTTGAGGATAGATCTTGTGTTCCTCTCGCAGGATCCGCTGTCCCAGGGTGTTCTCATCATCGTCTTCATAAACGGGAACCACGGATTGAATGATGATCGGGCCGGTATCAACGCCATCATCGGCAAAATGGACCGTACAGCCGGAAAAGCGGACGCCGTACTCCACGGCCTTTCTTTGCACATGCAGCCCGGGAAAAGCGGGGAGGAGGGCGGGATGTATATTCAAGATCCGCATGGGAAAAGAAGCTAAAAAACGGGGAGTAAGAATCCTCATGAAACCAGCCATGACCACCAGTTCGACGCCTCGGGATTGAAGAACTTCGATCATCTGCTGATCGAAGGCGTCCCGCAAAGGATAATCTCTATGGTCAACGACAACAAAGGGAATATTGTGAAGCCGGCATCTCTCCCGCGCATAGACCTCCGGGCTGTTGCTGATGACGACCTTTATGACGGCGTCAAGTTGGCCGCTCTCGATATGGTCAATGATCGACTGGAGATTGGAGCCGCTGCCGGAAACCAGGACGCCGATTGGAAGCTTCGTCTTCATGTGGCTGAAAATATCACGGGAAGTTCACCATTATCACGTTTTTCGATATGACCGATGCAATACGGCTTTTCGCCAAGTTTTTCTAGCCTGTCCATGACTTCGGCAACGTCCTTTTCAGAGACGATCATCATCATGCCGACGCCCATATTGAAAACACGAAGCATCTCAATTTCTTCCACATTTCCAAGCTCCTTCAGGAGGGTGAAAATGGGAGGAATGGTCCAACTGTTCCTGTAAATTACGGCCTTGCAGGGAAGGGGAACAATACGGGGAATGTTGTCTAAAAAGCCGCCGCCCGTAATGTGAACAAGTCCCTTGATACGAAAATGCTTGATGAGATTAAGGAGGGGTCTTACATAGATACGGGTTGGTTTTAGCATCTCTTCCCCGATGGAACATTCGAGACCGGCAGGATGGTCCTGGACATTGAGAGAGGCGATATCGAATACGATCTTCCGGACCAAGGAATAGCCATTGCTATGCAGACCATTGGAGGCGATGCCGATGATACGGTCTCCAACCCGGATCTCTGAACCATCGATTATGCGGTCGGCGTTGACGATGCCGACCGAGAAGCCGGCCAGATCATACTCGTCGTCTTTATAAAAACCCGGCATCTCCGCAGTCTCTCCGCCAATGAGGGCGCATCCGGCATCCAGACATCCCCTGACGATTCCGGTGATGATCTGGATACTCGTTTCCATGCGAATTTTCCCCGTTGCTAAATAGTCGAGGAAAAAAAGAGGCTCCGCACCCTGAACGATCACGTCATTAACGCACATTGCTACCAGATCGATGCCGATCGTATCATGTCGATCAAGCATCTGGGCGATCTTGAGCTTGGTTCCCACGCCGTCCGTGGAGGATACAAGGACAGGGTCGGGATTATTTTTCAAGTCGAGATGGAAAAGCCCGCCAAAGCCTCCGATGCCGCTCATGACCTCTTTCCGGGCCGTCGTTTTCACAAGGGGTTTGATCTTGTCTACAAACAGATTGGCCTGGTCAATGTTCACACCGGCCTGTTGATATGATGCAGTCATTGTTTCATCCTTTATCGGGTACGAGATAGCATTGGAGTTGGAAGATGTGCTCCCGTGGCAGGCAGCGGTAATCTTTTAACTCAATCCCATGGGAAAGTCAATTGTTCCATATGGAAAAAATCTCAAAAAACTGTTGACTCTGATAGGCCCTTATATTAGTTTGCTTTCTTGATTATTTTAGGGAGTGTTGAGGAATTGTCCAAAGATATTTTCTATATTCGCACTTTTGGCTGCCAGATGAATGTTCACGATTCCGAGCAGTTGTGTTCTATGATGGTGGGCGCCGGTTTCGAACAGACTGAAGATGTAAATCTAGCCCAGGTGATTCTCGTCAATACTTGCAGTATCCGGGACAAAGTGGCGCTGAAAATCATCAGCCAGATCGGTCGCTACCGGCAGTTGAAGGAAAATAATCCGGACCTTGTTATCGGCGTAGGAGGCTGTCTCGCCCAGCACTGGGGGAAGTCCCTGTTAAAAAAAAACGTCGGCATCGATCTTGTTTTTGGAACCCATGCCCTGGACAAGGCTCCGGAAATGATCCGGAAGATACAAAGAAAAGGGGGGGCTATTGTAGATACGGCGTTCCGCGAAAACATTCCGTCTCTGAATATCTGTCCCCGGCCGGTAAATGGTAATTTCCATGCCTTTGTCACCATTATGCAGGGATGCGACAACTTCTGCGCCTACTGCGTGGTTCCCTACCTGCGGGGCAGGGAACAAAGCCGCCCGAGTAAGGAGATCGTCGATGAAATCAGGGGGCTTATTGCTTATGGAGTCAAGGAGGTCACCCTCCTCGGGCAGAACGTGAATTCATATGGCAAGGGATTGACTGAGGGGATTCATTTTTCAGATCTGATCACAAAAATTGACGCCATCGAAGGTCTGGAGAGGATACGTTTTACTACGTCCCATCCCAAAGACCTGACCGATGATTTGATCAATCGTTTTGGAAAACTTGGGAAACTTTGCGAATATATTCATTTGCCTTTTCAGTCCGGTTCTAATAGCATCCTCGGAAGGATGAATCGCGGCTATACAAGGGAAGACTACTTTACCAAAGTGGAAAAATTGAGGGAAACCTGTCCTGCTATCGCCATTAGTTCCGACGCGATGGTAGGTTTTCCAGGGGAAACATCGGCTGATTTTGAGGCCACCATGGAACTGATGAAGGTAATCAGGTTTGACAACCTTTTTTCCTTCAAGTATTCTGAGCGTGAGGGAACGACATCTGTTAGTCTCGCTGAAAAAGTTTCCGAAAAGGAAAAAAGCCGCCGACTCAGTTTACTGCAAGATCTTCAGGATCGCCATACCCTGGAAATGAACAAGGCAATGATTGGTAAAACTGTTAGTGTCCTTGTGGAGGGAATCAGCAAGAACAGTTCCAGAGATATGATGGGACGAACCAGAACTAACAAGATCGTGAACTTCAAAGGCTCTGATAATCTTCATGGCAAAACAGTAAATCTGCATATAACTGCAGGTTATTTGCATTCACTGAGGGGAGAACTTTCTTGAGAAGGAGGATGGGATGTTGATTGAAATGAAGATCACCGGGCTGACGATAGACCCGATTACGAGCACCCCGATCGTCATTCTGAAGGACATTGAAGAAAAAAAGGCCATTCCCATCTGGATTGGCCTATTTGAAGCAAGCGCTATAGCAACACAATTGGAAAAGATTTCCTTTTCCAGGCCCATGACCCATGACCTGATAAAAGAAATATTGAAAGTAATCGGTGTGGAAGTTTTGCGGGTGGAAATTCATGATCTGCGGAACAACACCTTTTTTGCAAATATGCATTTACAGGGAGATGGAAAGACCTATATCGTCGACGCCCGTCCCAGCGACGCCATTGCCATCGCCCTCAGAACAGAGGCCCCGATATTTGTTGAAGAAAAAGTAATCGAAAAATCAAGAAACGTCGATATTGGCGCCAACATTGAGGACATGGAGAAATTGAAGGAAGACAAATTAAAGGATTTCTTGGAAAATCTATCTCCCGAAGCCTTTGGTAAATACAAGATGTGATTGTTCTTCCTGGGAAATAATGGTTAAAATATCTACACTGGAAGAGGCGATAAAGGCCTTCGGATTTCATCTCGAAATGGAGCGCAATCTGTCCCCTCAGACGCGCAGGGCTTATGTTTCCGACCTCAGAGACTTATCATGTTTCATGGAAGGACAGCAGGTTGAAGGCATTGCCCGGGAAAAGAAGGATCTTGAGGATTTCGATCAGTTACATCTCCGTATGTATCTGGCAAGCCTCTACAAGCGAAGACTGCAAAAAGCGTCCATTGCCCGCAAACTGGCGGCGATGAACACTTTTTTTCGCTATCTGATGCGTGAGGGATGCATCGGAGTGAATCCTCTCGCCGGTTTGTCAGCACCGCGCAAGGATATGCTCATGCCCAAACACTTGTCCGTGGATGAGGTATTTGATCTCCTTGGGGATCAATTTACAGACGACATCAAGGGGATGCGGGACAGGGCCATCCTGGAACTATTTTATTCCACGGGTATCCGTCTCAGCGAGCTTACCGCGCTGAACATGGAGGATGTCGATTTTGAGCAGGCACTGATCAAGGTAAGCGGAAAAGGACGGAAGGAAAGGATTGTTCCGGTCGGAATACCGGCGCTGAAGATCTTGAAGGATTATCTGGAAAGAAGGGGGTCGTTGGGAAAGGCTGGGAATCCTGATGATAGAAAAGGTCCATTGATCACCGGAAGAGACAATGAGCGAATTAATCCCCGGACGGTGGAACGAATTGTTGACAAATATATGCAGCGGAGCGGTAGTCAAAAAAAAATCAGTCCCCATGCCTTGCGGCATTCCTTCGCCACCCATCTGCTCGATGCCGGGGCGGATTTACGGAGCATTCAGGAAATGCTGGGGCATGAGAGTCTTTCGACGACCCAGCGTTATACCTCGGTCAGCATAGGCCGGCTCATGGAAATATATGACAAATCACATCCAAAGGCGCGAGGAGGTTCTAGCCAGGCATGAAGATTCGGGGAACAACGATAATAGCGATAAGGCACAACGGGAAAGTAACCGTTGCCGGAGACGGACAGGTGACTTTCGACGTTACTATCATGAAACACGGGGCGCGCAAGGTTCGCCGTCTCTATCACAACAAGGTTATTGTCGGTTTTGCCGGAACGACGGCGGATGCTTTCACACTCTTTGACCGTTTTGACCAGAAATTAGAACAGTACAACGGGAATCTTTTGCGAGCCGCCGTTGAATTAACGAAAGACTGGCGGACCGATCGGGTGCTCCGTCACCTCGAAGCACTGATGATTGCCGTCAGCAAAGACTCCTTTTTGCTGATTTCCGGTAACGGCGACGTAATCGAGTCCGATGACGAAGTCATGGCGATCGGTTCCGGCGGTCCGTACGCACTGGCTGCCGCCCGCGCCCTGGTTCGCTTCTCCGAGCTGTCGGCGACGGAAATAGCTATGGAATCAGTGAAGATCGCCTCGGAAATTTGCATTTATACAAATAACAATATCACTGTCGAAGAATTGGATATAAACGATGATTAATGCACTACCCGCTATAAAGATGGTGGAACGAGAAAAAAAGGCGACCATAAAGGCCCTGACACCGCGTGAAATCGTGGAGAAGCTTGATAAGTATATTATCGGCCAGGGGGACGCAAAGAGGGCGGTGGCCATTGCCTTGCGCAATCGTTGGCGGCGGCAGAACGTCTCGAAGGAACTTGGGGAAGATATATCGCCAAAGAATATCATCATGATCGGACCGACCGGGGTCGGTAAAACTGAAATTGCCCGCCGCCTTGCCAAACTGGATAATTCTCCCTTCCTCAAGGTTGAAGCCTCCAAGTTTACCGAAGTGGGGTATGTAGGCAGAGACGTGGAATCCATGATCCGCGACCTGGTTGAACTTGCCATTAACATGGCGAAGGCTGAGGAGCAGGAAAGTGTAGGCTCCAAAGCGGCGTCCTTGGCTGAAGAGGCCCTCCTGGACATCCTTTTACCGCCCAAGCCGGTGGAGAGGACCGTCGGGCAGATGATGGATGATGAAAAAGAATTCGATCCGGGCGAAGAGGATCTCTTAAGACAGCAGGATACGACCCGGGAAAAGCTGCGACGACTTCTCCATGAAGGAAAACTTGATGGACGTTATGTGGAAATCGAAGTATCGGAACAGCGAAGCGGTCCCATGATCGAAATATTTTCCACTGCCGGCGTCGAAGACATGGGTATGAACATCAAGGAACTTTTCGGCAATATGTTCCCTCCCAAGAAGAAAAAAAGCAGGGTCATGGTGCCGGAAGCCCTAGATATTTTGGCGCAGGAGCAGGCGCAGCGTCTTGTGGACATGGATAAGGTAACAAAAACGGCCATTTCCCGGGTGGAACAGTCGGGGATTATCTTCCTGGACGAGATCGACAAGATCGTGGGAAGCGATTCGCCGCATGGACCCGATGTGTCCCGAGAAGGGGTCCAACGGGACCTGCTGCCAATTGTGGAGGGATCGACAGTGAATACCCGCCACGGAATGCTTAAAACAGATCATATCCTGTTTATTGCCGCCGGGGCGTTCAGTGCGACAAAACCATCTGATCTCATCCCGGAACTGCAGGGCCGTTTCCCTATTCGGGTCGAGTTGGATTCCCTCGGGAAAGAAGAGTTCATCCGTATTCTAACCGAACCTCATAACGCCTTGGTTAAACAGTACATTGAAATGATGGCCACGGAAGGTCTAAAGGTAACCTTTACAGCGGAGGCGATCGCGGAAATCGCCGAAGTAGCCACCATCGTCAATGAAAGAACTGAAAATATCGGCGCGCGAAGACTCTATACGATCATGGAAACCCTCTTGGAGGATATTTCCTTCGACGCACCGGACATGACTGAGAAGAACGTGGTCATCGACGCCCCGCAGGTTCAGGAGAAGCTCGGCGATATTATCGAGGATGAAGACCTGAGCCGTTATATCCTGTAAGAATACTATTTACTGAAGAGGACAAAATGGACAATGTGAAAAAATCCATGGAGCGGGCAGATATCCTAATCGAGGCCCTTCCATACATTCGCCGGTTTTACAATAAAATCATCGTGATCAAATACGGTGGTCATGCCATGGTCGATGATGAACTCAAGGATATGTTCGCCCGGGATGTGCTGATGATGAAATATGTGGGCATTCATCCCGTGGTGGTTCATGGCGGGGGACCCCAGATCGGCGGCTATCTGAAAAAGCTGGGTAAAGAATCACAATTTATCCAGGGGATGCGGGTGACTGACCAGGAAACTATGGACATTGTAGAAATGGTCCTCGTAGGCAAGGTCAACAAGGAGATTGTGGGGCTGATTAACCAGCATGGTGGAAAGGCAGTGGGGTTGAGCGGGAAGGATGGAAGTCTAATCCGGGCGGAGAAGTATCTTCTCAACGCCGAAAAGGCCAAAGACACACCACCGGAAATCATTGATCTCGGTCTGGTAGGCAAAGTGAAAGAAATTAACGCTTCCCTTATCCTATCGTTAGTCAAAGATGGCTTTATTCCTGTCATTGCCCCAACCGGTCACGGTGATCAGGGTGAAACATTTAATATCAATGCGGATATAGTAGCCGGCGCGGTGGCGGCTGCTCTCAAGGCCGAAAAGCTGGTCCTCCTGACAGATGTGGAAGGTGTCCTTGATTCCGAAAAGAAACTTATCAATACCATGAGCAACGCCGAGGCCCTGGCAATGATTAATGATAAAGTCATTCACGGCGGAATGTTTCCCAAGGTAAAATGCTGTCTTAAGGCGCTGCGGGGTGGGGTGAGAAAGTCTCACATCATTGACGGACGTCTGAAACATGCGATTCTGCTGGAGATGTTCACGGATCGCGGCATCGGCACGGAAATTATTATCTAAAAACATCTTGATTGACGAAAAGTCCGTCAAAGATATAATATAATACTTCAAGGAAGAGTTATAACTAATCATGAATAAAGAAGAATGGATGTCTGTTTCCGATAAGTACATTATGGGAACCTATCGGCGGTTTCCCGTGGTGTTTACAAGTGGCAAGGGTATGAAGCTCTGGGACACAGATGGCAGGGAGTATCTTGACTTCGTCGCCGGGATTGCTGTTTGCAGCCTTGGCCATGGTCATCCCGCAGTCAGCGCAGCCATTAAAATCCAGGCAGATAAGCTGATCCATGTTTCCAATCTATATCATATTGATACCCAGATCGAATATGCCCGGCTGCTGATCCAGCACACCGCTCTCGATAAGGTCTTCTTTTGTAACAGCGGCGCCGAGGCGAATGAAGGGGCGATCAAGCTGGCAAAAAAATACGGCAATGACCGCAGCGGCGGCTTGAAAAACGAGATCATCACCATGATCGGCTCCTTCCATGGTCGGACCATGGCTACGATCACCGCCACGGGCCAGGATAAATTTCATAAAGGATTCAATCCTTTATTAGCGGGATTTCAGTATGTTCCCTTCAATGATCTGGGGGCGCTCGAGAAGGCGATCTCCACGAATACCTGCGCCGTCATGATTGAGCCCATCCAGGCGGAAGGCGGAATCCGGGTTCCCGATTCTGAATATTTTCAGAATGTTCGGCGCATGTGTGACGAAAGGGATATCCTGCTCATTCTTGACGAGGTCCAGGTCGGAATGGGGCGGACGGGTACCCTTCTTGCCCACGAACAGGACGGGATCATTCCGGATATCGTCACTATGGCCAAGGCCATGGGAAACGGCTTTCCCATTGGCGCCGTCCTTGCTAAAGACAGCGTTGCCGCGACATTCGAGCCGGGCAGTCACGCCTCGACCTTTGGGGGCAACCCGCTGGCAATGGCGGCAGCCAAAGCTACGCTGGAGACGTTACTTGCCGAGGATATAATATCCAACTGCCGGCTCCGGAGCAGTTATTTCATGAACACCCTCAATGAATTGGGAAAGAAACACCCCGTCATCAAAGAGGTACGGGGCAGGGGGCTTCTTATCGGCATGGAGCTTGACTGCGAAGTCGCCGGTATAATAAAAAAATGTATGGATCGCGGGTTGCTGATAGCATCAGCGGGGCCCCAGGTTTTGCGGTTTGTTCCGCCCCTGATCGTCACGGAGCAGGAAATCGATCATTGCGTCGAGATTCTGGATGACGTTTTACGGGAGGAGGCATGAAAAAAGATCTGGTAACTGAGTACGACCTTGATATTGAAGATTTTCAGGTCATCTTCTCAAGGTCGCGGTCCCTGAAACAATTTCTCAAAGAAGGAAGACCACACGGTACCTTGGCGGGAAAAACGCTGGGAATGATCTTCGAGAAGGCCTCGACCAGGACCCGTCTTTCCTTTGAGGTTGGCATGTATCAACTGGGTGGCCTGGCCCTTTTTTTAAGTACAAAAGATACGCAGATCGGCAGGGGAGAATCGGTTGCCGACACGGCGAGAATCATGTCCCGCTATCTGGACGGGGTAATGATTAGGACCTTTGCTCAGGAAACTGTTGAGGAGCTGGCCCTGCATGCCGACATTCCGGTTATAAATGGCCTCACGGACCTTCTCCATCCCTGCCAGATTTTGAGCGACCTGTTTACGATCATTGAGAAAAAAGGCGATTATGCGGGATTGAAGATCGCCTACATTGGAGACGGAAATAATATCGCCAATTCCTGGATAAATGCCGCCTCCAGGCTTCCCATTCAACTGTCTCTTGCCTGTCCGGAAGGTTATGACCCCCACCCGGAGCTTCTGGAAAGAGGAATACGGGAAGCACGGGAAGGGATCCATCTGTTTCGTGATCCCGTGGAGGCCATCCGGATGGCCGATGTTGTTTATACGGACGTCTGGGCGAGTATGGGGCAGGAAGATGAGCAGGAAGTACGGGCGAAGATATTCAGAAATTATCAGATTAATCAGGAGCTTTTGGCGCACGCCAAGAAAAACGTAATCGTCATGCATTGCCTTCCCGCGCATCGGGGCGAGGAAATTACTTCCGAGGTGATCGACGGCCCTCATTCCGTAGTTCTTGACCAGGCGGAGAACCGCCTCCATGTTCAGAAGGCAATCCTGGAAACATTGATGAAGGAGGATAAAAGATAATGGGTAACAAAATAAAGAAGGTCGTCCTTGCTTACTCCGGGGGTCTGGACACATCGGTAATCGTCAGATGGCTGATTGAAACCTATAAGTGCGAGGTGATCTGCTTCGCCGCTGATGTCGGTCAGAAGGAGGAACTTGACGGGCTGAAAGAAAAGGCCATCAATACCGGCGCCAGCAAGATCTATATAGAAGATCTTACCGAGGAATTCGCCAGGGACTTTATCTTCCCGGCACTACGGGCAAATGCCATTTATGAAGGGGTATATCTCCTGGGTACATCCCTGGCAAGGCCGTTGATTGCCAAGAAACAGATAGAGATCGCCCATGCGGAAGGGGCAGACGCCGTCTGTCACGGGGCGACAGGGAAGGGGAATGACCAGGTGCGCTTCGAAATGACCTATATTGCCCTCGATCCTTACGTCCGGATCATCTCTTCATGGAAAGATCCCCACTGGACCTTCGATTCCCGTCAGTCCATGCTGGATTATGCGGCTAAACACAAGATACCAGTGCCACTGGTAACAAAAGAGAAACCCTATAGCAGCGACAGGAATTCCCTCCACATATCCCATGAAGGGGGCATTCTCGAGGATCCCTGGGCGGAACCTCCGGAGGATATATTTGTTTTGACGTGTGCTCCGGAAGCGGCTCCTGATAAGCCGACTTACGTTGAGATCGATTTTGTTAATGGTAATCCCGTTGCCCTGGACGGGAAGAAGCTGAGTCCGGCAAAACTGATGGACAGGATAAACCAGCTTGCCGGCGCCAATGGCGTCGGTCGTGTGGACTTGGTGGAAAACCGTTTTGTCGGCATGAAGTCCCGGGGTGTCTATGAAACGCCGGGTGGGACCGTGCTCTGGGCAGCACATCGCGCCGTGGAATCCCTGACAATGGACCGTGAAGTCATGCTGATGAGAGATTCCCTAATTCCGAAATATGCGCAACTAGTATATAATGGATTCTGGTACTCCCCGGAGATGAAGACCCTCCAGGCTTACATCGATGCGACCCAAGAAAATGTCACAGGCACGGCGCGGATTAAGCTCTACAAGGGGAATGTTATTGTCGTCGGCAGGAAATCGCCATTTTCTCTGTATAATGAAGACTTCGCCACCTTTGAAAAAGAAGAGGTATACAATCAAATGGACGCTACGGGCTTTATCAAGCTCAACGCCCTCCGGCTGAGGATTCAGGCACTGACAAAGATGGAAAGATCGGAGAAGAAAGCTGCAGAGAAAAGAAAATCGGAAAGGCGCCAACTTGAGCGACGAAAGAAGAAGTAAGATTGAGAGCTTTGCGTAACCGCAGAATAATGGTTCGAAAGCAGCAGATCCATTTTTTAAAGGTCTTGGAATTTGAATTATGCCTAAATCCGTAAAACCATGGGGAGGAAGATTCAAGGAGGGAACGGACCGGAAGGTTGAGGAGTTCACCCAGTCCATCCACTTTGACCGTCGTCTCTTTCGATATGACATCGAAGGGAGCCTTGCCCACGCCCGCATGCTCGGGAAGCAGGGCATTATCTCTTTGGAAGAAGAACTGTCCATCAGAAAAGGACTAAATGGAATCCGGAAAGAGATGGAGGCAGGAAGCTTCATCTTTGATGTCAAGGATGAAGATATTCATATGGCCATCGAAAAGACCCTGATTCAGAGGATTGGAAAACCGGGCGAGAAACTCCACACGGGAAGGAGTCGGAACGATCAGGTCGTTCTCGATGTACGCCTTTACCTGCGCGCCGAAATCAAGAACATCCTTAAACTTCTGAAGAGCCTCAAGAAGGAGCTCGTGGAAGCAGCGAAGAGGGAAAAGACGACCATCATGCCTGGTTATACCCATCTCCAGAAGGCACAGCCGGTCCTGCTGTCCCATTACCTCCTTTCTTTCTGGGAGATGTTCGACCGCGATGAGCAGCGATTCAAAGACTGCCTGAAGAGGGTTAATGTCCTGCCGTTGGGAGCGGCAGCCCTGGCGGGGACAAGTCTGCCTCTGGATCGTAACTATGTTGCCCGCCTGCTGAAATTTCCCGCCGTCAGCCGTAACAGCATGGATACCGTAGCTGATCGTGATTTTATCGCCGAATTCATCTTTTCGGCCTCCGTCGTCATGATGCACATGAGCCGGTTCTGTGAAGACATGATCATCTGGTCATCCAACGAATTCCATTATATCGAAATATCCGATGCCTTTACTACGGGGAGCAGCATTATGCCCCAGAAGAAGAATCCCGATGTAGCCGAACTGATCAGGGGGAAGACGGGCAGGGTTTATGGTCACCTCATGGCTATGCTCACAATCCTCAAGGGCTTGCCCATGACCTACAACCGGGATCTTCAGGAGGACAAGGAGCCGCTTTTTGACGCGGTGGACACAGTAAGCTCATCTGTAGATATCCTTACGGGGATGCTTCCCCAGATTACCTTCCAGCGGGAAAGAATGAAGGCGGAGGCGGGTAAGGATTTTCCCACGGCTACCGATATAGCTGAATATCTCGTTCAGAAAGGGATCCCCTTCCGGGAGGCCCATGGTATTGTGGGACGAATTGTTGAATATTGTCTCGATAATAAAAAAGAATTAACCGCTTTAAGGTTAGCGGAATTTCTGACATTTCATTCCTGCTTCGATGAAGATGTGATCCCACGCCTCCAACCGGCAAACTCCGTCAATATGCGCAAGACGATCGGTGGCACAGCACTGGTCATGGTGGAAGAAAGGATTAGGGATATTGAAAAAGGCTCTTGACCTCTCCACAATTGGCCTTCTTATCCTGGTCTGTTTTTTGTCGGCAATGATTATAAGCTGTGGTAAAAAGGGAGATCCCGTACCAAGGCAACAGATAAAACTGCAAATGATAAACAACCTCCGCGGAGAGATTGCAAAAGAAGGCGTCTTGTTAAGCTGGACGCTACCGGGGAAAGGGGAAAACGCTAAAACGGTCAAAATACTCAGATCGGTGGCGGTTCCCGGGGAAGATTGTCCTGGTTGCCCGCAGAAGTTTGTATTGTTGGCGGAAAAAGATGAAGCTTCCCTGCATAGCGGCACGAAGGAACCGAGCCAGTATCGCTATCTGGATCGTGACATTGACCCTGGACTCAACTATGGCTACCGCGTTGTCTGGTGCGTTTCATCAGGATCATGCAGTCCCGAGTCGAATACGGCGGAAATTAAAATCAAATAATCAAAGCGAGGTAATCAGTACATGCACGATTTCCACTATGAAGGTAAAGATCTTTGGTGTGAGGAGTTCCCTATTCGGGATCTTGTCGCCCAGGTGGGAACCCCTCTGTATATTTACAGCCACCGGACCTTGAATAATCATTTCCGCGTCTTCGATGATGCCTTCTCCAGGGTACCCCATATCACCTGCTTTGCCGTCAAGTCGAACTCTAATATTGCGATCCTCCGCATCTTCACTCGCGCGGGAGGAGGAGTGGACATCGTCTCCGGGGGAGAACTGTACCGGGCTCTTAAGGCGGGAGTTGATCCCCAGAAGGTAGTCTACTCGGGAGTAGGGAAAAAAATAGAAGAGATCGAATATGCGTTGGCAGCCAATATTCTCATGTTCAATGTCGAATCTTTCCAGGAGCTGGAGGTTATCAATGCTTGCGCAGCCCGGATGAACCGCAAGGCTGGTGTCGCGCTGCGGGTCAACCCTGATGTGGACCCGGAAACACATCCTTATATTTCCACGGGATTGAAAGAAAACAAATTCGGCGTCAATGTGGAAAAATCACTGGAAACCTATCTCCGGGCAACCAAATTGAAATACCTTGACATTAAAGGAATCAGTTGTCATATCGGATCACAGTTGACAAAAATATCTCCTTTTATTGACGCTCTGGATCGCCTCAAGAACCTGTATGGTCACCTGAAAGAAGCTGGTATTGACATCCGATATCTTGATTTAGGGGGTGGTCTTGGTATTACCTATAATGATGAAACTCCGCCCCATCCGTCTGAGTACGCGGATGCTATTATCAAAGCATCCCGTGATATTTCCTGTACATTCATATTCGAGCCGGGTAGGGTCATTGTGGGGAACGCCGGAATTCTGGTCACAAAGGTATTGTACACCAAAGCCAATGAAGACAAAAAATTTATCATTGTCGATGCCGGGATGAACGACTTGCTCAGGCCAAGTCTTTATAAATCGTATCATCATATTCAAGAGGTACGGAAGACGAGAAGAAAAGAAATCATGGCCGATGTGGTGGGACCGATTTGCGAGTCCGGCGACTATCTGGCCAAGGACAGAAGCCTCCCGCGCTTTGAAAGGGACGATCTCATGGCGGTCATGAGCGCCGGCGCCTATGGCTTCACCATGTCATCAAATTACAATTCCCGGCCCCGGGCGGCAGAAGTGCTGGTTACAGGAGATAAATACCACCTCATTCGGAAACGGGAAGAATACGGTGAACTAATTCGTGGTGAGAAAATTCCGGATATGATAAAAAGGAAATAATAACATTTATAGGAGGGCGTATGTTTAAGGGAGCCATTGTTGCAATCGTCACCCCATTCAAAAACGGGAAGGTGGATGAGGGAAAACTTAGGGAACTGATTGAGTTTCAAATCGCCAACGGTACGGACGGAATCGTGCCTTGCGGAACGACCGGTGAATCGCCGACGCTGTCTCATGAAGAGCATGACCGGGTGATTGAAATTACCGTCGACGCTGTCAAAAAGCGTGTATCAGTCATTGCCGGCACCGGTTCGAACTCCACGGCAGAAGCCTTGCGCCTTACGAAGCATGCTCATGAAGTCGGGGCCGACGGCGCTTTGATGGTCTGTCCATATTACAACCGTCCGACCCAGGAGGGTCTGTATCAACACTATAAGTTCATTGCCGAGAATGTCTCCATTCCCATCATCGTCTACAACATTCCGGGACGGACGGGGGTCAACCTGCTCCCCGACACTTTGGCGCGGCTGGCGAAGATCCCCAATATCGTCGGAACCAAAGAGGCATCTGGATCTTTAAAGCAAATGCATGATGTCATTTCGCTTTGCGGGCCTGATTTTGCGGTCCTTTCCGGGGATGACTTCTTTACATATCCCCTGCTTTGTCTGGGCGGACATGGCATCATTTCCGTCGTCTCCAATGTTGCCCCTGCGGATATGTCGGCGCTGGTAGATGCTTTCGCCGTAGGTGATCTGAAAAAGGCTAAAGACCTGCACTTCAAAATGGTCCCCCTGATCGATTCCCTTTTCATTGAGACGAATCCGGTCCCCGTGAAGGCTGCCCTGGCAATGATGGGAAAAATTGATTACGAAGTGAGACTCCCCCTGGAAAAGATGTCCGAAGGGAATTATGAAAAGTTGAAAAAGGTCATGATGACCTACGGACTGATCAAATAAGGAGAGCGGACGATGATAAAAGCGATTGTCATGGGTGCAGGCGGTAGAATGGGTGGAAGGATAAGCACTCTGATTGCCGCTGCTAAAGATGTGGAAGTAGCAGCGGCAGTAGAAAAAAAAGGCCATCCCGTGATCGGGAAAGATCTGGGGGAAATACTCGGATTGGGCAAGTCGGGCATAACCGTTGCTGATGACTTAAAGAAGGTTATTGACAGCGGGGATGTGATCATTGATTTTACCCATCATGAATCTTCGCTGCAAAATCTGGAGTTGGCCGCGAAGAAAGGGAAGCCGATCGTTATTGGTACAACGGGATTTACTCCGGAGGAGTTGAAAAAGGCCGGTAAATGCGCGAAAAAAACGCCATGCGTCCTTGCTCCCAATATGAGCGTCGGGGTAAACGTCATGTTCAAGGTTCTTGAAAATGTTGCAACTATTTTGGGGAACGATTATGACGTCGAGATCGTGGAGGCCCACCATAATCTGAAAAAAGACGCGCCCAGTGGCACAGCAATGAAGATGGCACAGATTATTGCCGCCGCTCTCGACCGCAATCTGGATAAGGAAGGCGTCTACACCCGGAAAGGGATGATCGGGGAGAGATCGAAGACCGAAATCGGTATTCAGACCCTCCGGGGCGGAGATATCGTTGGCGAACATAATGTCATGTTTGTAACCAATGGAGAACGTCTGGAGTTCATCCACCGCGCCCACAACCGGGATAATTTTGCCCGCGGGGCAATCCGCGCCGCCCGATGGGTCATAAGCCAGAAAAACGGCCTTTACGATATGCAGGATGTCCTCGGTTTGAGAACAGCCTGACATGGCTCTGAGAGGGGTCATCGCCTACATCGGCGTCGGTTCGAATCTTGAAGAACCGCTTCGACAATGCCGAATGGCCCTTCAAAATATTGCCGCCCTCAATGATACCCGGCTCTTGAGGGCCTCTTCATTTTATCGGACGGAACCGGTTGGCGTCAGCGAACAGGATGCGTTTGTAAATGCCGTAGCCGAGATCAGGACGGAGCTGTTACCTAGAACGCTTTTAGGGGCACTGAAGACTATCGAGCAGCAGATGGGACGCCGGGAGTCTTTGCGGTGGGGACCCAGGATTATCGACCTTGACATCCTTTTGTATGATCGCGATATCGTTAAGGAAGAGGATCTCATCATTCCCCATCCGGAATTCCACAAGCGCCGTTTTGTCCTGGCCCCTTTATGCGAGATTTCCTCTTATGTGATCCATCCTGCCTTTGGTATATCCATGCAGGGATTATTAATTCGCCTTGATGACGATGACCGGAACACCGTTGTGAAGATTGAACGAACGGATGATTAAAAATGATTATAAGACTCATCATATCTATTATTCTATTTTATGTTATATATCGGATTGGTAGGTTGCTTTTTCTGCCGGGTGGCAAAACGGTCAAGCCGCTTACCAAGCGTCATCAGGAAAATCTGACGGGAGGGGAAGATCTTGTTGAAGACCCCTGTTGCCATACCTACATACCTATCAGTGACGCCCTCGCGTGGAAGGGACAGGATAAAACGCATTATTTTTGCAGTCATAAGTGCCTTGAACAATACCGGGCAAATCACGAGAAAGATTGATAACGGGAGGGAATATGAAGTTTTTTATTGATACGGCCAATATTGAAGAGATTAAAGAGGCAAAAAGCTTGGGAATGGTGGACGGAGTTACGACGAATCCCAGCCTGATTGCCAAGGAAAAGAAAAGTTTTGAAGCTGTTGTCAAAGAAATTTTGAAGGTAATTGACGGACCTGTAAGTCTCGAGGTCATGAGCCTTGACGCCAACGGCATGTTCAAAGAGGGCAAGAAGCTGATGCAACTTGGAGATCAGGTTGTCATTAAGGTGCCCATGACCATGGACGGTCTGAAGGCAACGCGACGGTTTGCAGCGGAAGGAATTCCCGTTAACCAGACATTGATCTTTTCCCCACTCCAGGCACTGATGGCTGCGAAGGCCGGAGCTGCCTACGCAAGCCCTTTTGTGGGCAGGCTCGACGATATCGCCCATGACGGTATGGCCCTCGTAGAGCAGATTCTTACGATTTATGATCAGTATGGCTATGATACGGAAGTCATTGTCGCCAGCGTCAGACATCCTGGACACGTACTTGAAGCCGCCATGATGGGCGCTGATATTGCGACCATTCCATTCAAGGTCATCCAGCAGTTGGCCCAGCATCCCCTCACCGACCGGGGCGTTGACGCATTTCTCGCTGACTGGAAGAAGGTTCCTAAAAAATAATCGACCGAGATTACTATGATTGACTACCTGCAAAGGTACTTCGACAATTTGCCTATAGCTCCGGAAAACAGGAAGATCATAAATCTGCCCAATACGATTACTATGCTCCGGATATCTTTTATCCCGGTGCTGTTTGGGCTGCTGTTATCGCCGGATCAGACAATGAGCCTCGTGATGGCGGGGCTGTTCATCGCTGTATCATTTACGGATCTTTTGGACGGCTATATTGCCAGGAGGTACAACATTGTCACAACAATGGGGAAATTTCTCGATCCCATTGCCGACAAGCTTGTCATCAATACGGCGATGATTTTAATGATTCCGATCGGACGGATACCAGCCTGGGTAGTAGCCATAGTCATTATAAGGGATTTTGCCGTCGATGGGATAAGAAATATCGCTTCTTCGGAAGGCCACATTATCTCGGCAAGCTGGTTGGGAAAACAGAAAACCCTTTGTCAGGTCTTTGCCGTTTCCGCACTTATGATTCATTATCCCTTTCTCGGGGCGGACGCCCATGTCGTCGGCACTACCATTCTCTACCTGGCCCTGTTTCTAAGCGTTTATTCAGGCCTGGATTACTTTGTTAAGTTTTACCGTCATGTCATACTTGAAAAAGGTCCAAAATAATGATCAACACACCCGATTACAGCCTCTTTGACCGACCGGAAATCCTCATGGCCCTCTTTTACCCGAGGCCTGAATGGTCTTTTAATCTGCCTCAAAAAGGTATGGAAACACTGATGATTCCCGTTGACAGCAATGTGGAGATTCAGGCCCAGGTTTATTTAGCGTCACCGGGGGCTCCAAATATCCTCTTTTTCCATGGAAATGGCGAAATTGCCGCCGATTACCAGGAAATCGCCCCTTTTTATACGAATCGGATGATCAATTTCATTGTTGTGGACTACCGTGGATATGGCAGATCTACGGGGACACCGTCGGTCACTTCCATGATGAAGGACTCTCATGCGATTTTTGCTTATTTTAAAAAGTGGCTAAAGCAAAAAGAACTCACCGGCAAACTAATTATCATGGGTCGCTCTCTCGGTAGCGCCCCGGCCCTGGAAATTGCCCATGCCTACGAAGAGGAGCTCGACGGATTGATTATTGAGAGCGGTTTCGCCTATGCGGCCCCCTTATTGCGACTTATGGGCGTCGACATGGAAGCCATGGGATTGAAAGAAGAGCAGGGCTTCCGAAATGTTGAAAAAATTATGGGGTTTCATAAACCAACGCTAATTATTCATTCGCAATACGATCACATCATTGCCTTTCAGGAAGGGGAGGACCTTTTCAATGCCTGTCCGGCGACGGAAAAAAGATTTCTCCGTATTGCCGGCGCCAATCACAACAATGTGTTTTTTGCCGGAATGACCGACTACATGGCGTCCATAGAGTGGTTGATCACCCGCAACGGGGAATAGAGACCCGTAAAGAGAAGGTCATTCAGAACTTTTTGATTGACAAAATCATTCATCTGTTATAGTCAGCCACCTGAATTGTAAGAGCTGAGCGGGCGTAACTCAGCGGTAGAGTGCCACCTTGCCAAGGTGGACGTCGACGGTTCGAATCCGTTCGCCCGCTCCAGATATTTATGGCGGCATAGCCAAGTGGCTAAGGCAGCGGTCTGCAAAACCGTTATTCACCGGTTCGAATCCGGTTGCCGCCTCCACATAAAACTTACGGGTTACGGATTCCATGGATTCTTTAAACCCTCGCATTACGAATCAGTTTTGAAGCAGATTTTATTTAGGCGGTTGATGACAATTTCGAGATCATCAACCGCCTTTTTTCTTAAGGGAGGAAGTCTTGAGAGTTAAAGTCGAGCATGATAAATTATTTTTAAAAAAACATCTTGAGGCGGTGGCCGTTTTCATTTTTGAAGATCAGCTCCCTGCCGGGGGAATAGTTTCTCTTATTGACCAGGCAGCCAATGGCGTGATTGAGCAAATATGGAGGCAGAATGACTTTAGCGGCAAACTGTACCAGACTGCTACCCTCTATCCCCAAGGCGATGTCCATATCCGCCGCATTATTCTGGTCGGTCTTGGGAAAAAGGAGGAATTTTCGGCTGATAAGATGCGCAACGCCAGCGCCAAAGCGGGACAAACGGCGCGTTCACTGAAAGTCAAGTCCCTGGCGGTGGCACTCGAGGCGGGGGAGCTCGGCTTATCATGGGAAGTTGCCACGGAAGCAAGCGTAGAGGGAATCATCCTTGGCCTTTATCAGTTTACCGAGTACAAGACCCTGGACCGAGAGAACATCAAAGAGGTTGAACTGCTATACATCCTGATTCAGGATAATAAGATAATCCCTCTGGTCAAAAAGGCTGCCGACAGGGCGGAAAAGATCTGCAGCGCTGTCTGTCTCACCAGAAATTTGGTCTCTGCACCTGCCAATGAGATGACTCCCGGCGTTATGGCACACCATGCCCTCGCTACTGCCAAAGGACGTAAGAACATGAAGGCGACGGTCCTGGAGCCTGCTGATATGAAGCGCCTGGGGATGAATGCACTGCTGGGTGTGGCAAGAGGAAGTGAGGAGCCACCAAAATTCATAATTATCGAATATCGAGGGGCGGGTAAGAAACAACCCCCGTTGGTTCTGGTAGGGAAGGCACTCACATTCGACAGTGGTGGCATCTCCCTGAAACCAGCGGAAAAGATGGATGAAATGAAGACAGACATGGCGGGAGGAGCTGCCGTTATTGGCGCCATCACTGCGGCAGCGGATTTGAATCTCCCGGTTAACGTTGTGGGCTTGATTCCGGCAACGGAAAACCTCCCCGGGGGGAGGGCATGCAAGCCGGGTGACATCCTCAAGTCCATGTCGGGGAAGACCATTGAAGTCATTAATACGGACGCGGAAGGTAGGCTGATTTTGGCCGACGCCCTTGCCTATGCCGAACGATTCAAACCGGCGGCAATTATTGATATCGCCACGCTCACCGGTGCATGTATTGTGGCCTTGGGCGATAATGTAATGGGGATGATGGGCACCGATGACAACCTGAAAAACAGGATCAAGAAGGCATCGGAGCAGACCGGCGAATTGCTGTGGGAACTCCCACTCTGGGAAAACTATCAGGAACTTGTCAAAAGTGATATCGCCGATTACAAGAACTCTACGGGAAGGCCGGGGGGGGCGATTACCGCCGCCGCCTTCCTCAGTAAGTTTGTCGGTCCCTATCCCTGGGTGCATCTCGACATCGCCGGTCCTGCCTGGCGGACCAAGGATCAGGGGTATAATCCCAAAGGGGCGTCCGGAGTGGGGGTGCGTCTTTTTGTGGAACTGCTTGCGAACTGGTCGGATGTTTCCTGAAGCCTCATGAGCTTGCCTCCGGTCCTCAACGTTGACAATCTTTCAACCTGGTTCGATACCGGACAAGGTGTTCTTAAAGCAGTAGATGGGGTCAGCTTTCATTTGGAAACGGGAGATACCCTCGGTATCGTTGGCGAATCGGGATGCGGAAAAACGGTTCTGTCTTTATCCATTATGCGTCTTGTTCCCACTCCTCCCGGACGATATGCCTCCGGCCGGATTGAACTGAATGGTCTCGATCTTCTTTCCCTATCCGAAGCGGAGATGCGAAAGGTGCGGGGAAAAGCCATTTCGATGATCTTTCAGGAACCGATGACCTCCCTCAATCCTGTCTTTCGAATCGGCGCTCAGATCAGCGAGACGTTCAGACTGCATCAGGGATGTGATCGCGCCGAATCCAATGATAAATCCATAGAGATGCTCCGTCTGGTTGGAATTGATCTACCTGAAAAGAGGGTCAAAGATTATCCTCACCAGCTAAGCGGCGGCATGAGACAACGGGTCATGATCGCCATGGCCCTTGCTTGTCATCCCCGGTTGATGCTTGCCGATGAGCCGACAACGGCACTTGATGTCACCATTCAGGCACAAATACTTTCATTGATCAATGACCTCAAGAGGGACATGGGAACCTCCGTGATCCTGATAACCCATGACCTGGGGGTTATCGCGGAAAACGCCCAGCAGGTTGCCATAATGTATGCAGGGAAGTTCGTCGAATATGCGGATGTCAAAGACTTGTTTTCAAATCCTCTTCATCCCTATACTGAAGGACTGCTCCATTCCATCCCCAGGATTGCGGGAGAGTATAGTCGCGACAAGCGCCTCCCTATTATTCCCGGAGTAGTTCCCGAACTCAGCCAACTTCCCCAGGGATGCCGATTTCACGTTCGCTGTCCCGATGTGATGCCGATATGCAGGGTTGAGGAACCTGTCTTGCTGGGCCAGAGTTTGTCTAAAAGATCCGTCCGCTGCTGGAAGTATCAATAAATGACTTCACCATTGCTATCAGTCCATGAACTGCATAAGTCTTTTCCCCTCCAGGGGGGATTTTTTGCTTCGACAAGAGAAAAATGTCTTGCTGTTCAGGATGTCAGCCTTACCCTCCATAAAGGTGAGACCCTGGGTATTGTTGGAGAAAGCGGCTGTGGCAAAACGACTCTGGCGAGAATGATCGCCCACATGGAAAAACCCACGGCGGGAGAAGTCAGATACAAGGGTCAAAATATTTTCAAGTTCAGTAAAACACAACTGAAAGCTTATCGAAGGAAGACACAGTTCATCTTTCAGGATCCTTATTCCTCCCTAAATCCACGCATGACAGCCGGTGAAATCATCGGGGAACCATTTGTTATTCATCGGAGCAACCTTGCACAGGATATTGATACCAACCTCGAAAGCATTATGAAGATGGTTGGTTTATCAAAAGACCATCAACGGCGCTATCCTCACGAGTTCAGCGGCGGTCAGCGGCAGAGAATAGGGATTGCCCGGGCTATTGCCCTGCGACCGGAGATCATTATTGCCGACGAACCGGTTTCAGCCCTTGATGTGTCCGTCCAGGCCCAGATCCTGAATTTGCTGAAGGATCTTCAGGACGAATTCAATCTGACCTATATTTTTATCTCCCATGATATGGGAGTCATACGTTTCATAAGCGATCGGATTGCCGTCATGTATCAGGGGCGTATCGTCGAAATGGCAAGTAATCAACAAATATTTGAAAACCCTCGGCATCCTTATACAAGAACCCTCCTCGATGCGGTGCCCCGTCTTTAATCATAAACATGAGATTAGCTGAACAAAAAACTTGATTTTCTGAAAAAGTGGTGATAGCCATCCAATAATCGCAGGAAATAGACACATCCTTAGATACCGGCGCCCCAAGAAAGGACCGGTGGAGCAGGTCAGGATTGAGAAAAATTTCGAGCCGTATTTTTTGAACCATGACGGATGGCATGTCCTAATCCGTTGTGGTTTTTTTATTTTTCAGCGAATGGAAAGGAGGGAGTGCTGTGGCAGAAGGTAAAGTTAAGTGGTTTAACGAGAAGAAGGGATGGGGTTTTATTGAAAATGATGAAGGGGGAGATGTTTTCGTTCATTTCAGTGCCATCCAGGGATCTGGATTCAAAACTCTTTTTGAATCACAGCGGGTCAGTTTTGATATCGAGCAGGGGAAGAAGGGCCCGGCTGCCGTTAATGTTCAGCCCTTATAGTCAATAATCCTTATGAAAGAGGTGCCCCGGTGTCGTCGCTCGACACCGGGGCATTTTCAATTTGGCCACTCTTTTTCCGAATACCCTCCAGCTCCTTAGAAGACCAAAGCATAATTATAAAGAAGGCTGCCGTTGCAGAAACCGGTTGTGCCATCCATACCCCGTCTCTGCCCATCAGGGCGGAAAACAAATACATTAAAGGGATGAGAAACAGCGCATCCCTGATGAAGAGCAAAACCATGGAGGTTAAACCTTTCCCTAGTCCGATGAACGAGTTGATCCACACCAGGCTGGGCCCTGCCAGGATAAGAGGGGAGACAAATATCTGTAGCGCCGGGGCGGCAATGGCAATTAACTCCCTGTCTTCCGTGAAAAAACCGATGATGGGAACGGCAAACGCAATGATAAGGATGCTGCACACCCCGGCAAAAACAGCCGAGCAATTGACCGCGACTCTGACGGTATTGATCAGACGATTATATAGCCGCGCCCCCAGATTGAATCCTACCAGGGGCATAACGCCGTGACCGATACCAAACAGGATCATCATTACGAGGCCGTTGATACGAAAACAGATGCCCAGGGTCGCGAGGGCCAAATGTCCGTAGGGGGCAAGAATATGATTGTAAACAATAATTACCACCGTGAAGACCAGATTCATGAGCACGGAGGGCAGGCCGGTCTGGTAAATGGAGCGGATAATGCTGAAATCAGGCTTTAAGTCGGCCAGGGAAAGCCGAAATTTCGGTGACTTAAAGAGCAAAAAATACATGGAGAGGAGACCGGAAGCGAGCTGACCTATAACCGCGGCAATAGCGGCGCCCTCGATACCCAGGGCCGGAAATCCGCACCAACCGAAAATAAGCAGGGGATCCAAAATCGCCCCCAGGATCGTGAAGATTAGAATGGCATACATGGAAAGACTTGGTTGTCCTTCCGCCCGGAAAAGGTTGTTAGCCATCATCATGAAGAGCAGAAAGGGGGCGCCGAGGACGGCCAAAAGAAGGTAACGCTTCGCCAGAACTATCGTTTCCGGCGTTCCACCAAAGACCTTGAGCATTAAATCGGGGACAAGGAAAGTCACCACGATCAGGAAAAACCCGGAAATAAAGGACAATAATATAACCTGCCCGGCGGTTTTTCTTGCCTTGTCCATCTCCCCGGCCCCAAACATGCGGGCGGCATAAGACCCCGCTCCAACCCCGGTACCGACGCCGATAGCAGCGAAAATCATCTGGATGGGAAAGGTAATGGTAAAGGCTGCAATGGTTTGTGGACTCAGCCGGGCCAGCCACAAGGTGTCCATGAGGTTGTAGAGAGCCATGGAAAGCATTGCCAGCATTGACGGCCAACTCATTTTTAACAACAGCGGCAGGATCGGGCCTTCGCCAAGATTCAAGGTCTTGTACTTCATGAGTATTTGGGTAACATGTACCCAAAAGCTATTGCAAGAAATTAATGCCGCAAATAATCCCGTTATCCTTGACGAGTTATAATGATTGTGTATATAAGCCGCTATTCTCTAAACGCTTTGCCTTAAATGACAAGGAGATTGGGAATAATAACAACTGATAAAGAATGAGGAGTTTAAGTTGAAAAAATCTTTATGTTTATTTTTTACAATCCTGATCCTGCTTATGGCAGCGGGATGCAACGGTGGTGAGGAAGCCAAGAAAATCAAGGCATCCGCAGAAACAGAAACCAAAAGACCTGATGTAATTCCTCAGGCAACCCCCCAGGCCGCTCCCGGTCCTTTAGTAGCTGCGACGCCGTCAACGCTCAGCCCCACCGATGTGATTGCCGAAGTGGATGGCTTCAAATTGACCCGCGCCCAGCTTGATCTGGAAGTAAAAAAGAAAATGCAGGAAATGCAGGGCAAGATACCGGCTGAAAAGGTACCGCAAGTGACAATTGCCCTAAGGAAACAGCTAGTTGACGATTTTATCGTGCGCACTCTGCTCCTCAATGAAGTGAACCGGAGAAAGATCGTCGCCACGGATAAAGAAATCGCCGATGCCATGAATGTTATGAAGGAGAGCCTGCCGGCCGGCACGACTATGGATGAGTTCATGAAAAAGAGCGGCGTCAGCAATGAGCAGCTCCGTCAGGAACTAACCCTTGGCATTCGTATCAACAAACTTGTCAATACCACCAAAACGGCAAAAGCCACGCCTTCAGAAAAAGAAATCCAGGAATTCTACAAGAAAAATAAAGAAAAATTCCGGACCCCCGAAACAGTCCATGCACGCCATATCCTGGTGGCTAAGACCGCCGGGGAGGACGAAAAGGCAAAGGCCGCAAAGCGAGCAAAGGCGGAAAATCTCCGCAAACAACTCCTGGCCGGGGGTGATTTTGCAGCGTTGGCGAAAGCAAATTCCGATTGTCCAAGTAAAGATCAGGGAGGCGATCTGGGCACCTTTTCAAAGGGACAGATGGTAAAACCCTTCGAAAATGCCGCCTTCAGCCAGAAGAAGAACGAAATCGGACCCGTTGTAGAAACGGATTTCGGCTTTCACATCATCCAGGTTCTTGACCATCAGCCGTCAAAGATACAGAGTCTCGATAAAGAGACAAAACTGAAGATTTCGGCGTTCCTTCAGCAGAAGAAAAAGTACGACGCTTTCAACGAGATCATGCAAGGATTGAAGGCAAAGGCGAAAATTGTGGTCGCTGAAAAATAGGTGATAACGACAAGGAGGAGGGGATATGAGAATCAGGAAGGCAGGAAGGGTAAACAGCAACCTCTGGTACCTGGGCAGAAAAGAGTCGGGGATGTATCTGCTGGAAGGGAAGGGCGAGTCGATGCTTATCAGCGCCGGGATCAGCTTTATTCTGGGCGACGTCCTCGCACAGATGAAGAACTTCGGTATCGATGCGAAAAAGATCAAATCCATGCTTATCCTGCACTCCCATTTTGATCACGTGGGAACAGTTCCCTACTTCAAAAGGACATACCCCGAGATCGATATTTACGCCTCCCAGAAGGCGTGGGGCATTCTCACGATGCCCAAGGCCATTGAGACCATGAACGCCTTCAGTCGGATGGTTGCCGCTAGTGTAGGCGTTGAAGACGTTCTGGCAAATTATGATACGGAATGGAGAGACGATATTGCCGGAAAAACTGTCGCCGATGGAGATGTCCTGGCCGTTGACGGCATGGAGGTCAGGATAATGGAAACTCCGGGGCACTCATCATGTTCTATTGCCGCGTACATCCCGTCCTTGAAAACCCTGCTCCCCTCTGACGCTGGCGGTATTCCCATTGACGCCGCTATTTTCCCTTCCGGTAACTCGAATTACACCCAGTTCCAGGAAAGCCTTGAAAAGATGAAGGATCTGGCGGTAGATTATTACTGCGCCGATCATTACGGTTATATCACTGGAGAAGAGGCCCGCGATTATACCAAGCAGACTATTGAGGCAGCTAGTCAACTGCGCGCTCAGATCGTAAAAATATACACTAAATCAAACGATATTGAGTCTTCAGCTAAGCTTCTTACGGAGGAACTATTTAGAAGGCATCCCGATTACTTCATCTCAAGGGAAATCATTGCCGGGGTATTTGGTCAGATGGTCAAGCACATCGCCAAATCAATATGAGACCTTTGAAAAATGGCTTCGCCGCAGCTCAAAAATCTTTTTCGCTTCTCGTTGGTGCACATATAATTATGAGTGATTACCTGATGTAAAATTAAATCACGGACCGGCGAAAAACATTTGATTCGCTGCTTGCGAACCATTTTTCTGCGGTTATGTAAAGCTCTCAATATAGGAATCCTCATACTGTAATTTCCTGACAAGAAGCCTTGCTGGAAAGGAAGGTTTTCATGGGTAATTTTTATCTGGCAATGGGAGTAGCCCTCATCCTCTCCTTGCCGGCGGTCATCAATGCCCAGCCTATCGCGGTCGACCCAAAGCTGCTGCAACAGCTTCAGGAGACCATCCAGCAACAGCAGGAGCAACTCCGCAAGCAGGACCAGCAGCTTCAGGCCCAGTCGGAAATGCTTAAGTCACTGCAAAAGCAGATTAACGACATGAAGCAGCCCTCTGCTCTTCAGCCGACCGTTGCCGCTGCCATCCCGCAAACCGCACCACCGGCAACCATCGCTTCCGATAACGACAAGATCAAACTTACCCTTTCCGGCCAGGTAAACCGGGCCGTCAACATAACCAACGACAGCTACAGCACGAATATTTACCCCGTTGACAATGACGTCAGTAACAGCCGGGTCCGCCTTGTCGGCACGGCAAAAATGTCCGATGACCTGACTTTGGGCGCCCGGATCGAGGTTGCAGTAGCCCCTGATGAATCCTCCGTCGTTTCCCAAAGCAACCAGGCGCCGGGAGATTTCTTCAGCGAGCGGTGGGTAGAAATGTCCTTAACCAGCAGGAAGTATGGGAAGCTTTCCTTGGGAAAGGGGGACACCGCTTCCAATAATACGGCGGAGGTTGACCTGTCAAAAACGGATGTGGTGCAATACGCAAGCATTGCCGATATTTCCGCTGGGATGCTGTTCAGGGAAAGCAGCAGCGCCGGCGTCCTGACCACACTGAAGGTTTCCGATGCCTTCACGGATCTGGATGGCCTCAGTCGCCAGTCACGGTTACGCTATGACACCCCCCGCTTTTTCGGTTTTTCCCTTGCCGGCTCAATTGTCTCGGGCCAGCGATCCGACCTTGCCCTGTTCTGGGGAACAGAAGGATACGGATTCAAGGCGGCTGCGGCGGCGGCGGTAGCCAATCCCAGACTGGACAATACCGGTCTCCAGTATGATGGATCGTTTTCTGCCCTCCATACAAAATCTGGACTGAATCTGACCTTTTCCAGCGGCATGCTGGAACGGGACATCGGGAATAATGCTACGAACCTTTATGCAAAGCTGGGTTGGCTGGCGGATTTTAACAAGATCGGGACCACCGCCTTTGGCGTCGACTACACCCTCTCTCAAAACCTGCCTTTTTCGGAAGACAGGGGATATTCGATGGGGGCAGCGGTAGTGCAGTCCTTAGACCGATATGCCACGGAACTGTATTTGCAGTATCGAATCTACTCTCTGGATAGAAAATCAGGTCCCGCCGTGGGAAATATAAATGCCGGCACTATCGGCGCCAGGGTAAAGTTCTGATTTGTATTTTCTGTTGAGATAGAGAAAGAGTTCTTCTTCCTTTTTCTGCATGCGACGGGCTTCCCGGGAATCGCCGGATTCGTGATCATAGCCGAGCAAGTGGAGCAGGCCGTGAATCATCAGGAAATCAAGAGATTCCTTGAAACTGACCCCTGAGGTTTCTCCTTCGCTTTCGGCTTTCTCGACGGAAATGATGATATCCCCCAACAACTGGGGATTCACGTCTCCATAATCCCCCTCGGACATGGCAAAGGAGATGACGTTAGTCGCATGATCCCTGTCGAGATAGAGACGGTTAAGTTCCCGAATCTCTTCGTTATCCACCAGGAGCAGGCTCAGTTCGCGCTCCTCGAGACCAAGGCGCTTAAGCAGACGAACAAGACTACTGCGTATCTGCCTGCGGTTTATGGTGATTTTTTTCTGCCGATTTTCGATCAGGATAGTCATAGACGGATTTAATTTTGCCGTTAATGGTTTGTTCGTGTTTGTCGTCGAAATAACTCACACGATGGTGAAAGACTCCATTCAGAATCCTTACAAAGCTTTCCTCAATAAGATTAAGATCTTTCAATGTCAAGTCGCATTCGTCAAGCTGGCCGTCCATAAAGACCTTGTCGATCCGGTCTCGAACAAGATTTTGTATCCTCGACGGCGTCGGCTGGACAAGGGTTCGGGAAGAGGCCTCGATCACATCCCCAAGGAGAACAAGGCCCGCCTCTTTTGTTTGCGGACGCGGTCCGGGGTAGCGGAAATGGCTCTCCGGCAAAGCCCGGATCGATGGCTCCTTGTCCCGCTTGGCCTTTTCATAAAAATATCCCACCAGCGACGTACCGTGATGCTGGCGAATAATATCAGTTATTTTCCGGCCAAGTTTGCAGGTTGCCGCGAGTTCACATCCATCCTTGACATGGGAAATGATTACCAGAGAACTCATCCGGGGGGAAAGCTTATCATGTCGGTTTTCCCCCTTGCCCTGGTTCTCTATGAAATAGAGCGGTTTTTTCATTTTTCCGATGTCATGGTAATAGGCGCTGACCTTGCAGAGAATGGAATCGGCGCCGATGGCCTCTGCCGCAGCTTCAACCATGGAACCAACTATGATGGAATGATGATAGCTGCCCGGCGCTTCAATGATCATACGTTGGAAAATGGGCTGATTGAGGTTGGCGAGCTCCAGGAGCTTGATGTCGGTAGTAAATCCGAATACGGTTTCAAAGATGGGACCGACGCCCGCAACGATAATGCCGCTCATGACCCCCCCCGTAAAACCGGCGATCAATTTCAGGAGCGTATCGAACGAAGCCTGTTGACCGGTAAGGAGAGAAAGGGCAAGAATCGTAGCCATGTTCATGAGACCCAGGAAAAGGCCTATTCTCATGAAGACCGATCGTCGGCGATAGTGATCACCCTTGTAAATAACGATGATAAAACCCAAAAAGGCAAAAAGAGGAACATAGGTCTGCGGGGCTGGAATCATGAAGGCGATCAGAAAACACATAAATAATGAGTAGAGCAGGGCAATCTGGCGGCTGAACAGGTATCCGGTCAATAGTGTTCCAACTGCAAAGGGAGTAGCGTAGAGTATCGTCTCTATGGATAAATAAGGGAACGATCGATGAATGGCATTCGAAATAAAGATCACTGCCTCTATCGTTAAAAACTGGAAAACCGTTATTACGGTCAGGCACAAGAGAAGTTGGTTCTGGGAAGTCTTTTCTCCCGGTGCGGATAAGCCTTTTTGAGAAAGAAACATCAGGGCCGTGGCGAAGGAAAATATCAAAATGAACATTCCTGCAAATCCGGCAATCAGCGATGTCTTGAGTTGTCTTTGTTGTTTGAAGAAGGCGTTAATCTTATCCAGATCGGTTACGGTAATCTTTTCCCCCTCCCTCACAATCATTTCATTTTTTTGAACCTCGAAAGAGACTGGTTTTACCGCGTCCATGGCCGCTCGCCGACGAATATCCGTGATCTGACGGTTATAAGTCAGGCTGGGTTGCAAAAGCTTGCCGGCAAGGGAAACGGCCGTTTTCCGGAGTTCCGGGTCTGCGGCCGGAAATATCGATTTGACCCTTTGTTTCAGAAGACCCTGGACATCCTGTATTTGCATGATTTCAGAAAGGTTCTTCTCTTGGGCTTCCAGCGAGGTGCGAGTATTGTTTATGGTGATGCCCCGTTCACGTTCTGACGGAGAAAAGGCGACATTGGTAATCATCCGGTCCCGGTAAACATCCATAATTAAAGAAGAGATCTTTTCCGCCAGGGAAGAAGGAAATTCAAGCTGCTCCAAAACCGCCAGCTCTTCATCGGAAATGCTGATCTCGAGATATTTTTCAAATATTCCGGGACTTCTGTCTTTCTTGACTGCTTGAGCGTCTGTTGAGATTTCTTCTCCATCCGAGGCTGTCTTTTGTCTGCTCTCCTGAACGGCAAGAAAGGCTTTCATGATGTTTTCGCGGATATGCGTTGCTATGTGATCATCATAATCATATACAGACGGTACGGATTTAGCCGCCTCGATCCTCTTCAAATCCGTCGACGCCCGCTCTTCGACGAGAAAATCACGGTCCGCCTTGATATCTTTATCGGCAATTGCGCCGACCTTGTATTCCCGTTGTGAGAATGGAACTGTCGGCAGCAGCAAAAAAGTGAAAATCAGACTTAAGGAGACAAGAAGGAACCAGCGCTGGAAGCGGGGTTTTTTGATAAACGCCGGTAGATTCTCCGGCTGGGCAAGCCATTTTTTCCATGCCGGGAGATGTTTTTCAGATATTGCCTGCAGGATGGTCATGAGGAGTTTCCTCTCTCCCGGGCGCTTTTTCGGGTGCTGTCGAGATGATTGTAGGCCCGGATGACCTCCTGAACGAGGGGATGCCTGACGACATCGAGTTCGGAGAAATGAACAAAACCGATGTTATCGCTTTTGCGGAGGATCTTTTCCGCTTCGATCAGGCCGGATGTCTTTTCCGGGGGCAGATCGATCTGGGTGACGTCACCGGTGATGACCGCCTTGGAACCAAATCCGAGGCGGGTCAGAAACATCTTCATCTGTTCGGAAGTCGTGTTCTGGGCCTCGTCGAGGATAACGAAGGCGTCATTCAAGGTTCGGCCCCGCATAAACGCCAGGGGCGCAACCTCGATGATTCCCTTATGGATGAGGGCAGTGGCCTTGTCAACTTCCATCATGTCAAACAAGGCGTCATACAGGGGCCGGAGGTAAGGGTTTACTTTTTCGGCAAGGTCGCCGGGCAGAAATCCGAGCTTTTCGCCCGCTTCCACAGCGGGTCTGGCGAGGGCGATCCGGGATACCTTCTTTTCCAGGAGGGCGGCGACGGCCATCGCCATCGCCAGGTATGTTTTGCCGGTTCCCGCCGGTCCGATCCCGAAGACCATGTCGTAATTTCTGATGGCGTCTATATATAGTTTCTGGGCGATGCTTTTGGGAGTGATAAGTCTCTTTTTTGAGGATATGAAAACCTTGTCGAGGAAGATCTTCTCCAGGCTGACGCTGCCGTCTTCGGAAAGGATACGGTGGGCGTAATCGATATCCTGGGCAAAAAGGGGATAGCCCTTCTCTAATAGAGCATATAACTGGAGAAGGAGATTCTTGACCAGATGGACCGCCGTTTCTTCGCCGGCGACGGATATCACATTTCCTCTGGCCCCGGCGTTAACCGCAGCAAGCTTCTCTATCTGCTTGAGATGCTTGTCATGCTCCCCGAGCAGATTCCTGAGGAGGGCATTATCGGGAAAATGCAGATTTTCTGTGTTTGTAGCCTGAATCTTCGCTTTCAAGTTATCTCTTAACTTTTTGCGGTAGTAAAAGTTTTTCTCGTTCCAAATCTTGACTGATGTCGATGCTATCACGTCCGGAAACCAAATGCAAACCTTCTAACAACCTTCTAATGTCATTTGAAATGAAGATATTTTGTTTCATTTTCACGGTGAAATCAGTTATAGAATAAAAATATATCCAATAAATTTAAAAGCAAATGAAACCCTTATGACCACGATAAACCGCTTTCTCATTGTTTTAATTCTCGGGATTGCTATCCTGATGGGAACTATTGGCTGGACGGCCGATTTCTCCATTAAAGAGGCAGAGTTACTAAACCAGGAGGTTAATCGGTTCTGCAAGCAGGGCCAGTACGAAGATGCTATCCCGTTGGCAGAAAGAATTCTCGCTATTTGCGAGAAATCCCTGGGACCGGAGCATCCCCAAACCGCCCTAGCCCTGAGCAAGTTAGCCGAGATTTATAGCGCCATGGGTGACTACGACGAGGCAGAACCGCTGTACAGGCGATCCCTGGCAATCCAGGAGAAATCCCTGGGACCACATCATCCCGACACGGTTACTACCTTACACAGCCTGTATCTGCTCCAACAGATGATTCACGGTTCCGATTGATGATTATCGGCAATCTTTTTTGCGGAGGGAGGCAATTATGACCGTAAGAAAAAGAAGGAAGTTGAAAGCGTCGGATGCAATTCTTGATTCCAAGGAGATCACGGCGGCGCCTCTTGTGAATCCCGGCGGACAGATTTCAAATCAGTCCGCCGTAAATGAAACAACTCCGGACGCATCGGTTGATATACCACCTGAATCAGACACTTTCAGCCACGCACAGGAGGCTTTCCCCATCGTCGGCCTCGGCGCCTCCGCGGGGGGGCTGGCGGCGTTCGAAGCATTCTTTTCCGGCATGCCCGCCGACGCCGATCCCGGCATGGCCTTTGTCCTCGTCCAGCACCTGGCCCCGGACCACAAGAGCATTCTCACCGACCTGATCCGGCGGTACACCCGCATGCAGGTCTTCGAGGTCGAGGACGGGATGGTGGTCCAACCAAACTGCGCCTACATCATCCCCCCTAACCGGGACATGGCCTTTCTGAATGGCGCCCTCCAACTGATGGAACCATACGCCCCCCGGGGACAGCGTCTGCCCATTGATTTCTTCTTTCGTTCCCTCGCCCAGGACCAGCGGGAGCGGGCCATCTGCATCGTCCTTTCCGGCACGGGAAGCGACGGCACCCTCGGCGTTCGGGCCATCAAGGGCGAGGGGGGCATGGTCATGGCCCAGAACCCCGCATCCACGGAGTACGACGGCATGCCGCGGAGCGCCATCGCCACGGGACTGGTGGACTACGAACTGCCCCCGGCGGAGATGCCCGCCCAGCTCATCGCCTATGCCGCTCACGCCTACGGCAAACCTCCTCTGCCCGCTACCGCCCCGCTGCCCAAGGCCGAGAGCGCCCTGAAGAAGATCTTTGTCCTCCTCCGCTCCCAGACGGGGCACGACTTTTCCCTCTATAAGCCAAGCACTATCCAGCGGCGGATCGAACGCCGCATGGCCGTCCACCAGATCGACACGATGGACGGGTACGTCAGGTATATGCAGCAGACGCCGTCGGAGGCGGAGGCCCTCTTCCGCGACATTCTGATCGGCGTCACCAATTTCTTCCGTGATCCCGAGGCATTCAAGATGATCGAGGAACAGATCATCCCCAAGATCTTTGCCGGCAAACCAGCGAGCACAATTATCCGCTTCTGGTCGCCGGGATGCTCCACCGGCGAGGAGGCCTACTCCCTCGCCATCCTCATCGCCGAACGCCAGGAGGCAATGAAACAGAGTTTCAAGGTCCAGATCTTCGCCACCGACATTGACAGTCAAGCCATTGCCGTGGCCCGGGTCGGTCTTTATCCGGCCAGTATCGCCGCCGACATCTCAGCGGAGCGCCTGGCGCGCTTTTTTACAGCCGAATCCGAGGGCAGCGCGTATCGCATCCACAAAGGCATCCGCGATATGCTGGTCTTTTCAGAGCAGAATGTAATTAAAGATCCGCCATTTTCCAAACTCCATCTGATCAGTTGCCGTAACCTTCTGATCTATATGGGCGGGGAGTTGCAGAAGAAGCTCATGCCCCTCTTCCACTACGCTCTTAATCCGGGCGGCTTTCTCTTCCTGGGAACCTCGGAGACGGTCGGGGAGTATATGGATCTGTTTGCCGTGATAGACCGCAAGTTAAAGCTGTATCAGCGCAAGGAAGATTTTCAGGGCGCCCAGCGCATTGCCCTGGGCCGGTTTATCCCGCCCATGACGGCGCTGGATGCGGCACTTCCCCGGGCTGCCGTAATGGCGGCATTCCCCGCAAAACTGCCCCTCCGCGAGCTGACCGAACAGTCCCTCCTGCAACAAATTGCCCCGGCCGGCGCCCTCGTCAACGCCAGAGGCGACATCCTCTATCTCCACGGCCGCACAGGGTTGTACCTGGAACCGGCTCCGGGCGAGACCGGCATCAACAATATCATCAAGATGGCCCGGGAAGGATTGCGGCGGGAAATGGCCACGGCCCTCCACAAGGCTGCGGGAACAAAAGATGTCGTGCGCTACCCGGGCCTGCGGGTCAAAACCAACGGTGATCTGACCACGGTCAATCTTACCATCCGCCCGGTAGCGCCCGGACTGTCTGCCCCGGCTCAGGGAGGGCGCCCTGCCGTAACGCCTGCTGATACACCCCAGTTATACCTGGTAATCCTGGAGGAAGCTCCGGTTATGCCCGACCTGCGCACAGCAGAGTTGAGCATGCCGATTGGGCCGCCCTTCGACACTCTAAAGGCCCGGAAGACCACCCGGCGCCCCGACGCCGTAAAAGACGCCTCCGATCCTGCGACAGGGGTCACTGCAGGCGAGGTCACCGCAGCCGCATGCATTGCAGCCCTCAAACAGGAACTCCGGGCCAAGGAAGAATACCTACAGACCAGCCATGAGGAATTGGAGACCTCCAACGAAGAACTAAAATCCTCCAACGAGGAAATGCAGTCGGTAAACGAAGAATTGCAATCAACCAATGAGGAACTCGAAACTTCCAAGGAAGAACTGCAATCGGTGAACGAAGAACTGGCCACAGTCAACAACGAACTGCAAACCAAGGTGGCTGATTTGTCACGAGCCAATACCGACATGAACAACCTCCTCGCCGGCACGGGCATTGCCACCGTTTTTGTGGATCATAAACTTAACATCCTGCGCTTCACACCCACCGCCAGCGGGATTATCAACCTGATCCTCTCCGACGTGGGGCGGCCCGTAGGTCACATTGTCTCCAATCTGGTGGGTTACGACCGCCTGGTGGCGGATGTGCAGGCCGTCCTGGACAGTCTGATTCCCAAAGAGGTGGAAGTGCAGACAACTGCGGGCGCATGGTACATGATGCGCATTATGCCCTACCGCACGATGGACAACGTTATCGAGGGTGCAGTGATCACCTTTGTCGACATTACTGAGATGAAGCAGGCGCGGGAAGCACTTCGAAAAGCCAATGAGTTGCTTCGTCTCGCTGTGATAGTGCGCGATGCCCAAGATGCCATAACCGTGCAGGATCTTGATGGCCGCATCCTGGCCTGGAACCCGGGCGCTGTCATGATGTATGGTTGGAGTGAGGACGAGGCGCTGACGATGAACATCCGTGACCGGATCCCGAAAAAGCTGCAAAAGGAAGCGCTGGTCGAAGTGCAGAAATTGGCACGGAAGGAAAATCTGGCGCCCCATCGTACCCAAAGGGTCGCCAAAGACGGACGGAGCGTTGACGTCTGGATGACCGCCACCGCTTTGGTGAACGAGGCCGGACAGATGTATGCGATTGCGACGACGGAACGGGAAGCCGTGAAAAGTGATCAGTAAAAAAGTGAATGGTAATTGGTGAATGGTAAATGGTAATTGGTAAATGGTGAATGGTAAAAAGTGATGATCACGCATGACTAAGGAAAATCAATTGAGGCCGGATGGCGACGGCGATGCTTCGAAAGGTTCGGGGCGTACCCTGCGTCAGCAGGCGGAAGAGCTTTTCCGGGAAACGGCCGCCCGTCTACCGGAAGATCTCGCGACCCTCTCACCCGAAGAAACCCGGCAGACGCTCCACGAACTGCGGGTCCACCAGATCGAACTGGAGATCCAGAATGAGGAACTGCGCCGGACGCAGGGGGAATTGGAAACATCGCGGCTGCGGTATTTTGACCTCTACGATCTGGCGCCGGTGGGATATCTCACCTTGAACGAAAGGGGGCTTATCCTGGAAGCCAACCTCACCGCCGCCGCCATGCTGGGGGTGGCCCGAAGATCTTTGCTCAATAAACCGATCACTCTGTTTATCCCCAAGGAAGACCAGGACATCTTTTACCGCCACCGCAAACAGCTAATTGAGACCGGTGGCCGTCAGTCTTGCGAACTGCGGATGGTGAAAAAAGACAGCAACGCATTCTGGGCGCATCTGAACGCCACTGCCGGACAGGATACCAAAGGCGAACTTGTGTGCCGCATTGCGATAAGTGACATCAACACCATTAAACAGACGGAGGAGGCGCTCCGGGCAAGCGAAGAACTTTATCGTTTTCTCATCAGGAATACATCGGATTATGTAGCCCGTTACAGTCTCGATGGCGAGCTGCTCTTTGCTTCCGAGGCGATGAGGTTCATGCTTGGTTATAATCCAGAGGAAATAATCGGCACCTCCGGATTAAATCGTATGCACCCCGACGATCGGCTGATTGTTCAGGAGGCGCTGCAAAAGGCTTCGGAAATTGCGGAGGATACAAATGGCAAAGTTGAATACCGGGCGATCTGCCAGGACGGGTCCTATAAGTGGGTGGAGTTGAGCGGTAAGAAAGTTTGGAATGATCAGGCGGATCGGATGGAAATAATCGCTAATGTTCGCGATATCACCGACCGCAAGCATTTGGAAGAAGAACTGCGAGAGGCGTCGCTCCATGATTTATTGACGGGTCTTTACAATCGGCGCGGGTTTTTTGCCCTTGCGGAACAGCAGGTTAAGGCGGCAATAAGGGCACACATGAAGTTGAGCCTAACATACTTTGATTGTGATGACTTCAAATGGATAAACGATTCCCTCGGCCATGAACAAGGGGACAAGGTTCTAGTCGATACGGCTTATATCCTGCGGCAGACCTTCCGGGAATCTGATATTGTAGCCCGCATCGGCGGAGATGAATTTGTCGTTCTTTCCATCGAAGCAGCGGATGTTGATCCCGCTGTATTCTTGAAGCGCCTTCAGCAGAACATTGCTGAATACAATGTAAAGGAAACCAGAAGATACAAGTTGGCCCTGAGTTGGGGAACGGTTGTCTATGATCCCGAATCTCCCGAGTCTCTGGATGCACTCTTATCTCAGGCAGACAAGCTTATGTATGTTCACAAGAACGCCAAGGCAAATAATCAAAGCTGATGGCCCGCGCGATATAGGGATAGACATTTCACTATATTATCAATTATGATAAGAATATGAAATATAATGAACTGACTGCCGCCATCAAAAGCCCGGTTTTTTCACGAACCGACCTTGCGTTGTCAGGGTATAAGGTCCTCGACTATCAGCTCAGCCTCTGGGTGAAAAAGGGGTATCTGGTCCGCCTGAAAAATGGGATCTATGCCTTCCGCCGGGAGATGGAGAAGGTCCGGGGTGAGGACGTCGCTTTTTTACTTTGTCAACCCGGCTATCTGAGTCTCGAGAGCGCCCTGGCCTGGTATGGTTTTATCCCGGAGATTGTTTACGCTTATACCAGCGTCACCGCCAGGATTACCAGGACATTCGAGAACGACTGGGGCCGGTTCATCTATAGGCATATAAGGAGTGATCTATTTTGGGGCTACCGGGAAATGAAGACAGCGCATGGACCATACCTGCTGGCGGAGCCGGAAAAGGCGCTCCTCGATTACTTTTACCTCAACCTGGCCCAGATCAACAATTCGGATGATTTCGATAGTATCCGCCTGAATAAAGAGGAGATGGGAAAGACTCTCGACAAAGATAAAATGATTAAATATAATAATGCGTTCGGCGTGAAGAAGATGGAAAAGTGGGTGGAACGATGCTTACTATAGAGCAGATTTCCGGATCCTTCCCGCTCCCTTTGCAGCAGAGAAATCCACGGGGAATGCTGGTGGAGTATCTTCAGTATGAATTATTGGATTCGTTGTTCAAGAATGCAGCGGCGGCGGAGTTGAGTTTCATCGGCGGCACGGCGATTCGCATCCTCCATGACAGCCCTCGTTTCTCGGAGGATCTGGATTTTGATAATTTCGGACTCTCTTTCGCACAGTTCGAAGCGCTGTTGAAGACAGCCTGCCGGGACATGGAGTATAAGGGCTTCCTGATTGAATACCGCGTCGTCGAAAAGGGCACCTGGCATTGCTATATCCGCTTTCCGAAGATCCTTCACGCAGCGGGGCTGAGCACAGACGCGGAGCGGAAGATTCTGATCCGTATCGACAGTGAGGCAAAGGAAAAGCTGTATGATCAGAGGAAGGTTTTCCTGAATAGATTCAGCGTTTACCGACAGATTCTGGCGGCGCCGGCGGCGATACTTCTGGCGCAAAAGATGATGACCATTCTGTACCGGAAGCGCGAAAAAGGGCGGGATATCTTCGATGTTTCTTATCTGGCCGGATTTGCCGTCCCCGATTTTGACTATATAGAAAGGACGGTCGGCCTGGACCGGGCGGAATTACTCATGCGGTTTGAGGAGCGGCTCGGGGAACTGGACCTCAATGCTCTGGCCCTGGATGTGGAACCGTTCCTCTTTGCCCCCGAACAGCGGGAGCGGGTCGCCAGTTTCAGAGATTTCTGGCGGGTTTTATGTAAATCCCCCTTTTGGATATCATAATGAATGATCAAGCCAACACAGATCAAGCATCAAATTTGGAACTGGACTCCCTGCGGCGGAGGGTGGCAATTTTAGAAGAGCGGGAAGCCGACTTCCGCTTTCTCGCTGAAAACATGGGTGATGTGGTTTTCATCGTGGATATGGAGTTGCGGACCACTTATGTCAGCCCCTCAATCGAAAGAATTCTGGGATATACTCCCGCGGAGCGGATAACTCAAAAAGTAGCTGAACAGTTGACCCCCCAATCCCAGAAATTGGTTTTCGAGGTGCTGGCGGAGGAGTTGGCGCTTGAGAAAACGGCGGGCGCGGACAAGAACCGCTCCCGTACTCTGGAATTGGAGTATTATCACAAGGATGGTTCCATAAAATGTCTGGAAACTTACATTCGGGGCGCCCGTGACAGCAATGGAACGCTGACCGGTTTTTACAGTTTATCTCGTGATATAACGGAGCGCAAGCAGGCGGAGGAGGCGCTGCGGAAGAGCGAGAAACGCTTCCGGGCAATTTCCGACTACACATATAACTGGGAAAACTGGCTCGGAACCGACGGAAAACTTATCTGGGTCAACAATGCGGTTTTGCCTTTCACCGGGTACTCGATAGATGAGTGCTTTGCTATGACGGACTTTCCTCTTCCCCTTGTCGATGAAGGAGACCACGAAAAGTTTCGCCAATACTTTTCCCTAGCTCTTCAGGGTTCGAGATATGAAAATATTGAGTTCCGTATTCGTTGCAAAGACGGAAGCTTAAAGTGGGCGATGCTATCCTGGCAACCGATCTATGATTCCGAGGGAGTCAGCATGGGTCATCGATCAAGCGTCCGTGACATTACTGACCGCAAGCGTGCGGAGGAGGCTTTAATCGCCAGCGAGGAACAATACCGCTCCTTCTCCAAAATGATGCGCCTCATGTGCGACAATGTACCGGATATGATCTGGGCGAAGGACCTTGAGAGGCGGTTCATTTTCACCAACCGGGCGGTCTGCCGGGTACTTCTGAATGCCGCGGACACGGATGAACCCGTTGGCAAGACGGACATGTTTTTTGTAAAGCGTGAACGGGAGTCACACCCCGATAATCCACAGTGGCACACCTTTGGCGAGATCTGCATCGATTCCGACAAAGTGGTAACGGAGAGCAGGAAACAAGCGCAGTTTGATGAGTTTGGCAATGTGAATGGGGAATTCCTTTTTCTCGATGTTCAAAAGGCGCCATTCCTTGACGAGAATGGTGAGATGATCGGGACCGTCGGCTGTGGCCGCGATGTCACGGCAGCCAGGGAGAGCGCTGACAAGTACCGGCTCCTCGCCGAAAAGATGCATGATGTTGTCTGGATTATGGACCTCGATCTGCGTTTGACCTATGTGAGCCCTTCGGTCGAGCTTCTGCTCGGGTTTACACCGGAAGAACGCATGAGCCGGACATTGCCTGAACATATTACCCCTGACTCGCTGATCATCCTCAGGGATACCTTTTCCCGCGAGATGGCAAACGAACAACAGGGACAGGCGGATCCGGAAAGGGTTATTACCCTGGAACTGGAACAGTACCATAAAAATGGATCTACCCGTTGGGTCGAGACCCTGATAAGCGGGATCCGCAACGATCAGGGGGTTCTGACCGGGCTTCATGGCTTGTCCCGAGACATCACCGAACGAAAGCAGGCAGAGGAGGCCATTCAAAAAAGTGAAGCGCTGTTGAGGGCGGTTTTCGATTCTGTCCAGGATTTCATTTTTATCAAGGACACGAACCGCCTTTATATTATGATTAACAGCTTTTTTAAAAAGCGGTTCCATGTCGATCCATCCGTTTTCCTTGGTCATACCGATGCAGAGATTCACATTTTCGAAAACAAGGATAAAACCGGGGCAATAATCCAGAATACTGATGCTCTGGTCCTGCAGGGAGAAACCGCACATTATGAGCTGACACACCGTGTTTGCGGGACGCTCATCACCTTCGACATTATGAAGACGCCGATTCGGGACGGACAAGGCAACATCACGGGCATCTGCGGTCTTTCCCGGGATATCACCGAGCGCAAACAGACGGAATACATGCTTAGAAGAAGCGAAGAAAAGTTCCGATTTCTGACCGAACACATGAATGATAACATCTTTACCATGGATATGGACATGCAAACCACCTATGTAAGCAAGTCGGTGGAGAAAATCTTGGGATTCACTCCTGAAGAGCGTATGAAACAGCATGTTAGCGAACAAGTGACTCCTAATTCCCTGGCCGTGATCGGGGAAATGCTCTCCGCGGAGCTTGAGCGCGAAAAAAGTGGTCTCGCCGACCCCGACCGATCAATTAAGTTTGAAGTGGAATTCTATCATAAGGACGGCTCTACGCGATGGGTGGAAAATGTGATAAGCGGCATCCGCGATGACCAGGGAGTTCTTGTTGGAATCCACGGTGTTTCCCGTGACATCAGCGAACGTAAAGAGTCGGAGGAAAAGCTTACAGTTACCCTCGAAAGTCTCAGGAAGGCCTTTGGCACGATTGTTCAGGTCATGGTGTCTGCCGTGGAATCCAGAGATCCCTATACCGCCGGTCATCAGAACCGGTCCGCAGGCCTTGCCCGGGCTATTGCCACCGAAATGGGACTATCCCAGGATAAAATCGATGGCATCAGCATGGCGGGTTCAATCCATGACATCGGGAAGCTATCCGTCCCGGCGGAGATATTGGCCAAGCCGACAAAACTGTCTGAAATTGAGTTCCCCCTGGTAAAACAGCATGCCCAGAAGGGGTACGAGATGCTGAAAGATGTGGAATCGCCCTGGCCCCTGGCAGAGATGGTATATCAGCACCATGAACGGATGGATGGTTCTGGCTATCCGAGATGTCTCAAGGGGGATGAGATTCTCATGGAGGCCCGTATCCTTGCCGTAGCGGATGTAGTTGAATCAATGGCCTCGCACCGCCCCTATCGTCCCGCCTTGGGAATAAATGCAGCACTGGCGGAGATTGAGAACAATAAAGAGACGCTTTATGATACGGAGGTGGGTGATGCCTGCCTGAGATTGTTCCGTGAGAAAGGCTTTCAACTCGAAGGAATCAGATTTTAATTGGCAGGTGCACACAACAACATAATGGGTTTTCATAAAAGCAGAGAACATCCCTATGAATGATCAAGCCAACGTAAATCAAGCATCAAATTTGGAACTTGATTCCCTGCAGCGGAGGGTGGCAATTTTAGAAGAGCGGGAAGCCGACTTCCGCTTTCTCGCTGAAAACATGGGTGATGTGGTTTTCATCGTGGATATGGAGTTGCGGACCACTTATGTCAGCCCCTCCATCGAAAGAATTCTGGGATATACTCCCGCGGAGCGGATAACTCAAAA